>ERZ1649853.533-NODE-533-length-16091-cov-5.803442_pt1 | contig 16091 bp, 11 predicted proteins | sample MGYA00575353_ERZ1649853 | MGnify/ENA primary metagenome ERZ1649853 (study PRJEB40853, sample SAMN11349654) | freshwater sediment metagenome | isolation source: river sediment | host: Sediment | place: India: Okhla Barrage, New Delhi | collected 2017-02-21 ...
GCAATGGCTTTGTGAATTGCTTCCGATGCTTGCTGTGGATTATCTTCAAAACTAATTAAAGCCCGCTGGATCAATACTTCATAACTATCTGGAAATTTCCTGGCTACTTGATCAGCAGTTGAATTTTGATTTGTTTTATAAAGAGCACGCATTAAGACAACTGCATCCTCAGGAGTTGGTTTGTTTAATGCATATTCCTTAATAGACTGTTGACTCGGCTTTACTGCAAGCCTTCCGCGCATAATCCATTTATCCCAAAGAGCGCTCTGAGGTAAATGCTGTTCTATCCAATCCAATTCCTGCCACAAGTCCAAAGACTCGATTTCACTTGACGCTGCATGAAAAACCAGGTTTATACGCTTGGCAAGGTCATCGAATTCAACAACCTGCACCAGGATTGACAGGTATAAATATATTAATGAACCATTCCATGGGAACTGCTTCGCTAAGACATTACTGATATCAAATGCCTGTCCCCAACGTGAGAGTAATGCAGCTAGTTTGATTATTAGTCTTTTACAGAATATCCGGATAAATAATTGATCACCTTCATCCGATAAGGTTGGGTTTAGGTTTTTGAATATTTCATCTGCTTCAGATTGATTTCCTTCCAGATAGAGCAGATGTGACTCCACAATTTTTATAATTGGGTGGGCTTTTAGTTTTTCATCCAAAGAATTGTAGGTATCCCAACATGAGTCGATATTTCTTGCTTCAAGATTCTCTTCCAATCGTTCAGCAATATAAAATGGAAAATATGAGTTCCCGTTATTAGTAAAATGATATTTGAGGAATTCATCAACCTCTTGATGATCATCTAGCGCTCTGGCCGATTCAACTCCCAATAGCCATGCAATCAAATTGTCTTTTTCCAATGATAAAAGCTCTTTGCTAACTGCGAGGCTCTGCTTCACATCTCCCTTGGCAAACATTAGTTGAGAAAGAAGTTCTTTAACTGGGTGTCTACTATGTTCGAGTAATTTCCACCTATTTGGAAGGAAATCGGAACTGTCCAGTAGTTCTATGCTTGCGTTATCCGGTTGATCACTTAGTACCTGGCGAGCCTCATTTTCCAAATTCATAGATATCAGGGTGTCGGCTAAGCAACAAACCAGCAGTTTATTTCCAGGATTGTTTTCCAACGCTATTTCAAGCAAATCCCTGGCAAATTCTAATCGGCCATTCCTTACCGCAAAACCTGCAAGGTTTAAAAAGGTCTGAGGATTTTTCTTTACACTATTTGCCTCTGCTAACAGATTTTCAATAAAAGCTGTATCCTCTTCTCCATCCAAAATAAGAGAGATTGAAAAAAGTAGGCTTGTTTCAGTATCAGGAGTTAATTTCTCTTTGATAATTTGCGCTGTTTTTTCAACCTCTTCTTTGGATCCACTTTGTCTAAACAATTGAAGTAAAGAAAGATCAAACTTGATTTCCTCAGGATTTAGTTTTGATCCATTCGTTAAAACCTCAATTGCTTTTTCTGTTTTTCCCAGGTTGACAAAGAATTCTCCAGCCCACAGTAAATTTTCTACTAAATCAGGAGCCATTTCAACAACCAATTGTGCCTGATCAAAAGCTTCTTGAGCTTCACCAGCTAAAGCAAGAATTTCAGCTAAAACCTGCTGGGGGGCAAGCAAATCCGGATCTGCATCGATAACGTCCCTGATGGATGTAAGAGCAATTTCAAGTTTTCCTATCGCAGCCGATGTCCAGGCAAACCAAGTTCGCATGCGCATCCATAAATTCTTTGGCAAGTCCGGATAGTTATCATTTACATACTCAAATAATCGATTTGCTTCGTCAACCAATCCTTTTTGCAGCAAAATCTCTGCTTTAAGAATTGTCCTTCTTGGATCATTTTCTTTTTCGGTATCACCACCCTTTTGCAGAGTAGACAGGATTTCATCATAATCTGAGTTGTCATATTGTTTAGCGTTCTTTGAAAACCTGGGGTCCAGACCGACCAAAGCATCTGCAAATGTTAATCCCCAAATCCCGTTTTCTGGATTCTGGGAAATAATACCTTTCAGAATTTTTGCAGATTCCTTATAGTTGCCATATCGAAGCATCAATTCAGCATATTCATACCCAATATCCGAGTTGTCTGGGTATTCCTCATAAACTTCGATCACAAGATTATCCAAATCTTCATGATTGATTTGTTTCAATGCCTTGATCAGGAGAAGATTGGAATCCAATCCGTTATTCTCAAGCTTCAGAACCCTTAATAAATTGATTGCTTCAGCAGTTGATCCCTGGTCAAGAAGCATTGAAGCCAGCTTTACTCGAATTTCAGGATTCCCAGGCAATGCGATCAATCCTTTTTTGAGAGTGTCAATAGGCGCTTCTTGGTCCCCCTCAGTATTTTGAATTTCTCCAATGCGAATCCATGGGAATTCGGTGGCACCGTCCAATTCGATTGCTTTCCTGAATTCATCAATTGCTAGTTTTGGCTGTCCTTCTTGATAAAAGAATTCGCCACTTGCGCAAATCGCGCCCACATTGTCAGGAGAATCCCTAAGAATCTGATCAATTATCTGTCGGGAGGCTTCCTTATGGCCGCTTTCTGCTGCCAGCTTCGCATGTTGAATTCTGTCATTTATAGTAGCCCCTGGTTTGCTGATCAATTCTGCGGAAGCCTCATAAGCATCAGCATTTTTCCCTGATTTTGACTGGCATTCAATCAATGTGCGGATATCATCTTCCGATGGACTCCCGCAATATACATTTCCTTCCAATAATTGAGTTAAGTCATCAATTTTTTCAGTTTCTTTATAAATATTTATCCCAGCTGCAATCGCTTCTTCATTGACTGGATTCTTCTGAAGAGCATGACTGATCACTTTTCGGGCTGTGGTCAATTCGTTGCGATCCAACAGTTTTTGAGCAAACTTCGATACTTTCCAGTTCGGGTTGTGACTGGCTCTTTTCTCAAACAATTCCCCAACCAAATCATCAGGTCGGGTATTGATCAACTCAATTACGGATTCCACCTCTTCATCGGAAATCTCTGAAGCTAAACTTCCGGCTTTTTGTGCTTCTACTGAAGAAAGAATTGCGGCCAGAGTGTCGGAAATCCGTTGGAGTATTTCACCTTCCAATTCCCGATTACCAGATATCCTTGCTAACGAAGCTAATGATTGGTAGTACGGGATTGCATCTATAGTCTCACTCTGATTTTCGGGGTGGAAGGGTCTCGCATCATTCTCAAGATCAATCCCTTCATAATTTACAAGCAAGTCTTTAGAAACCGCAACAGATATTTTTCCCTCACCTATCTCTGTCAAACCACTCAAAACTGAAACTTGCTTTTGGATGGAAAGGTTTTCAAGGCTTTTTATGATCAGATTGGTTTTTTCACGATTACAAGCCGCATACATCATCAATGTCGAAATGAAGAGATCATTGATCAATACGCTGCATTGGGTATTGGTTATTGATTGAAAAAAGTCTTCCGGCGAATCAACTAGATTTCCAACAATCCCAAAAATGGATCCCCATTTTTCAACAAATTTTGAATGATCCAGGCTGGCAAACTTCGAAGAAATTTCAGAAAATGCTTCATACCAGTTTTCACTAATTCTGCGTTTTTCAATCACGACTAACGCAATTTTTCCAGCTTGTAAAAGATTTAATGGCGATGAATCATGCTGGAGAAATAATTGGTACTCATCCATGCATTCTTCCAGTAGCTTGACATTTACCCGGTTACGGGGATATCCTGATTTTATTAAATTAACATCGATTCGAAATAAAGCAAAATTTCCAGGAGTAATATTTCCTGCTGGGATCAGGTTAGCAATCTGATTTAATTCTTCTTCGTCACAGGCTATCCATTCCTTCCAAACTAGATCATCGAAGCGCATAGCTCGATACCCGGGCTGGATGTCATCCTCATTTCCTGGTTTGTTTAAAAGCGAATATTTCAGTTTACCAGTCATGCTGACTTCCCTTCACTGGATGAAAGAATGGCTTTATCGTATTTGGAGAACTAATCCATACGCAGCAGCTAAAAGAATAAACCCGATTATGATCAGAAATATGCCGATCCCGGCCGTGGTTTTCACCATTTGTGTCAAGGCTTCGATCAACGTTCTGGCATTTCCTACGAGTCCTGTTATATCTTCTGCAATTCCTTTTTGGGCAAGTTTTGCAGTCTGATCAGCAATTGTCTGTAACTCTTTACCCATTAGCTTTTTAATCAATGTGAAAACACCAATCCCCAAAATTACGATCCCGCTTACTACGAGCGCAATTGCCATTGAAAGCAGAAAATCATTTACGGTCATGGATAACATAAGCCCTCCAGATATAGATTCTAAAGGGCTTGGTGCAAGATGTATGCCATTACACTTCTACAAGTCTGCTACTACGACATCCTTTGGTAAATCCCCCAACTGAATAGTCTCTCCATCACAAAAGATTATCGCACGCTCGATTGCATTAGCTAGTTCCCGGATATTCCCTGGCCAGTCATATTTCTTAAGGGCATCCATCGCCTGTTCGGAAATTCCAGATATGTTCAGTCCCTGTCTACCATTGTATTGGCGGATAAAGAAACCCACCAATTCAGGCAAATCCACTTTTCTCTTCCGCAAAGGCGGGATCTCAAATTCAATCTTCTTCAATCGATAATAGAGGTCGCGGCGAAAGCTTCCGTCCTCTAACATGGCATTGAAATCTCGATTCGAGGCAACAATGATCTGGATATCTACTTTTATCAGCGTTGTTCCTCCAACTCGCATGAAGGAATGGTTTTCGATAGCCCTAAGAAGCTTTGCCTGTATGTCCACTGGCATGGAGGAGATTTCATCCAAAAACAATACTCCGCCATCTGCTACCTCAAATAATCCCAGCTTTTTCTTATCCCCACTGGTGAAGGCACCAGCCTCGTGCCCAAATAGCTCTGATTCCAACATGGTCGTCTGAATGGCAGCACAATTGATTGCCACAAAGGGTTTATTAGCCCTCGGGCCATTGGCATGAATATACTGAGCAAGAACATCTTTTCCAGTGCCATTTTCGCCAGTGATCATTACTGAAACCTGTGCTTCAGCAGCCTTTAATGCCTGGTCCATAATTGTTAGCATCTCAGCTGTTTGACCGACCACAAAATTACTCTTTTTAACCTGCTCCGCCCGGTAATGTGCTAATTCCCTGCGCATTTGAACGATTTCGCAGGCTTTCTTCAAGGTATTATCGAGTTCAGAAAAATCCACAGGTTTGGTCAGGAAATCTGATGCTCCGTTCTTCATAGCGTCTACAGCAGTTTCAATGTCCTTGTGTGCAGTAACAATGATCACAGGGGGTCTGACCGGCATCGCCCCTATTTCATAAAGGAGAGTTGGACCATAACCATCAGGAAGTTCAACATCCAATAACACAACATCTCCCGAACCCTTTTGAAGAAAAACTCTCGCTTCGGCTAAAGTCCCTGCTTCAAGGAGTTCATATCCTTTGTCTTTTAGGAATTGCCCAATATTTTGCCTTGCGTTGACTTCATCTTCAACAAAGAGTATGGAAATGCTCATTGATCAGTCTCCGTTTCCTGCAGGTAATCTTACCGTAAAAACTGTGCCGCCAGGGAATGAATCCACGTTGATGCTACCTTTATGCGAAGTGATGATTTCTTTTGTAATCGCAAGTCCTAAACCAGTACCTTTTTCCTTGAAGGATATAAAAGGTTCAAAAATGTGAGAACGCAAGTCTTCGGGGATCCCGGGACCAGTATCTGAAATGTGAATCGCCACGTACACATGTCCTGGAATACTTGTGTCGACCTCGCCTTTTACAGCCAACGTACCTCCTGTATCGGACATTGCATCGACCGCATTTGAGATCAGGTTTGAAAAGACCCGATCCATCGAACGCGAGTCTGCTCTGATTTTTGGCAGGTCTTTCTCAAAGTTCGTGACCGGTGTAACACCTACCTTAGAGAATCGGGGTCTCCAACGATCAACCATTCGCTGAAGAAAGAATGAAAGGTCAATTTCACTGATTTCTTCACCACCTGGTTTGGCAAATGCCAGGAAGGATTCAAGCAGATGGGTTAAGCGATTACAGTCATTGAGTACCCGCGAGATCGTTTCCTGTTTTGGGTCATCAGTGGGCAATTGCGTTCCTAATAATTGGATGCCCGAAGTTATGGAATTTTGCATATTTTTCGCATCATGAGCAATGGCAGCAGTGTAATCACCGATAATTGCGCGGTGTTCCAAATGCTTCGCCAGTGCTTTGCTTTGTTCATTTTCGCTGATATCAACGATCAAAATTTCGACTGCCGTAACTTTCGAATCATGTACAACTGGCACAGTTTTTATCTGAACTGGGAATGCCTGTCCATTGCGGCGATTTAGCGCGGCTTTACCAATATCCGGTGTCATTACCCCTTTTTTAGCCTCGTCGAGCGATGCCATTAAACGGTCAGCACCTATCAGGATATTTTCAACAGCCTGTCCCTTGATTTCGGGTTCTGCATAACCAAGCATCCACTCAGCTGCAGGGTTCACCTGGATTATCCTTAAATCTGGAGATAGGACGATCATTCCCTCCTGCATATTTTCTGTAATAGAAGCCAATGTGGTTAATGCATATTGTTGAGAACCTAACCGCAGATCTAGGTTTTTTTGCAGTAAGGATTGTTGTAAAAAGATGGTCACAATCGCACTGACCAACTTCATCGCATTAAGGTTTAATTCAAGCGGTAATGAACCTTTTCCAGTTGCTGCCAGTAAACCAATTTTTGCCCCCTCCTCAGTAAGAACCGATGTGGTCAGGTAATCTACCTCGCTGCTCTTAGCAAATCTTTCAATATCAGTGATCACCCTCTGCCCTGGTTCCCACAAATTTGTCTCAGACAGCCTGATGAGGTCGGTTGAAGGTAATAGATCTGGAAACTTGAAGAGATTCCCTGATTGTGACCGCAGCGCTAATTGAGGATTGGAGGCATCGGCCTGATATAACGCGACCACATCCACATTAAGAATTCTTCGCGTGATTTCAGTTATCCTGGAAACCGCAGTGTGATAATCCTGGAAATCAACTCCAGTAACGAGGCGGGTTAATTCCTCGTAGATCATATCGATCGGATATCCTTTTTGACTTATAGCTTCCTTGCCCAATATTAACTTTATTAAAATCCAATGGATCTCCGGGTCAAAGAAATGAAACCGTGCCTGGAAATCTCCGCGCTTTCCTTCCCGGTTTATTGCATGAATGCTTTCACTTAACCCGGATGTTACATTGGTTATGTCAAGGTTGGGAAATAGAATGTCGATTCCTTTATCAACCACATCAGAAATGGAAAAACCCGTTAACTTCATCATGCGGCTGTTGATGAATACCACTTTCCGGGTCTTAATATCGATCAATGTACAAGGGTCTTCATCCATATTGATTAAAGTAAAAATCTCCGGCAGTCCAGGTTCCTTCTTCCGGAGAAAGGTTGAAGTAAATTGTGATGAAAAAGATTTCATGTCCCTCGCAACATTGCTTTTCTCAAATGAGCAGGCAGAATGCCCTCTATGGAACGGTATTTTGCTACTGTCCGTCTCGCAACATCGTAGCCTCTTTTAGACAAAATCTCGACAAGGTCAGAATCACTCAAGGGCGAGGATTCATTTTCAACGATTTCTTTTAATTCACTCCGGATATTCATACTTCGGTCAAAGAAAGCCGCGAGTGGAACGATCCTTTTGTTTGGAAGTTGAACTGCTTTATTGGCAACCGCTCTGGATATTGTAGATTCATGAACCTCCAACTCACGGGATATCTGTGCCCGAGTTACTGGACGTAAATACTTCTCACCATTCAAAATATAATCCCGTTGAATGTTAACAACTTTCTCAAGTAATCTCTCCATTGTATGGTTTCGTTGTTGAAGACATTTTACAAACAATGATGCTTTTTCCAAATCCCCCTTGAGATCTGGTTTTTTTTCTTCATCCGCCTGTTTGACAGCTTGTTTGAATAACGGATTGACCTGAAGTGTTCCACTTGTTGGCATGATAATCTCAACAACAAGTGCTTTTGAAGGGTCATCGTTGAGACAATTGATGATGATGTCAGGCTGGTGAAAAACATCTGTGCCTTCATCCACTGGCTGTCTAACATCACCCCAATGAGATCTCGCCGGGAATGGGTTTAGATTCTCTCCAATGAATTTGGCCACTGAATTTATAACTTTTACTGGAACCTCTAGTTTATGGGCAAGCTCCGAATATTGATGATGGCTGAGTTCACTCATTCCCTCTCGGATCACCTGTTCGGCTATATCTGGAACATTCTGCGTTTCTCTTAATACCTCAAGCTGGACCAGTAGAGCTTCTTGGGTCGTATTTGACCCCACTCCCACAGGATCTGCCCTTTGGATAAGTTTTTTGATTTTTTCGATCTCTGACGGGAGCATATGAGTGTAACGTGCAACTTCCATTACCGTTGTCGTAAGCAATCCGTCTTCATCCAGATGGGTAAGCAAAAACGCAGCCGCCGCTCGTTGCCCTTGATCCAGGTCTGGAGCAATTTGCTTTAATACATATGCCGGCAGTTCTTCCACTTCGGGGGCATAAGGTTCATTATCAATTGCAGAATCGATATAATCTTTCTTCGGAATAAAATCGTCCCTTGGCGATAAAAATACCACCGGGTCCGTGGATTCAGCATTCTTTGGAAGGCTGCATACAGGACATTTGCCATGATCTGTTAATAAACGATGGCACGTTGGGCAACGCCTTTCATCGATCATCTCCAGTGCAGGATTTGCTGCAAGAGCCGCATCAATCTCTTGACGAAGCTCCTCACCTGGCATGCTTAAAAGATTCATCGTCTGCGCCAGATGCGCTGTTGTCATTGGTCGGGTGGATTGAAATTGTCCTTGAAACATAAGCACCCCAATCTTCAAAAGTATAGCGTATTTTCATTATTGGTGCAAGAACTATGCCACGGGTTTTGACCCCCGATGGTAGAATACTCAATACAGATGAGAGCAGTCACGATCATAGGTGCCGGATTAGCTGGCTCAGAGGCTGCCTGGCAGGTTGCAAAAACCGGAGTTCAGGTTGACCTCTATGAAATGCGTCCGATTCGACAGACTGGAGCCCATGTATCTGATGGGTTTGCAGAACTTGTTTGCTCCAATTCCTTGGGATCAAATCTTAAAAACAAGGCTTCCGGATTATTAAAAGATGAATTAAGAATTCTGGGTTCGTTGCTCATAGATTGTGCAGATCGATGTGCAATTCCTGCAGGAACCGCATTGGCAGTCGACCGCGGGCAATTTTCTTCGATGATTACACAGTTACTCACTGATCATCCAAATATCAGAATCCATCGGGAGGAAATAACCAGCATCCCTGAATGCCCTGCAATTTTAGCTTCAGGTCCATTGACCTCCTCAAATCTTGAACGCGCATTGCAGGAATTTACAGGCGCGGAACAATTATTTTTTTATGACGCGATCTCACCAACAATAGAGGCAGGGTCGATTGACATGTCCATTGCTTTTAAGGGTTCGCGTTACAAATTCGAGGAAAAAGAATCTGGTGATTACATTAACTGTCCCCTTAATCAGGAACAATATCAAAGGTTTCTCCTTGAATTAATCAACGCTGAGACTTTTCCTTTACGGGATTTTGAAGACCATATTCTCAATGGTGTAAAAACCTCATACTTTGAAGCATGTTTACCGTTTGAAATTATGGCTAAACGAAGTCCCATGTCCCTGGAATTCGGTCCCATGCGGCCGGTGGGTATCCATAATCCTCATAAGGAAGAAAAACCTCGCGCTGTCGTGCAATTGAGGCAGGAAAACCAATCGGGTACTGAATTCAACATGGTTGGTTTTCAAACTAATCTAAAAATTAGTGAGCAACAACGGGTATTTAGAATGATCCCGGGGCTTGAGAACGCCGTCTTTTCACGCTATGGTCAGATGCACCGGAATACGTATATAAATTCGCCCAAACTTCTTGAACCCACTTTACAATCCCGCGAGAAGGCGGAGTTATTCTTTGCAGGTCAGTTAACCGGTATTGAAGGGTATGTCGGGAATATCGCCTCTGGTTTGATCGCTGGTTTGAATATCGTCAGATTCATAAACGGGAAATCTCTTTTGGTTTTCCCGGTTGAAACGATGGTTGGAGGTCTTCTGCAGCAGATTAGCAGGTCAGAGGAAAGATCCTTCCAACCTGTAAAAGCTAATTATGGTTTATTGCCTCCGATACCAAAACTACCCAAAAACAAATCGGAACGTGGTTTTATGTATTCGAATAGGGCTTTTCTCATGTTGAAATCGTTTATGGATGAGAATGGAGTAAACTCATAATATGCGTCGCAAAATCATCCTGGTTTTCTTATTGGTACTGTTCTTAGGTGTAATAAGTTACTTATTACTGCAACAGCAAGAAACAAACACCATTGAGAAAAAAGAGTTTTCTGGTGAATCGGCATATCAATACGTGCTGGATCAGTTGAAATATGGCCCGCGTGTTCCGGGCTCCCTATCACATCAACTCACCCGTGAATATATCACACGGCATTTAAAGGAGTACGGGTGGAATGTTGAGATCCAGGAGAAAACTGTCAGTGGTTTTCAGATCATCAATATCATCGGAAAACGGGGGGATTCCGGAAATATCACAGTTATTGGCGCGCATTATGATTCAAGGATTCATGCAACCTCTGAATCTTCTGAATCAGCCCAGTTGCTACCAGTCCCGGGGGCAAATGACGGTGCCTCTGGAGTTGCGGTCCTACTGGAGTTAGCCCGGATTCTCCCGCCCGTGAACAATAATCAAATGTGGCTGGTTTTCTTCGATGCTGAGGATCAGGGACATATTGATAATTTTGAGTGGATCATGGGCTCAAGAGTGTTTGTGCAGGAACTGAAACAGAAACCATTAAGGGCAGTGATCATTGATATGATCGGGGATGCCGATCTGCAGATTTTCAGGGAACACAACTCGGATATTGAGATGACTGATCAACTATGGCGGACCGCCGATGAACTAGGTTTTTCAAGTTATTTCATTGATGAGGAAAAATACAACATTCTGGATGACCATATACCCTTCATAGAGGTTGGAATACCAGCCGTTGACATTATTGATTTTGATTATCCCTGGTGGCATACACTATCGGATACAGCGGATAAGGTAACTCCCCAAAGTTTGGAAATTGTAGGCAAAACATTGATTAAGTGGTTGGAAACTAACCCCTGATTAATCCCATTCAGGTTTAATGAGATAATAACCAAAAAGAGAGGGACAAGCCTGCTTTATGAAACCGACACCATTTCTTCCACCTGCTGACCGGATCTCCAGTTTTGAACCGTATTTTTTTGCCGCTTTGGGGAAAAAGATAGCCGAATTGAAAAATCGGGGTGTGGATGTAATCCGGATTGATATGGGATCTCCAGATCTTCCTCCCACAAAATTCATCACCGACGTTCTTATTAAAGAATCACAAAAAGACAATACGCATGGGTATTCCCAAATTGGTGGATCTCCAGCATTTAAGCAAGCTGTGGCAGATTACTATCTCAATCGTTTTGAGGTCTCACTTGATCCAAAAACCGAAGTTGTTGGTCTAATTGGGTCAAAAGAGGGGTTGTTTAACCTCAGTCAGGTCATCCTGAACCCAGGCGACGTAGCGTTGGTACCTGATCCGGGATACCCCGTTTACAGTGCAAGTGGAATTATCGCCGGGGGAAGAATCATTCTTTTTCCATTGACACGAGAAAATGGTTTCCTTCCAGATTTGACTGCGTTCTCAGAAAGTGATCTGGCAAAAGCCAAGATACTTTGGTTGAATTATCCGAACAACCCCACCGGTGCAATTGCCCCGATGTCTTTTCTAGAGGAAGTAATAACCTTTGCCAAAAAACATCACATCCTCATTGCCCATGATGCTCCCTATGCAGATGTAACCTTTGATGGTTACAACGCGCCGAGTATACTAATGATCCCTGGGGCTAAAGATGTGGCAGTGGAATTTAACTCGTTATCCAAGACCTACAACATGGCAGGCTGGCGTCTTGGTATGGCAGTTGGTAATGCGGATGTAGTAGATTATTTATTCACCTATAAAAGCCAGATGGATACTTCCAATTTTGGTCCCATATTCTCTGCCGGTGTTGCAGCTCTCACTGGCGATCAGTCGTGGCTTGAACAGCGAAATTTGATCTACAAAGAGCGGCGGAATTTAGTTGTCGAGGGATTACGGGAAGCCGGTTTTTCATTCGATATACCCAAAGCAGCTATTTATGTTTGGGCTGCCCTGCCTGAAGGGCATAGAGATTCAATGAAATATTGTGCTGATTTGTTGGAATCGACCGGCGTGAGTGTTACTCCTGGAATCGTCTATGGTCCTCATGGTGAAGGATATCTCAGGGTATCCCTCGGAACTCCCGCAGACCGTATCGAAGAAGCCATGACACGGCTTGTCAAATGGTCAAGAAAGAATTGATGAAATCCAGAAAAACCTATCCGACCCACCCTCCGCGGGAAAAAGCTTTCCTGGTCGGAGTTGAACTCCGTTCAGAGCCAGGTTTAATCCAGATGGAAGACTCTCTTGGAGAATTGACCCGCTTGGCAGATACAGCCGGGTTGGATGTTGTCGGAGAATCTACTCAGAAACTGGATGCACCTCATCCAGCAACATACATCGGCAGTGGAAAAGTAGAAGAGATTCGGATACTGGTTGAAGAAACCCTTGCAGACATCATCATTTTTGATAATGAACTCTCACCCAGGCATCAACGTGAATTGGAAGAGATTTTTGGTCTAAAAGTACGGGTCATTGATAGAACTGCATTGATTTTAGATATCTTTGCCCAACATGCCCACACCAGTGACGGCATCCTCCAGGTCGCTTTGGCCCAATATGAATACCGCCTTCCACGGCTTACAAGGGCGTGGACACATCTTGCCAGGCAAGCGGGTGGTGGTGGTGGAAGAACCGGTTCGGTTGGAGGAGTTGGACTCCGGGGTCCAGGTGAAACCCAGTTGGAAGTTGACCGTCGCGAAATTCATAAACGCATCTCGAATTTGAAAAAGGAGCTTGAAAAAGTCAGGGCTCATCGGCAGCGGTATCGTGCTCAAAGAAAATCCTCTCGGATCCCTCTAATTTCCCTGGTGGGTTACACCAATGCAGGGAAATCCACCCTGCTTAATCGTCTCACCAAATCCAATGTATATGTTGCTGATCAACTTTTCGCCACATTAGATCCTACCACCAGGAGGGTATCGTTGCCTGGAGGGCATGAATCTTTGCTTACAGATACCGTTGGTTTCATCCAAAAATTACCAACGCAGTTGGTAGCAGCATTTCAAGCCACATTGGAAGAAATCTCGGAAGCTGATCTACTATTGCATGTTGTCGATATCACTCATCCGAACGCGTTAGAACAAACCCGCGCAGTCGAACAAACGCTGGAGCAGATCAACGCTCACCAAATCCCAACGATCCTGGTGCTGAATAAAGTTGATCAACTGGCAAATAATGAGGACATAAAAAGTATTGCAGGCAAGTTCCCCAACGCCGTGGCGGTCTCTGCATTAAAAGGGACAGGCTTCTCTGATCTATTAAAAATGATCGAAATTGAACTATTCGAAAACTTCGTAGATACCTCGGTGCAGATACCCTACACAGATGGTCAATTAATCTCGCTTTTCCACGAACAAGGACATGTAAAGCGGGTCGAGCATACCCGTAAAGGTGTCTTCATCCAGGGTCAGTTGCCTGGCCGGCTCTTAGCCCGCTTCACCCCTTATTTCAGAACGGAACCTGAAGTGGATCAGGAAATTCCTCTTGAGGAATAAGAAATTTAAACAAAAAAACGGGCATGAGCCCGTTTTTTATTCGGAAAATGGGTCTTACTTTTTCTTGGTTTCTTTGCCAAGATCCAGCACTTCCTTACCCTGGTAATGTCCGCAATTAGGGCATACAGTATGGGGAAGGCGCATCTCACCGCAATTGCTGCACTGTACCAGACTGGGTGTCTGCAATGCATCTTGCGAACGGCGGCGGTCACGGCGACCTTTGGAAAGTTTACGTTTTGGAAGAGGTACCATTTTAAATCTCCTGTCAAAAATTCACCACCCGTCAATCTTGTGACAGGCGGATAGAGTATACACTTATGAGGTAATATCGTCAAGCATCTTTATTTCGATATGACCTCCACCGACGGTATTGTGATACATGGTTTTTTTGTTGTAAAATCTTTATATGGAAATACATGTTGCTGTCGCTAAGATTAACAAGTATGCAACCTCCGAAAGCGGCGATACGCTTGAGATCGTAGAACGACCTAATGCCGGTATCTCTATCGTCTTGGCTGATGGTCAGACATCCGGCAAAGGGGCGAAAGTCATTTCCACAATGGTAGTCCGTAAGGTTATCAGTCTTCTGGCAGAGGGGGTGCGTGATGGCGCTGCTGCCCGTGCGGCATCTGATTACCTCTTCACAGAACGGGCTGGTAAAGTCACCGCAACTTTAAACATACTCTCCGCCGATCTGCAGACAGGTACGTTGGTTATCACCAGGAATAATCCTTCCCCGGTCTTTATTGCCAGGCTGGGAAAAGTAGAGTGCTTATCCGGCGAAAGTGTTTCGATAGGAACATCACGAAACATCCGTCCTTCGATTGTGGAATTTCCCCTTGAGAGTGGAATTACCATCATCATTTATACCGATGGCATCCGCGACGCAGGAGATCGAAATGGACAATCCTTGGATATTTGCACGCTTGTCGAAGCAACTCTAGAAGACCGCGATCCATCTGCCCAGGAACTGGCAGATTTGATTCTGGGGCATGCCCTGAGATTAGACAATAATCGCCCTAACGACGATATGAGTGTTGTTGTTCTGCGTACGAACTCACTGGAGACTGACCAGATTCGACGTATGACTGTGCGTCTCCCGGTACCTCCCCTATATACGCCACCCCAAATGTAGAGGGCTGAATCACTCACGGACGGAATAGTGACGAAACCTGGACGTGATAAACCTTTGATCGGAATCGTGGGGGTGTGTGCCTCTGGGAAAACTACACTTTGTTCCAAATTAAACGATCTTGGCTACAACTGCCGTCACATCGCCCAGGAACACTCCTATGTTCCAACCATGTGGAAGCGCCTGACAAATCCCGACCTGCTTATCTATCTCGAGACTTCGTATGCTTCGACCATTCGTCGCAGGAAATTGAATTGGACCGAAGACGAGTATCAAGAGCAAATTCGCAGATTGGAAAACGCCAGAAATAATGCAGATATCCTCATTGACACAGATCAGTTATCTATTGATGAAGTAACTTCTCATGTAGTGAATTTAATCACAGACCACATTACCCCTGATTAAAACCCTTCAAGTACAAGCGATTGCGGTATAATTTCACAGTTCCCGCCAGCGGATGCTGGATTTTGTTTGTATTGGAGGTCGTCAATCTATGGATCGTCGTATTCTGAAGTTGATTGTAATCTTGATAATTGTCGGGCTTGTCATCTGGGTTGACCTTCCGCGGTCTGAGGGAAGCACCGGATTGACAATTGGGAATTTCCATCGCTCCATGAATCCAGTCCTTGGACTTGATCTTCGCGGTGGTATGCAGGTTTTGTTAGCCCCGAAAGATGGTGTAACCCCTGATCGGCAGGCTCTGGATGATACAGCCACGATCCTTGAAAGCCGCGCAAATGGTCTGGGCGTTAGTGAGGTTGTATTCCAGGTCGCCGGTGATAAATATATCCTCGGTGAATTCCCTGGCTTAACCAATACTGAAGATGTTATCGCTGCGGTAAAACAAACCGGTTTACTGGAATTTGTCGATGCCGGCACTACTTATCTCGAACCAGGTACAGTCCTCACAACAGATCATGTTTCTTCTTTAACAAATACCAGCGAGGCACCTGCAAGTGAAACTACTCCTGCTTCAACAGATGCTGCCACTCCGGAAGAAACAGTTTGGCATACTGTTATGACAGGAGTTGATATCAAAACCGTAAATGTGAGCACGGCAACAACTGGCGGTTTTGCGGTTGACTTTGAATTAACAGATAACGGCTCAACTATTTTTGCTGATCATACCTCCGCCAATGTAG
>ERZ1649853.534-NODE-534-length-16079-cov-5.776211_pt1 | contig 16079 bp, 18 predicted proteins | sample MGYA00575353_ERZ1649853 | MGnify/ENA primary metagenome ERZ1649853 (study PRJEB40853, sample SAMN11349654) | freshwater sediment metagenome | isolation source: river sediment | host: Sediment | place: India: Okhla Barrage, New Delhi | collected 2017-02-21 ...
CAAACGGAAGAAGACCTACTTTCAGGAATGAAACAAAAAACGAGATACAACATCCGATTGGCAGAAAAAAAGAAATTAAGGTCAGGGAAAGTTCGGATTTTTCAGCATTCCATGAGATGGCACTTATCACCGGGAAGAGGGATGGATTTGGAATCCATTCGCTAAAGTATTACCAAGAGATGATGGATTTGTTTGGGGAAAACGGAGATGCTGCCTTGCTGATGGCTTCTTATAAGGATACGCCGATTGCAGGCATCATTGTTTTTGCGCGAGGCAGCAATTCCTGGTACATGTATGGGGCTTCAACAGATGTAGAACGCAACCGGATGCCCACATATTTACTTCAATGGGAAGCGATGAAATGGGCAAAAAAGAAAGGTTGCACATTTTATGATCTGTGGGGAATCCCTGACTATGATGAGGTTGTTCTGGAGGAGAAATTTACCGAGAAAGAACATCATGACGGGCTGTGGGGTGTTTACCGATTTAAGAGAGGATTTGGTGGAGAAATTGTCCGCAGCGTGGGGGCATGGGATAAGCCCTATTATCCGCAGTTATATAAACTCTACCGACTGTTGGCTACCGCCAGAAACCGGGGGATGAACTAGTGGCTACTTATTGTTATCGCTGCGGCTATGCTTTGTCACAAAAGAATCTTGATGGTCGCACTCGTGAATATTGTCAGGAGTGCGGATGGATCCATTACGAACACAGAAAGGTGAGTGCTGCAGTTTGTGTTGAAAAAGATGGAAAGCTCATGCTCGTTAAAAGAGGGATTGAACCCTGGAAGGGCTGCTGGCATATGCCGGCGGGCTACCTTGAGGTGGATGAGGATCCCAAAGCATGCGCTGTAAGAGAAGTGTACGAAGAGACAGGTTTTAGAGTACAAATAGATAAACTCATTGATGTATATGTGTATGATGATGATCCGAGGGGGAATGGAATAGTCCTTCTCTATGAAGGGGAGATCACGGGTGGCAAAGTAAGTGAAAACCACGAGACTCTCGAAGTAGGTTTTTTCAATGCTGAGGAGTGTAGTCAATTACCAAGAAGCGGTTCGGGAGGGGAGCGACAAATTGAGGATTGGATAGCAAGAACGAAAAGGCTCAATTCATGAATCTTGATAACTGGAATCTAATTCTTGAAGTGCTTCCCAACCCTCATATCCTTCAAACATCTGAATGGGCAAAGCAGAAACAGGCCGTAGGCTGGAATGCAGAACCTATCCTAATTAACGATGACGACGGCCAGCCTGTTGCAGGAGCGCTCGTTCTTACGCGCAGTCTGAGATTGCCGATCATCGGTAGTCGTTATTCAATATGTTATGTTCCGCGTGGTCCGCTTCTCAATTGGTCAGATTCTTCTCTACGGAATAAGATGATCGTTACCCTCGAAACCTATTGCCGGGAAAAAAAAGCCATTTTCATAAAGATCGATCCTGAAGTTGATCTTGGGACAGGTATTCCGGGGAGTTCGGACGAGTCTGAAAATGAACCGGGGATAAAATTAACTGAGGAGTTAGCAGGTAATAAATGGCGGTATTCTTCAGAGCAAATTCAATTTAAGAACACGGTAATGATCGATCTTAAAGGAGCAGAGGAAACCTGGCTTGCCCGGATGAAACAAAAGACCCGATACAACATCCGTTTGGCAGAAAGAAGCGGGGTGAAAATCCGAGAGGGAACACCAGCCGATTTGCCCTTACTTTACCGGATGTACGTAGAGACTTCACACCGAGATCATTTCATCATCCGTGATGAGGACTATTATCTTCGTCTGTGGGGAATGTTCCTGGAAAAGGGATACGCAGTGCCCTTGATCGCAGAGGTTGACGGGAAAGCTATTGCAGCTATCGTAATGTTTTTATTTGGAAAGAAAGCCTGGTATTTTTATGGAATGTCAACCAACACTCACCGGGAAAAAATGCCCAATTACCTGCTCCAATGGGAGGCAATGAAAAGAGCTAAAGCCCTCGGTTGCGAAATCTACGATCTCTGGGGTGCGCCGGATACTTTTACTGGTGAAGACAACATGTCTGGTGTATATCGGTTCAAGGAAGGTTTGGGCGGGGTCCTCCATAGAACCATTGGTGCCTGGGACTTTCCAACGAAACCAATTCTTTATGCAATTTATCAACATGTTCTTCCGTGGGTACTGAACTTAACCAGGATAATTCGGGCTGGGAAGATCCGACAGGAGGTTGAATGAACGTACCGAGAGTGAAGTTTGCGCATCTTCCAACACCAATTGAAGCCATGCCCAGGATAAGTGATCTTTTAAAAGGTCCAAGATTGTTCGTCAAGCGGGATGATCAAACTGGTCTAGGTTTGGGAGGCAATAAGAATCGTAAATTGGAGTATGTGCTCGGTGAGGCTCTAGTAGCCCAAGCCCGGACGCTTATCAGCGTTGGCGGTATCCAATCGAATCATTGCCGGCAAACAGCTGCTCTAGCTGCGAAATTTGGGTTCAAATGCATCCTGGTGCTTTCTGGCGTTGAACCAGAATGTCGAAATGGAAACCTGTTGCTGGATACTTTATTTGGTGCCTCAGTTGTGTGGACTACAAGAGAACAACGAGAGGAGACACTGGCGAAGGTTTTCAGCGAGTCGGAACAAAAGGGAGAAAGACCCTTTTTAATCCCGCTAGGAGCATCTACCCCTGTTGGAACTTTAGGTTATGTAGAAGCGATGAGGGAAGTGGTTGCCCAGGGAACTCATTTTGATTGGATTGTTGTTGCATCTTCCAGCGGCGGAACTCAGGCGGGTTTGGTCCTGGGAGCAATAATGACTGGCTGGAAAGGCAAGATACTCGGAATAAGCATAGACCACACGGTTGAGGAATTACAGAGCACGGTCATCACCCTCGTAAACGGGACCGCCAGAATCCTTGAGCAAAATGTGAGCCTGATGGCGCAGGATATCCTCGTCAATGCCGATTACTTGGGGGCGGGTTATGCAGTTGCAGGTGAGCCTGAATATGAAGCGATCCGAATATTTGGTGAGAATGAGGGACTGGTACTTGATCCAGTATATACCGGTCGAGCCGCTGCAGCGTTGATCGATCTCATCCGAAACGGAATATTCAGAAGATCTGAAAAAATCCTTTTCTGGCACACTGGAGGAGCGCCTGCGCTTTTCGCAGAGCCTTACGTCGAGCAATTAAATGATTGAGCGATGCTATAATGCCGTTGGTGCCTAATGAATGTAAACATCGACATCGACACAACATTCAAGTTGCTGCTAGTATTGATCGCTGTAGGTATGTTTGCGGCTTTTCTATCAGCTTTTCGATCAATAAAAACCGCAAGATCTCTGCAATTCTATAAAAAACGCCAGGATCTGGTTGAACGGGGCTGGCGTATGGTGATATTAACCCTGATTCTTGGAACAGGAGCTTTTTTCCTGGTGAAATTTGGAGAACCGGTGGCATATCGTTATTTTCCTCCATCACCCACTATTACCCAGACACCAACAATTACCACAACACCGACAATTACCCCGACACTTCGGGATACCTATACGCCTACGATTACTCTAACCCTGCAATACACTTATACCCCTTCCATACCGGATGTTGTGCAAACCGCTATTAAAACACCTGTGGGAGTGGATATCAACGCGATTTTCAGCCCCATCGAGTTTTCAACCCAGACCAAGGACGGGGTGGTGATCAATACCACGAATGCCTTTGACCCGCCAGTCAGCCAACTGTACGCAGGGTACACCTATGATCGTATGTCTCTTGGTGTTCAATGGAGCGCAGTCTGGTTGTACGAAGGACAGGTTATCTGTTATGAAACAGAAGCCTGGAAGTGGTCTACCGGTGGAGCGGGTTATTCGGATGCATGTAATAAAACCCTGACCAGTGAACAATGGCTACCGGGTGATTATGAAGTGCAAATCTTTGTCGGGCAGACCTTTAAGACCTCTGGCAGGTTCACAATAACCGGAAGTCAACCGACCGCAACCCCAAGCCTGACACCGACCCCCTGATTCTTAGTAAACCTTCAAGTTTGTCGATCCATCCAGCAGGCAAGCAATATCAGCTGCAATGGAAATGTTATTCTTAAGCAACGCTAAATTTGTAAGGAGACTCTTGCCTCCGGTAATTTCCTTCATCTTTCCAAGGAGATATGGCGTCACTTTCCCTCTTTTAATTCCTTCCTCTTCAGCTGAGGATAACGCTTTGTGTAATTCTCTTTCAATCATTAGTGCATCAAGCGCAAATTCAGCAGGGGGAGGGACACATACGAGGATAGCGGAATGTAAACCAAGTGCCCAGTGGGCAGTTGCAATGGAAATTACATCTTGCGGTGATTCTGCTGTGGCATCTACAGGCAAACCGCTATTCGGGGAGTAAAAAGCCGGGAATTCATCTGTTTTGTAGCCAATAACCGGAACTCCACGGGTTTCCAGTACTTCCAGTGTTGCCAGTAAATCGAGGATCGCTTTTGCACCTGCGCAGACAACAATAACCGGACTGCGGGCAAGCTCATCCAGGTCTGCCGAAATATCAAATGGAGCATCTCTATGAACTCCGCCAATTCCGCCAGTGGCGAAAACCCTGATCCCAGTGGTACGGCAAATTACCAGAGTACCAGCAACGGTTGTACCACCACTGCGTTTTTGAGCTACGCATATGCCCAAGTTTCGTGAGCTGACTTTCACAGGATCAACGGCACTTACCAATTGTTCCAGTTCGGATTCTGATAGCCCAACTTTGACCTTACCTACAAGGAGTGCAGTTGTTGCAGGAGTTGCTTTTTTCTCCTTCACAATGGTTTCAGCGTCGACGGCTAACTTGAAGTTCTCAGGCGCAGGTAAACCATGAGTAATCACTGTAGTTTCCAGGGCTACAACAGCAGATCGCTTGTCAAGGGCGCTTGCAACTTCATCAGAAAGAATGAAGGAAGGGGGGAGGACCGTTTTCATAAGGCAACCTACCTTTTAATTATTTTGAGATTGAGCGCATATGTTAAAATGATTTTATCATTCAGAATTGAGGAATGCATGCTTAAGTCAATATTCATTGCTTTATCAAAAAACCCCTCGCTGAAAAAAATCATTCTTGAGTGGAAACCTGCCCGCAACGCTTCCAGAAGGTTCATTGCGGGTGAAACCTTGGATGATGCAGTCTTGGCAGTGAAAACTCTCAATGAACAAGGTCTGAATGCAACCATTGATCAATTGGGTGAATATACAATCGACCTCGAAGGTGCACAGCAATCGACCGGGGATGTTATGCAGATAATCGACAAAATCGTTTTGCACAAACTTCGGGCAAATATCTCGGTAAAATTGAGCCAGATTGGTTTGACTCTTGATAGGAATTTGTGTAAAGAAAATATCACCAAAATCCTCGATTATGCAAACACACACGGGCTTTTTGTGCGTATCGATATGGAAGGCTCAGACCTGACTGAAAATACTTTTTCCATTTATCGCGAACTGATTCAGGAAGGTTACACCAATGTTGGGATCGTTTTACAAGCGTACCTGTATCGGACGCATAAAGACACCGAAGAATTGCTGAGCTGGAATGGCAAGGTCAGGTTATGTAAAGGGGCTTATAAAGAGCCAGCTGAAATTGCCTTCCCCAAAAAAGCAGAAGTCAATAAAAATTTTGATCGGCTGGTCAAGAGATTGCTGGAATCTGCAGCTAAGCCCGGTGCATCGCATGTTAGTCTTGATGGACGGTTTCCTCCTATCCCAGCCTTAGCAACGCATGATGAGAAAAGGATCGAGTATGCATTAAGATTGATATCACAAATTTCGATACCCTTTGAAGCGGTCGAGTTTCAGATGCTTTATGGGATCAGGCGGGATTTGCAGACGAAAATTGCTGCGAAGGGGTATCCAGTGAGGGTATATGTTCCGTTTGGTACCCAATGGTATCCTTATTTTATGCGGCGCCTGGCGGAACGTCCAGCCAATCTCTGGTTCTTCATTTCAAGTTTCTTCCGAAAGTAATATGTCTACTTCGACTGATACTCATAAATTTGCGTTAGTGACCGGCGGTTCCCGCAGAATAGGAAAAGCCATTGCTTTACACCTAGCCAGGTTAGGCTATGACGTTGGAGTACATTTTTGGACTTCGGCAGATGACGCGATCCGAACAAAAGCGGAGATCGAGAGCTTGGGGCGGAAATGCTATCTCTACAAAGCTGACCTTAGTAACCCTGTGGAAATTGAGAATATGTTCAAGGAAGTTACTTTTAGCATTCCAGCGATCGACGTACTGGTGAATTCTGCTGCGATTATGCCAAAATCGGATCTATTGAAGATCTCTCCACAAGATTGGGACAGGATAATCGACATAAATTTACGGGCACCATGGTTGGTCTCTATGAGAGCGGGGACAATAATGAAGACGGGGGGAGCAATCCTGAATATTAGCGATGCCGGTGCTGAAATGCATTGGACGGGTTACGGTGCTTACGGAATCAGTAAATGTGGACTAAACGAGTTAACCCGGCTGCTGGCGAAACAGCTGGCTCCTGCGGTTCGCGTTAATGCCATTGCACCTGGTTTACTACTCAGGGCGGAAGAAATGGCTGAGGATGATTGGAACCTTCTGGCAAGCAGAGTGCCTATGCAAAGTGCCGGCGATATGAATTCATTGATGGCGACGATCGACTTGCTCATTTCAAACGGCTATATTACCGGTGAAATCATTACCCTTAACGGGGGTGCCTCTCTTGGGTAATTGCTCCAGACTATGAAAAATGGAAAATTGCTACTTGAAATTTTACAACCAGGTGCCATTTTTTTAACTCTGGCGGGTTTTTCTGTCGGGCTAGGGGTCGCGCACTATTTAGGTGAGACAATTGATTGGGGGCATAGCCTACTGGTTTACGCTGCACTGGTATTCCTGGTGTGGGCAAAAAACCTTCTAAGGAATTACTTTGATCATCCAGAATCCTTCTATTCTGTGCTCAAGAATACTCATACACGGTATACCTTTTTGTCAGGTGTAAAAAGGTTGATACTTTTAAATTATGGCTTATTAGCACTTACAGCAGCAACTTTTTTGATTACCCTGTTTGCCTTTAGGCGAGGCCCAGACCTGTCTTTAACCCTTATCATCGTTCTTATTGCTGCACTGCTCCTCCTCACAGCTATCCCTCCTTTTTCCTTACAACGAAAAGGGTTTGGTGAACTGGTCGAGGGGATTGCCATGACTGGATTAATCCCATTGATGGCATTATTGCTAAGTAACGGAACTCCTCATCCGGTCCTTGCTATGCTCTCATTACCTGTCCTGTTGCTATTCCTTGCCGGCAAACTTGCATTTTCATTACGCACCTATCTTGAAGATAAAAATGGCGGGAATCCAAACCTGCTTAATCGGCTTGATTGGGTGAGAGCCATGAAACTCCATAATTATTTGCTCATCATCGCCTATTTACTGATCGCCTTTTTCGGTTTCATCGGGCTTTCGTGGAATCTCACCTGGCCAATGTTGACTACCTTTCCCTTGGCTGTCGGGGAATTCCTGCAAATTCAAGATATCCTCAATGGAGGTAAACCAAACTGGAAGATGCTGGAATTCTCATCCGGGGGACTAATCGGACTGGTCTATTATCTGCAAATTTTTTCGCTTTGGACGCATTAATCCCCATTTCTTATGGAAATCCAATAATAATCAGTATAATAAGATAAAAATAGGAGGAATTATGATTCTCAAGGAAAATTCAATAGCTCCCGATTTTGTCTTAAATGACGAGACGGGAAAGCCCGTTCAACTTTCTGATTACATAGGAAAAGATGTCGTTTTGTATTTCTATCCTAAAGATGATACATCTGGATGTACAACAGAAGCATGCAATTTCCGGGATGATTACAGCGCATATGAAAAAGCTGGTGTAGTAATCCTTGGTGTTAGCCCGGATTCGATCGAATCTCATGCAAAATTCAAGGCAAAATATCATTTGCCATTTCCATTGCTTGCGGATGAGGGTCACAAAGTCTGTGAAAAATACGGGGTGTGGGGAAAGAAACAAATGTACGGGCGAGAATATGATGGCGTCTTACGGACAACTTATTTGATCGGGAAAAACGGAAAAGTAAGAAAGGTGTTCGAAAAGGTTAAACCTGCAGAACATAGTGCTGAGATATTGGCAGTTATAAAGTAAAAAAACGGAGGTTTAGAACCTCCGCTTTTATTGTAGAGAAACAATCCGTTTTCCCTTGTCCCATAATTGTTCAAGGCGATAGTATCCGCGCATATCTGGAGAAAAGAAATGCACCACAACATCACCCAGATCAGCGATCATCCAACCAGCGCGGGAATCTCCTTCAATTGCGACAGGCCGAGTCAGCACCTGTTTTGAAAAATCGCGTACCTCGTCGGCAAGGGCTTTGAGCATGCGGTCGCTGGTACCATTACAAATGATGAAATAATCAGTGATTGGGGTTACTTCTCGAATATCGAGCAGCAGGATCTTTTCTGCTTTTTTTTCTTCCAAGAGGTCGATTAATTGATGGGCTTTTTCTAATGTTTCCAGGATACACCTCAGCTATTGTTTGTGAGATTTTATCATATCCTGATCACTAAATCTGTGGATAGATATCGGGGTATAGATAGACCCCCCAGGCTGAAGCTTCGATTCGAAGAGGACTAAATGGCTTACTACAAAAATCCCGAAGCAATTCTCAGGGTATTGGAGCAAGAGTTCAAGTGTTTTTCTTATTATTTTTCTGTCACCACCCTCCTTTATTCGCGCCAGGGTGAGGTGGGGTGAAAGACTGCGCTTTTCAACGGGAAATCCAATTGTTTTTGTAGATTCATCTATTTTCTCCGATAATTCTTGTAATACTGGAGGATATGTCAATCCTGCCCAAATCGTCCTGGGGTTGTCCCAGGAGGGAAAAGCTCCCAATCCCCTGACCTGGATCTCGAAAGGAAGCCGGGTCCTCGAAATCCCGGATAAAATTTCCTGAATCCTGACAATTTGGAACTCCGTTGAGTCCCCCAGGAATTTGAGAGTTAGATGGATCATCTCAGGTCTTACCGGTCGAAATCCATTTATCCCGGTGAGTTGAGCCTTTTTCATCAAGATCTTCAAATTATTCTGAATATCAGCAGGGATTTCAATTGCAATAAAGGTTCTTTGGGATGATTGCATAAGCCAATATCCTTGTTTGAAAGTTATGTCTACTCATTTTACTTGAAACATGGTATAAAAAAATCACCCTGCCGTGTGCGTGATATTGCGACACCGGTTTTGAGCCAACATTAGAAAAATGGGACTCTTTTCTCATATGAGTAACGCGATAGGCTTCGGCCAAGGCGGGTCTTCTGTGGTAGAGTCCATCCTGTTTCGGCAGGTTCAAAACTACGTAATACACGGCATGGCGGGGTTCAATTTAAGCCGTTGTGGCTTTTTTTAATAATCAATTGATTGACAATCATCATTCTGATTGCTAAACTAGGATAAGATTTTCAGGAGGAAACATGCCCACTACATACCGTTTGATCCTACAATCTGGTGCTTCAACCGGCACAGAATACCCTTTGGAAAAAACTGAACTTCAACTAGGGCGGGACTTAAGCAATGATATTGTGATTAATGATGCAGAAGTCTCGCGACGGCATGCCCGCCTGGTATTGCAGGGTGATGGTTATGTACTCGAAGACCTAGGTTCAACCAATGGTACTTTTATCCAGGGGCAACGATTGGCAGCTCCGGTTGTGCTGCGACCCGGTGAAACAATTACAATCGGTGAGCAGGTGAAGTTGAAATATGAGGTGCTCACAACGGATCAGAGTGCAACCGTTGTGGTGCAGAGACGGGCTGCTGAAGCCATTCCTCAACCCATTCCGCCAAGTGCTCCGGTCATACAACCTCCTGTGGCACCGGTACCGGCAGCACCTCCAGTAATGGCTGGTCCACTTCAACCTCCGATGGCACCGGGAATGATACCGCCCAAACCAAGGAAAAAAACAAAGGTGTTAACGATCATATTGGTTATTCTGGCTATTCTCATTGTTTTCTGTGTGATCCCAATTGTTATTATCGATCTGACCAAGAGCTGGTGCGCACCGTTCCTGGGGGATATTCTTAACATGATCTTTGGGGCAGGAACCTGCTAAGAATGCAGTAAAGAAACTGGCTGAATCTAAGCCAGTTTCTTTCTTTTTCTCTTATAATGTTTAATAGGAGAATAAAGTAATAATGTCCTTGGATCAAAATACAACCCCGGTATCCCCGCGTTGGAGCAATTCTGCAAAAATGGTAGTCGCATTGACAGCCGCTGGACTGGGTTTGGCATTGCTATTTAGGTTTCGAAATTTTATTGCTCCCTTATTATTGTCTTTTGTGCTGGCATATTTGATCCACCCGTTAGCCTCCTTCATCAACCAGAAATTGAAAATACCCTGGCGCCTTGTTTCCACGATCATCTATCTCCTCATCTTTCTGGGCGTAATTGCGTTATTAACCTGGGGCGGAATATCGATATTTGATCAGTTGCAGAACCTGATCAATTACCTGCAATCGATAATCGGGGATTTGCCGGGCTGGTTAGCCCAAATAACCGCAAAACCGTTGCAGCTAGGACCCTGGACTATTGATCTCTCCAATCTTAAGGTTTCTGATCTTACCGCTCAATTTCAGGGCATCATTACTTCATCGCTTGGAAAAATAGGTTCATTGCTCGGATCCATAGCTTCGGGAGTTGGTTCCACCCTAACCTGGACAGTTTTTATTCTGCTGATCTCCTATTTCATTATGTCTGAAAGCTCAGGGGTTCGGGCGAAAATGATAAAACTAACGATACCCACCTATGAAGCAGATATCAACCGAATGGGTCTCCAGCTCTCGCAAATATGGAATGCATTCCTACGCGGTCAACTGATCGTATTTCTCATTACAGTAGCCTGGTATTCGCTACTGCTTGGCGTTATAGGGGTAAAATATTTTTTCCTGTTGGCATTGCTGGCTGGTCTAGCCAGGTTTGTTCCATATGTTGGACCGTTTGTGGCATGGACAACTTATGGATTGGTGGCTTTGTTTCAGGTAAACCATTTCAACCTTTTACCTTTCCCATATGCTCTCATCGTAGTTGGAGCAGCCTGGTTATCCGATATAGTCATTGATAATTTTGTAAGTCCGCGTGTGATGTCGAATGCTTTGAAGATCCACCCAGCGGCAGTCTTGGTGATGGTACTGATTTCAGCAAGTTTGTTTGGTTTTATTGGTGTATTACTTTCAGCCCCGGTTTTGGCATCTCTAAAACTATTCTTCACCTACATAACCCGGAAATTAATGGATGTAGATCCCTGGGATGGGATGGAAACGTATCCTCGTCCTGAGCCGATTAAAGTGATAGTCACACGATGGATAGAGAAAACAAGAATTCGAATTAACAGCAAGCCGAGAAAAAACAAGAAGACCGAGTCATAAAGAGAGAAGGAGAATAAAATGGCAGAGACTTATGATCCAAAAGTTACGACAATGGCAGAGACTGACAGTTATGCTATCTGGTGTGCTGAAGAACCAGATGGTGAAACAACCTACAACATTGAATTGAATAACGTAACGATCCATATGTTCGAAGAGGAATGGAAAGAGTTCCTGGAATTAGTGAAGAAAATTAAGAAATAATCGAAAAGCACCTTTTTTCTGAACAGGCAAACCATTGCCTGTTCAGGTATTTAAGGATTAAGTTGTAATAGGGTAAAATCGAGTAATGCAGGAACTCGAAGGATGCCATCATGAATCTAAATGAACACGAGAAATTTGGCTTACTTGACCAGCAAAACATGCTGGGGCACATCAATGCATTACCCGATCAATTACTCAGAGCATGGAAAATCGGGATGATGATGTCGCTGCCCCAGATGAATGAGATCCACCAGGTAGTGATATGCGGGATGGGTGGATCCGCAATAGGAGCCGACCTCCTTGCTGCCTATGTTGCCGACAAAGTCGAAATCCCCGTTTTTGTTCATCGCGATTACGGATTGCCGGCATTTGCCCGTGAAAGGCATACCCTTGTTATTCTCTCGTCTCATTCCGGGAATACAGAAGAGACCCTTTCTGCTTTTGACGAAGCCTGTAAACGTAATTGCCAGATCGTAGGAATTACGACGGGTGGAAAACTTTCCAGGATGCTGACAAACGCAGGTTTACCGGTGTGGAAATTCACGCATCGCGGTCAACCACGCGCAGCGGTGGGTTTTTCCTTTGGCTTGTTATTGGCGTTATTCATAAAGCTTGGATTGATTTCCGCCCCTACAACTGAAGTAAATGACACGATCCTGACCTTAAAAAATGTTGCTGAAAGCTTACGGGCGGAGGTTCCCGTCAAAGATAATCCTGCAAAACGCATGGCAGGCCAGATGGTCGGCAGAATAGTCACCGTTTTTGCCAGCGGTTTTATAGCTCCTGTTGCACGGCGTTGGAAATGCCAGATCAATGAGCTTGCCAAGGCTTCTGCGAATTTTGAATTCCTTCCTGAGGCAGACCATAATACAGTTGCCGGGGTCTATAATCCTCCGGAGCCTTTATCGCATGAGATTCGTGTCTTTCTACAGGCAAAACTGGATCATGCCCGGAATCAGAAACGGTCTGATGCAACACGGCAAATAATGATGATCGAAGGTTTGAATACGGATGTTGTTCAGGCGAGGGGAGATACCAGACTGGCGCAAATGTGGTCTACGCTTTTATTCGGTGATTACACAGCCTACTACCTGGCTATGGCTTATGATGTAGATCCAACCCCTATTGAGCCGATCAATTCTCTCAAAGCCCAGATGAAATAGATTTCAATGCATCTCTTTCTGTAAAAAATGTTCAAATATAAATAGAACTAATGTGCTATAATGAGATTGTGGAATCCAAACGGTACCGGAAAATCCTTCACCTCGACCTCGATGCCTTCTTTTGTGCCGTTGAAGAATTGAAAAATCCTTCTCTGGCAGGAAAGGCGTTTGCTGTTGGCGGTCGGGCAGACCACCGCGGAGTCATCTCCTCCTGTTCATACCCTGCAAGAAAAAGGGGAGTACATTCAGCTATGCCGACAGGACAGGCGTTGAAAATCTGCCCGGGGCTGATACTCATTTCCGGCACTTACAGTGAATATTGCCAGAAGTCCGATGCTGTAATGGAGATCCTCCATAATAAATCCGGACTGGTGGAGCAGATTTCTATCGATGAAGCCTTTGTTGACGTAACCGATCTGCCGGAGGAGCCGGGCAGAATTGCCCGGGAAATCCAGGAAAGGGTCCTTACGGTAACTGGATTACCGTGTTCGATCGGAGCAGCTACAAGCAAACTGGTGGCAAAGATCGCCACTGACCAGGGGAAAATCCGCAGCCAAACAGGAAGTTACCCGCGAGCCATTTTGGTTGTTCCTCCGGGGACAGAAGCCTCTTTTCTAGCACCGTTAAAAACCTCTGTCATGTGGGGGATTGGGCCTAAATTCGAAAAGACTTTAGCCAATGCAGGAATCCTAACGATTGGGGATATCGCTGCGCGCGACCCTAAGGAATTGGAGATACTGTTTGGGAAAACCGGCCGGGAATTACATGCTCATGCGCAGGGAATCGATACTCGATCGTTAACGCTGGAAAGAGGCGCAAAATCGATCGGCCAGGAAACTACATTCGCCAGAGATATTTCAGATCCGGTAAAGTTGAGACTAACCCTTCGCGATCTTTCAGCAAAAATTGCCTATCGAATGCGGCAGGAGGACGTCTGTGCCAGGGTCATCCGATTGAAAATCAGGTGGAGCGATTTTTCGACCCACACACGCCAGGAACGTCTTGAAAATCCAACAGATCAGGATGGGATAATTTATGCGACTGCTGAAAAACTATGGCGAAATATCTGGACAGAAGGGAAGCCAGTGCGTTTGATAGGGGTAGGGGGATCTGACCTTGTTGATACGACTCACCAGATGAGTCTTTGGGATTCGACCAACGAGAAAGAAAGAAAATTGCTTAAAGCCTTGGATGAATTAAGCGAACGTTATGGAAAACAAACCGTCCGAAGGGCATCAAAGATTAAAAAATAAGGTAAGATAATCCCCATGCACGGGTTTATTACTGAATCAGTCAGCAAAATCTATGATGGTTTTGGCACAGCCGGCTATCTATTAATGGTCACCTTTGGTACCAGGTTGATTTATCTGCCCATCGAGAAATTGCTAGGGAAAACCGGAATTTTTGTTTATGTCCTTCTTCTACTGGCGCTTGGCACTTACATGATCGGCAGGTCACTTATGTCCGGTCGGGACAAAAATCGTGCAGTTTTCGACGGTATGACTGCCGGAGTGCTCTTCTGGCAGGTTGTTCAATTCTCTGAACTTACCCTTGAAAGTGAGAAATTTAACCTTTTCGGTTGGCTTGTTTGGTTTGGGCTGCTCATTGTGGTAGGTACCCTATGGAAGAAAATCCTTCCGACGGGGCTGGGATATTTCCTGCTGGAATTCTTGTTGTTATGGGGTGGATTCCTCTATTTGCGAACAGATGCATATATTATTGATTGGCCTTCATTACTGATTGCAGGATACCGGTCTATCCGGGCTGTTGCTTTGGTAGCTATTTTATTTCTGATCTGGTGGATCGCCTTCAAGACTCAAAAAATCACCCAGCGTCAGACCTGCGGCATTTTTTTGGCATTTTGTGCAATGCTCGCAGGTTTATGGTTCTGATTTAACAGTTCCCGCACTCCAGCAACATATCCTCATAAACAGTTTTTATCCGTCCGGCAATCTTATCCCATGAATAAAACCTGGCATACTCAGCTGCTTGCTTTCCCAAACGAGCTCTGAGAGAGGGATCTTTCATTAACTTAATCAACGTTTTTGCTAGAGCATCAGCATCACCTCCGGGGACTACATACCCGGTGATTCCATCCTGAACAAGGAATGCGAGACCACCTACCTGAGAAGCAACAACGGGTGTACCGCAAGCCATGGCTTCCAAAGCGACCATGCCAAAACTTTCATAGTGAGAGGGCATAATGAGTATCTCTGCCGCTGAGTAGTAATAAGGCAGGGTTTCCTGGGATCTTTTACCTAAAAAGACAACCAGGTCTTCCAGTCCGAGCTCCCGGCATAAGGATTTCAATCGAGTCATCTCCGCAGACATTTCCTCGGGAGAGGCATCAGGTTCCCCGCCAATTATGGCTAGAGAATAACATTCGTGATCCATTGCACCATTGTTCCGTAATATTGCTAGAGCCTTGATAAGTGTGTCTATCCCTTTTAAGGGTTCAATCCTTCCCACAAACAATAAAAGCCGGGGACATGTTCCGTGCCCGATTATTTCTTTCGCTTCATCATCTGGAATCGGGTAAAACCTTCCAATATCAACTCCGGGAGGGATGATGTGGATCTTTTCGTGAGGGACATTATAGAGTAACTGCAGCTGGGCTTCTTCAGCCTGGGTCGCTGCCACAATCCGTTCCACATTTTCCAACACTTCTCTTTCACCGTTGATGCGGTATTCACCTTCGATCTCTTCCGGGGTCTGTGCGATCCGGTTCTTCATCAATCCTAGGGTATGGAACATTTGAAGGACGGGTGTTTTCCAACTTTCCTTAAGAATGCCAGCTGCAATTCCGGACATCCAGTAATGGCTGTGAATAAGATCATAATGAATGCCTTTGTCTGCAGCCCATTTTAGTATTTCAAAAGCAAAAGTTGGGATGTAGCTTGACAATTCTGGTTTTGGCATTGGATGTTCAGGTCCCGCGGGAATATGCACCACCCGATTGCCATAGCCAAGGTTGTGCATTACATGTGGCACATGTTCATCCTGCGACCGGGTGAATACATCAACATGAATACCTTCCCGGCCTAATTCGCGGGTTAATTCGGCTACATAGACATTCATCCCGCCGGTATCTTTGCCGCCAAGAGTGGCAAGGGGGCAGGTGTGATAGGAGATCATGGCAATGTTCATCAGGTTTCCTTGCATTTAGGTGTGAGGTGCTGTTATAATTCGCTCGCTAATTATAAGCCACCGTAGCTCAGTTGGCAGAGCAGCCGCTTCGTAAGCGGCGGGTCAAGGGTTCGACTCCCTTCGGTGGCTCTCTGTATTTAATATTACTTGTTCTATCAATT
>ERZ1649853.538-NODE-538-length-16025-cov-6.046337_pt1 | contig 16025 bp, 16 predicted proteins | sample MGYA00575353_ERZ1649853 | MGnify/ENA primary metagenome ERZ1649853 (study PRJEB40853, sample SAMN11349654) | freshwater sediment metagenome | isolation source: river sediment | host: Sediment | place: India: Okhla Barrage, New Delhi | collected 2017-02-21 ...
CCATCTTCTCGACCACCTTGGCCGCCCCCCGGACGTGGCAGGCGGTGCCCAGGCAGACCTTGATCAGGTGGCGCCCGCGCGGCGTAAGGCTGAAGGCCCTGAAGAACGTGGCCACGCTGTACACCTGGCTGATGGGGATGTTCATCAGCGCCGCCACCTCATCCAGCGACTCCCGCGGGAGGTAGTGCTGCTCAGACTGAATGTCCTGCAGGATGGAGACCAGCTGCCCTTTGTCCCCGCCGTATTTCTTGATGATTATGTCGATCTTGCTGGCCACCTAAGCCTCCGCCTTCTTCTTCAGTTTCTCGTACTCCCGGATCACGCCCTGCTGGATGCGCTCCACCTCGTCCTTGGGCAGGTGGCGGAACCGCCCCTGCGGGGTGAGGTAGTCTTTGACGGGACGCAGCTTCGGGAAATCCATGGTGAGCCGGTACTTGCCGTTAACCACCTCGAAGAGGGGGAAGGCCCCCGTCTCCACCGCCAGGCGGCCCATCTTGACACTGATGTCCCCGCCATGGCGCCACCCGGTCGGGCACGGAGAAAGAACGTGTAGATATGAGGGGCCCCTGGTGGCCACGGCCTTGCTCACCTTCTCCATCAGGTCGAAGGGGTAGCTGGGACAGGCGGTCGCCACGTACGGGATGTCATGGGCCACCGCGATGGCCGGCATGTTCTTCTTGGCGGTGGTCTGGCCGATGCTCACCTTGCCGGCGGGTGACGTGGTGGTAGCCGCGCCGAAGGGCGTGGCGCTGGAACGCTGGATCCCGGTGTTCATGTAGGCCTCGTTGTCGTAGCAGACGTAGAGGAAATCGTGGCCCCGCTCCCAGGCGCCGGACAGCGACTGCAGTCCGATATCGAAGGTGGCCCCGTCCCCGCCCATGGCTACCACCTTGGGCGTGTTCTTCCGCGTGCCCTTCTCATTCTGGATCCTGACCGCGGCCTCGATGCCGGCGGCCACCGCGGAGGCGTTCTCGAACAGGGTGTGGATCCAGGGCACCCGCCAGGACGTGGTGGGATACGGTGTCGAAATGATCTCCATGCACCCGGTGGCATTGGACACGATGACGTTCCGGCCCAGGGCCTTGGCCACCAGCCTCATGGCCAGCGCCTCGCCGCAGCCGATGCAGGCCCGATGCCCGGGAGCCAGATACTCCTGCTGCGGGAGCAGCCGGGGGACGAATACGGCGAAGTTCTCCACTGGTTAGCCCCTCACTCCGATCATCTCTATCTCCTCGCCGCCCTCAGCCGCGATGACCCTGCCCCTCTCCACCATCTGGACAAACTCGGCAGGGGTCAGGTCGCGCCCGCCCAGCCCGCCGATGAAACCGGCGACGTTCGGCCTCTTCTTCTGTGAGTAGAGGGCCGCCTTGACCTCGGAGCAGACGGGACCCGGGGGGCCGGCCGGCGAAACGCAGCGGTCCAGAACGACCAGCGTCTGGCAGTTCTCCACCGCCTGGCGCAGCTCGTCGAAGGGGAAGGGACGCCACAGGCGGAGCCTGATCAGCCCCACCTTCTCGCCACGGTCCCGCAGCTGGTCCACGGCATCCATGGCGATCTGGCTGTAGCTGCCCATGGTCAGGAGCAGGGTGTCCGCGTCGTCGGACCGGTACTGCTCGACGGCACTGTACTGCCGCCCGCTCACCCTGGCGAAATCGGCGAAGATGTGATTGATGATGACCCTGGTGGACCTCAGGGCAGTCTCCATGGACTTGCGGGCCTCGCTGTAAAGGATAGGGACGGTGAAGGCCCCCATGGTGACCGGGGTGTCGGGGTCCAGCGGGAAGGGATACGAGAACGGCGGCAGGAAGCTGTTCACCTGCTCCTGCTCCATCAGGTACAGCGGCTCCACGACGTGAGACAGGTGGAACCCGTCGATATGGACCATCACCGGGAAGAGGACCTTGGGGTCCTCCGCGATGCGGAACGCGCAGAGGGTCAGGTCGAAGGCCTGCTGGCCATTCTCTGCGAACACCTGGATCCAGCCCGTATCGCGGACCGCCATGACATCGGAGTGGTCGCCCCACACGCTGAGAGGGCAGGAGAGGGCCCGGTTGGCCACGCCCATGACGATGGGCAGGCGCAGGCCGGAGGCGACGTACAGCACCTCGTGCATCAGCTCCAGGCCCTGGCCGGCGGTGGCGGTGAAGGTCCTGGCCCCGGCGGCGGACGATCCCAGGCAGGCGCTCATGGCAGAGTGCTCGGACTCCACCGGGATGTAGGAGGCGTTCAGCTCGCCGTTGGCCACCATCTCGGCCAGCCGCTCCACGATGTGCGTCTGCGGCGTGATGGGGTATGCGGCCACCACATCCACGTTGGCCAGCCTGGCGGCCTCGGCCATGGCCAGGGAGCCTTCCATCCCTACCATTGCCATCCTATTGCTCCTCCGGTCCCATGGTTATGGCCTGCGTCCAGCACTCCCTGGCGCAGATGCCGCACCCTTTGCAGTAGTAGAAATCGGCCTCGAAGAACCCTTTCTCATCCCGGCGTATGCAGCCTTCCGGGCAGTAGAGGTAGCAGATGCCACACTTGATGCAGCGGTCCTTGTTCCACGTGGGCTTGTCGGACCTCCAGTCGCCCGTCTTGTACTCGGCGGCATTTCCCGGCGTCCTGATCACGGCGCCGATGTCGATATCCTGCCAGGTGATCTCCGAGTCTTTCTTCCTTGCGCTCAAAACGCTCTCCCAGATACTGTGTTGTCTGTGTGCCGTCAGGCGATGACGGTCTTCTCATAGGCCTTCTTGCAGGCCTCGAAGTTGCCGGCGGCCTTGCCGCCGAAGCGGTGCTTCAGGGGCTCCTCCAGGGCTTCCATGGGCACGACGTCGGCCGCCTTCAGGATGGCCCCGATCATGGTGGTGTTCACGATGTTGACGCCGATGGTCTCAACGGCTATGGCCGATGCATCAACCACCGCCACCGGCCATTTGCCCTTGAAGCGGGCCTTGAGCTCCGCGGCGGGCAACTTGCTGTTGACGATTACTTTGCCATGGTCGCGCAGGCCGGAGGTGGCATCGATGATATTCAGCAGCCCGGGATCCAGCACTACCACCACGTCCGGCTCGCGGATCTCGCCTCGGATGCGGATCTCCTTGTCCGAGACCCGGACAAAGGCCTGCACCGGCGCGCCGCGTCTCTCAGGGCCGAAACTGGGGAATGCCTGGGCATACTTGCCCGTTCCGATGGCAGCCAAGGCGAGCATTTCAGCTGAGGTGACGGCGCCTTGACCGCCACGGCCGTGGATTCTGATCTCGATCATGAGTGGACTCTATTATATGTTATGGCCAACCGGTTGCACAACTGGGGTTGACATAAGGGCGCGGGCCGTCTGGCAGCCGCATGACCGCCTTTGACTTGACGCTGTCCCGGTGGTATATTCCGCTCTGCGGGGTGTAGCGCAGCGGCTAGCGCGCATGGTTTGGGACCATGAGGCCGGAGGTTCAAATCCTCTCACCCCGACCATCTCCTCTTTCATCACTTCTGTATCATCCTGTTCGCGGCCGATGCGCCGGCCGACCTCTGCCCGTCAAACGAAGAGGCGCGGACGTTGTGACGTCCGCGCCTGCAGACCTTGATCCCTCGCTAGCTCGCCACCGCCGGGACGCCCTCACCAGCAGTATTGTAATCGAAGACCTCCAGTGATACCAGGTCGGAGACTATGCGGTCCAGGACCTTGGCCTCATCCCTGCTGGTCGGGAGCACCTCTTCCCTGAGAGCCAGCAGATGAGTGACCAGGCCGCCGTAGGTTGCTGACTCGCGTTCCGTCTTCATTGCATCCCTCCTGACCTTCATCCGCGTCACTAAGATAATGGCACAATGGCAGGGAATCTCACATCCACTGACCTCCGTATTCCGCTGCGGGCAGGGCCGTAGTTCGGGCCCGCCGGACCCCTTAGATTCCCCCGGCGGCTGCCCTTAGTGGGCTGCGGGCGTTGGCTGGCGGGAGCCTGGTCCCGTTGTGACGGGCGGGCAACGATGGGGTACAATGGTGGGGTCTGGGACAAGGGGGGGTACATGACCGGATCAGAGTCGGGTGCTGACAGCTTCAGGCCTGGCGCCACAGGCGCCGGCTCGGGCTGCCGGGCATTCCTGAAAGAGGTGCTGAGCCTCAGGTCCAAGGCCATCAAGGTAATCGCGCGCCAGGTCAGCGATCTGAAATCCATCCCCACCGAATCAGAGCAGCAGGAGCTGCTGGAGCACATCGAGCTCTGCATCTCCATTGCCTCTCGCCTCAGCCGCTATGCCAACGCCTGCATTGCGGACCCGGTGGCCGCCAGCGACCCCGAGGCCAGGCGCTTTGTTATCGAAGCCGCCCTGCTGCTGAGCCAGCACGAGGACGGGCCCCAGGGGAGCTAGGACCCCGGGACCGGTTGGCGGGGGCTTGGACCGTCGGGTACAATAACGGCGGAAACGGCAGACCGCGCCAGCGCGCCCGGCGCCCGTGCGGAGTCCAGGAGGTTGATGTGAAGAAACTGGCTCATCTCTGGATCTTCCTCGTGATGGTCCTGGCCCTGGCCTTCGGCGTCTCCTGCGGTTCGGAGGCGGCATCGAGCCGGGTGTCGGCCGGCCAGAGCTCCGTCGACCTGCGCTCCTGCGTGGCGGTGCTGAGGGATAGCGCCGGCAGCCGGATCGTCCAGGTCGTCTTCTTTGCCGAGAAGCTGTCCGACGAGGAGATGGACCAGGTGGCATCCGCCTCGTTCTCCCGGGACGTGAACGGCAAGCCGGCCATATTCCGCATCGATTTCTGGCTGAGGGAAGGTTCGAGCGCGCTGGATTTCGCCAGCCTGACCAATTACGGTGTGAGGTTCTACAACTCCGAGGCCTTCCCGGTGCCGGCCACCACCGGATGGGCCCAGGTGAGCTTCGGGACCACCCCGTGGGAGGCCGGCACGTTCGGCATCACCCAGCTGGAGGGCGGCCTGCAGGAGGGGGGAACGGTCAAGGCCAGGGTGAAGTGGGAGGACGAATGCACGGACAGCCTGGAGCCGGGGATTGACAGCCTTCCCCTCACCTGGGATCTAGCCGTCGACTGCCCCCTGAGGATAGGTGGGTAGGCGGGAGCAGACTCATGGAAGAGGTTTTTCTCGAGGCCACGGGCACAGACGGCCGGCTGATGCTGCTCCGCAACGTGGTCCGCATCCAGCGGTTCGGCATGGCCAGCTTCCTGCGGGGCTCGTCCCGGGTGGAGAGGGACATCGTAATCTCTCACATCAAGAGCATTCGCTTCGGCAAGGCCGGATGGTTCAGCCACGGGTACATGGAGATCAGCGCCACAGACGACGACAACGGGCCCGATAATGCGCCCGGTCCCGGGGGCGAGTGCATCGTGAGCTTCAAGTCCGGACAGCAGAGGTCCTTTGAAGCGTTCCGGGGGGTGCTGGAAGAGAAGATGGGCGGTGCTGCCTCGCGGACAGCGGCGGCGGCCGCGAGCGACCTCGACGATCTGGACAAGCTGGCCTCGCTTCGCGACCGGCGGATCATCACCCAGGAGGAGTTCGACCGCAAGAAGAAACGCCTCCTGGGCCTCTAGCCGCTTCTTTTGAAAAAGCTCAGGTGACCCACTATAATCTTGCCATACCCCGTGGGCTCGTAGCTCAGCGGCAGAGCGGCCGGCTCATAACCGGTTGGTCCCTGGTTCGAATCCGGGCGAGCCCACCACTATGGCAACATCGGCTCGCCCCGGCGCGCTTCACCAGAGGACCAACGGAGGAACCAGGATGACCGCCAGGCTGATGGCGACCACCAGCAGGACTCCGGCAAGGTAGCCACAGACCTGCCGGAAGACCCCGGACTCCGCGTCGTGCCGCAACGCCGCTCTGCAGGCGCTATCCTCGATGCTGAGCAATCCGGCCGGATTTGTCGCTGCCCGGATTTGATCGGGAGCTGAGAGCCTGTACAGTGGATTGGCGGAGCCGCATCTTGAGCAGAGAGTGGCCCACTCGGTTCGCAATCCGCACGCGGAACAGTACGTCCATACCATATTGCACCCCCTGAGATCGCCCGGAAGGACGCTCCGCTCAAAGTACGAGGTGCGGTACCCTGCCGGTCGCGGGACCCGGTTGGTCCCAGCGACTGCGGGCAGGTCTTCTTCGAGGCGGGCGAGGAAGATGGTACCCATCTGACCCCCTTGAGCGCACCACCCAACACCATGCCGGCCAGATATGTACACCACGATAATAGCACCTGCGTCCGGAGCGGCGTCAAGGGTCGTCCCGGACGTCAGACGATCCGCGCATATTCAGGACATGGCATGAGCATATTGGGTCGTCGAGGCACCGTTGAAGGGACATATGGCTGCATATTGTATGCATATCTTGACAGTATTGGCCGCGCGGCGGTAGAATGGGCAACACGGGCCGACCCCTGTCGGGCGGCACCCTGAAGGAAGGAGAGCATGGCTTCTGCCAGGCACGCTGGGCCAGAGCGCCAGCTGGATGACTGCGACTTGCAGCTTATCAACCAGCTGCAGATAGACGGGCGGCTTGCCCTTGGTGATCTGGCCGAGACGCTGGGGGTTCACCGGAATACGGCCAAAGCCAGGCTGGACCGTCTCCTCAAGAGTCGAGTACTCATCCCCACGGTGCATCTTGATCCTGTCTATCTGGGGTACCTGGCGCCGGCTACGATAGCCGTCAAGGTCACGCCGGGACAGGTCAACGCCATCGCCCATCAGGTGGCGGCCCTCCCCAGCATTCAATTCGTACACGTCTGCACTGGCGCCTACGACATGTTCCTCTCGGGAGGCCGGTTTCGAAGCGAGGAGGAGCTCTATGCTTTCGTCACCGACCAATTGAGCCAGGTCCCGGGAATCCTCAGCGTCGAGACCATGAGAAGCATGGGCTTGGAGAGGTTCATGCTGGGGCCGACGACCCGTCGCATCCGGGCGAGAGCATCGAACAGGGTGGCCAAAGCGCCCGGCGCGCCGTATTCTCCGGAGCACCCGCTTGATGAGCAGGATTCTGCCATCATCAGGGAGCTGCAGCGGGACATCAGACAATCGGCCTCCGCCCTGGCCGCCGTCCTGGGCATGAACCGCAAGTCCGTCGCCGCCAGGCTGGAGCGTCTCCTGGGCGAAGGCATCGCCAAGCCCGTCATGATCGCCGACCCGGGGGCCCTGGGCTACCGGCTGGGAGTGATCCTCGGCGTATCGGTCATGCCAGGCATGCTGACCGCTGTCGCCGATGGGCTGAAATCCCTGGCCAATCTCCAGTACCTGGTTCTCTGCATGGGGCGCTACAACATGCTGGCCTGGTGTCGATGCCGTGACCTGGACGATCTTGGCCGCATGATTACGGTCGACGTGGCCGCTACGCCCGGCATCAGGGAAGTCGCCGCGTCGTTGGTTCTTCGGGAGGACAAGACCCCATACCCGTCAGTGAGAGTTCAGCCGGCTTCCGGGGACGATCGCGCTGCCGCTGCTTCCGTCTTGTCTTTCAGAATGATGAAGGGTTGAGCATGGCGCTGTCCGCCCGCGAGATGACTCTGGCGACGCTGCTGGCCAGAAATGCCAGGATCTACGCCGGGCGCACGGCACTGGTGTGCCGGGAGACTTCGCACTCCTACCCCGATCTGGACTTGAGCGCCGGCCGGCTGGCCGCGGGCCTCAAGCGCCACGGAGTGGAGAGAGGCACCCGCGTGGCCGCGCTGCTGCGCAACTGTCACCAGTACATCGAGCTCCTCTTCGCGCTGTCCAGGATGGGGGCCGTACTGGTGCCCCTGAACTGGCGGCTGGCGGCCTCCGAGCAGTCGTACATTCTGCAGGAGTCGGACTCGATGGTCCTTGTTCATGGAGGCGATTTCGCGGGGGACATCGAAGCCCTGCGCGGCGCTCCCGGGGCTGAAGCCAGGATCGTGGACCTGTCCGGCCTGCAGCCAGCCTCCGGCAACCAGGGCGCAGCCGGGGCCGATCCCGCAGTCGACGTCCGCCATGATGACGTGGCTGTTCAAATGTACACCGCCGCCTTCGAGGGCCGCCCCAGGGGCGCGCAGATCACCCACGGAGGCTACCTGGCAGAAGCGGCCAGCGTGGCCCTGGCCCTTTCCATGACCGAAGCGGATGCGACCCTGATCACCGTGCCGCTCTTTCACACCTTTGGACTCGAGCTGGCGATATCGGTTCTGGCCAGAGGAGGGAAGTGCGTCTTCGCCGATCCCTTCGACGCCGCGGAGGTCTTGCATATCATGGAGCGCGAGCGCGTGACAGTCCTGGTCTGCGCCGGCCAGCATCTGGCGGAGGTGCTCAAGCAGTCGGACGTGAATTGGGAGGCTGTCAGCTCACTGAGGCTCATCATGGGCAGCGGCGCATCGAAGGAGATGAGGGGCGTTGTCCGGGCCGCTTCGCCGCGGGTGCGGTTCGTGGACGCCGTCTACGGTCAGACAGAGTGCGGGGCCATGGTAACCGGGTGCGACACCGAAGAGGCCGAGTCCATCGGGCCCAGATGCGTGGGCCGCCCGCTGATGTTCCAGGACGTGAGGGTGTTCGACCCGGATGGTGCTGAGGTTGCAGCGGGGCAAGTCGGAGAGATAGTGGTGCGGGGGCCCAGAGTCATGGCCGGGTACTACAAGGCCCTGAATGACCACCGGGAGTCGCCCGGCAGCGGCTGGCGGCACACCGGCGACCTCGGCCTGCTGGACGAGCTCGGGTATCTCCACTACATGGGACGCAGCCGGGAGCTGATCAAAAGCGGTATGGAGAATGTATACCCGGTGGAGGTCGAGATCGTCCTGGCCGCTCACCCTGCCGTCAGAGAGGCAGCAGTCATCGGGTTACCCGATGGGCAATGGGGCGAGGTGGTGACCGCCATAGTCGCCCTGAAGGAGGGAACATCCGCCACTGGTGAAGAGCTGATCCACTTCTGCAAAGAGCGCATCGCCAGCTACAAGAAGCCGAAGCGGGTGCACTTCGTTGATGAGCTGCCCAGGGATGAGGGCGGACAGATCGCCCGTCGGGAGATCAGGGACAGATTCGGAGGTCGATGATGAAAGCACTGGTCGTAGGTGGGGCGGGGGCCACGGGTCCGCCCATAATAGGTGGCCTGCTCTCGCGGGGCTTTGAAGTAGTCGTTCTGCACCGGGGCGTTCATGAGAGCGGCCTGCACCATGACCTCGAGCATATCCACGCTGATCCCCACTGGAAGGAGGACATCGCCCGGGCCCTGGACGGGAGAAGCTTCGACCTGGCGGTGGCCATCTACGGCCGCTTACGGTACATCGCCGAGAACCTGCGGGGGAAGACCGCCAGGCTGATATCGGTGGGCGGGGCCCTTCCCATATACAAGGGGTGGATGGCGGTCACCGAGGCCAACCCCTGGGAACACATGGAGCCGACACCGGTCCCGCTGGAGGAGGACCATCCCCTGTCCACCGCTGAAGGAGTGGACCATTTCTCGCTCCAGGTAAGGGAGTCGGAGCGTTTCGTAATGGAGTCCCACCGGGAGGGGCACTACAGCGCCACGCACTTCCGGTACCCCATCGTCTATGGGCCGCGCCACATTGGCCCGCCGGAGTGGGCCATCATACGGCGGGTCAGGGACGGCCGGAGACAGCTGATCCTTCCCGGCGGCGGGCTGGCGCTGCTGTCACGCGGCTTCGCCGACAACATAGCCCATGGCGTCATGCTGGCCGTCGACCAGCCGGCGGCTGCGGCCGGGCAGGTATACAACCTGTGCGACGACAGGCTGCTGTTCAACCGCGAGTGGGTGACCACAGTGGCGCGGATCATGGGCCATGAGTTCGAGCTCGTGGAGATGCCCTTCGACCTGCTGCCCGACAACTTCAGGGCGGCCCCCACCCAGCTCCTTTTCCGGTATCACCGGGTGATGGACACCCGGAAGATACGGGAGCAGCTGGGCTACCGCGACGTCGTGCCGGTGCAGACGGCCCTGGAGGCCACGGTCCGGTGGTACCTGGAGCATCCCCTTCCGCCCGGCGGCGAGATGGAGCAGAACCTGGGTGACCCCTTCGACTACGAGTACGAAGACCGGCTGATCGACCTATACAAGGCGCACGGCAACACCATGGAGGACGAGTTCTCGCAGCTGCCCCAGGTCAAGGTCACCTGGCGGCATCCCTACCCACATCCCAAGAAGCGCGGGGACCAGCGATGAGGCGCGCCAGCCATGAGTGAGAGCCTGTACGAAGACTTGAAGAACCTGGAAGGCACGGAATCGGAGCCGAGGCCGGGGAATGACAGGGTCAATGAGGCCATGATCCGCCACTGGTGCGAGGCGACGCAGGACGCCAATGCTGTCTACACTGACAAGAGCTACGCCGAGGCCACCCCGTACAAAGGCGTCATCGCCCCGCCGACGATGATCCAGGCGTACTGCACGCCATCGCTGTGGCCGCCGGCGGAAGGCGCAGTCCGCGACCCCTGTTCGACCGGGCGACCGCCTGGCCGCCACCCCGGAATGCGTTCACAAGCGCGTGTCACGCACCAGGCCGGACCGTGGGATTGCGCGGTTCGTCATCACCCTGCAAAACCAGACAGGGAAAAAGGTGCTTGAGTGGCAGAGCACCATGATGGTCTTGAGGAGGGACCCGGGGGACACCGAAGTGACTCCGGCGCCGTAGCTCCAGTCCCCGGAGCAGCGGCCCCTCTCCAGCCCGCAAATCCCTGAACAAGAGCAGATGGATGATACGCCGTTCAGGGCTGCACGTAGTGGCCTTTTTTCACATTGAGGCAGACGAAGCTCTGGGTCTCCTTCAGGCCCTTTGTCTGGGCCAGCCGCCCCTCAATGAACCGGCCCAGATCCGCAGTGGAGCGAAACGTGCCTATCGCCATAATGTCGAACTGTCCGGTGGTAGTGGAGACCCACCTGATCTCCTGGTTGGCGGCCAGCATGTCGGAGGCGCTTTCCAGGTTCTCGTGCGCCAGCCGGATACCTATCATGGCGATGACGGGGTACCCGCACCTATAGGGGTCGATCATGGCCCCGATGCGCAGCACACCATCTTCGACCAGCTTCCGCAGCCGGCGTCTGGCCGTGGACGGGCTGATGTCGAGCTGCTTGGCCACTACGGCGCTACTGGTCCGGGCATCCTCCGACAGCAGCTTCACCAGCTGTTCGTCAACGGGGTCCAGGGAGTACTTGGCTTCTCCGCGCATAAGCGGATTGTAGGTCAAGGCCGGCGGAGAAGTCAATTCGGCCATTCCCCTGCCGGGTCTGCGCCAGAAGATGGCCCAGTTGAGCCCCATCTGCTGGCCAAAATGATCAACGCCGCCACGATCGAGGCGGGCAGTCTGGGCAATCCGGGCATTCCGCCGGTCAGAATGGTCACATCGGTGACCGATACCACACCGGGCTGTCGGGGGCAACTGATAACGAAGGCACGGAATGCGGCGCATTCGACCGCTCCCGTGGCCGATCCGCTCATTTCGAGACGAATTCGTGGGCATCACCCTGAGCAGGTGTCCTCGGCCGGGGCCGGTAGGCCCATCCCCTGACCGCGGCGCCTGCGTTTTTGGCCATCCTGGTCACTTTTGTGATCAGTGGGAGCGGGCCCCAAATCGGGACATTAAATGCCTGTAAAATCCGGGTTGTTCACGGCAGACAAGCTCAAGACACAGTTTGCCATCTGATTTTTGGAAGGGGGATTCGAACCGGCCGGCGAGGCAACAAGGGAAGCGCCGCTATGGCGGGATACCAGCCACACCGGAGACGGGAATGGAGAGACGCAGGAGAGTGGCATTGCGTAAGGGATGACGGCGGACATGCCAGCGGAGAGCCGGAACAGGAGTTGGGCAGGACGTGGAGCCGGCGCCACAATAATCGGTCGAAAGGAGTCAGATGGGCATATGCTACGGGGGCAAGACCCTGAAAGAAGCACAGACGGCGGCGACACAGCTCTTTGAGAAGACGGGGAGGCTGTACGGCCTGAAGGAACTCCCCTTGCTGGAACAAGACCCGATCAAGCTGGCTAAATTCCAATCCAAGCTGGTGGCGGCGTGTGTCCAGGCCCGGGACACCGCCAAGCTGATAACGGCCAACCCCATCGCTCTCATCATGTCCGAGCTGCAGTTCATGCTGGGAGTGCCGGAGGGAGACCTGGTTTCATCCTCATACGGGCTCATTGGCCATCTGCAGAGTGCGCCCTTCGTGGTCCGCTATATAGCGGAGACCGGCCTGGAAGAAGACGGCATAAAGAGCGGAGACATATTCAGCTCCAACGACCCCAAGTTCGGTGCCCCGCATCCAGCCGACTGCTTCACCACCATACCCATTTTCTACGATGGAGTACTGATGGGGTGGGCCATGGGCATGAGCCACATTGCCGACACGGGTTCCATCCAGCCGGGCGGGCTGAGCGCCATAAGCGTTTCCTCCTTCACCGACGGCTATTTCTATCCGCCCATGAAGACCGGGGAGAACTTCAAGCAGTATCGGTGGTACTACGAGCAGTGGCAGAGGAAGACGCGGGCCGGCGATTTCAACGTCATGGACGAGAGGATGCGAGCCACCGGCGCGACCATGCTTCACGACAAAGTGATCGAGATCATCAAGGAGTTCGGGCCCGACTACTACCGCGAAGCCCTTAAGGAAATAATGGAGAGGGAGAGAAGGGTCCTGACAGGCCGCGTTATGTCGGAGACCGTCCCCGGGAAGTACGAGTACCAGGCCTTCAACAGGGTCAACTTCAAGGGGCTGATGACCAACCTGTGGCCGCGGTCGGACAGAGACTGGCTGCTTAACGAGGGCTGCGACACGTACATCAATCCGGACGGGTCGTTGACCATGGACCTGGAAGGCACCAGCAGCGAGGACGAGTTCTACGCCAACTGCTACGAGTCCGGCCTGAGGATGGTCAGCTCTCTGGGCTGCTGGCCGACCTTCGCCTATTCAAAGACACTGAACACTGCGCTCCAGTACATGACACACTGGAAGATCCCGCCCGGAAGCATGTACAACCCTCAGAGCCCTTCCGCCGGTGCGGTCACCGGCCTCATCGAGGGGCAGTCCTATCTGTGCATGTTTCTCATGGTTATCAGTCAGGCCAGGCTCGCCAGGGGCTTCCTGGAAGAGACCTACACCATGGCCGGCACCGGGAGCGGCATCGCGTCCACCGGAGCCTTCTCCGACGGATTCGAGTGGCAGGGCGGCGACTGGTCACATATCTGCGCCAAGGCCGGCCCGCCGAGCGCCTTCAAGGACGGTGAGACTCTGAACTTCGGGGGGCCGGCCCCGCAATCCGACCTGGGGGAGATGGAGGCCACCGAGTTCATCCAGCCAACCTGCCTCTATATCGGGAGAAGGCCGCTCCAGGACTACTTCGGGCACGGGAAGTACCGTTGTGGGGTTGGACTCAGTGACCTCCTGTTGATCGTGGAGCCGGGAAAGCGCCTGGACTTCTGCGCCTCGGCCGGCTCCGGCGGCGGGGTCTGCGAGCCGGCCTACGGCATGTGCGGCGGATACCCTTCTCCCAACGACATTAACGCCTTCTTCGTGGGCACGAATATGAAGGAGATCCTGGCCAATGGCGGGACCTATCCGCGGGACTTGCAGGAAGCCAGGCAGTGGATGAAGGAGGGCAAGCTCAAGGTAGACCGGTTCTTCTACTACAACAACTACACTCCTACGATCAACCTGAAGGACGGCGACATCTTCGGCCTGGCCAACGGGCTGCAACCCGGCTGGGGTGATGTCCTGGAGCGGAGCAAGGCCCTGGTGGCCAGGGACGTCGGCGAAGGCTCGATGAGCGAAGAGACAGCCAGGAAGGTCTACGGAGTCGCGTTCAGCGACGGGAAGGTAGATGAACGGGAGACCGAGAAGGCCCGAAAACAGATCCGGGACAAACGAAGGGAACGATCAGTTGACGTACAGGAGTGGTGGAAGCAGGAGAGAGAGCGAGTACGGGCCAAGGAGTTCTACGAGGACGTGAACAACATGTACTGGGACTGCCTCAAGTGGGAGAAGTTCCGGCGCAAGTTCATGGGATTCTGGCAGTTGCCCGAGGACTATTCACTCAGCATGAGAGGGGGTGTAGGCAATGGAAGCTAGCGATGTTACCAACCATGTCATAGAGGACCTCGTGACCGGCAGCCTGCCCTGGGACCAGGCCAAGCAGCTGATCCGGCTCGACCCCAAGGACAACGACCGGTTCTGGAAGTACCTGGCGGTGCTGCAGTCCAGGGTGAAGTGGAAGGAGAAGATACTGATTCGTATCTCGGAGCACCTGTACGTGGTGGCCAAGGGCAAGGACAGGATAGTCAAGTGCGACTGCGGCCAGGAGTTCGGCGACTACCGCATGAACTGGAAGCTGCAGGCCAAGATATTCGTGCGCCGGACACCGGAAGAGATGGCCGAGGTGTACTCCATAGACATCTCGTCGCCTGAGACCCGCCTGGTGGAGCTGCGGGAATACTACTGCCCGGGCTGCTACAGTCTGCTGGCCACTGAGGTCCTTCCACCGGGGTTTCCGCCATTCTTCGAGATGCTGCCGGACCTGGATACACTCTACAGGGAATGGCTGGGCAAACCCCTGGCAGATGAAAGCCCGGGGTGGTTTGAGGACAAAACACTCGAGCTGACGGCCGAATGGGGCCGGGGAGGGGTGAAGGCATGACCACTGCCACCAATGCCAAGAAGCGATACTTGATTGCCCTGGATGCCGGTGGCACCATGACCGACACGTTTCTGGTCAACGAAGAGGGGGAGTTCGTTCTGGGCAAGGCCCTGACGAACCACACCAGTGAGGCCTTGAGCTACGGCAGCTCGGTCGAAGATGCCGCCAGCTACTGGGATATGAACGGCAAGGACGTCCACGAGAGGGCCATCAGCAGCACCTACACCGGCACCACCATGCTTAATATACTGCTGACCCAATCGGGGTCCAAGGTGGGGTTGCTCATAACCAGGGGTTTTGCCACCATGCCGGCACTGGAAAGGGGGTTGACCTGGCTGGGACTTCCGTACGAAGAGATCCCGCGCCAGATCCTCCACGAGCACACGCCGCCCCTGGTGCATCCGAAGCACATCAAAGAAGTCACCGAGCGCATTGCCGTAGGCAGCTACTACATGGGCCATCACTACATGCCGGGTCATGTGGTGATACCCCTGCAGGAGGAAGACGTGGTGCGCGGCGTCAACGAGCTTCTGGACGAGGGCGTGGAGCACATCGGGATACTGTTCATGGGCTCCTACATCAACCCGTCACACGAGTCCAGGGCGGCCCAGATAGCGCGTGAGATGGTGGCCAGGAGAGGCCTGGAGACACCCGTCATCACATCGTACGAGGTGTGCCCCATGGCCAGGGAGACGCAGAGACTGAAGACCCTGCTTCTTCAATGCTACGTGACCAACGAAGGTTCGACACAGCTGTATCGGGTGGAGCAGCGCGCCAAGGGGTACGGGTACAGGTGGGACCTGTTGACCCTGCTGTCATATGGGGCGGTGGCGAACATCCGCCATCCCAGGCTGGTGGAGGCCGTCGTTTCCGGACCGACGGGAGGGTTGCTGGGCGGCAAGGCTGTGGCTGAGACCCTGGGAAACCGCAACCTGGTCTGCGCGGACCTCGGAGGCACCAGTTGGGACGTCGGGGTCCTGGTTGACGGGCTGGTCCCGGTAAACAAGGACCCGGATTTTGCCAACCACCGGCTGAGGATGCCCATGGTGGACATCAACTCCATCGGCGCCGGGACCGGTACGGCGATTCGCGTGGAGCCGAAGACGAAACGGGTGACACTGGGGCCCGACAGCGCCGGCAGCAAGATAGGGACATGCTATGAGTACCCGGAAATCACCATCGGCGACATAGACCTGGTGCTGGGCTACCTCAACCCCGAGTACTTCCTCGGCGGCAAGGTCAAGGTCGACAAGGCCAGGGCCCTGGAATGCCTCACGCAGAGGCTGGCCAAGCCCCTGGGACTGGATGTCTACCAGGCATCAGAGGAGGTGCTGGACCTGCTGCACTCGCAGATGTCCGACCATATCAACGCTACACTGAGCTCGAGGGGCCTCAATCCCACTGACTTCAACGTGATCGTCTACGGAGGCAGCGGGCCGATGCACATGTGGGGCATTGAGAAGAGGCTC
>ERZ1649853.539-NODE-539-length-15996-cov-5.657362_pt1 | contig 15996 bp, 12 predicted proteins | sample MGYA00575353_ERZ1649853 | MGnify/ENA primary metagenome ERZ1649853 (study PRJEB40853, sample SAMN11349654) | freshwater sediment metagenome | isolation source: river sediment | host: Sediment | place: India: Okhla Barrage, New Delhi | collected 2017-02-21 ...
GAAATGCTGTTGCGACTGCTGGCTGTCACCAGGGGGGCGAGGGGATCACTTCTCACGAAGTCGATGCTGGGGGTGCTCATCACGGCCACGTATGTGACGCAGGCACTCCTGCTGGCGAGAGGCGTGAGCTACGTCTTCACCGACCTGCGCTGGGGGGCATTCATCCCGCTGATAGTGGGAATCCTGGCCCTGGTGGTGGTGAGAGCACTGCTGCTTTGGATTCGGGAGATCTACGGGAAACTGGCGGCTTCTCGAATAAAGGAGGCATTGCGGGTGAATCTGTTCCATCACTTCTTCCGCCTGGGCCCTGGCTACATGGAGGAGGGAAGGACCGGGAAGATACAATCGAATTTCATTGACGGCGTGGAGGCCCTGGAGGTGTTCCTGGTCGACTACGTGCCTCAGGTCATCGTCACCGCGGTCGGACTGCTCTGCATCATCGGCTACATGCTGACACTGGATGTCGTGGTCGGGGCCGTCGTCTTCGCGGCGGTCATGGTCTGCATACTGACCCCGATGTTCTGGGACCGGATCATGAACCGGATCGGTCACGGGCACTGGGAATCGTACGGCAACATGAACGCCCAGTTCGTGGATGCCATGCAGGGAGTAACGACGCTCAAGGCTTTCAATGCCAGTGACGCTAAGGGGCGTGAGCTGGAAGGGGATGCCCAGAGGCTGTACGTCAACACCATGAAGAAGCTCAATGTGTCCCTGATAAGCTCGGCCCTCGTCGGGCTGGCCGCGGGCGCCGGGACTGCCCTGGCGATCGGCGTGGGCGCCTTGCGAATGAGCATGGGGCTCCTGCCGATGTCGGCCCTGCCCGTGATCCTGTTTCTCTCCACGGAGTGCTTCCGCCCCATCACGGAGCTGAGCGAGTTCTGGCACAGATCGTTCCTGGGCCTGTCGGCGGCAGAGAAGATCTACGGCTTCCTGGATACGAAGGGCGGAGTCGAGGACAAGGGCAGGGGTCGCCTGGAGTGCGGAGAAGGGAGACTGCCGTCGATTGCCTTCGCTGGGGTCAGTTTCGCCTACAGCGGCGGTGAGAGGCCGGCGCTGACGGACATCGACATCCATGTCCCGGCGGGGACCACTGTGGCTCTGGTGGGGAAATCGGGCGCCGGCAAGTCGACGGTGGTGAGTCTGCTGCTGAGGTTCTTTGATCCGCAGAAGGGGAAGATCCTGATCAACCAGAGCGACATCAGCTCCGTTCCTGTAGCCGAGCTGAGGAAGATGATGGCGGTGGTATTTCAGGAGACGTATCTGTTCTACGGAACGGTCGAAGACAATGTCCGGGTGGCCAGGGTCCAGGCCACGCAGGAGGAGGTCGAGGCCTGCTGCAGGCTGGCCAATGCGCACGAGTTCATCGCCAGGTTGCCCGACGGATACCGGACGGTGGTTGGAGAAAGAGGCGTCCGCCTCTCCGGGGGCGAGCGGCAGAGGATCGCGATTGCCCGCGCCATGCTGAAGAATGCGCCGATTCTGATACTGGACGAGGCCACGTCAAGTGTGGACGCTGCCAGTGAGGTCATGATCCAGGAAGGCCTGGAAAGGCTGATGAAGGACAGGACCACCATCGTGATTGCCCACAGGCTGTCCACCGTCGTGAACGCCGATGAGATCATCGTGCTGGACAACGAGCGCGTTGTTGAGCGCGGAACAGCGCGGGATCTGACCGGCAGGAACGGCGCCTTCATGTCCTTGATGAAGGCGCAGCAGGCCGTGGGGGCGGACCGGCCATGAACGTGGTCAAGAGCCTGAGGGTGTTTCTGAAACTGCTCCCGTCACTGAGGTCGGTGTGGAGCTCCATTGCGCTGGGCATTGTGACCGGCATCATTCACCAGGGCATTGCCATTGCCGGCTCGGCGGTGGGGGCCTACCTCGTCAGCCTGGCCTTCACCGGCGCAGAGCCGGACCGTATCCGGCGGGGAGTGTGGGTCCTGGCGGTTCTGGTCCTGTTGAGGGCACTGATGGGCTATGCGGAGATGTGGTATGCCCACAAGGCGGCCTACGGAATACTGGCGCAGCTCCGGGTCAAGCTCTATCGCGCGATCGAGAGGGTGGCCCCGGCCTACCTCATGAACAAGCGCACCGGCGACCTGTCATCGACGCTCATGGCGGACGTGGAGACCCTGGAGTGGTTCTATGCTCACACGTACGGGGCGGCCATCATTGCCGTGGTGGTCCCCGTGGCGGTCCTGGCGGTGATCGCGGTGCTGATCCATCCTCTGCTGGCCCTGGTCCTGCTTCCGTGGATCGCGTTGACCATCACCGTCCCCTTCTGGTTCAAGAACGCGGCCGACCGGGACGGCAGAGTCATTCGTGAGAACCTGGCGGCGGTGAACGCCGAGGTGGTGGACGGAATCCAGGGCATAAGGGAGATACTGTCCTTCGGCTACGAGTCCTGGTACCTGAGGAAGATGAAGGCCGCCAACAGGGCCCTCACTTCTATTCAGGTCAAATACGGCAGCCGGCACGGAATCGAAGGCGGCCTGCTCAACTCCGTCATGGCCGCCGGGCTGCTGAGCGTCACGTGCCTTTCGGTGTACCTGGTCCTGAGCGGAAGCATGGGCCGGGAATGGTATGCCGTGGCCATCATCCTTTCCATATATGTCTTCACCCCCGTGCAAGCCCTGGGGAACATCGCCCGGAACTTCGGCATCATGCAGTCATCCACGGACCGGGTATTCGCGGTCCTGGAAACGCCGGAGACGGTGAGAGACCTCGTGGACACCAGCAGGGAGATATCGCAGACCGTGGATGTCTCCTTCGAGCATGTGGATTTCCGCTATCGGGACGGCCTGCCGCTGGTCCTCCGGGATGTGTCCTTCCAGGTGTCTCCGGGAGAGACCGTGGCCCTGGTGGGGCGTTCGGGCGCGGGGAAATCAACGTGCTCGAACCTGCTGCTGCGTTTCTGGGACCCAACGGGCGGGTGCATTCGGGTGGGCGGCCAGGACGTCAGGGATCTCCGGCAGGTGGATCTGCGGGACCGCATCGCCGTGGTGCCCCAGGATGTCTACCTGTTCAACTGCTCCATAATCGACAACATCCGGCTCGGTTGTCCCGACGCCAGGGATGAGGAGGTCATTCAGGCGGCGGTGAACGCCAGGATCCACGATTTCATCGTCAGCCTGCCAGATGGCTACAACACCGTCGTCGGTGAGAGGGGTGTGCAGCTGTCCGGCGGGCAACGGCAGAGGATCGCCATCGCCAGGGCCCTCCTGAGGAACGCGCCGATCCTGCTGATGGACGAGGCCGTGTCGAGCCTGGATACGAAGAATGAAGAGGAGCTGAGGCAGGCCATGGCCAACCTGAGGACGGACCGTACCACCCTTCTGATAGCTCACCGGCTCTCGACGATACTGACGGCGGACAAGATCGTGGTCCTGGAAGACGGCCGGGTGGCGCAGGTTGGACGGCATCAGGACATGATCAAGCACAGCGGGGCCTATTCCAGCCTGATTAGATCGCAGTATGCGGAGGGCTATCAGAACTCCTAGACGAGGGCCTGGATCGGACCGCTTCATCACGATCCGGGCCAGCGCGGGAGGAGGGGAGTATTGGTGACGGGCCGGAAGGAGGAACAAGCACAGACAGAGTCGATCCCGGCATGGAGGAAACCCGAGACATCAACCAGAGTGATAATACAGGGAGGAATCGAGTGAAGGGTCTGAAAAGAAAACCGGTCTGCCTGCTATTGGTCGCTGTGATCATAGCTATGGTTGTGGCGGGGTGCGGCAGCAAGAACGGCGATTCGGGGGACAATCTCCTGGTACTGGGTGCCCTCAGCGATTTCAAACAGGGCAGCGGGACAGAGGGGCAATCCATGGTCTTCGACACCATGACCAACCTGAACACCAAGATGGAGGTGATACCGAATATCATCGAATCATGGGAGACCAACGCGGACTGCAGCGACTACACGCTGAAGGTGGCGGAGGACGTGGAGTTCTCCGACGGCACCCCTCTGACGGCGGACATAGTCAAGTACTCGCTGGAGGCCTGGGCTCCCTTCCGGGACGGGAGCTATATGTACTATCTTGATTCCATCAACGTTGTGGATGGCACGACCCTGAAGGTCAAGATGACAGAAGGGTACGGGAACCTTCCCATCGAGCTGACCCGCATCTACGTCTCGCTTCCCGGTTCGCTGGATGACAAGGGGAGTGTGGTGAACTGGACGGGCACGGGCCCCTTCATCCTGGAGGACTATGAGCTCGAACAGAGCGCGACCCTTAAGACCAACGAGGCCTATTGGAACACCGACAAGAAGCCCAAGATCGCCGGGGTGAAATGGCTGGTGATCCCGGATGAGAACGCGAGGGCCCTGGCCCTGAAGAGCGGCGAAGTAGATGCCCTGGGGGTGTCGGAGCACTACTGCGCGCTTCCGTATGCCACCGTGGCGGAATTCATCGACGGCGAAGACTTCGCCGTTGACCTTCAGCAGGACCTCGGCCTCGTTTCCACCTACGTGTACAACTACAAGGACGGCGCCATGACCGACATCAATCTCCGGAAGGCCGTCACCTACGCCATCGACAGGGAAACGATTGCCGAGGAGATAGCCTTTGGTGTGGGGAAAGCCAGCGGAGACTTCATGCCCCGGTCTGTCAACTATGCTCCCTTGAAGGAGACCCCATACAGCTATGATGTCGCCCGGGCGAAGGCAGCGCTGCAGGCCGGCGGATACGTTGACTCCAACGGCGACGGTGTGGTGGAGAAGGACGGCAAGGCGGTCAAGCTGAGCTTCATAGTGGAAAGCGGGGAGTCTTCCCGGTCCATGGCAGTGTTCGTCAAGCAATGCCTGCTCCAGGTGGGTATTGACACCGAGCTCGAGGTACTGGACATGTCGGCCTTTGGCAGCCGCGCATCGGCCGGTGAGTTCGACATCTCATATACCCATCCCTGGCTGGTCACGCCGCAGACGTATATGAGCTGGCGCGGCTCCAGCGACGACTACGACGACTTCGGCATCTGCTTCGCCGTGAGCGACAACTTCGACGGCTATTTGAAGACGATGCTCACGACCACGGATAAGAACGTGCTTCAGGAGACATTCGACAAGATCTGGGCCGAGGAGTACGCCTTCTTCCCCGGGACGGGCCTCTACGTTCAGCCCAGGGTGTTCATCCACACGAAGAACATCTCGGGCCTGATCTTCAACCCGTCTACCGAGAAGGTTGACCTGTCCGAAGCCACGATCAAGTAGGACTGGAGAACTGGCAGGCGGCCTCAGGGCCCGGAATCGATCCAGGCCCCGAGGCCTCGCCCTGCAGAGGTTGGTTACTGCGCGCTTCCGGGAGTTAGCCCATGATCGTATTGGCTGCAGTCAGGAGGATCGCCGTGAGCGTTGTGCTAGCGCTCCTGATTGGCTTGATCTCCTTCAGCGTGATGTACTTCTCGCCGGGCAATCCCGCGGCCATGCTGCTGCACTACCGGAACCCCACGGGCGGGTTGAACCAGCAGACGGTGGAGGCGTATGCCGAGAGACTGGGGACCAACCAGAGCTTCTTCGCCCAGTTCGGAGACTGGCTGACCGGCGCCCTGAAGGGGGACCTGGGGCAGTCTTTCAAGACGGGCCTTCCGGTGCTTCAGGAGTTCACTGACAGGATGTGGTGCACCTTTGGCCTGATGCTTTATGCCACGGTCCTGGCCCTGACAGTCGGCGTGGCCCTCGGGGCCCTGTCGGCCCGGTACCACAACAGGCTCCTGGACCAGATAGTGCGACACCTGGTTGTGGTCAACATGTCTGTGCCGAGCTTCTGCCTGGGGCTTCTCTTCATGTGGGTATTTGCCATCGAGCTCAAGCTGTTTCCGTCCTTCGGCTACGACGGCGCCTGGAGCCTGATCCTGCCCGGGACGGTCCTCGGCATAGGCTACTCGGGGACGATTGTCAGGATGACCAAGTCCAGCATGATGGACAACCTCGGCAGCCCGTACGTCGTCACCGCCAGGGCCAAAGGGCTCACAGAGGGCGCCATACTGACACGGCACGTCCTCAAGAACGTCTCGCTCCCCATCATCACCCTGAGCGGCATGAACGCGGTGAGCCTGCTGGGGGGCAGCGTGATCATCGAAAACATATTTGGCCTCCCGGGACTGGGCAACTATCTGATCACGGCCATCAAGATGAAGGACTTCCCGGTGATCATCGGATTCGTGTTCCTGATGGGCCTCATGGTGATTGCCATCAACCTGCTTATTGACATGCTGTACGCGCTGATCGATCCCCGGGTGAGACTGGCGGCCAATGAGAACTAACCGGAACAGGCTCATCGCGGTGAGCGTGGTGTTCCTGGCCCTGCTGGTCCCGGTGGTGTTCTCGTCATGCATCTTCCCTCACGGCAATGATCTGGACATGAACGACGTGCTGCGCGCCCCGAGCTCCCGGCACTGGTTTGGCACAGACAACCTGGGACGCGATCTGCTGGAAAGGAGCTTCAACGGCCTCAGGCTGTCGCTGGGCCTGGCACTCTCCATCCAGGTGATCTGTATCTGCCTGGGGGCGGTGGTCGGCTCGGTCGCCGGCTACTACGGCGGCGTGGTGGACAGGGTGTACGTGCTGGTCCAGAACGTCGTGATGTCCTTCCCCAGCCTGATAGCATCGCTCTGTCTGATAGCCATGCTGGGGACGGGAATCAGGACCCTGGTGCTGGCCCTGGTGGTGGTGGAATGGGTAACCTACGCCCGGTTGATAAGGAGCGAAGTCATCACCTTGAAGGAAAGCGACTACATCCAGGGATGCCGGGCCATCGGCGCATCCAACGCCCGCATCCTCTCTCGTCACATACTGCCCAATGTGGTCGGGCCGGTCATACCCATCTTCACGCTGATGATCGGGCACACGGTCCTGGCGATTTCGGGGTTGGGCTTCCTGGGCTTCGGTGTTCAGCCCCCGACTGCCGAGATCGGGCTGATGATCAATGATGGGGTCACCTACCTCACCAGGGCGTTCTGGATGGTCTTCTGTCCAGCCGCGGTCCTTGTCCTGTACGCGGTGGTCATGAACGTCTTTGGCGATGAGCTGCGCGAGTGGTTCAACCCGCAGAGAGAGAACGTGGTGCTCTGATGGCGCGTGGTGTGGAACCGGTACTGGACCTCGTTGACCTCAACGTGCACTTCGAGAGCCGGGACGGAAAGGTGAATGCGGTCTGTCATGCCAACCTCACGATCGGTAAGGGCCAGGTCCTGGGGCTGATCGGAGAGACCGGGTGCGGCAAGTCGGTGCTGGGGCAGTCGGTCCTGAGGCTGCTGCCGGCCAGTGCACGCATGTCAGGGAGGATTCTCTTTCAGGGGACTGACATACTCGCCCTGCCCCAGAGCGAGGTGAGAAAGATCAGGGGACAGCTGATCGCATTCATCTGCCAGAACCCGGCTGAAGCCCTGAACCCGGTCTTGAGGAACGGAACGCAGATCATGGAATCGGTGAAGATCAATAGGAAATTGCCGCGCCGGGAGCGCCGGGATGCTTGCCTTGACCTCCTGAGGTCCCTCCGGTTCACCGATCCCGAGTTCTGCATGAGGAGCTATCCGCTGCAACTGAGTGGAGGCATGAAGCAGAGGGTCCTGGCTGCCATGGGTATGAGCGGAAGACCATCCCTGCTGATTGCCGACGAGCCAACGAAGGGCCTGGACGCGCTGGTGCGCGGTCACGTGATAGCCACGCTGGAGAGGTTCATGGAGGCGACGAGCAGCTCCGCACTCGTGATAACTCATGATCTGAGATTCGCCTCGAGGATATGCGACAGCATCGCCGTAATGTACGCTGGGGAGATAGTGGAGAGGGGACCGTTTGACGAGGTCTTCGGCCATCCCCGACATCCGTACCTCCAGGCCCTCATTGACTCCCAGCCGGACAGGGGACTCCACGTGCTGAAGGGAAGCACATGCAGCCTGATTGACCTGCCCCCGCACTGCCGGTTCTACGACCGCTGCCCAAAGGCAGTCCAGGGATGCCGTGAGGCTCATCCTGAGACGGTGTTCGTCAACAGCGATCATGAAGTGAGGTGTCTGAGGATTGCTTGAGGTCACGAACCTGACAAAGACCTACAGGGCTGGTCTGGCCCGCAGGAAATACAGAACGGTGGTTCGCGATGTCTCCTTCGCCGTCATGGCTAGGGAGACGCTCGGCATTGTTGGTGAAAGCGGCTGTGGGAAGACCACGCTGGCCAAGATGATACTCAAGCTGCTGAAATCCGACTCCGGGCGAATCATCGTTGACGGGCAGGATATCACCGGCCTGCGTGGTGTGGAACTGCAGCGTTGCCGGAAGAACATCCAGATCATGTTCCAGAACCCGGAGTCCTCCCTGAACCCGAGAATGAAGATCCATGATTGCATTGCAGAGGTGCTCAGGGTAAACCACATCGCCTCCCCGCGCAGCGTCGAGGAGAGAAGGCTGATAAGCGGTCTGGCGGACATGGTGGGCCTTCAGCCGGAGCATCTGAACAGGTACTCCTGGGAGCTGAGTGGGGGGCAGGTCCAGAGGGTGGTCCTGGCCAGGGTCCTGGCGCTGCGGCCGAAAGTGCTCATCGTCGATGAGCCGACCTCAATGCTGGACGTCTCGGTGCAGGCGCAGGTGCTGACCATCATCAGACAAATGCAGCAGGAGTTCAACTTCGCCCTGGTCTACATCGCCCATGATCTGGATGTGATCAGGCTCATGTGCGACAGGGTTATGATCATGTATCAAGGCACGATTGTCGAACGCGGGACGCGCGAGGACATATTTGAGCGGGCCTCACACCCATACACGAGATCGCTTCTTGGTGAGTTCTATCTCTTCGACCCGGGGACCAGCACCGGCTGCTGCGAGGAGCGCCGAAGCGAGCCCGGTGACTGGCCGTCTTACGGCGGATGTCCCTACTCTGCTGCGTGCCGGAAGGTACTCGGCCGATGCTCGGAGAAGCAGGAGCTGAGGCAGATATCCCCGGGGCACCATGTTGCCTGCTGCAACGCAGAGTCCCCCTTCCCTTCCTCTGTCGCCGGACCGCTGCCGGTGGGATAGATGGCTTCGTTGGCATCCAACCGTGCTGCCGGTTCGGCCACGGTGGCTGGTGATGCCCCGTGTCGAGACGCGGGCGAAGATGATCTCCGCGGCCGCATTTTGAATGGGCGCGGGCTATGAGCTATGATTTACGGAGTACGGCCCTGACAGGCGGACGGGCGGCCGGCTGGAGAGGTCCATCGCCCTGTCGGGAACGGGCGATGCGAACGCGGAACGGAGAGGTGATCGATGAGGAAGGCGAAGATCAAGGAGGGCGTCAGAGAGAGATACGCCGAGATGGCCACCAGCGAGGAGGACTGCTCCTGCTCCTGCTCTTGAAGCGGCGAGAGCACCCTGTCTCAGGCTGAGGCAGTAGGTTACTCGAAGGCCGACCTGGAGCGTATCCCGAAAGAGGCCATCATGGGCCTGGGCTGCGGCAGCCCGACGGCCGTGGCCAGCCTGAAGAAGGGAGAGGTAGTCCTTGACCTCGGCTCAGGGGCTGGCATCGACGTCTTCATCGCTGCCGGCAAGGTGGGCCCGAAGGGCAAGGTCATCGGAGTCGACATGACGAAGGAGATGGTGACCCGGGCCAAGCGGCTGGCGCGGGCCAACGGGTTCCGCAACGTGGAGTTCCGCCTGGGCGAGATCGAGAAGCTGCCCGTCGACGATAGCTCGGTGGACACCATCATCAGCAACTGTGTCATCAACCTTTCCACGGACAAGGACCGGGTGTTCCGCGAGGCGCACCGCGTGCTCAAGCCGGGCGGACGCCTCACCGTTTCGGACATTGTCTCTGAGAAGCCGGTCCCTGCGGCCCTGAGGAACGACATGGATGCCTGGTCGGCCTGCATCGCCGGCGCTCTGGAGAGGAGAGACTACCTGGGGAAAATGGCGGATGCCGGGTTCGGCAAGGTCGAGGTGACGGCGGAGAGGGACTTCTACGTGGAGACGGTCGAAGACGGCCAGAAGCACAGGTTCCTCAGTGTCACCGTCAGGGCGCACAAACCCAGGGAGCGGCGGGCCCGGCCCGCCGGGTCAGGCAAAGCGGCGTGACCAGCGGCTCCGGCCAGGTGGTGGTGCTGGTGACGGCCTCCAGCGAGGAGGAATCCGGGAAGATCGCCGACACCCTGCTGGAGCAGAGGAAAGCGGCCTGCGTCAGCGTTGTCCCGGGGGTCGTTTCCCGGTTCTGGTGGCAGGGGAAGCTGGACTCGGCCCGGGAATCACTGTTGATCATCAAGACGCGGGCGGCCCTGGTGCCCGAGATTGTGGAGCTGGTGAAGAAGGTGCACAGCTACACCGTTCCCGAGGTAGTGGCCCTGCCGGTAGTGGCCGGGAACCGGGACCACCTGGACTGGTTGGACCGCGAGACGACGGCCGGGCCGTCCTGAGGCGCAAGGAGGCGGCAACTGCAGCTAGCATTCTATTTTGACCAGACCAGGTGCACGGGCTGTTTCACCTGTGTGGTGGCCTGCAAGGACTGGCACGATGTGCCGGCCGGTCCGGCCAGCTGGATGCGGGTGACCGCCATCGAGCGGGGCCAGTACCCGCACCCGTTTGTGGCCTTCATGGCCGGCGCCTGCTACCACTGCGCTCAGCCGGTATGCCTGAAGGCCTGCCCGGTGCAGGCCATTTCCAAGAGGGAAGAGGATGGCATCGTGCTGGTGGACCGTGGTCTCTGCCTGGGGAGGGACCAGTGCGACAAATGCCTCAAGGCCTGCCCGTACAAGGCCCCGCAGTTCGGGGCAGAGAAGAACCCCAGGATGCAGAAGTGCGACTTCTGCCTGGACCGCTGGGCGGAGGAGAAGCTCCCCATCTGCGTGGCCGGTTGCCCGATGCGGGCGCTGGATGCCGGCCCCCTCGAGGAGATGGAGGCCAAGCACGGCAAGACGCGCCACGCCGTCGGCTTCAAATACCATGAGAGGATAGCGCCGGCCGTACTGTTCAAACCGAAGCCGGAGAACATGCCCCTGCCCATCTAGCCCGGGGCGAGAAGCATTGATGAGCGACGGCAAGGGTTTCAGGCACAAGGGCGAGAAGATCGTCAACACCGTGTGCGCCAGCCACTGTGGCGGCGCCTGTCTCATGAAGGTCCATGTCAGGGACGGCGTGATCACCCGCATTGAGACGGACGACGGCCGGGAGCCCCAGCTTCGCGGCTGCCTGCGAGGCAGGGCCTATCGCCAGAGGGTCTACGCCCCGGACCGGCTGCTCTACCCGCTGAAGAGGGTCGGGCCGCGGGGCGAAGGGAAGTTCGAGCGCATCTCCTGGGACGAGGCGCTGGACAGGACGGCCGGCGAGCTCAGGAGGGTCAGGGATACCTACGGGCCGGCCTCGATCATGCTGGCCCAGATGACGGGCGACGTCTGCACTCTGAACAACTTCGGCAGCCTGGAGAGGCTCCTGGGCCTGTTCGGCGGATTCACGTCTCCCTGGGGCATAACCTCCTTCCATGCCGGCGTATATGCCTCTCTGGTCTCCTACGGAACGTACTTCTGCAGCAACACCCGCGACGACCTGGTGAACTCGAAGCTCATCATCATGTGGGGGTGGAACCCGGCTGATGCCGTCAACGGCACCAATACCTGCTGGTACCTGGCCAGGGCCAAGGAAGCGGGCGCCAGGATCGTCTGCGTCGATCCCCGTTTCACGGACAGCGCGGCCACCTTCTCCAACCAGTGGATACCGATCAGGCCGGGCACGGACACCGCCATGCTGCTGGCCATGGCCTTTGTCATGATCCAGGGGAAGCTCCAGAACCAGGCCTTCCTGGACAGGTACACCGTCGGGTTCGACAGGTTCCGGGACCATGTGCTGGGGCACGATGACGGCGTTCCCAAGACCCCGGAGTGGGCTGCGGCCATCACCGGCGTGCCGGCGGCCACCATCGTCCACCTGGCGCAGGACTACGCCATGGTCAAGCCGGCGGCCCTGATGACCGGGATCGCGCCGGGGCGCACCGGCAACGGGGAGCAGTACCACCGGGCGGCCATAGCCCTGGCGGCCATGACCGGCAACGTGGGTGTCCACGGGGGAGACGCCGGGGCCAGGGCCTGGGAATCGATCATGGGCGGCTTCCCCTACCCCATGAACCCCATGGTCAGCTGCATTGAACGCGTGCCCAATCCGGTGGAGAAGGGCTATGCCCGCAAGCCGGGTCCGTTCTCCTACCGGGAGCCCCGGGTCCATTTCTCCAAGCTGGCGGATGCCATACTCAAAGGCAAGGCCGGGGGTTACCATTCGGATTTCAAGGCCATGGTCATCGCTCAGTGCAACTACCTGGTCCAGTTCCCCAACAGCAACAAGATCGCGCAGGCGCTGCGGTCGCTGGAGTTCGTGGTAGTCGAGGAGCAGTTCATGACACCGACGGCCAGGTTCGCTGATATCATCCTGCCGGTGGCCACGTACCTGGAGCGCAATGACGTCACCTACGGCGTAGGTTCGGCGTACATTGGTGCCGTGAACAGGGCCATCGAGCCCCGGGGGGAATCCCGGGCCCCGTGGCGCATCGCCGCGGACCTGGCCCGCAGGATGGACGTTCAGGGCTATCTCACCAAGAGTGAAGAGGAGATGCTGGAAGACCGGGCCATGGCCAATGGGGTCTACGCCTCTCGGCGGGTCCGGAAGACGGGCGTCTCCCGTCTGAACATGCTGATCCCGTATGTTGCCTTCCGCAAGCAGATAGAGGACCCGGCCAGGAACCCCTTCCCCACGCCCTCGGGCAAGATCGAGATCTACTCGCAGCAGTGGGCCGATCTGGGCATCCCCGGGCTGACGCCCGTTCCGCAGTACCTGGAGGGCAGGGACGGTCCCGGGGACCCGCTGGCGAAGAAGTACCCCCTGCCGCTGATCACCAGCCACCTCAAGAGGCGGGCCCTCAGCCAGTTCGAGAACGTGCCCTGGCTGCGGGAGCTCCAGCCCCACACGGTCATGATCAGCACGGAGGACGCCCGGGTGCGCGGCATCAGGGACGGCGACATGGTGCGGGTGTTCAACGACCGGGGGACCATCGACATACAGGCCAGGGTCACCGAGCGCATCATGCCCGGGGTGGTGGATGTCCCTCACGGCGCCTGGTATTCGCCGGACAGCAGGGGAGTGGACCGCGCCGGCTGCGCCAATGTCCTCACCAGCGAGGAGCACTCGCCGGGAGGTTCCTTCACGTACAACAGCGGCCTGGTGGAAGTCGCCCGGGCCGGCTGAGCTGGCGGGACGCCAGCCTTGTCAGTCGCCGGTCCGCGTCCGTATAATATGTCCCATGGTTCCAGAATCGGGTAAGGGGGGTGTACTCTATGCTTAGCAGACTGGTCAAGGTCATTCTTCCTCTGTTGGTGCTGGCTGCCATCGCCATTACGACCATCGGCGCCATCTGTACCATTCCGGCGATCTGCCTGCCACCCATAACGATCGGCTAACCCTGCAGCACCAGGGCCACAGCCGCGTTTCGGCCACCGGGCGCCCCTGACGCTGTTCTCCGGCACGGCGACAGCTGGTGTGAGCGTGCCCGCCTCACATATTTGTCTCAAACGCATGGCCGGTGCGCCTGCGGGCGACTAAGATTGACTGGCGTCGTTGAAGGAGGTGCATGTTGAAGGGACTGGCCCGGTTTGGCCTCTTGGCGCTCATGATGCTCAGCCTCATCCCAGGTGTGTCGTGCGCCAGCGGGGACGGCGACAACAATGGAGACGGCAACAACGAGGAGCAGGATGCTGTGCCCGACGACCAGTTGCCGGCCACCGGCTCGATGATCATCGACCACCGCTGCACTGAGCTCGTTGACGTCCCGCTCGAATGGATCAACCACGCCAGGAGCGATCTGCACATCGCCTACGGCCATACCTCTCATGGCAGCCAGATCACCACTGGCATGACCGGGCTGGCCAGCTTCGCCAACGCTCCCAACGGCGGGTCCGCCTATGCCTGGAATGAGGGCGGCACTGACGGGGCGCTGGACCTCGACGACAGCCCGTTCTCCGGCGCCTCCGACCTGGGAAATCCCAACCGCACGGCCTGGGCCGGCGCCACCCGCACGTACCTCGACGCCAATCCTGATGTGAACGTGATCATGTGGTCGTGGTGCGGGCAGGCCGACGGTTCGGAGGCGGACATCCAGACCTACCTTGATCTCATGAGCCAGCTGGAGGAGGACTACCCCGGGGTCACCTTCGTGTACATGACCGGGCACACCAACGGCTCCGGGCTGACGGGCAACCTCCACCTTCGGAACCAGCAGATCCGGGACTACTGCGCGGCCAACAACAAGGTCCTCTACGACTTCGAGGACATCGAGAGCTATGATCCGGACGGCAGGTATTTCGGGGACAAGAACGTGACGGACAGCTGCGGCTACTCCGGCGGCAACTGGGCCACCGAGTGGCAGGGCTCGCACACCGAGGGCGTTGACTGGTACAGCTGCTCGTCCGCCCACAGCCAGTCGCTGAATGCCAACCTCAAGGCCTGCGCGGCCTGGTGGCTGTGGGCCCGGCTGGCCGGTTGGGACGGCGCCGCCGCGTAGGGCGGCGATGTAGGGCGGCGCTTGATCTTCCCTCCGCCGGAGTGTACCCTGTTAAGTCCTGCCGGCCGGCACGGCCTGGTCCCGAGGGAGGAGTGTATCATGAAGACCCACATTGTCGTGCGCGGAGCGCGGACGCACAACCTCAGGAACGTGACCGTCTCCATACCCCGCAACCGGATGGTGGTCTTCACCGGCGTCAGCGGCAGCGGCAAGTCCAGCCTGGTGTTCGACACCATCTACACCGAGGCGCAGCGCCAGCTCATCGAGACGTTCTCCTCCTTCGCCCGCCGCCGGCTGCCCAAGCTCTCGCGCCCGCCCATCGACGACATCGAGAATATCTCGACGGCCATCGTCATCGACCAGAAGACCATGGGGCGGACCAGCCGCAGCACGGTGGGCACCGCCACGGAGATCGCGACCTACCTCCGCCTGCTGTACTCCCGGTTCGCCCGGCCGTTCATCGGCCCCTCCTTTTTCTTCTCCTTCAACAACCCGGAGGGGATGTGCCCGGACTGCAAGGGGCTGGGCAAGCGCATCACGGTGGACCTCGACCTGCTGCTCGACCGCGGCCGGTCCCTCCGGGCGGGGTCCGTGACCCACCCCGACTACAAGGTGGGCGGCTGGAACTGGCGCGAGATCAACGCCTGCGGCCTCTTTGACCCGGACAAGCCGCTGGCGGACTTCACCGAAGAGGAGATGCAGAGGCTGCTCTATGCGCAGGCGGTGCCCATCACCAAGGCCCACGGTGCGGGCGTCTACGCCAAGAAGTTCGACGGCATCGTGCGCGGCCTGGAACGCCGCTACGTGGACAAGAGCGAGGATGAGCTGCCCGAGGGCCGCCGGAACGCCTACCAGCGGTACTTCGTGTACAGCGACTGCCAGTCCTGCCGGGGCACGCGCCTGAACCCGCGGGCGCTTTCGGCGCTCCTGGAAGGCAGGAACATCGCCGAGCTATGCGACCTGGAGCTCGCGGACCTGGACGGATTCCTGGTGCGCCTCTCCATCCCGGAGGCTGAGCCTCTCATCCGGAAGATGCGCTCGGTCCTGGGCCACCTGATCGACATCGGCGTGGACTACCTGTCCCTGAGCCGCCCGGTCTCGACGCTGTCGGGCGGCGAGAGCCAGCGGGTGAAGATGGCCCGGCAGCTGGACTGCGACCTGGTGGACATCATGTACATCCTGGATGAGCCGACCATAGGCCTGCATCCGAAGGACAACGAGCACCTCGTTGCCATGCTCCGGCATCTGCGCGACAAAGGAAACAGCGTGCTCGTCGTCGAACATGACCCCGATGTCATGAGGGCCGCCGATCATGTCATCGATGTCGGCCCGGGATCCGGGATCCACGGTGGGGAGATCGTGTTCGAGGGCTCGTACGACGAGCTGTGCCGGGCCGGCACTGTGACGGCCCGGTACCTGCAGAGGCAGCCGGAGCCGGCCGGGGGCCGGAAGGCATGGACTGAGTGGTACGAGGTAAAGCATGCCGCCGTGCACAATC
>ERZ1649853.540-NODE-540-length-15991-cov-6.861007_pt1 | contig 15991 bp, 13 predicted proteins | sample MGYA00575353_ERZ1649853 | MGnify/ENA primary metagenome ERZ1649853 (study PRJEB40853, sample SAMN11349654) | freshwater sediment metagenome | isolation source: river sediment | host: Sediment | place: India: Okhla Barrage, New Delhi | collected 2017-02-21 ...
ACCGGCTCGGTGTCCTGCGGGCTGTTGGTAGGGCGCCCGTTGCCAAAATAAGCATTTTGTACGAGGGCAACGTTGTCGGTAGATGCATATTGCGTGCCGGGGTCCAATGCGGTGAAGGTGACGCGCACCGTCTTGGTCTGCCCGCCGTACAGCGGCCCCAGGTTGTTCCAGGTGACCAGTCCATTGACTTGGTCTAAATCGTCCTGGGCTGGGTCGGCAGAGACAAACTGCAGGCGAGCCGGGTCGTAATCATCGGTGAGAGGTAGGATGGCGATGGTCTGGTTAGCGCCGCCGCAAGTCTGGTCGGTGGTGACGCGGAAGCCAACTGCGTCCAGGTGTAGGACCGCGCCATCTGAGCCACCGGTGCGGTCAGCGTCGATCAGGAGCTGCAGGGCGCCGGTGAAGTCGGCCCACTGCCAGCCGTCGCCGCCGGGGGTCTGGCTGTTGTCGGCGCCGGTCCAGTCGAAGGTCGCCAGCGCCTGGTTGGCAGCAGATGGCCCGTAGCCGCTATGGAGCTCTGCAGAAGTGAATGCCGCCTGGGCATTGGTGACCTGAGCGCGATTCCAGTACATGTGGAAGGAGGCTGCGTCATTGGTTAGAAGGCCGCCGGACTCATCCACATAAATCGAGTATAACGCTTCCACTTTGGTGATCGATCCGTAAACTGCACTGGCAAGCGGGAAGTTAGTAGCTGCAAAGGTGTCCTGACCGGAAGAATAAGGCGTGTATGCGCTCGAGCCATCCGGGCCTTGAGTTCCTAGGGCATTCGGTTCGCTGGCAATGACCCAGCGTTGGGCGCTGTTGCCGCCGTTGTCCGGGCCAAGCTGCGTGCCCCAGATCATGTAGGAGCATTTGCCATTTGTAGTGGCTGGCAAGGTGTTGGTCAGCTTGATATCGAAAATCACCTGATCGCCCTCGTTCGCCGGATCGGCGGATACCTGGACCTTGTCCAGCTTGAGGGCGGGACCGAAGCCAAAGTCTGCTGAGCTGAAGGGGCTGGGGGTCGTTGTGCCCAGACCGCGCACGCGGTAGAGGGAGGCAGTGGTGTTCGTGTAACCGGTCGGGATGGCGGCACTCAGGCTGTCCACTTCCACCAGGTAGTTGCCATTCGGCAGCTTGTCGAATAGGTATGCACCGCCGCCCGCGGTCGTCACTTGCTGGATGAACAGGTCGGTGCTGTCAATCACGCCATCATCGTCTTCGTCTAAGTATAAGCTGACGACCACGCCATCGATGCCGGTCGATCCGTCGTCTTGCAGCCCATTGCTGTTTTCGTCACGCCAGACGTAATCGCCAATGCTATTGGTGCCTTCGATCATGGTCGTGGCGCAGCTCTCGAGCATGTCTGCACCTCCGCCCAGGCTAACCTGGCTGCAATTTTCAACGAAGCCGGGCGTTGCCCCACCGGGTATGGAGGCCTGGAAGCCGACATAGTTGCCGGTGCTGCCGGCGGGCACAGGATCGTTCATCCACCATTGGATCATGACCAGGTTGTTGGGAGCCGTGCTGGGTGTGTTCCCGGGGTCTGTTGTGCTCCAGGTGGCGCCACTGTTGGTCGAGTAGCGCACGCTGAAACCGGTGTTGGGCGAATAAGCCAGGTGGTTATAAGCCGGGTCCGTGGCAGAGCCGCCCAGGTAGGTCAACCCGGAAGGCACTGTGTCTGCAACAACCAACGGCATATTGACACCCCCGGTCGATAGAGTCAAGCCGGCATTGATCGTGCCGGGATTATTGAAATCCAGGCGATAGGTGACCGTGCCTCCGGCCGTTGACACCGAGAAGGGAGTACTGTTTTTATCTAGCGTGAGCTCGGGGGCTGAAGATCCAATAGGAGGTATGCCTGTGCCATAGTCGCCGTTGAATTTCTCGTTTTCACTGCCCGAAGCAACTTCCTGGTAAGGGGAGAGACCTGCCGAGCAGGGACCCTGGAGCGCCAGGAAGGTGTAATAGATCTCGCCGATCACCCCATTATTCTCAGGAGGCAGGTTGGTGAAGTACATCTGGTCTTCGAAGGGGATATCCAGGTTGGGCAAGCCGCCGCTGCGGGCGACATGTAGCACGCCATGCGTGCGTACTAAACGAAAGCAGCTTGGATCGAAATCGGCTGCACCGATGGGCTGCATCCAGGCGTTGTAGTCTGGGATGCCATCGCCATCATTGTCAAATCCTTGATTGATGTTGCCTAGCTCATAGTTGATGCCATTGGTGGTGACCAGCTCTCCCGGTTTGACCGTGTCTGAGTTGGTATTGAACCACTGGCCATTGGGGTTCGGCTCGATTTTGTTTGCCATGGCAGAGATTTCGTTGCGCATGGTAACGGTCCAGTCGTCAGAGGCCGCCGCCACGCCATCTGCCGTAGCCCACATATCAAAATTAAGTTGCAAGTCGTCTGCCGGGTCGTTGGACACCCCCCAGGCCGGTCCTGCATCACAAGGAGGCAGGTCAGGCAAGCCACCTACGTTCTCGCAGCGCGGGTAGGTGAAGTGCCAATATTGCACGTTGCATTGCCCGGGTGTGAGCGTGCCGACAAAGCGCGTCGCATCGGTTGTGCCCAGGCTGCCGCCAATATGCGTGAGCGAATAATTCCCTGTGTTATATAAAGGATGACCCGCTGGTAGCGTCGAGCTATTCAAGATTGGGTATGAACCAGGCGTCGAGGCCAGGTAATCGCCGATATATGCCTGTACATTGCTAAGCGTGGCGTCGCCGATGTTACACACCTTGACTGCTACCGTCGCCAGGGCGGGACCAAAAGTAGAGGGGGATTCGACGTTGGAATCAACCACCAGGTTGTAAGGTGCCAGCACTTCTACGCTGAGCTGTCCAGCCGCATCCGCCGGAGAAGTTCGTGCGGAAAGTGCAGCGAGGATGACCATTAGTGGAAGCATGATGAATAGCATTCCGCGTAAGGTTATGTAGCCAGAGAGCAATGATTTATGAGCTTGGTTCATGTCTTTCCTCCTTACAACCGTCTCGTCAGATTTAACCATTATCAGATAAAATTGAGAACATTTAAATTGCAGTAATTTTACCTGATTCTGCTGTTAATGTAGTCGCAGAACCACTGATAAAGGTTCAATTTAAGCCAAAACCAACAGAACTGTGAAGTGAATATTCTTGCAACCACCACTTTAAGCATTGTGTAGAATAGGTTACAATCAAGCTGCTATGTTGCGCACCGTCCTTCTCATCATCTTAATCACCCTGCTTACTGCTTGCACTTTACCGAGCTCGCCTGCTGAGTATCAATCTTCGACCCAACCGGCAGTACCGTTGACCGAGACACCTGGTTTTGCTTCAACACCCATTCCTGTGACCAATACTCCTGGCGTTGCAATTTCCGTACCCTCTGCTACCCCAACCAGCCCCGTCCAAAACGACCTCCTCAGAACCCAATATACCTTGCAAGCTGAGCTGGATTATTGGAATCATACCCTGGTTGTGTCGGAGACGATCGCGTTTATCAATAGCAGTCCCGATATACTGGATGAGTTGTGGCTCGAAGTGGAGGCTAACCGCTGGGCGGGTGGATTTGTGCTGCTCTCATTGAGATGGGATGGGGGTGAAGACATTGCTAATTACGAGCTGTCCAGTAACCAGATGGTCATCCCCTTACTACAACCTCTTCAGCCGGGTGAGGAAATACTCCTTCTGATCGATTACCAGTTATTCCTGCCAGCCATTCCAGACCCGTCCGACACCAGCCGCCCGATGCCGTTTGGTTATACCGAGAGGCAGACCAACCTGGTCGACTGGTACCCATCCGTACCTCCCTACCGTTCGGGGGAGGGTTGGTTGCTGCACAAGCCCGGCTATTTTGGAGAGCATCAGGTTTATGAGGTGGCCGATTTTGATGTGCAGATTACCTTGAGCCAACCAGTCAAAGATTTGGTCATCGCCGCCAGTGCGCCTGCCGATGAACGTGGAGAATCTTATCATTACTACTTTGAGAATGCGCGCAACTTTGCCTGGTCTGCAAGCCACATGTACAATGTCCAGAGCGCTACAGTTGGCGGTGTGTTGGTGAGCAGCTATTCATTCCCGACCGATACCTGGGCGGACGAGCAGGCTTTCCAGGATACCGTCCAGGCAGTGCGGTTGTATAGCGAGCTCTTCTCACCCTATCCCTACCCCAGCTTGAGCCTGGTGGAGGCGGATTTCCTGGATGGGATGGAGTTCAGCGGACTGTATTTTTTGAGCCGCGGTTTTTATAACCTGTATGACGGCACTCCTAAAGGCTACCTGACCGCCATCGCCGTTCATGAGACCGCTCACCAGTGGTGGTACAGCCAGGTGGGCAATGACCAGGCGCTGGAACCCTGGCTGGACGAGGCCATGTGCACCTACAGTGAGCGCCTATTCTATGAAAACACGTACCCCGATTTAGTCGACTGGTGGTGGGCTTTCCGGGTGGATTATTATGAACCGTCCGGGGTGATCGATGGCACCATCTATGATTATGGCGGCTTCATGTCTTATCGTGACAGCGTTTACCTGCATGGTGCGCAGTTCATTGAAGAATTGCGCAATGCGATCGGCGATGATGCCTTCTTCGCCTTTCTGCGCGACTATGTCTCCCGCAATGCAAATCGGCAGGTGACTGGCGACGATTTTTTTAACGTTTTACAAGAGCATAGCGACCAAGACCTGAGCCGCTTGCGTAACAAATACTTCACACCGAAGGAGTGACCAGCCACGGCAGAAGGGAAATTGGTCAAATCTTATACACCTCCCGCTGTCCTGATCACCCTGGGCATCTTGGGCTCAATGACGCTATGCGGTATGGCCATCGCTGCAGTGATGATCTTGCTCGACGGGTCGGGATTCTAAATCAGACCCTTCTCTCAATTTCGCTTGCCAAAGCCCGGGTAAGAAGCTAGAATGGTATCTGCAATGATCCGCTTTGATGTCTTCACGTTATTTCCAGATGTGTTCGTTCCCTACCTCGATTCGAGCATCCTGCAGCGCGCCCGGCAGAATGGGCTGGTGGAAGTGAATTTGTATAATATCCGCGACTGGACCACCGACCGCCATCATGTATGTGACGACATGCCTTACGGCGGTGGAGGAGGCATGGTGATGAAGCCGCAGCCTATCTTCGCCGCGGTGGAGGGGGTGCTGGGCGCGCCGCCAGCCTGCCCGGTAATCTTGCTCACCCCGCAAGGAAGGGTCTTCACGCAAGCAATGGCAGAGGAATTGGCACAGCAACCCCACCTGGCTTTGCTATGCGGGCGTTACGAAGGGGTGGATGAGCGTGTGTGCCAGCACCTGGTGACGGATGAAATATCGATCGGCGATTATGTGCTCAGCGGCGGTGAGTTGCCAGCCCTGGCGCTTATCGACGCGATCACGCGACTGATCCCCGGTGCGCTGGGCGACCCAGACGGCGCCTGGGATGACTCACACGCCACCGGCTTACTTGAATACCCGCATTACACCCGCCCACCCGTCTTCCGTGATTGGCCCGTGCCGGACATCCTTGTTTCTGGCGACCACGCCAAGATCGCTCGCTGGCGCCGTGAACAGGCTCTCTTGCGCACTTATCAGCGCCGCCCGGATTTGTTGGACAAGGCGGAATTGTCGGAGAAGGACCGCCAGTTTCTGGACAGCCTGCATCAAGAAGATACTTTCCCAGAGTCGTAAATTATCATCGCGACAGAAGTCGCTCTTCTGATTCCATTATACTGTTCATCTCGTCCCCGACTAAGGTGCCTCTATCCAGGATGGATCGAGGTGTTATCTACTCGGTGAGTACTCTTTCCGTGGACAGTTCTTCGCCTGACATGCTAAAATACTCAATCAGATTTGGAAAGTGAATTTCATACTCTTTGTCACTGGAGACTCTCATGCGCTTCAACTATGGCAAAATCTTCCTGCTCGGCTTTGGATTTTTTGGTGTCAGCGTCATCTGGGCTACGTACAATGCCTTTGTGCCGCTCTTCCTGGCGAATAAATTCAATCTGGAACCGGCTCTTATCGGTTTCTTCATGACCCTGGATAACATCGCCGCCTTGTTCATCCAGCCGCCGGTAGGCGCCTGGTCTGACCGCCTGCGTACCCCCATTGGGCGACGTATGCCTTTCATCTTGATCGGCGCGCCGATTGGCGCAATCGCCTTTGGATTGATTCCTATGGCTGCTGTGCTGCCGCTGTTCGTTGCCTGTACCTCTACACTGCTGCTCAGCATGGCATTCTGGCGCACACCCGTGGTGGCGCTGATGCCGGATATCACCCCCTCACAGTTCCGCTCGCAAGCCAACGGCATCATCAATTTCATGGGTGGACTTGGCTCGATCATCTCTTTCATTGGTGGAGCGGCGCTGTATAAGATGAACCCGGCTTATCCCTTCTGGCTAGGCTCGGCATTGGTGGTGATTGCTTCTTTGCTGGTCTTCTTCTTCATCAAGGAACCTAAAGTTTACGAGGAGAACCAGGAAAAGAAACCTGGTATGATTGAGAGCCTGAAAGCTGTGCTCGCCGACTCTGATAAAAGCGCTTTGCGGGTCTTGCTGGCGATCTTCTTCTGGTTTGTCGCTTACAATGCCGTTGAAGCTTTCTTCACATTGTATGCAAACAAGCACCTGGGATTGGAAGAGGCGGATGGGTCGCGGCTCTTGGGGCAGCTCTCGTTGATCTTTGTCATCTTCGCCTTACCCGCCGGTTACATCGGGTCGCGCCTCGGTCGACGCAAGACGATCATGACTGGTATCAGCATCATGATCCTCTGCTTACTGCTGATGTACTTCCTGCCCATCTCTACTTTAGTTACCCAATTGACGAAACTGCCTGTTTTGGGTGTCGTTCCCGTAGTTGGCGTGATCCTGATGTTGGCAGGTGCAGGCTGGGCGCTGATCAATATCAACTCGCTGCCCATGGTCGTAGATATGACCTCTCTGGAGCGTGTAGGCACCTATACCGGGTTGTATTATTTGTTTTCTACGCTGGCAGCGATTGCCGGGCCAAATATCAACGGCTGGATTGTCCAACTCACCGGCAAGGACTATAGCTCGATCATGGTCATCGGACCATTCTTCATGCTTGCGGCTTTCCTATTGATGTCGGGTGTGAAACGCGGGGAGGCAGTTAAGAATTAAGATCATTTACGCTGATGAATCTATCCTGGTGATCGACAAGCCCGCCGGGCTGCACACCTTGCCGGACGGCTACGACGCCAGCCTGCCGCACGTGCGGAGTGTGCTGGAGCCGGAATACGGGCGCTTGTGGATCGTGCATCGCCTGGATCGCGAGACCAGCGGGGTGCTCGTGCTGGCGCGTACCGCTGAGGCGCACCGCTCGCTCAACACCCAATTTGAACAGCACCAGGTGCGCAAGATCTACCATGCTCTGGTGGAAGGCAGCCCTGATTGGCAGGAGATCACTGTCGACTTGCCGTTGCGCGTCAACGTCGGTCACCGCCACCGCACCGCCGTCGACGCGCACAGGGGCAAACCAGCCGTGACACACTTGCGGGTCTTGAAGCGCTACGATCAAACCGCGCTGGTGGAAGCTGCGCCTGAAACCGGGCGCACCCACCAGATCCGCGCCCACCTTACACATTTGGGATACCCCATCGTGGGAGATGAGTTGTACGGCGCCAGCCCATCTCCATCTGGTGTCTGTTTGCATGCCCATTCGCTGGAATTGACCCATCCTGCCACGGGTGAGCGCATGAAATTCACTGCAGAAAACCCAAATTTCTGCCTTCCCAAATAAAAAAGCGCATGATATAATCCACGTCCGCGCCGCCTCTGGCGGTTTTATGTTGATTTGAAAGGTATTTGCCATGACTGATCTATTGAAATCTGTTGAAGCACCCGCCAACCCCAATATCCCATCACTGCGACCCGGCGACCAGGTTAATGTGCACATCCGCATTAAAGAAGGCGCCACCGAGCGTATCCAGGAGTTCAAAGGCACCGTGATCCGCGAGCGCAATGGCACGAATGATGCCAGCTTCACCGTGCGTCGCGTGGCCAGCAACGGCATCGGCGTCGAGCGCACTTTCCTCACCCGCTCGCCGCGCCTGGAAAAAGTCGTTGTCCTGCGCCATTCCTACGTGCGCCGCTCCAAGCTTTACCACCTGCGCGAACGCACCGGCAAGCATGCCCGTCTCAAGCAGAAATTCACTTTATAATTTCTGAGATATCTGGTTTAATCAAGGGTGCAGCCCAGCCGCTGCACCCTTTTTTCGTTTTAGGGATATCGTGGAATCCAGGAGACATCATGATCCGCTCAATTTACTTTTCCGGCATTGACGAGTTGCAGTTTGACATCCCGCTCGATCAATATGCCCAGGCGATCCAAAACCCTCAGGGTATATTGTGGGTGGATTTTGTGGGCGAGGAGCCGGAACAAGCCGAAGAGGTGCTTCTCAAAACATTCGGCTTTCACCCCCTGGCAGTGGATGATGCTTTGCGCGAGACCCATGTACCCAAGGTGGATGATTGGGACACCTATCTATATATCGTCCTGAAAGATATCCATTTTCAGCGTGGCGAGGGAGACTTTGACGCCCTGGAGCTGGATGTATTCATGGGTCACAACTATATTGTCACCCATCATGATCTGCCCAGCACCACGCTGAACCAGGTGTGGGAGGCATGCCAGCGCGACCTGCGCCAGTTCCGGCATGGCGCTGACCGCATCTTATACCGTCTTACTGATGAGATAACTACCAACTACATGAGCATCATCGAAGAGTTGGATGAGGAAATCGATTCTGTCGAAGACACTGTTTTCTCCAAACCCACCCCGCAGATGGTGCAGCGCATCTTTACCTTGAAACGTGTCACACTTCACCTGCGCCGGGTGATTTCACCCTTGCGCGAGGTGCTCAATAAGCTAGCACGTGATGACTTTGCCGTCATCGATGACCGCGAGCGCGTCTATTTCAGGGATGTCTATGATCACCTGGTCAGGTTGCACGATATTGCCGAGTCCTTACGCGACCTGGTCGGCGGCGTGCTGGACACCTATCTCTCGGTGATCAATAACCGAATGAACGAAATCATGAAAACCTTGACCATTATCACAACTCTGTTCATGCCGCTTTCTTTTATCGCTGGCTTCTTTGGCATGAACTTCTTTTTGCCTGAAGTACCCATTTCTACCTGGATGGAAATGCCTGTCTTCACTTTTGTGATCATTTTATTTCTTGTGCTGCCAGTTGTGATGTTCTCATGGATCCGGCGGCGCGGCTGGATGTGAGCATGCAGGAGATGTTCAAATGAATTTAAGTCCAAGTGCACAGAAAGTACAGGATGCCTTAGCCGCCCTGGGCATGACGTTGCAGGTGGTCGAGCTGCCCGCCTCCACGCGCAGCGCTGCCGAAGCTGCCCAGGCAGTGGGTTGCAGGCTGGGACAGATCGTCAAATCGCTGGTCTTCCGCGCACTTGCCAGTGACCGCCCCATCCTGGTGGAAACCAGCGGCTCGAACCGCGTAAATGAGGCGCTGGTGGCTGCCCTGGTCGGCGAAAAGGTTGGCAAGGCGGATGCGGATTTTGTCCGCCAGCGTATTGGCTTTGTGATTGGCGGTGTGCCGCCGGTTGGTCACACCGAAAAACTATCGACCTTTATCGACCAGGATTTACTACAATATGACGAGATTTGGGCTGCCGCGGGCACGCCAAACGCCGTCTTTCGCCTGACGCCCAATGAGTTGGTACGCGTCACCGGGGGGCAGGTCGTTAAAGTAGCTTGAAAGGAAAATCCTATGCAATTCAAGATTGGCCTTGAAAATAACACCGAAGGGCGCTCGATGGCCTGGGTCTTAGGCCATCCGGGCTGCTTTGCCTATGGCAAGGATGGCGCCGAGGCGCTCGCTGCCGCTCCACAAGCTATTCAAACCTATATCAGTTGGGTTGGCTCGCATACCGGGCATAGCTGGCTTTCACTTGAAGAGCCATCGCTTCAGTTGACCGAGACCTGGGAATGCTACACCATCGACGATGATTTCGAGTTAAGCACTGAAGGCTATGAGGTGAATGCCTGGTTCCGCGATGACTGGAAACCGTTGAACGTCGACGACCTGGCACGCGGGATGATGATCCTCGCCTGGAGCCGGGTTGAGCTGCTTGAAACTGTTCAGGATCTGAGTGATGAAGTCCTGGAACGCCGCTATCCGAACGAACGCTGGAATATCAACGGCATCCTGCGGCATATCGGCGGTGCAGAATGGTGGTATCTGGACCGCCTGGGGCTGGCTTTTCCCCGGGAGGAGGTGCCAGCAGAGCCATTTGTACGCCTGGAGAAGGTGCGCGATTATCTTAACCAGTCTCTGCCAGGGCTGGTTGGCTCGAAACAGGTGGTGGGCGTCGATGGCGAGTTCTGGAGCCCGCGCAAGCTGCTGCGCCGGGCTGCCTGGCACGAGCGCGACCATATCGAGCACATCCGCAAGCTGCTATGAAAAGTTACGATTACACCACCCGCCAAGGCATACTCGAGCTCAGTTGGGACGACTTTGCCGCGCTGGCACGCCAGTTGGCTGAAAAGCTTCAACCTTATCACATCCAGGCGGTCGTGGGCATCGCCCGCGCCGGTTTGTTCCCTGCCACCGCAGTCGCATGTAGCTTGCGCACGGAGCTTTATCCGGCGCGTCTCACCCGCCGCCTGTATGACCAGGTGGTGCGCGAGACTCCTATCTGGAAAACACCTATCTCGGATGAGGCGGCAGGCAAAATCGTGGCGGTGGTGGACGAGATGGCGGACAGCGGCCAGACACTGCACATGGCCGCGGAGGCTGCTTGCTCCCTGGGCGCGGTCCGCGCAGTCACTGCCAGCCTGGTGGCGCATTCCTGGGCAGATCCCATGCCCGAGGTGGTTGCCCTGGTAAGCGACGCCTTGGTCATCTTCCCCTGGGATCGCCAGGTGCTGCTGGACGGTCAGTGGCAACCGCACCCCGAGGTCCAGGCGGCGCTTGCCCTGCAATCTCGACCCGAAGATAAGCCGTGAACTCGCGGTATAATTCCCTTCCTAACACCTGACTCCCGAACCCTGTTCCTTTTTATTGTTGCGAACTCTATGGCACTTGACCGCTACGGACGAAGAATTCATTACCTGCGTATCAGCCTGACCGATCACTGTAACCTGCGCTGCGTTTACTGCATGCCCGAGGATATCGTCTTCCGCCCCAACGCTGAGATGATGCAGGATGAGGAGATTTTGACCCTGGTGCGCCTGTTCACGCGCCTGGGTTTTGACAAGTTCCGCCTGACCGGCGGCGAGCCCACCATACGTGCCCACGTGGTTGACCTGGTGGGCGCGATTGCCCAGACGCCAGGCGTGAAGAAGCTGACCATGACCACCAACGGCGTGCTGTTGAGCAAGCTGGCGATCCCACTGAAGGAAGCCGGCTTGCAGCGCGTCAACGTCAGCCTGGACACGCTCGACCCCGAAAAGTTCGAGACGCTGACGCGTTGGGGCAGCCTGGACGACGTCTGGCAGGGCATCGCAGCTGCTGAGGCTGCTGGCTTGACGCCGGTAAAGATCAATGCCGTGGTGGTGCGCGGCTACAACGAGCACGACCTGCCCAGGTTGGCTGAATTGACCCTCACCCATCCTTACCAGATGCGCTTCATCGAGATGATGCCCTTTGGTGCGACCAATGATTTCCAGACCAGTCAGATGGTCACCACTACCGAGATGCAGGCTGCTATTGAGTCCGCCTGTGGTAGTCTGTCGCCGGTCAACGGCGGCGAGCTGGACGGGGAGGCGCGCCTCTACCACCTGCCCGGTGCATTGGGCGATATTGGCTTCATCTCCTCCGTCACTAACCCCTTCTGTGCCTCCTGCACGCGTGCCCGCCTGACCGCAGACGGCAGGCTGCGCCTATGCCTGCTGCGCGAAGGTGAGGTGGATTTGCTCACCCCCTTGCGCGCCGGCGCCAGCCAAGCCGAGCTGCGCCAGTTGATCATCGATGGCATCTGGGTCAAACCCTGGGGGCATGGGTTGGCGCAGGGTGAGATCCCCCTCAACCGGGTGATGAGCCAGATCGGTGGCTGACTTGTTCAACTCTACGCAAATCCATGCCATCCTGTTCGACCTGGACGGCACTTTACGCCACAATATCCCCTCCTCGAACCATACCTTTTTTGATTTCGCTGCCGAGCTTGGTGTAGCCGATTCGCCCGAACGGCGTCGTCAGACTATCCGTTGGGTACATTATTATTGGGCGCAATCACCCGAGCTGATGGCAGATTTGCAAATCTATACTTCTTTGAGCGAAGAGTTTTGGATCTACTACTGCGAGCGCACATTGCTCGTGTTCGGCTGCTCGAAGGAGCAGGCTGCCGAGCTGGCGCCAGTCATCTCGAAGCGCATGGACTCGGATTATACCCCGCTGGATCACGTGCCACCCGAGGTGCATCGCACCCTGCGGGCGCTGAGAGACGCCGGTCTGCAATTGGCAGTCGTCTCGAACCGCGGCAATTCCTTCGACGAACAATTGGCGCAGCTAGAATTAAGCCAATATTTCGAGTTCGCACTGGCAGCCGGTGTGGTCGATCTATGGAAACCCGAGGCGGGCATCTTTTTGCATGCCGTGGAGCGGTTGGGCGTACAACCTAATGAAGCCATGTATGTGGGGGATAACTATTTCGCCGATGTGGTCGGGGCTCGCAATGCCGGTCTGCAGCCGGTGTTGATCGATCCGGAGGGCATCTTCGACAGCGCAGAGAATGAAATTGGTGAGTGCCCGGTGATCCGCGAGATGTGCGAGCTGCTGCCGCTCTTACAGCTCACCCCCTCATAAACCACTTAGCAGCCTCCACAGCACAAACGTCACCAGCGCGCCCATCAGCGAGCAAGCAAAGTTGACCGCCTCGTTGTTCATCCAACGCCAGCCGCGCACTTGCGTCGTGGCTGTGCCGCAGGTATGCCTGGGATGGCGCTCGGTCTCCTTGTTGCAATGAGGGCAGTGGTAAATGGCTTGCACGGTGGCGCCCAGCAGCGAGTCGAAGTATGAGCCTGCCAGCCCGCCCAGGGTTGCTGCGACCAGTAGGCCGATTGCACTTTCACCTGCCTGGAAAAGCACCGCCACCAGGGCAACGAAAGCTGCCCCGCCCAGCGCCGCCAGCGTGCCCAGCAAGGTGACGCCGCCGGATGTGCCGCGCTCCACCTGTCTGCCGCTGCTCACCAACCGCGGCGCCTGCCGGCTCAGCACTCCCAGCTCGGTCGCCCAGGTGTCGGCGTTCACTGCCGCCATCGCCCCGGCAAACGCCGCCCACACCCACGTTGCGGACGGCACAGCCCAATGTACTACAGCCAGCAGTGCGCCCAAACCGCCGTTCGCCAGCACCTGCGTCCAGTCGCGCCGGTGCCCTTTGGAGAACTTCTCTGCCAACGCAGCTTTGCGTTTGCCAAAGGCACGTGATAACGCACTGGAGGAAATGAAGAACGCCAACAGCAGCGCCGCCCAGGGCAAACCGCCCAGCCCGAAGATCAACCCGCCGGTCAATGCCGCTGCCCATGCCCCGCTCATGGAGAGTGCGCCTACCCGCCAGGCAAGCACGGCGATCAGGATGCCTAGTAGAAATCCAAGGGGTAACTGCATAGGGAGCAATTATATCGTAAGGAGAGTGTAATTCACCACCAAGGACTCAAAGGACACAAAGAACTTTTATGGGTTGGTGTTGTGGGGGAATCTGGAATTCCTGGTTGAATTCATGATCCCACAAATCAAACATTTTCAAATGACGTTAGGTTGATATATCTCCATTATCGAACTATTTTACAAAAAAGTGCACTTTTTGTAAAATGCTACTTTACAAAAAAAGCATATTTTTGTAAAATAGTACTATGGAAACCGTCAGACGCTCTATTTTCCCGTTAATTCAACAGGCCTTATCCGACCAACGCATCATTGTGATCACCGGAATGCGGCGGGTTGGTAAAACCACTACATTGCGGTGGCTTTTAGACCAGATTCCATCCACAAATAAAATATTTCTGGATCTCGAGCGCTTAGATCAGCGCCTCGTATTTCAGGAAAGCAATTACGAGCTTGCGTTGAACTATTTTCGTAACCTGGGGTTGGACATAGAACAGCCCATGTTCGTAGCATTGGATGAGATCCAATATGCCCCTAACCTACCAAGCGTGGTCAAATATCTTTATGACCATCACGGGATCAAATTCCTGCTGACAGGATCCAGCTCTTATTATCTAAAGCACTTTTTTACCGAATCCATGGCCGGGCGCAAGGTCGTCTTTGAGCTATTCCCGTTAGGTTTCGGCGAATTCCTGGATTTCCGTGGAATTCCTTATCGCCGGCGAGATTCGTTGGAGGAAATGCGCTTTGACCCGTACGAGTTCGAACGCCTGAAAAGCTATTATGATGAGTACATTGCCTTTGGCGGATTGCCTAACGTAGTATTGGAATCGAGAGTAGAGGTCAAGCGAGAGATCCTGAATGACATCTTTTCCTCGTATATCAATATAGACGTACAGACGATGGCGGATTTTCGTAAGATTGGAGAATTGCAGAAATTATTAAAAGCGCTTGCCATGCGCATGGGAAACAAAGTGGATTACACCAAACTTTCGCAAATTGTTGGTATCTCCCGACCTACGCTAAATGAGTACCTGGAATTCCTGGAAAAAACTTATGTCATTTATCAGCTTCCAGCGTATGCAGGTCCTGACAAAGCCATTGCGCTAGGTAAAAAACTCTATTTCCGCGACAATGGGATTGCCAGTATCCTGGCGCACCCCGGTGAGGGTGCGTTCTTTGAAAACGCGGTCTTTAACCAACTCAGAGAATATGGAGAGCTAGCTTACTTATCCAAAGGCAGCGAATATGAGGTTGATTTTGTCTTAACACCCCCCGGTGCCCAGTCAGTAGGTTTGGAAGTGAAATATCATCCGATTGACAGCGACGACAAGAAGTTGAAGCGTGTTGCGCAAAAAAGTGGTCTGGGGCAATCCTGGTTGGTGGGGAGATATCCTACACCGGGATTTGATGATTTCTTGTGGGGCGGATCTATATTTTGAAGTAGATGTTGGGCGATGTTTAGACGGGTTGTAGAATTGATGGAAGAAAATCTCCCTTATTTCGAAACACAATTGGAACGCTCCAGAAACAAGGGATGCAGTAGGTTGTTCTTTTTTACGAGGGGCACATGATCCTTGCCGAAAAATCGGTGACAGTCAGCGATCCTTAGTAACACAAGGGGCAGTCACTCAGGACTGCCCCTACTCTTCTTCTCTGATCGAAGATATCAGCTAAATATCCTGCGTATCCTCTTTTATCCCATTCATCTTGTGAATTTCTCTCACCGCGCTATCTCCACGGCGCGGGCGATCAGGTTCACGAACTCGCTCACCTCGGTGTCCTCACCCAGCGTATGCATCAGCGGCGTGGCTAGGTGATAGAGCTGCCCGAAGCTCACATCGGCCGACCAGGGGCTGTCCCGCAGCGCCTCGGCGTAGTAGGCTGCCAGGATTGCCAGTTGATAGCGAGGGTCGGTGGTCTGGAAGGAGCCGTCCAGGTCCCAGGTGTTGAAGTTGCCGTTGATCTCGTGTACCTCGTAGGTGTCGGGGTCTTCCCAACGCAGCTGCACGGTGGCGATGCGTCCCTGCGCCCCGGGATTGAACTGCACGGCGTAGATGGCAGTGGCAGAGTGACCCGCGCCGATCTCACCCGCGTCCACGTAGTCATTGCGGAAGTCCTGGTCTGCTACGGCGCGGTTCTCGTATCCGATCAGGCGATAGCGGGCTACCACCTCGGGGTTGAAGTCCACCTGCACCTTGGCATCCCTGGCGATCACCTGCAGCGTGGAAGTCAGGTCATCCACGAACAGCTTCTCGGCCTCGTCCAGCGTATCCACGTAGGCATAGTTGCCGTTGCCGTCATCGGCGAGCTGTTCCATCAGCACATCGTTGAAGTTGCCCATGCCGAAGCCCACCGTGGTCAGGTAAATACCTTCGGAGACATAGCCGCGGATCTTGTTGAGGATGGCATCCGGGCCTGTATTACCTACATTTGCGACGCCGT
>ERZ1649853.541-NODE-541-length-15974-cov-15.922231_pt1 | contig 15974 bp, 29 predicted proteins | sample MGYA00575353_ERZ1649853 | MGnify/ENA primary metagenome ERZ1649853 (study PRJEB40853, sample SAMN11349654) | freshwater sediment metagenome | isolation source: river sediment | host: Sediment | place: India: Okhla Barrage, New Delhi | collected 2017-02-21 ...
TTGGCCGCCGTCTTCTTCCGCGCGGGTTTCGCCGCCGCCCTCTTTCCCGGCGCCTTCCCGGCCTTCTTCGGCTCGGCAGCCTCCGCCGCCGCCTCCGGGGCCGCCTTCTCGGACGCCGGCTCCCTCGCCGCCTCCTTCTTCCCCTTGGCCGGGCCCTTCTTCTTCGCGCCGCCGACCGGCTCGGCGCCGATCATCTCGATGATCGCCATCTCGGCGCTGTCTCCCCGGCGGGGGCCCAGCTTCACGATCCGGAGGTACCCGCCCGGCCGCTGCGCGTAGCGCGCGGAGTGGGTCTCGAACAGCTTCGCCACGACGTCCCGGTCGTGGATGTGCCGGAGCACCTGCCGCCGGGCGTGCAGCGTCTCCCTCTTCGCGAGCGTGATCAGCTTCTCCGCGAACGGCCGGAGCTCCTTCGCCTTGTGGAGCGTGGTCGTGATGCGCTCCTTCTCGAAGAGCGCCCCGGCGAGATTGCGAAGCAGCGCCAGGCGGTGGGCGGACGAGCGCCCCAGCTTCCGGCCGGCTACCCGGTGTTTCATGGTCGGTTCTCCGGTCCTCTCCCCGGTCCTAGCTCGACCGGGCCTTGAGCTTCCTCGGATCGATGTTCATGCCGAGCTGGAGGCCCATCTCGTTGAGGATGTCCTTGATCTCGTTCAGCGACTTGCGCCCGAAGTTCTTCGTCTTCAGCATCTCGACCTCGCTCTTCGTGACGAGGTCGCCGATCGTCTGAATGTTGGCGTTCTTCAGGCAGTTGTACGAGCGCACGGAGAGCTCCAGCTCGTCCACCGACCGGCCGAGCGTCTCCATCAGGCGCTCGTCGTCCGTGACGGGGAACTCCAGGTTCTCCTCCGTCGCCTCCTCGAAGTTGATGAAGATCGCCATGTGGTCCTTCAGCAGCTTCGCCGCCAGCGCAATCGCATCCTGCGGGCTCGCGGCGCCGTTCGTCCACACCTCGAGGGTCAGGTGGTCGTAATCGGTCTGCTGCCCCAGCCGCGCGTCCTCGACCGTGAAGTTCACCTTCCGGACGGGGGAGTGCGCGGAGTCCACGGGGATGTAGCCGACTCCCAGATCGTCGTCGAAGTTGCGGTCGGCGGTCACGTAGCCGCGCCCCCGCTTCAGGCGCATCTCCATCGAGATCTTCCCCTCCTCGGACAGCGTCGCGATCGGGATGTCGGGGTCGAGGATCTCGACGTTGGCGCTCGCCTGGATGTCCCCGGACTTCACCGTCCGCGGGCCCTCCGCCGTGAGGGTGAGCACCTCGGGATGCTCGCTGTGAATCCGGAACGGCACCTGCTTGAGGTTGAGGACGATGTCCGTCGTGTCCTCGACGACCCCCGGAATGGAGGAAAACTCGTGCAGCACCCCTTCGATCTTGATCGCCGTGATCGCCGCGCCCTCGATCGACGAGAGCAGGATCCGTCGCAGGGCGTTCCCGATCGTGGCCCCGAACCCGCGCTCGAACGGCTGGGCCGAGAACCGGCCGTACGTCGCGGTCAGGGTCTCCCGCTCGACCTCGAGGCGCTTCGGCTTTTGAAATCCCATCCAGAGCATCCGCGTCCTCCTGGAGCGGCGACCCCGCCGCTCCGTCCCGCTACTTCGAGTACAGCTCGACGATCAGCTGCTCCTGAATCGGCAGGGTGATCTCCTCGCGAGCGGGGAGCTGCTTCACCGTGCCCTGGAAGCGGTCGGCGTCGAGCTCGAGCCACGACGGCACCCCGCGTCCCTTCGCCGTGTCCAGGCAGATCTTGATCGCCTCGTTCTTCCGGCTCGGCTCCTTCAGGGAGACGACCTGCCCCGCCGACACGAGGCTGGCGGGGATGTCCACCTTGCGGCCGTCCACCAGGATGTGGCCGTGGGCCACGAGCTGCCGCGCCATCGCCCGCGACGACGCGAACCCCAGCCGGTAGACCACGTTGTCGAGCCTCCTCTCCAGCATCTGGAGGAGATTCGCGCCGGTGATCCCCTTCCGCCGCGAGGCCTTCCCGAAGTACTCCCGGAACTGCCTCTCCAGCACGCCGTAGATCCGCTTGACCTTCTGCTTCTCGCGCAGCTGGATCCCGTACCCCTGCACCTTCGAGCGGCGGCGCCCGTGCTGGCCTGGCGCGTACCCGCGGCGCTCGAACGCGCACTTCTCCTTGAAGCAGCGGTCCCCCTTGAGGAACAGCTTCATCCCTTCCCGGCGACACAGCCTGCAGACCGACCCGGTGATCCTCGCCACGAGACAACCTCCCTCGAACCGACTAGACCCGCCGCCGCTTCGGCGGACGGCAACCGTTGTGCGGGATCGGCGTGACGTCCTTGATCGACTTGATCTCGATCCCCGCGGCCTGGAGCGCCCGGACGGAGGACTCCCGCCCCGCTCCCGGCCCCTTCACGCGCACGTCCACGCTCCGCACGCCGTGCTCCTTCGCCAGGTTCCCGGCGGCCTGGGCCGCGGTCTGGGCCGCGAACGGCGTCCCCTTCCGCGAGCCCTTGAACCCCTGGACCCCCGCCGAGGACCAGCTGATCACGTTCCCCTTCGGGTCCGTCACGGTGATGATCGTGTTGTTGAACGACGCGTGGACGTGGACCACCGCGTGGGGAACGTTCTTCTTCTCCTTCCGGCCGCCTTTCTTGCCGGGCCCCTTCGCCGCTTTCGCCATGCTTCCCTCGAATCTCCCGCCGCGTCCCCGGCCCGCGCCCGCGCTCTCGCGGCGGCGCGCCGGAGACTCGACCCGTTGCTAGCCCTTCTTCCCGACCTTGTGCTTCTTGCCCGCGATCGCCCTCCTCGGGCCGCGGCGCGTCCTCGCGTTCGTGTGCGTGCGCTGGCCACGGCAGGGAAGGTTCCGCCGGTGCCGCATTCCCCGGTACGAGCCGATCTCGATCAGCCGCTTGATGTCGAGCGACACGGCCTTCCTCAGGTCGCCCTCGACGCGGCCTTCCTGGTTGATCACCCTCTGGATCCGGACCACCTCCTCCTCGGAGAGGTCCCGCACCTTCGTCGAGGGATCGACATGGGCCTTCTCCAAGATGGAGAGGGACCGCGACCGGCCGATCCCGAAGATGTACGTCAGACCGATCTCCACCCGCTTGCTCGGGGGAAGATCCACGCCCGCGATGCGTGCCACGACTCGATCCTCCTTCCGGCGCCTGCGGCGTCAGCCCTGGCGCTGCTTGTGCTTCGGGTTCTCGCAGATCACCCGCACGACGCCCTTGCGCTTCACGATCTTGCACTTCTCGCAGATCTTCTTCACCGATGCCCGGACCTTCATTGCCTTCTCCCCCGGCCGCCGTGCTACTTGTACCGGTACACGATCCGGCCGCGCGTCAGATCGTAGGGCGACAGCTCCACCAGCACCCGGTCGCCCGGGAGGATGCGGATGAAATGCTTCCGCATCTTCCCCGATATGTGGGCGAGGACCCGGTGCTTGTTCTCGAGCTCGACGCGGAACATCGCGTTCGGCAGCGGCTCGACGACCGTGGCTTCGACCTGGATCGCCTCTTCCTTCGACATGGACTTCCGCTCACCTCTCGGGGCCCTCGCCCCGCTGTGCCCCTCCGTCAGGCGTCCCGCGGCCCGCCGAGCACCCTCGGGCCGTCCGCGGTGACCGCCACCGAAAGCTCGAAATGCGCCGCCAGGCTCCCGTCGCGCGTTCTCGCGGTCCAGCCGTCGGACTCGCTGACCGTCACGTCCGGCCCTCCCGCCGCCACCATCGGCTCGATCGCGAGCACGAGCCCCTCCGTCAGCCGGGCCCCGCGCCCGGGAGGGCCGAAGTTCGGGATCTGCGGCTCCTCGTGCAGATGCGAGCCGATCCCGTGCCCCACGAAGTCCCGAATGACCGAGAACCGATGGGCCTCGACGTGCGTCTGGACCGCGTGCCCGATGTCGGACACGCGGCGCCCGCTCCGGGCCTGCTCCAGCCCCCGGTGCAGCGCTTCCCGCGTCACGCGCAGCAGCTCCTCCGCCTCTCCGCTGACGCTTCCCACCGGGTACGTCTCCGCCGCGTCCCCGTAGTATCCCCTCCAAAGGACCCCGAGGTCCACCGACACGATGTCGCCGTCCCGGAGGACGACCCCCGGCGAGGGGATGCCGTGGACCACCTCGTCGTTGACCGAAGCGCAAACCGTGGCGGGGAACTCCACGCCCCCCCCCGGCGCCGGGTACCCCTTGAACGCCGGCTCGCCCCCTGCCGCGCGGATCCGATCCTCGGCGAACCGGTCGATCTCGAGCGTCGTCATCCCGGGCGCGATCATCCGGCGGAGATCCGCCAGGACTCCCCGTATGATGCGGTTCGCCTGGTCCATGATCTCGATCTCCTCCGGCGACTTCAGGATCGTCCCGCTCACGGCGCCGCCACCGCGGCGCGGAGCGCCTCGAAGACCTCGTTCGCGTCTCCCGAGCCGTCCACGCTCCTCAGAATCCCCCGATCGCGGTACTCGCGGGCGACCGGAACCGTCCGCTCCGCGTACACTCGCAGCCGTTCCCGGATCACGTCAGGCTCGTCGTCCGCGCGCTGCACCAGCGCGGAGCCGCAGGCGTCGCAGACCCCGGCCGACCTCGGAGGCCGGTGGTCCAGGTGATAGACCGCCCGGCAGCTCGGGCAGACCCGCCGCCCCGCCAGCCGCCGCACGATGACCGTTTCCGGAGCCTCGATCGACAGCACCGCGTCCAGCGAGGTCCCGAGGCGCAAGAGCACCCGGTCCAGGATCGCCACCTGCTCCACCGTCCGAGGGAAACCGTCGAGCACGAACCCCGCCCCGGCGTCCGCCCTCGCGAGCCGCGCCGCCACCGCCTCCCCGACCAGGTCGTCGGGCGCGAGCGTGCCCCCCTCGACGAAGGGGCGCACGCGCCGCCCCAGGGCGCCCCCCTCCTCCACCGCTTCGCGGAGCATGTCGCCCGTCGACACGTGCGGCACCCCGAGGAGCGGTCCGAGCCGCTCCGCCTGGGTCCCCTTGCCGACCCCGGGCGGGCCGAGGAGCACGAGCCTCACGCCCGCCCCCCCCTGCCGCTCGCCGCCGCGCTGCCCGCCATCGCTACCCCCGCCGGCCCCGCATGCGCGTACCCTTCATGAACCCCTCGTAGTGCCGCATGATGAGCTGGGACTCGATCTGCTGTACGGTGTCCATCGCCACGCCGACCACGATGAGCAGCGACGTGCCTCCGAAGTAGAACTTCACGTTCAGCCCCTGGCTGACGAACTTCGGCAGGTACGGCTCGATCATGGGCCCGATCCACGGGAGCACCTGGGGCCTCAGACCGCTGATGAGGAACACCGGCAGGATGCTGATCAGCCCCAGATAGATCGCGCCTCCGAACGTCAGGCGCGTGAGGATCCGGTCGACGTACTCGGCGGTCTTCTTCCCTGGCCGGATGCCCGGGATGAATCCGCCGTACTTCTTCATGTTGTCCGCCTGGTCCATCGGGTTGAAGATGATCGACACGTAGAAGAAGCAGAAGAAGATGATCAGGAGGAAGTAGAGCAGGTTGTACAGCGGCGCGGAGTACGCGATCTGTCGCTGCAGGTCCTGCACCCAGCGGACGTCCTGGAACGCCCGCAGCTGGAGGATCGTCTGCGGGATCGCGAGCATCGACGAGGCGAAGATCACCGGGATCACCCCTCCGGTGTTCACCCGGAGCGGGAGGTACGTCGAGGCGCCGCCGTAGACCCGGCGCCCCACCACCCTCCTCGCGTACTGGATCGGGATCTTCCTCTGCGCCCGCTCGACGAGCACGATCGCCGCCACGACCGCGGTCATCAGGAGCAGCAAGAGCAGGACGGCGATCGGCCCCAGCTGGCCGGTGCGGAGATCCTGGAAGGTCGACAGCACGGCGTTCGGGAATCCCACGACGATCCCGGCGTAGATGATGAGGGAGATGCCGTTCCCGATCCCCCGCTCCGAGATCTGCTCGCCGAGCCACATGATGAGCGCGGTCCCCGTCGTCAGCGTGAGCGCCGTCATCATCCGGAACCCGAAGCCGGGCGAGAGAACGATGCGCTCGGCGCCGCTCCCGCTCATCGACTCGAGCCAGATCGCGATGCCGAACGACTGGATCACCGACAGGAGCACCGTCCCGTAGCGGGTCCACTGCGTGATCTTCTTGCGGCCCGCCTCCCCTTCCTTGCTGAGCTTCTCGAGGTAGGGCCAGACGACGGTGAGGAGCTGCAGGATGATCGAGGCCGTGATGTACGGCATGATCCCCAGCGCGAAGATCGTGAACCGCCGGAAGTTCCCCCCCGCGAACAGGTCCACGTACCCGAGGATCGACCCCGCCTGCCGCTCGAAGAGGCGCATCAGCGCTGCGTTGTCGATGCCCGGCGTGGGAATGTGGCCGCCGATCCGGTACACCGCGAGCAGCCCGAAGGTGTACAGGACGCGCCTTCTCAGGTCGGGGATGCTCCAGATGTTCTTGAAGCTTTGGATCATCTCGGATCGTTCCCCCGTCCGCGACTACGCGGTGAGGAGCTCGGCCTTTCCGCCGGCCCCCTCGATCTTGCGGACTGCGGCCTCGGTGAACTTGTGGGCGCGCACGGTGAGCGCCACCTGGAGATCGCCGCCGCCCAGCACCTTGACGCCCCGGCCGCCCTTCCGCAGCAGCCCCGCCTCGCGGAGCGACTCCGGAGTCACCACGGCTCCCGCGCCGAACGCGTTCAGGCGCTCGACGTTCACGGTCCGGTACTCCACCCGGAAGATGTTCGTGAATCCGCGCTTCGGCACCCGCCGGTGCAGCGGCATCTGGCCGCCCTCGAAGCCGAGCTTCCTCGAGTACCCGCTCCGGGACTTCTGCCCGTTCTCCCCGCGCCCGGCCGTCTTGCCGAGGCCGGAGCCCGGGCCTCTCCCGACCCGCTTCCGGCTCCGCCGCGAGCCCGCCGCCGGTCTCCACTCGTGCTGCTTCATCGTCGGTTCCTCTCGCCTCCGCCCCGGGCCTTCCGGCCTACTCGGCCGGCTCCACGATCTCCACCAGGTGGGGAATCGCCGCCACCATGGCCCGGACCTGCGGGTTGTCGGGAAGCGTCCGGACTCGGCCCACCTTCTCGAGGCCGAGAGCCCGGAGCGTCGCCTTCTGTCTCATGTTGCAGCAGATCCCGCTGCGGACCTGGCGCACCTTGAGCCGCGGGCCGTCCGCGCGCGCCCCCGCCTTCATCGTCCCGTCTCCTCGAGGATCTCGGCGGCTTCCTTCCCCCGGTTCCTCGCGACCGTCTCCGCGCTCTTCAGCTGCTGCAGCCCGGCCATCGTCGCGCGGAGCACGTTGTAGGGGTTCGCGGTCCCGAGCGACTTCGTCAGGATGTCCTGGATCCCCACCGACTCCAGCACGGCGCGGACCGCGCCCCCGGCGATCACCCCCGTTCCCGGGGCCGCCGGCTTCAGGAGCACGGCGCCCGAGCCGAAACGGCCCACGACCGGGTGCGGGATCGTCGTCCCGTTGAGCGGGATCCGGACGAGGTTCCGCTTCGCGTGCTCGACGCCCTTGGCGATCGCCGAGGGCACCTCCCGCGCCTTGCCGGAGGCGAAGCCGACCCGACCGTTCCCGTCCCCGACCACGACCAGCGCCGAGAACGAGAAGTTCTTCCCGCCCTTGACCACCTTCGTCACGCGGTTGATGTGGACCACTCGGTCCTTCAGCTCGCCCGGCAATCCCTGTTCGCGCTCGACCACGACCACCTCCGGCTGCCGATCCCCGGCGGAGCGCCCCGCGCGCCGCCCTCCGCGCCCACGGCGCGGGATCCCGACCTAGAACTTCAACCCGGCCTCGCGGGCCGCCTCCGCGAGCGCCCGCACGCGCCCGTGATACAGGTACCCGCCCCGGTCGAACACGACGCTCTCGATCCCCGCCGCCCGCAGGCGCGCGGCGATCGCCCCGCCCACCGCCTTCGCCGCCGCGACGTTCCCGCCGCGCGGGCCGGAGGCCTTGAGCTCCGGGTCCAGCGAGGAGGCGTGCGCGAGCGTCGTTCCGCCCGCGTCGTCGATCGCCTGCACGTAGATGTGCTTGAGGCTCCGGAACACCGCAAGCCGCGGCCGCTCCGCGCTCCCCTTCACCTGCCGCCGGATCCGGTGCCGGATGCGCCGCCGAACCGCCTCCCTGTCGATCCTCGTGTCCATGCTCGCCTCGTCCTCGATTACTTCGCGCCGGTCTTCCCGGCCTTCTTTCGAAGGACCTCGCCGACGTAACGGATCCCCTTCCCCTTGTAAACGTCCGGCGGCCGCAGCGCGCGCATCTTCGCGGCCACCTGCCCCACCGCCTGCCGGTCGCGGCCGCGGACCGTGATCCGCGTCTGCTTCTCCACCGCGATCTCGATCCCCTCGGGGATCGGGAATTCGATCGGGTGCGTGAAGCCGAGGGCGAAGCTCACGACCTTGCCCGACACCTGCGCGCGATAGCCGACGCCGTGGATCTCGAGCTCCTTCGCGAACCCCTGCGTCACTCCGCGGACCGCGTTCGCGAGCACCGCGCGCGCCATCCCGTGGAGCGCCTTCTGCGGCTTGCTGTCGTCGCGGCGCGAGAGCACGAGGCGATCGCCGTCCATCGCCGCCGTGATCCCGTCGGGAAGGGAGTGCGTGAGGGAGCCCTTGGGTCCCTGCACCGTGACGGCGGCGCCGTCCAGGCGAACCTGGACCCCCGACGCCAGCGGAATGGGAAGCTTGCCGATTCGGGACATCTCTCGGTCTCCGACGCTCGTGGCGCTACCAGACGTTGCAGAGGATCTCGCCGCCCACGCCGAGCTTTCGGCAGGCGGTGCCGGACAGCACTCCCTTCGGCGTCGAGAGGATGGTGATCCCCATCCCCCCGAGGACCTTCGGGATCTCGTCCTTGCCGCAATACACCCGTCTGCCGGGCCGGCTGACCCGCTCGAGACCGGTGATGGCCCGCTCACCACCGCTTCCGTAGCGGAGGGCCACCCGGAGCACTCCCTGCTGCTCGTCCTCGAGCACCTTGAAGTTGTCGATGTACCCCTCGTCCTTGAGGATCTTCGCGATGGCGACCTTCATCCGGGACGAGGGCACGTCGACGGTCTTGTGCCGCGCCGACTGCGCGTTCCGGATCCGGGTCAGCAGGTCCGCGATGGGGTCCGTCATGCTCATCGTCTTGGCCTCCAGTCTCGCGCGGTGCGGGTCCGGGTCACCAGCTCGCCTTGGTGACCCCCGGAAGCGCCCCCTCGAGGGCGAGGCTCCGGAAGCAGATCCTGCAGAGATGGAACTTTCTCAGGTAGCCGCGGGGCCGACCGCATCGCCGGCAGCGGTTGTGGCGCCGCACCCCGAACTTCGGCTTCCTCCGCGTCTTGGCCATCCAAGCCTGTGTCGCCACGTCTCTCTCCTTCGGCCTAGCTCTTGCGGAACGGCATCCCGAGATGCCCGAGGAGCGCCCGCGCCTCCTCGTCCGTGCGCGCGGTCGTCACCACGCACACGTTCATTCCCTTGACCTTCTGCACCTTCGCGTAATTGATCTCCGGGAAGATGAGCTGGTCCCGGATCCCGAGGGTGTAGTTGCCGCGCCCGTCGAACGCCCGGGGGGAAACCCCCCGGAAGTCGCGCACGCGCGGGAGCGCGAGGTTCATCAGGCGGTCGAGAAAATCGTACATCCGCCTTCCCCTCAGCGTCACGCGGCACCCGATCGGCATTCCGGCGCGCAGCTTGAAGTTCGCGATCGATTTGCGCGCCCGAGTGATCGAGGGCTTCTGCCCCGCCAGCGCCGCCAGCTCGTCGACCGCCTGGTCCAGGATCTTCGCGTCCTGGATCGCCTCGCCGATCCCCATGTTGATCACGACCTTCGTGACCCTCGGCACCGCCATGACGCTCGTGTAGCGGAACTCCCGCGTCAGCGTGGGGACCACCTCGCTTCGGTACTTCTCGATCAGCCTCGACATCCTCGTCCTCCGCGTTGCCGCGGCGCCCCGCGCCGCGGGTCCCGCGCCTTCCCTACCGGTCCAGGACGGCCCCCGACTTCCGGGCCGCCCGGATCCTCGTCCCGTCCTCCTGCACCCTCGTGCTCACCCGCGTCGGGCGGTCGGTCTCCGGGTCGATCGGCATCACGTTCGACAGCGCGAGCGGGTTCTCCCGGTTCACGATGCCGCCCTTGATGTTCTTCTGCGGGTTCGGGCGCGTGTGGCGCTTCACGATGTTCACGCCCTCCACCATGACGCGGCCCGCCTTCGGGTACACCCGGAGAACGCGTCCCCGCTTGCCCCGGTCCTTCCCCGAGACCACCACCACAACGTCGTTCTTCTTCACGCGCGCCCTGGACATCCCGCTCTCCCTCTCCGCCCGCCGGTTACAGGACCTCGGGGGCGAGCGACACGATCTTCATGAACTTCTTGTCGCGGAGCTCCCGGGCGACAGGTCCGAACACGCGCGTCCCGATCGGCTCCCTGGCGTCGTTGATCAGCACGGCGGCGTTCTGATCGAAGCGGATGTACGACCCGTCCTTCCGGCGGTGGGCATTCACGGTCCGGACTACGACGGCCTTCACGACCTGCCCCTTCTTCACCGTCCCGTCGGGCGCCGCCTCCTTCACGTTGGCCGTGATCACGTCGCCGAGATCCGCGTACCTCCCCTCCGACCCCCCCTGCAGGTGGATACACGAGATCCTCTTGGCGCCCGAGTTGTCGGCGACATCGAGAATCGTCCGCATCTGGATCATGGTCGTCGCCTCCGCCGCGCCCGGCCTAGACTTCCACCGTCTCGAGGGCCGCCTGGACGGCCCGCTTCAGGACCCGCCGTACCCGCCACCGCTTGCGCGCCGAGAGCGGACGGGCCTCCTGGATCTCCACGGTGTCCCCGACCCGGCACGCGTTCTTCTCGTCGTGGGCCATGAACTTCGCCGAGCGCTTGACGTAGCGCCGGTAGCGCGGGTGGAGGACGATCCGCTCGACGCGGACCACGACCGACTTGTCCATCGCGTCCGACGTCACCACGCCGATCCTGCGGGCCGGCAACCCTCTGGCCTTCTCCGCCATGCCTATCTCCCCCGGCCCGACGCCCCGCGGGCGTGAGCCTCCGCGATCTCGCGCTGCCGCCTCACCGTGAGCACCCGGGCGAGGTCCTTCCGGACCTCGCGGAGCTTGTTCGGGTCCTGGACCTGCCCCGTCGCCCGCTGGAGCTGCTGCTTCCAGATGGCGTCCCGGATCTCGCGCTCCTCCTTCTCGAGCTCCGCGGGCCCCATCTCCTTGAGCTTCGACGCCTTGAGTCCCATCGTCCCTGCCTCTCCTAGCCCTGGCGGGCGACGAACTTCGTCTTCATCGGAAGCTTGTGGCCCGCCAGGCGCATCGCCTCTCGCGCGGTGCGCTCGTCGAGCCCTTCCATCTCGAAGAGCACCCGGCCCGGCTTCACCACCGCGACCCAGGCCTCCGGGGCTCCCTTCCCCTTCCCCATGCGCGTCTCGGCCGGCTTCTTCGTGATCGGCTTGTCGGGGAAGATGCGGACCCAGACCTTCCCCCCGCGCTTGACGAACCGGGTCATCGCGACGCGGCTCGCCTCGATCTGCCGGGCGGTGATCCAGCCGGTCTCGAGCGCCTTGAGCCCGTAATCCCCGAAGCTCACGCTGGACCCGGTCTCCGCCTTACCCGCGCGGCGGCCTCGCTGCTGCTTCCGGTATCTCACCTTGCTGGGCATCAACATCGGTTCGACCCTCTGACCCTCGCCGCGAGCGCGCTACCTGCGCGCGTCCTCGGGGACGCGGATCTCCCGCGACTCCCCGCGGTAGATCCACACCTTGATGCCGATGACGCCGTACGTCGTCCGCGCCTCGGCGAAGCCGTAGTCGACCTCCGCCCGCAGCGTGTGGAGCGGGAGCCGTCCCTCCAGGTACCACTCGGAGCGCGCGATCTCGGCGCCGGCGAGCCGGCCGCCCACGCGCACCTTGATCCCCTTCGCCCCGAAGCGCGCGGCCGACTCCACCGCCTTCCGCATCGCGCGGCGGAACGCCACTCGCTTCTCGAGCTGCATGGCGATCGCCTCGCCCACCAGCTGCGCGTCGATCTCGGGCTTGTCGATCTCGAGGATGTTGATGAACACGTCGCGCTGCGTGCGCTTCCGGATCTCGTCCTTGAGCCTGTCGACCTCGGCCCCCTTCCGCCCGATGATGATGCCGGGGCGCGACGTCAGGATGTTCACCTTCATCTTGTTCGCCGCTCGCTCGATCTCGATCGCGGACACCCCGGCATGCCCGAGCCGCCTCTTGAGGTCCGCGCGCAGGACGAGGTCCTCGTGGAGCAGCTCGGCGTACTTCTTCTCCGCGTACCAGCGGGACCGCCACGTCTTGTTGAACCCGATCCGGAACCCGTACGGGTGGACCTTCTGCCCCACGACCCTACCTCCGCGCGGCGGCCCGCAGGCCGCCCTTCCCGTCCGCGAGGACGTCCAGATGGATGGTGACGTGACAGGTCTTCTTGAGGATCCGGTAGATCCGGCCCATGCTCCGCGCCCGCATGCGCTTCTGGGGCGGACCCTCGTCGACCGTGGCCCGCGTCACGACCAGGCGGTCCACGTCGAGCTTCGGATCCTTCTGCTGGGCGTTCGCCACGGCCGAGTGGACGAGCTTCGACAGGTCCTTCGCCACCAGCTTCCGCGAGTAGCGCAGGACCGCGAGCGCCTCCCCCACGCTCTTCCCGCGGACCTGGTCCACGACGAGCCGGGTCTTCTGGGCCGATACGCCCAGGTACTTGATTCGTGCCCGTGCGATCACCGTTCGCCTCCCGCGCTACTTCGGCGCCACCGCCGCGGTCTTGTCGCCCCGCGTCCCGTGCCCCTTGAAGGTCCGGGTCGCCGCAAACTCCCCGAGCTTGTGCCCGACCATGTTCTCGGTGACGTAGATCGGGATGAACTTCTTCCCGTTGTGGACCATCAGCGTGTGGCCCACCATGTCGGGGATGACCGTGGAGCGCCTCGCCCACGTCTTGATCGCCTTCTTGTCGAACTTCTTGTTGAGATCGTCGACCTTCTTCCGCAAGTGACCGTCGACGAACGGACCCTTCGAAACCGATCGTGCCATCTCCGCCCCCGCTACTTTCGCCGCCGGACGATGAACCGGTCCGTGCGAGGATTGTTCCGGGTCTTCTTGCCCTTCGTCGGCACGCCCCAGGGCGTGACCGAGGGCCGGCCGCCCGACGTCTTGCCTTCCCCGCCGCCGTGCGGGTGGTCCACCGGATTCATCGCGACGCCCCGCACCGTCGGCCGGATCCCGCGCCACCGGTTCCGTCCGGCCTTGCCCGTGCTCTGGTTCTCGTGCTCGAGGTTCCCCACCTGCCCGATGGTCGCGTAGCACTCTGCACGGACGCGGCGCACCTCGCCCGAGGGGAGCCGGACCAGGGCCAGGTCGCCCTCCCGGGCCATCAGCTGGGCCCCGGCGCCCGCCGAGCGCGCGAGCTGGCCGCCCTTGCGCGGCCTCAGCTCGATGTTGTGGATCGTCGTGCCGAGCGGGATCGCCCGGAGCGGGAGGGCGTTCCCCGGAACGATGTCCGCCTCGGGCGACGCGACCACGGTCGCCCCCTTCGCGAGCCCCTCCGGGGCCAGGATGTACCTCCGCTCCCCGTCTGCGTAACACAGCAGGGCGAGGTTGGCCGACCGGTTCGGATCGTACTCGAGGCGCTCCACGCGGGCCGGGATCCCCAGCTTGTCCCGCCGGAAGTCGACGATCCGGTACCGGCGCTTGTGGCCGCCCCCGTGATGCCGCACCGACAGGTAGCCCCGGTTGTCCCGGCCTCCCGACCTCGTCTTCTTGTCCAGCAGCGGCTTGTGCGGGGCGTTCTCGCGGCTCTCCGTGCTCACCGAGACCGTCATGAACCGCCTGCCGGCGCTGGTCGGCTTGTAGCTCTTGATCGCCATCTCCCTGACCTCCGGGCCGGCCTACGTGGCCTCGAAGAACTCGATGTCCTTCTGCCCCGGCGCGAGCCTCACCCACGCCTTCTTCCAGTCCGGCCTGCGGCTCTGCAGGCGACCCACTCGCTTCGTCTTCCCACGGACCCGGGAAGTGCGGACCTCCGCCACCTTCACGCCGAAGAGCGCCTCCACGGCTTTCGCGATCTCGATCTTGTTCGCGCGGACGTCCGCCTGGAAGCAGTACACGCCGGTGCGCTCGCGGAGAATCGTGGACTTCTCCGTCACCAGGGGCTGCTTGATCTTCTGGTGAGCCGTCTTCATGGCGCCAGCACCTCGACGAGCCGGAGGAGCGCCGGCTCGGACACGACCACGGTGTCGTGGTCCATGAGATCGACCACGCTCATCCCGAGGGCCCGGACCACCTTGAGCCTCGGGTTGTTCCGCGCCGCGAGCTCGAGGTTCCGCTCGCCCTCCTCCGGGACCAGGAGCGTCCTGCCGCCGATCCCGAGACCGCTCGCCAGCGCGGCCTCGAGGTCCGCGGTGCGGTGCGAGGAGATCGCGAACGCCTCGACGCAGACGAGCCGCCCCTCCCGGTGCGTCTGGGCGAGAAGCGACCTCAGCGCGTTCTTCCGCATCCGCTTCGGGAGGTCCCACGAGTAGTCGCGCGGAACGGGGCCCTGGACGGTCCCGCCGTGGCGCCAGAGCGGCGAGCGGTTGTCGCCCATGCGGGCGCGCCCCGTGTGCTTCTGCTTCCACAGCTTCTTGGTGCCGCCGGACACCTCGGAGCGGTTCTTGGTCTTGTGCGTCCCTGCGCGTCCCCCCGCTCGGTACGCGCACAGCGCCTCGTAGACGAGGTGCTCCTTGAGCGGATACCCGAACACGGCCTCGTCCAGCTCGAGGGTCCGGACCTTCTCGTTCTTCCAGTTGCGGACGTCGATGTTCGCCATGGCCGCCTCCGCCCTACGCCTTCGCGGCCGCCGCGGCGCCCGGGGACCTGCGGATCAGCACCCGCGCCCCGGCCGGCCCCGGCACGGCGCCGCGGACGAGAAGCAGGTTCCGCTCCGCGTCCACGCGCACGACCTTCAGGTTCTTGACGGTCACCCTCGCGTCGCCCATGTGCCCCGCGGCCCGCATCCCCGGGAACACGCGGGAAGGGAACGCGGAGGCGCCGATCGACCCGGGGGCCCGGTGGAACATCGAGCCGTGGCTCGACGCGCCGCCCCCGAAGTTGTGCCGCCGCATGACGCCCTGGAACCCCTTCCCCTTCGAGGTGCCCACGACGTCCACCTTGGCCACGTCCCGGAAGATGTCCACCAGCACTCGGTCGCCGGGCTTCAGGTCGGCTCCCGGATCGAGGCGGAACTCGCGGAGCGCCCGGGTCGGGGGAACGCCGGCCTTCTCGTGATGGCCGCGCGAGGGCCGGTTCGCGCGCTTCGCCGCCCTCGGATCCACGAGCCCGAGCTGCACCGCCTCGTAGCCGTCCTTCTCGGCGGTCTTCCTCTGGACTACGACGCAGGGCCCCGCCTCGAGGACCGTGACGGGCGTCGCGGTCCCGTCCTCGGCGAAGACCTGGGTCATCCCCAGCTTCCTTCCGATCAACCCTTCCACCATCTTCCATCCCCACCCGGAACGCGGGCCGCCGGCCCGGAGGTTCCGCCCGCGGCGCCTCGAAAGGCGCCGCGCGAACGCTACGCCTGCGAAGGTCCGAACGCCTTGATCTCCACGTCGACTCCCGCGGGCAGATCCAGCTTCATGAGCGCCTCCACGGTCTCCGGCGTCGGCTGGAGGATGTCGAGGAGACGCTTGTGCGTCCGGATCTCGAACTGCTCCCGGGACTTCTTGTCCACGTGCGGCGAGCGGAGCACCGTCCACCGGTTCCGGACCGTGGGAAGAGGGATCGGGCCCGCCACCCGGGCTCCCGTCCGCTTCGCCGTGTCGACGATCTCGGTCGTCGACTGGTCGAGGATCCGGTGATCGTACGCCTTCAGCCGGATTCGGATTCTCTCGTTCACCATCATCGTCCCACCCTCCGGCCTCGGCCGGGGGCATCTTCCCGGGCGCCGCCCGCGTTCCCGCCGCGTCCCGCGGCGGGCGGCCGGACGAGCCGCCCCGGTCGTCCGCGCACGCCCCTCGCTATTCCAGGATCTCCGTCACCGTGCCCGCGCCCACCGTGCGGCCCCCCTCGC
>ERZ1649853.544-NODE-544-length-15944-cov-6.393102_pt1 | contig 15944 bp, 11 predicted proteins | sample MGYA00575353_ERZ1649853 | MGnify/ENA primary metagenome ERZ1649853 (study PRJEB40853, sample SAMN11349654) | freshwater sediment metagenome | isolation source: river sediment | host: Sediment | place: India: Okhla Barrage, New Delhi | collected 2017-02-21 ...
GGAGTGTTGACCACCCAAATCTCGTTCTCGTCCAGGGGTGTGAAGCCGTGGTACACGAAGGGCGGGATCTTGATGAACTTCGGCTCTTTCTCCGGAACCTCGACCTCCTGGACTATTCCACGGGTCTTCGAGCCTTCCCTGGAATCGTACAGGGCGACGAGTGCGTTGCCCCTGATCACTACGAAATGGTCCCACTGGAGCTTGTGATAGTGCCAGCCCTTGACGACCCCCGGCTTGCAGGTCGTCAAATACGTCTGCCCGAACTTCTGGAACTCTGGCCAGTCGCTTCTGAAAATCTCCATCAGCCAGCCACGGTCATCGACTATGCGCCTCAGAGGCTTCACAACGACGCCTTCGATAGTGCCTATAATCGCGGTCATTTCGGCCCCTTTAAGAGCGTGGCGGACTATTAATGTGTCTGGGCCAGCCACGTTGTCGAATAGGAGGCACGAGAGCCGCGGATGCGTGCAAAACCCTCATATTCCGGAAACGCCTCCCAAGGTCTGCTCTGGTTGATTGTCTTGGAATCTCAAAACAAGAATCTGCTGATACTCGGTGCCTCTGGTCTTCTTGGGAGCAAGCTGTACGTGCAGGCGGGGAGGCAGTATCGTGTCTCGGGGAGTTACAATCCGGAGGTCGACGGCAAGTCCTCCTGGAGGTTGGAGCCGCTCGATATTGGTTCCAAGGAAGAGGTCGACCGGCTTTTCGAGAAGGCCAAACCGGACGTTGTCATCCTTTGTGCAGCCATGACTAACGTGGACGCGTGCGAGAAGCTGCCCGTGGTCGCGAACCGCGTGAACGCCACAGGTCCTGAGCTAGTCGCCCGCGCATGCAAGAAGTCGGGAGCGCGTCTCGTTCATGTCTCCACGGACTACGTGTTCGACGGGACCAAGACAAGGAAGTACAGAGAGGATGACGTCCCGAGACCGATATCGGTCTACGGGCAGAGCAAGCTCTCGGGCGAGAGAGCGGTCCTCAAGACATACCCGGAGGCCGTTGTCGCCAGGCCGGCCGTGCTATACGGCTGGAATCCCCTCGAAGACAAGGACAACTTCGTCACCTGGGTCCTCAAGAGACTGAGGAAGGGCGAGAGGGCCACCTTGTTCCAGGACCAGACGATCTCGCCGACCTTCGCAGACGATCTCGCGAGCACGCTCTTGGACCTCGCGGGGAGAGATGTGAACGGAATCTGGCACGTATCCGGCCCTGACTGTCTGGACAGGCCGACATGCGGCAGGATGATAGCCGAGGTGTTCGGCTTGGACGAGAAGCTGGTCGCTCCTGTTCCTTCGGATAGTGTCTCGCTGCCCGCCAGGAGGCCAAAGTATTCCTGTCTCGATGTGACGAAGGTCGAGACATTACTTGCACGGAAGATGGTGTCCTTCGAGGAAGGGCTAAGAACGATGAAGGAGCAGGAATCCAAGAAGTTCTAAGGATGAGTCTGCTTGCGCTGGGCCATTCCGGTCCTGGTCAGCACGATCTCGACCGCCTCGAGGAAGTCTTTGGCGCGGTGCTCGGGTTTGCACTTTGACTTCTCGATCTCGTCTTCGATATGGTACTGGTCCCCGGGCTCCGGGACGAGTATCCCTGTCGCGCCCACGGCATTGGCCAACTCGATGTCCATCATCCTGTCACCTATCACGAAAGACCTCCCGAGCTCCATCCCGTGCTTGTCCCTCGCGTCGTGGAGCATCCCCGGGGCGGGCTTCCTGCACCGGCAACCTGCATCAGGCATGTGTGGACAGTAGAATATGTCGTCCACATGCGCCCCGCGAACCGCCAAGGCCTCCTTCATGCGGCCGTGTATCTCTGCCAGCCTCTCGTGTGTGAAGTAGCCTCGGGCGATGCCTGACTGGTTCGTCACGACAATGACCGGTATGCCGGCATCGTTCAGCTTCTTGATGCCCTCCGCGACGGTCGGGATTAGCTCCAGCCCATTTGGATCTGCGAGGTAGTGCTTGTCGAAGCAGATGGTCCCGTCCCTGTCCACGAACACTGCGAACTTCGGCTGTTCAGGCATTCGGATCTCAGCCCTTCGCTTTGCCAGCGCATTCCGCAGAATCCCTCAGTACGAGCGATATCATGTGCTCGACCAAGAGGTGGACATCCTCGACCTGCTGCATGCAGCTGTTAGGCACGACATAGACTATCTTGGCGAGCTGGGCGAGCTTCCCGCCGTCGAAGCCAGTCAGGCCGATCGTGAGCGCCCCGTTGTCGTTCGCGTAGTGCATGACCTTCAGGATGTTCGGCGAGTTGCCCGAGCCGCTTATCCCGATGACGACGTCGCCGGGCTCAAGGTGGTTCTTCAACTGCTCGACGAAGATGTCGTCGTAGGACGCGTCGTTCGCCCACGCGAGCATCGCGGGTATGTTGTCCGTCAACGCGACCGCTCTGAATCTCGGGGCGTCGGCCCTGTTTGCCCCCTTGTTAAGGTCGGAGGCCATGTGCGAAGCGGTTGATGCGCTGCCCCCGTTCCCGCATATGTAGACCCTTCTGCCGGTATCCCTGGCCTTCAGGAGCGCGGCCACGATCTCGTTCGCCTTGAAGGGGAAGTCCTTCTCCATCTTCTCGAGGGTCTTCGCGACCTCGTCCAGGTACTTGACAGCTCTCAGGTCGATATCTCCCATTAGTAGTCATCTCCCACATAGATGATCTTCGAGCCCTGCGGCTCGAGCTTGAACTCGACTTCCTTCATGCCTCCGAGGGCATTCCTGACAGACCACTGGTGCTCAGGAGGCACGAAGAGTATAAGGAACCCGCCTCCGCCGGCGCCTGCTATCTTGCCTCCAATCGCTCCCGCTGCGACGGCCTTTCGGTACATATCGTCGATGTCAGAGTTGGTGATGTCCTTCGCAAGCGACTTCTTGAGCTCCCAGCCTTCCCTGAGCGCCTCCCCGAGCTTGTCGACCTGGAGCGACGCAAGGTCCTGGAAGAGTCTGTCCGCCTGGTCCCTCATCTTGTCCAGGGCCTGCTTGTTCACGGACGAGTTCTTCCTCTGCTTCGAGAGGATGTCCTTCGCTTGTCTCGTCTTGCCCGTGTAGAAGAGCATCAGATGGTTCTCTATCTCCCGTTTCGTCTTCGCAGGGCAGATGATGGGCTCGAGGGTCACCGTCTCATCGGAGTTGAATCTGATGTGCTGCAGGCCGCCGTAAGCGGCGATGTACTGGTCCTGCTTGCCGATGGGCTCCTTTAGCGCGTTGATCTCGATTTCGCAGGCCTCCTCCGCGAGCTTCTTCGGGCCCGCCCTGTGCCCCTTGAACGCGTAGAGTGCGTTCAGCAGGCCAACAGTGATCGCAGATGAAGAGCCAAGGCCCGTGCCCCTCGAGGGTATGTCGGCGATGGTTGTTATCTCGATGCCGTTCCTTATTCCCGTCTTTCTCAGAGCTTCGCGGACCAGGCCGTGTTCGAGCTTGTCTACGGAGTCGACTATCTCGGTCTTCGAGTAGCTGACTCTGATGTCATCGTCGAACCGCTTGTTGACCGTCACATAGACGTACTTCTTCACGGTGCAGCTGACCACGGAACCATACCCGGTCCTGTAGTAGTCTGCGATGTCGGTCCCGCCGCCCGCGAAACTGACCCTGAGGGGAGTCTTGGAGATTATCATGCTAGCTCGGCCCTTAATGGGCAGCAGCCCCAATAATAAGTGTCGCTTGACTCGAGAGGGCCAAGAGGAGGCCCAGCCGGAAGCAGTTAAATATGACGGCGTGCTCTTCTTGGATGCGTCCAGGCATACCGCTGTCATGGAGGACGAAGGGACATGAAAGGGCTAGTGCTCTCAGGAGGGTATGGCACCCGACTCCGCCCGCTGACTCATACGGGGCCCAAGCAGCTGATACCCATCGCTAACAAGCCGAACATACAATATTGCATAGAGGATCTCAGGGATTCGGGAATCACCGAAATTGGCATTATCCTCGGGAACGTCATGCCCGAGAAGGTTCGAGAGTTCCTCGGGGACGGCTCCAAGTTCGGCGTTAGGTTCACCTACATAGTCCAGGGGGAGCCAAAGGGCATTGCACACGCTGTGAATTGCTCAAAGGAGTTCATGGGCAAAGATTCTTTCATCGTCTATCTCGGAGACAACCTCCTAAAGAACGGCATTAGGGCGATTCCGAAGAAGATGGCCAACGAGAAGGCAGACTGCGTCATATCCCTGATGCCTGTCATGGAACCTCAGAGGTACGGCATCGCCGAGCTCTCGGAGGATGGCAAGGACGTCATAAGGTGCGTCGAGAAACCGAAGGAGCCCAAGTCGAATCTCGCGGTCATTGGGGTTTACGCGTTCAACTCATCTTTCTTCGAGGTCTATCCTAAGCTGAAACCGTCCTGGAGGAACGAAATGGAGATCACGGATGCCATATCGCTCCTCATCGATTCAGGATTCAAGGTTCGCCCACACCATGTCATAGGTTGGTGGAAGGACACGGGTAAGCCCGAGGACATCCTCGAAGCTAACCACCTCGTATTGGACGGGATTGATTCATTGAACGAAGGGAAGATTGAGGACAACGCATCCGTGGTTGGGAGGGTGAAGATAGGTAAGGGAACCGTTGTATTCGGCAAGTCAGTCGTGAAGGGTCCCGCCATAATAGGCGAGGGCTGTAAGATCGGTCCAAATGCATACATAGGACCCTACACCGCCATCGGGGACAGATGCGTAGTCACGGCGACGGAGATTGACGATTCCATCATTATGGAGGATTCGACAGTGGAAGTTCAGAGGAAGCTCGTGCGGAGCATGGTGGGGAAGGGCACGAGCATAATGAACGCCTCCGGCCTGCTGCCGAAAGGAGACCGTCTGATTGTCGGCGAGAACACAACTCTCTATCTCTAGTCCTCGATACTCTTCTTGACAACTGCCGGTATCCCGACTGCCAAGACTCCCGGAGGGATGTCCTTCGTGACGCATGCACCCGCGCCCAGGTACGACCCTTTTCCCACCTTTGTCTTCTCGATGAGCGTTGAACCAATTCCGACCCATACGCCATCTTCTATTGTAACATTACCGCTGATGTCAACTCCTGGGCTGACTGTCACATAGTTCCCCATTCTGACATCGTGACCGACAGTGCATCCGAGGTTGATGATTGTATGATTGCCAATCTCGATGTTGTTCGTGAGTACGTTCCCCGCGCAGAGGATTGACCCTCTGCCGATTTTCACCCATCTTGACTTCACAACGGTTGGATGGATGAGCGTCTCGAATTCGAATCCTTTCTGCTCGAGCTGCTCGATCCAGATTCTCCTCTTCGGGGAGCCAATAGCACCCGTGAGCTTGGTTCCCGAAGGAGCAAAGTCCAGCACCTTCTCGTCGTAGACCTTCTTGTCATTGAGCACCTCTCCTTCTCGGACAGAATGCTGCTCCACGAATCCCAGCACGTCCTCCTCCCTCCCGAGGTCGATGATTATGTTGAGGACCTCCCTCGCAAACCCTCCAGCTCCGAGAATGTAGATCATGGACTTTCCCCCGCCAGTATTCGCTGTTCCTCAATAGTCAAAAAAACCACCTTTGGTCTTCCGCCCGAATCTCTTCTTCTCCATCAGGTCTCTGAATGATATGGGGAGAGCCTGCCGAGTCGGCAGTGGCAGACTACTCTCGAGCTCTTCTGCAATATCGACTATGACATCGATGCCAATCAAGTCTGAGAGCTCAAAGGGCCCCATTGGGTGGCCAGCGCCCAGCTTCATACAAGTGTCAATGTCCTTAGCGGTGGCGACTCCCTCGTCAAGGAGCTTGCCAGCGCTTAGCAGGTACGGTATCAGAAGTCTGTTCACAACGAACCCCGGAGAGTCCTTGACTATTATTGGCGTTTTCCCAAGCGCGGTCGCAAGTCCGATGCTTCGTTTCAGTGTGTCCTCCGAGGTACGCGCCCCTCGGACAATCTCGACTAGGGGCATCTTCTGCGCGGGGTTAAAGAAATGCAGTCCCACAAACCTCGAAGGGTCTCCGAGCGCACTGGACAGCGCCGTCACAGAAAGGCTGGATGTGTTACTCGCCATGATTGCGTGTCTGTCCAGGAGGGGCTCAACGGACTTGAGCACGTTCTCCTTCACTCTGTGATTCTCGAATACGGCCTCGATAACAAACGAGCTGCTTCCGACCACGTCGTAAGATGTACCTGTTTTGAGCCGCTCGAGCATAGCTTCCGTGTTCTCTGAAATCCTCTTCTTCTCGAATGCTTTCCTAAGGTTTTCCTTCAGTTTGTGGACAGAGGAGTTGACAACAGCCTGATCGATATCCACACACGAGACTCTGAAGCCGGATACCAGGAGTGCCTCGACTATCCCTCTGCCCATCGTCCCCATGCCGACGACTGCCACGCTTTCCTGCGATTCCAAAGCGACTCACTCAATTGGCGATAGCGCGCTAGGCTAATATTGCTTTTCGTCTGGCAGCAGTCGCCACGAGGAGCCCTCGGGCCTGCGGGGCTGGGATGGGGTCTGCCCGGTGCCAGTCAGGATTCAGAGGAATGTGTATCGTCCTTCGTAGAATAGACGCAGGTTCTTCACATAATCTTCGTGTTTGTAGTACTTCTCGCATAGGGTGAACTGGCGGCTGTTGTAGTCTCTGAATATCGCCTCATCGTCGAGGTTAGCGATGTCCGCACATATCCTGGCTTTCAAATCATCATAGTCCGCGTAGACCGTCCTGAGCTCACCGAAGTCGGCCGTGAAGAAGTCTTGATTGAACACGGCAAAGCTGACACCCCCGCTGAATACCGTCTCCACGAAATATCCATCTAACCCCTCGCCAAAAGTCAGAGCCCATTTCGCCCTTAGAATCGTGTTTCTGAACTCCTCATACGGCATGTTCTGAATGACGACCGTCTTCAGGTGTGGCAGTCCTTTGGATATGGCCTGGATGACCTCTTCTCGGTGAGAATTGGGATCTGGCGATATGATCATGATGTCCCGCTTGCGCGAGTATGGCGCCCTTTCGTACAGTTCCGGACTATTCCACACGGAAAGTCTATGGATTGGGATTCCCAACCGTTCCCGTGTCTCCTGAGTCGTGTACTTTTCGTGGGCTGTCGTGCACGTAACTGTTCCGAGGGCCTTGAGGGCATCGATATACTCCTTCTCTGGGAGCAGGGTGATGTTCTGCAGCAGGATGTTGATGTGCACCTTGCCGATTCTGGCTATTCGCCTTCTGTCTGAGTTCGAGATGTTCTTGAGGGTTCTCGCTATTGCGTACTCTGGGACGTGAATCATCAGATACCTAAGGTTTCTGAAGTGGCGTAGCACGGGTGAGAGCTCGAAGAGATCGTTGTCGTTCTTGAATTTAGTGTACTTCAGAAGAAGAGGCTCTCCAGGAACTGTGCAGAGTATCACGTCGGAACCGTGTAGGCTCCGGAGTGCAACGGACTCCCTGAAGATCGAAGCAATCGAGAGAATGCCGCCATTGATTAGATCACGACCGGGGGTCAATATGACGATTAACTTCTCCGAACTCTCATCGAAGCTGCTCAATAACAGCTGTTTCTGCTCCCGGCGGATTCGAGCCTCCCTGAGAGGGCTTCTAAGCTTGAGCGCCGCTATCTTGTCGGTCTCGCCCTCCAATCGGTTCATCTCCGCATCCTCGTCGCTTGGATGATTCTACCTCATGCCCGCCCTTACGGCTTGACAGACGTCTCGCACCAATGAGTCGCTGATCTCGTTGAATATTGGCAAACAGAGGATATCTTCGTAGATCCCTTCAGTCTCAGGCAGAGGCTCTCTGTTGAATCTCGAGTAGGCCGGCATCTTGTGGACCGGGAGGAAGTAGCGCTTTGTCTGTATGCCTCGAGCGGTCAGTGCCTTCTCCACGCTGGACCTTGCCGAGCCCATCCGGACACCCAGGTCCTTGTACGCGCACCGGCAGTCCTCCTCAATCCTCTGGAACTGAAATCCCGCTTCGTTTGACAGCTCCTTGACATAGAGCGCAGCGACCTCATTCCTTCTTTTGACGGCATCTTCAATCGTGTCAATGGTCAGACATGCGAGTGCCGCATTCAGCTCGGACATCTTGCCGTTCAGGCCGACGTACTGGGAACTGTAGTCCCCAAGGAAGCCATAGTTCCTCAAGAGCTCTAGCCTGTGGGAGATAGCATCATCCACACACGCCACCAGCCCACCCTCTCCACCGGTGACTAGTTTCGTACCGCTGAGGCTGAACACCTCGAGGTCTCCGAAGTTGCCGATCTTCTTCCCCTTGTACACGGAACCGTATCCATGTGCGGCGTCGAACACCAGACGGATATTGTGGTCGTGAGCTATCTCGCTGAGCGCTCTGACATCGCACGGGTTCCCGAACACGTGAGTGGCAACGATGGCCTTCGTCCGCGAGTTCACTGCATTCTCGACCGCGCTCGGGTCGAGGTTGAAAGTCTGCGGATCAGTGTCGACGAACCTCGGTCTGAGCCCGTTCCAGATGACTGCATTAATGGTTGAGTTGAATGTGAAGGGGGTGACGATGCATTCGGAGTCGCGCGGGATGTCAAGCGCAGCGAGACCTATCATGAGGCCTGTGTCACCGCTGGATACTGCCCTAACATTCCTGTTTTCCAGGTACTTCTGGGCCTTCGATTCGAGCTCTCTCACATTCTCGCCGAAGTTCGACAGCATGCGCGAGTTCCAGATTCTTTCCAGCCTCCGCACATAATCATCTAGCAACGGCAGAGAAGGTCGCATGATCGGTATCGTGTTGGTTGGTTTCTCAGCGCATGGCCGCTTCGCTGGCATTCGGGTCCTCGTCCCGCAAGTGGTATTGAATGCAATAACCCTTTCGGCCCGTCTTGAGACGACTGGCACGCGCCGAGGAGAGAACGTCATCTTCGCCAGACAGCCAGAATGGAGTACAGCCAGGATCTCTCGCTCTTCTCGGTGGCGTAGAAGAGCCACAGCACCAAGGAGATTGCCGCAAAGACATAGCTCAGAACGACGGAGTATGTGTCGATTGTCATGACTCCGGCCACTATCACGCCAGAACTGATTAAGATGACCCAATTCTTAATGGAGTAGGTCAGCCCCAGGATTCTCCTCACGAAGAACACAAACAGCACAGTGTGGACGATGTACGCAGCGAGGACGGCGATTCCAACTGCGCTGATGCCCGTACTTGGCAGCAGAACGACAGAGACACCTGCAAAGACCAGATACCAGGTCAACTCTATCGGAAGATACTCCCTCAGACACTTCTTCGCGACTAGGGCGATGGATATCGGGAACGAGATAATCCTGAACGCTCCTGCGACTGCCATGACTTGGAGCAGCCTGGCCGCGCCGGTGAAGTCTGATGAGTAGAGGATCGTGAGGATAATTCCGGGCATCAATATGATTGCACACGCTATCGGGGTGGTGGCGATTGCGAGGAATCTGGCTCCGTTATTCACTTGCTTCGACAACTCGCTCTTGTCTTCAGTGGCGCTCATGGTCGGGAACAAGTACACGACAACTGTGGTTGTCGCGAACCCGATATACAACCAGAAGAGGGACCACGATGCAGTGAAGAGACCATTGGCTGAGAGGCCCTCCTGGTGTATTATGGCGGTCTGCGTCACTAGCAGCGTGAGTGGGAGAAGGAGTCCAGTGACGATTGAAACGATTCCGTAGTGGAGGAGAAGTCTCGATTCGCTCTTGTCCAACTGCGTGTTCGTTGCGTGAGCGGGCCAATTCTTACGGACTCTCAAACTCGCGGCGTAGTTCAATCCGAAGGCAACCACCGAGGCTGTCGCAATCTGGACAATGACTCCCTCCTTTCCCAGGAAGTAGACTGCTGGCAGGGCGAACAGCAGAGCCCCCAAGGAGGAGAGAATAGTGATCCGGGCCAGGGCCTTAATCTCCCTCGCTCCGTTCACGAAGCTGTTATATACGGTCGCAAGCGAGGCCATTGGTATCGAGGCGGCCACAATTAGAATGTACACGCGTGCGGAGTCGTCCCCGACGAGTAGCTCCGAAGTCCAGCCCGACAATGCCACAAGAATGACAGCCGCTATCACCGAGGAACATACTACCATAATTTGTGCAGACCTGAAAGACTTCCAAGCTTTTTCATACTCTTTTTCCTCCAAGTATTGGCTGATGTATTTGATTAGGCCGGTGGCGAGCCCTAGCGTGGCTATTCCGGCAACGAGCCCCTGCAGGCTTACGAACTGTCCCAACAGACCCACGCCCTCGGTGCCCTCTAGGGTCGCTATGTACCTGTTCCTCACCAGGGAAATGGCACTGGCAATCAGCGTGGCCGAGCCTGTCACAAGCGATGCCCGTGCAATCATGCCCATTCTAGAGTCGTTGTTCAAGGCGAGCTCCCTCGGTCTGTCATTGGCAGCGACTTCAATAGTGCCTGGAAGGTCGGTACATCAGGATTATACCTTTCGGTCGACTGCGCACGTGATATTGGAGTCGCGCCAATTCGTCATGATTGTCCCAGCTGGCGGTAACCGCAGAGACGGTGCAGATTCATCGTAAACCAATGAGTAGGCGTCCGCAGTCATGACCAGCGTCGCTACATTTGTCAGAGGACGTGTCACGGGCACGAAATCGCCGGGCTCAGGGAGAAGTGGTCGTCTCGACGATCTGGTCGATAGCGCAGCTGTAGAAGTTGTCGAGCAAGGTGCAGTCTTCGCAGTCCACCACCAGGACCCCGACCCGGTAGTAGTGTATCGAGTTGTTTGACGCATCAACCCTCAGGGAAGACTCCAGCCAGATGCCCACGAGGTCCTCTCCAGGCCAACCATAAGGTGCGAGCTGATTGAACCGTGCTACCACGTCCTGCGAATCGAGCACGAGGATGCCGACGCTTACGGAGGTCATGTTGTTGCGCTCGACGGTCACATTGTCCGATCCCGATACCCGGACGCCCGTGTGGCCGAACATCCAGCTGTTATCCGAGACCTCTATTCTGCTCGAGTCCGTGATTCGGACAGCGCTCTCCCCGTCTCCATTGAGCGCATTGCCCGTGACCGTGCAGTCGCGGCACCACCGGAGATAGACCAACCCTTCGGAGGCATCTGCCACGACGTTGTCCTGGAAATCTATCCCAGACATGTGCCCCGCATTGACGCACATGCCGACGCCTGTGAATCTGTTATCCGATATGCTGAGATCTCCGTCCCAGAGAAGATGTTCGCTGCCCGGCGAGTCGACATACACCGCTGTGCTGCAGTCTCGGAATGTATTAGAGGCGACCTGCAGGTTTTCAACGATCAGGTCGAAGGAGTAGAGCATGACGTGGACGCCGTACCACAGGTTGACGAAGGTGACATTCTGTATGGTGCAGTTCGAGGCATCCTCTAGGAGTATGCCGGTCGTGCTCGGGACCGTCATGTTCCCCTGGAACAGCAATTCGATGTCCCTGATGACCACGTGGGCATCCGTGCCATAGAGAGTCACTGCCGATCGGACGTCCGAGCTGGCATCCAGCACTATCCTCCATCCCTCGATTACGTACGGGTTCGAGGGGGTCCCGTCTCCTCCGGTAACCCCTTGAGACTCGATGAACCCGGCATCGTACTGGATATGGATCGGATCATGCGCATCGAGCGGGCTCTCGTCTTCCGTGGTGAGGATGATGGCTGCCGTTGCAGAGGCGACAATGACAAGGGCCGCGACTGCTGCAATCGTCAGGATCGTCCGGAGCTTGGCGTGTTCCACCCACACCACTTCAGGTGTCCAGAGGTTCGAGCGCGCTAGATAAGGCTTTCCCGGGCGGCTGTCCCGCCTTCTCGCGTGCGCTGTATCGAGAGCGCACAGCCTGAAGTGAGCGAGTCCTGCCCAGACTATGGCTCCGGGATGCGCCTTCAGCTGATGTTCGGAGCGAGGCCCTCGGTCGGCAAGTCCAGCGCGGGCTCCCAGACATCGTAGACCAAGGCGAGGGTTCCAGTCATACCGAACGGCGTTGCGACTATCATGTAGTCGTGTCCGGCGATCATCTTGACCGGGCTCGAGAGGACGGGCTCCGTGACCGGGACCCCGGAGACAGAGAGCCAGACGATCTCCGAAGACACCTTCTCGGATTCGCCGCCCGTCACGTCGTACACCTTCAGCATCAGGCTCCTTAGGCCGTGGTTCTCTATGCTGGCCCTCCACTCGCCGTCGGCGGATGGGGAGCAAGTCCACGAGACCTCGCTCAGCGATGACGCGCCCTTCACCTTCTTGATCACATGCGCGGCTTCTTCACAGGTGAAGGTCACGGAGGCCTCTCCCACCACTTCGTACATGTCTGTCGCGGTGGCCGTGATGGCGTGAGCGCCCGGCGAGACCCCTGTGAACTCATAGGTGACGTCCCAGATCGGGCTGCCGGACGGGCCATACACGTCGACCGCCTGTCCGCCGTCCAGGCGGAGGCCGAGGCTGGACAGACCGTTTGCGTCCTGGGCGAGCACGTGGACAGAGACGCTCGAGCCGGCAACGGTCTCTCCGTCTGCCGGTGACAGTATCTCGACTGCGGGCCTGATGTTCTGCATCGGGACCATCATGCGGGCCGTTGAGATCGAGTACGCCGGGCCGCCAACGCTCACGGAGACGGGCATGAACCCGCCTTCGGAGGCCGCAATGTTCGATGTATTGACGAGCAAGGTCACATGGCCCGTGCCGTCCGTCGTGGTGACATACTCCTCTGCGACATCGTTTCCAACGACCACCCGGACGTCCGTGTAGGGCACTGCTTGCCCGGATATGTCAATCGCGTGGACCGTTATGGGAAGGAACGACCCGACCGGCTGCGGATTCCAGATTGGAGTCAGCGCCGTCCTTGTCCCCTGCGGGTGTATCAGGACCATGCTCTGGGACACTACCGACACCGCGCCGAACACGGAAGGCTTGACATTGACGTTCGCACCGAGCGAATACGCCGTCGGCACGCCGTTGGAGCCGATCGCCGTGAGGGTTGCGACGGCCACGCCGTTGATGTCGGTGATGGCAGGCGCGGAGAACCGGGGCGTCCCGTAGTTAGGCTCTATGCCGTATGCTGTGTTGGTCCTCACATATGTCTGGTAGACGAGCATCTCGGCGCCTTCTACCGGGAGGCCGTCCTCGTCGGTGACCGTCCCGGTTATCGTGGTGGTGTCGTAGTCCGACAGGTACGCCGTCAGGACGGGCTTGACGACCTCGTAGTTGACAGACACGGCCTGGTATGTCCTGCCGATGACGTACTCGCCGACTATGGATGTCGGGGCGTCGATCTCGTAGTTGTATGTCATCGGGTTGAGGTAGCCGATGGCGCCTGGCACGAGGATTATGTCCCCGACGAGGTCCAGGTGCGCGACGTCCGCGCCGTAGATGTAGAATGTGTACGAGCCGCCCGCGACCTGCACCCCGGTCATCGTGCCCCAGTCCCACCAGAGCACCCCGCCCGCGTCGTAGTAGTAGAGCCAGTAGTTGTCCTCGTCGAACGGGGTGTTGAGCGGCCCGGAGGTCACGTAGTTGCCTCCGTCCGCGTACGAGACGATGTTCACACCGATGGAGTCCCAGGTAGTGTCCCAGTAGATGTCATCGGACCAGGTGAGCGTTCCATACGGCGTGCCCGAGAGCATCAGCGCCGCCAACACGTCCGCCGGGTTGCCGCTGCTGTCCCAGACAGAAGCAGTCGCCTGAACCATGCCTAGCGCGCCGAGGTACTGTGCAGGCTCGGAGAACGTGATGTACCCGCCGTACATCTCCTCGTAGGGCGGGTTGAGCCCCACGTATGTGAGGGTCACGGATGCGGACAGGCCGCTGGCTGTCCCGCTCGCGCCGATCTTGACCTTGAGCGCGTACGAGTCCTCAGACTCATTGACCTGGACGGGCACGACTGCAACGCCGGTCCCGTCCGTGACTGCGCTCATGAGCGGGCTCGATACCTTCGATGCGTCGCTGTATTCGACGTAGAGCGGAGTGTCAGGCAGCCGGGTTCCTTCGGCATCCACCGCCTCCACGGTGATGGCCGTGCTCGGGGAGCCGTAGGCCAGCGCGGTCGTATCGGCACCGATGACCCTGACCATGCACCAGTCCGGCGGGTCAAGGTTGTAGACAAGCAGGTCCTTCTTCACTCCCGTCGTGTAGGAGTAGCCGTCCTTGGACGCGCTCAGCACGAGGGACACGGGCAGGTGCCTGTTCGGCAGGCCTATCGTCGACGGAGCGTGGTAGGCCATTGTAGCCTCACCGTTGGAGTCCGTGAGCAAGACCGCAGAGTCGACATATCCAGCTGCGACGAGCGCCTCGTCGAGCGCTATCGCCGCATCGGCGACCGGGGTCCCGGACTCGTCGGTGACCTTAAGCGAGAGGTAGGCTACTTCGCCCGGCATGATGATCGCCCTGTCGAGGGTCGCCGCAAGAGCGAGCGACTTCGGCACGGCGGGCTTCGCGATGACGACTACTGAGTCCGAGTCATACCACGGGGCGGATGACGCGGACACGGTCAATACGCCCAGTCCCTCGCCGGAGCACGACAGCTCGAACTGCACCCTGCCCAGCGAGTCGGTCGTGCCTGTGACATTGTTCAGGGCGAACCCGGGGTCGCCGGAGGCCGTCTCGACGCTCAGGGTGACCTCCATTCCTGTCATGGGGTACCCCAGGTCGTCTATCACGAGCGCGTAGCCCCAGGCGTCTTCTCCCGAGAGGACCGTCTTGGGCACCGAGACGCCGATGTTGACGCCCGTTGCAGAGTCCTGGTAGACCATGTCCGAGGGCGATTCCACGAGCCCGGACAGCGAGAACACGTTGAGCAGCCCGCCCAGGTGAGGCACCCAGCCAGACCAGTGGTCCGAGGTGGCGAGCGCGTTCACCCTGTAATAGAGCACGTTGAACGGCTGGGCCTCGTGTATGACTGCCTGCGCCTCCCTTGTGAGGAGCATCTGCGCCTGCGCGGCGAACGTTGACCTTGCCACGTATTCGAGCATCAGCAGCTCGTCCGCCAATGCCTGTGTCTGTGCGTCTGCGAGTGTGCTCACTCCGCCCAAGTCCGCATAGTACGGGTTCGGGTTCGCGAGGGACCAGAAGCCCCAGGTGTTTGAGGCCGCAAGCGGACTGGCCACGTCGAACACGACGCTGACGGGGCTGTATCCGCTGAAGGTCCAGCCCAGTATGAGCATCTGGTAATCCATGGAGCACAATTTCGCCACCAGTGTGTCGAATGTGACCGGGACAGCCTCGGCCTTGATGCCGACCGCGAGCAGGTTGTTCACGATCGCCTCAGCAGCGTTCGCCCTCACAGAGTCGTAGTCGACAGGCGGGACGAGTATCTCGAGCTCGTCCATTAGGGCTCCGTCCGGCAGGTCTCGCCATCCGTCGCCGTTGACGTCGACGAAGCCCGCGGCGTCGAGCATGTCCTCGGGTATGCTTGTGCTCGGGTCGTCGGGGTCGTCGTAGACATAGTCGACGACGGCCTCGTTGTGCCACGCGCCCCAGTACGGCGGCAGCGCAGTGTCGCCCTTTACGCCCAGGCCGTCCAAGTAGTTCTCGACTATGAGCTCCTTGTCGACCAGGTGGGCCACGGCCTGCCTGAAGGCCAGGTAGTTCATGGGCCGGAGCTTTTCGTTGAACGCGAGGTAGAAGTACCCGTTGTCCTCGAGGTAGCTGACGCTGGTCCCCGGGTACGATTCAACGGATTTTGCGAGGGCTGCCGACAGCGGAGAGGCGATGTGGTCGACCGCTCCGTTCTTGAGCGCCACCACCGCGTCGTCGTTGCCCGGTATGATTTGGAAGTGCAGCCTGTCTATGTTGGGGGGATATGTCCTGTACCCGCTCGGGGTCATGAAGTCCTTGCCCCAGTAGAGGTCGCTCTTGTAGAGGATCCTGGACTCTCCTGGCACGCCCCAGACATACTGGAACGGTCCGGAGCCCCGGGCTGCGTTCATGTCGTTCCAGAGGGTGTCGACGGTGCCGTCGTAGTTCAGGTGGTACTGCCAGATCTCCTGTGGTATGATCGGCACGCACAGAGTCGTTGTGAAGAACTGCCCGTACGGGACCGCCATCTGCATGCCGAC
>ERZ1649853.546-NODE-546-length-15936-cov-7.345822_pt1 | contig 15936 bp, 6 predicted proteins | sample MGYA00575353_ERZ1649853 | MGnify/ENA primary metagenome ERZ1649853 (study PRJEB40853, sample SAMN11349654) | freshwater sediment metagenome | isolation source: river sediment | host: Sediment | place: India: Okhla Barrage, New Delhi | collected 2017-02-21 ...
GATATTCTTGGGTCATTGTCGGCACAGCTTCTCATGATGGTTAAGGTCGCATCTCCGGACGCATCATCAACGCCAAAGATCCGATCGACGTACGCGGGAACCGACTCTAGAGTCCGCTTCACAAGATTCTCTTCATTGTAAGCCGGAACAACGACAGCTATTGATTTGCCCTCGTACAACTCGCTGTACCTCCGAGTTTTCCGCCTTGAATGTCTTCCGACGTCCAACTATGTAGCGCTTTGCCTTCGGGAAAGGAGCTCCGGTTGGAGTATGCGTCAGAGGAGAATCTTACCCACTTACTTAATCTCTGCTCCCTGAAGGGGGACCGAGTTGTATTGGAGCCAGGGACGCCTGACACAGCCTGATGTGATGGACTTCGCCGACTATAATCCTTCGCGCATGAATCGCACTACGCTTCCTCGTTCTATCGGAGGGCCAATTCGGCTGTCCATGAGCTGCTAGGGATCAGAAATATGGTAGATGCACTTGCCTTGGCAATCGAAGTCTTCCCTAGTTTTTTATCAAGACAAGGTGGTAATCACGTGGCTTCGCCACAGGGCATGTCACGAATCGCAAGGAGGTTTCTTTTCTGAACTACCACCGCAATGTCGCTCCGTTTATGCTGATTCTCATATCGATTGTTGCGGCCGTGGCTCGTGTGTGTGCTGGCCAGTGGTCTCCTCTGCCCTATAACATCGACGGCCTCTCCGAGCTCCGTGTCATCCAGGACATCCTCTCCTCCGGCAACTTAGAATTCCCCGCGCTCTCGTCCGTCGACGAGGGCTACGTCCCCGACATGCCCCTCCTGGCCCTCGTCACCGCCTTCCTCTCCTCCGCCCTCGGCGCCGACCCCGTCTCCTTCACCCAGTTCTCCAGCACCATCATCGGCTCCGTCGCCGTCCTGACCTTCGTCCTCGTCTTCCTCCAGCTCTTCCCAAGATCAAAAAGAACCGTCACCGCCTCCGCCCTCGTCCTCGCCCTCACTGGCTCCTTCGTGTTCACCACCGGCTGCACCTGGAAGGAGACCCTCGCCTTCCTCCTCATCGCCCTCGCCCTCTACTCCTACCCCCTCAGGAACAGTCTCCAGCACCGCCTCCTGCTCACCGTCACCCTCCTGCTCCTGGTCTTCACGCACCACCACTCCGCCGTCGTCGCCTACGTCATCTTCACCTTCGCCGTCGTGATCGACATATCCAGCAAGAAGAACCCCCTCCTCCTGGACAGGCGCCAGTACCTCGACATCCTCACCGCCGTCTCCGCATGGTCCCTCGCCGCCCTCTACTACAACCAGATATCCCTCCCCTACCTCGACTACCTCTCCCCGGACACCGACCTCTTCCTCTACATCGCCGTCGCGTTCCTCATGCTCCTGGTCGCCGTCAGGCTCTCCCGCAGGAGCCGCCCCCTCTCCCGTCTGCCCCTGGGGCTCTCCGTGCCCGTCGCGGGCGCCCTGCTCATGCTCGTCAACTACTACCACCCCCTCTTCCCAGGGCTCCCGGCGCCCGGAGCCGTCATCGCCGTCCCCTTCCTCGCATACCTGATCCTCGTCGCGCCCGCGTGGGAGGGCGCCAGGGCCGTCCTCGCACCCAAGGGCCCGACCAAGAACCTCCTCCTTGCCATGCTCCTCGGGCCTCTCTCGCTCGTTCTCTTCGCGTTCCTGCGCGCGAACGACGCCACTTCCCACCTCATAGTCTACCGCACCTTCGATTTCGTCATGCCGGCCTTTGCGCTGCTCGTGGGCGTGGGGTTCGTCCTCATGGTCAAGGGGAGGGAGCGCCTCGGGATCGCCGCGGGGGTGTCCCTCGTGGTCATATGCGCCTCCACCCTGCCAGTGGCGTACAACAGCCAGGAGCTGTTCGGGGTTGAGAACCAGACCTACTGGTTCGAGTACGACGCCGTCCAGTGGTTCTCGGAGCATGGGGTGGAGGGGTACACGTCCGATCAGAGGCTGTCGGAGACGGGCACGAGGCTGTTCGACCTAGAGAACTCGAGGGGGCTGCCGTACGACCTCAGGGAGGGGATAGCCCTGGAGGAGGGGGCGTTCTATGTGCTCGAGGGCGATTGGAGCACTTCGGGCGCGCAGGAATTTCCGTTTGGGGTTGTTGTGGTGGAAAAGAGCATATTGGAATCGACCCTGAACGAGACGAGCGTCGTGTACATCGGCGGTCCGACAGACGGGCAGCTCATCCTCTTCATAACCGGGTGACGGGGCATAGCTACCCCTGAAGGCTACATGCAGCAGGCCCCGTGATGGGGTTCTTCTCATCCTTTCCGAGCGGTACACAGACGCGTCGAGGTCTACATTGACGAGAGTGGGGACTTGGGATTCTCCCCCTCCAGCTCCAAGCACTTCGTCATCGTAGCACTCGCCAGCCCCGAGCCGAACGAGCTGACGCGGGTCCTCAGAAGGGTTCGTCGTCGGGTGTACTCTCCAAACTCAAAGAACCCGGAGTTCAAGTTCAGGAGCAGTCCAGAACGCGTGAGGAAGGCGATCCTGAACGGTGTGGCGGAGACTCGGACTCGAATCGTCTGGGGCGGGATCATCAAGCACAACACTCCGACAGATCCTCGATGCGACAAGATGTCTCTTTATCTCCTGATGTGCTCGAGGGCTCTCACCGAACTCACGAGGTGGACTCGTGCGAGGAGTGTTCACATCGTCCTCGACAGGTGCTCCAACAGCCGCACGATGAGGGCGAACCTCGGATGGCATCTGCGTGAAGTCGCGTCCTTCAATCACGCCGGTTACTTCGCACCATCCGTCGCTGTGAGCCATCTGGATTCGGCCAATTCGTCGGGTATTCAAGTGGCAGATGTCGTTGCTGGAGCAGTGTATCGGAGCTTGGAGAGATCCGACCCTGCTTATCTCAGGCTGATCTCGGACAACATCGTGCACGGGAGATTGTATTGGTGAGAATTCTGCGGCCCCCAAGGGGATTTTTGGCCGGGTCCGCCAAACGGCAAACCATATACCCCCTGGGACTTACCCGCGTTCTTCTCATCGGACCGGTACTCCATAAATGTATCGTCCGCTTGTAGTCTCGCGTAGCACGCGTAGGGGTGCTTTCGATGCGTTGTTATCGGAATGCATCTTGTGCGCTCATTTGCCCTGTCCATAATGGGAGAAAGTCAATCCCGGCAAGATCAAAGCGTGAGAACTTGCAGCGCCTGGGTGGAGTGTTTTGGCGAGCAACGTACGGTACTCATATACCTCCAGGCCTTACCTGCAGGACTCCAATCGGAGGCAAGCATCATGAAAGTGTCGGCTGGACGTAGCATCTGAGTCCCCGCCAGCCGAGGTTACTAATATCGCGTTCGACCCTGTCCGGGTTGGAGTGGTCCTCGGGGGTTCTTGGTATGCGCGCATCGTCTGTCCTCGCCTCGGCCGTCGCCCTGTCGGTGTTCTTGTCGGTCATCTGTCTCGTGCCCGACCGCAGTTCCGCGCAACCGGGCGCGGCCCTGCTGCCCCCCTGCCTCGAGTACACCCAGGACACCGACCTCGACGGGCTGATAGACTTCCTCGTGTTCGACGTCAACTTCGAGGTCTACGAGGCCGGGGACTACACTGTGTCGCTGCGCCTGAACGACAGCGAGAGCGTCCACATATACGGCTGCTCGTTCCAGCAGTACCGGGACGTCGGGACGTACGTGGTGTCGTGCCCGATTGAGGGGGTCAGGATCTGGGACCACGGGGTGGACGGCCCGTACTTCGCCCAGGTACTGCTGCACACGACGACCCCGTGGGCGCAGATAGACGAGTTCCTCCAGGTGACCGAACCTTACCTCTACACCGAGTTCGAGCCTTCCCCCATCGAGTTCGTCGGCCCTCTCGAGGTGTCCGGCCTAGACGTAGACGGCAACGGCCGCTACGAGTTCCTCGTCATAGACTTCGAGGTGGAGGTCGGGGAGGCGGACGACTACGAGATCTTCTACTCCGTCATCAGCTACAACCCCCCGACGGTCGTGTACATCGCGGACACGGGGTTCGACATGTTCCTTGACGTGGGTGTCAAACCACTCTCGATATCCGTCCGCGGGAGCCTCGTGGACGCGTCGGGCGTGAACGGGCCGTACCGGGTCTACGTCATTCTCAACAGCCCTGACTACCCCTATCTGGACGAGGCCTTCCTTCTGACCGAGGTCTACGCCCACGACGACTTCGAGGCAGGGTCATTCACCTCCGCGCTCTCCTCTTCCGAACCTACTGTCGACGGAGTCTTCGCCGAGGGCGAGTGGGACGGCGCGACAATGGTCGACCTCGGCCGGCCCGATATGGAGAACCCGTTCGGCGTCGCGATGCTGGTCAAGAACAACCTGACGCACCTGCAGGTCTGCCTCGACGCCGTCTCCGACATGACCGAGGAGCTGGGCGACTGTGCTGCATTATCATTCGACACCGGAGACGACAACGAGGCCACTGACGGGCACGAGGACCAGTTCCTCGTCGGCTCGTCGTTCGCCGGGCAGACCGTCCACCTCGTCTATTCTGAGGCGTCCTCTGACTGGGAGCTCGACTGCGGCCCGTTCGACCCCACGATGCCGGGCCATGAAGGCCTTGCCGCCGCCTCCGGGTTCGGCCCCAGTCCGGGCCTTGTCGACGACCACAGGATATACGAGTTCTCGATACCGCTGGGGCTTGTCGGCGCAATGCCCGGATCCGTCCTGGGATTCGCGGTCAGCAGCGATATGGTCCACGGCGTGTTCGACGAGAGCCTGAACAACGGGAGCTCGTGGCCGTACTTCGTGGAGCCCGGAGCAGCACTCATACACTACGGCGACCTGACCATCGGCTGGCAGCCTGTCGCAACGGCGGCCTCCGTGTCAGGCACCCTGGGAAGCGGAGGATGGTATATCACGCCCGTGACAGTGAGCCTGACGGCCTCGGGAGGTGCGTTGGGCGTCGATTCGACGGTGACGAGGCTGGACTACGGCCTCTGGCAGGAGTATGCGTCCCCTATCGAGTGCGGAAGCGATGGCGAGCACACGCTGGCCTACTACTCGAGGGACGTCGGGGGCAATGTCGAGGCGACCCACTACCTCGAGTTCTCCATCGATGCCGTCTCGCCGGTGACTTCGGCCTCCTTCTCGGGAAGGAACGTGACCCTCAACGCGACGGACGTGTCGAGCGGGGTCCAGATGACGTACTACCGGGTGGACAACGGCTCGTGGCTCGAGTACTTAGGGCCGTTCGAGGTCCTCAACGACGCCAACCACACAGTTGAGTACTACTCGGTCGACGTCGCGGGGAACTCCGAGGAGGCCAAGTCGTTGACCGTCGAGATGGAGGTTGTCGAAGAGGAGGAACAGGACGGGGGCGGCGCGGGGTTCCTGGGCTGGGACTTCTTCATCGTGCTGGCGATCATCGCACTGATAATCCTCATCTCGGTGCCGAAGCTGTTCGGCATGAGGCGGAAGGCCAAGGAGTCGGACGCGAGGGCCGCGGTCAAGGACATCGGCACGGCCATGTCGCAGTACGTGGATGATACGACTGTGAAGAAGGAGGAGCCCCCCAAGCCGCCTGAGAGCGGACGATAGGCGCTGCGGGGGTCCTTGTCACTCGCCGGGCCCCTTCTCGGCCAGTCCACGCGCGTCGAGCTGTTACACGCACTTTGACGTCCGTTCAATGTACCCTTTGGTATGATACCTTCTGGTTATGTCGGCCCTTTCGTTCTGACCGCGAACGGGATTCGGCGGAAGGCAGGCTCCGTGCATGGCCGGACTGTCGCCTGAGTCCCTCTGTGCCCGTTCCATGACGATCTCAAAGTTTGTGCGGTGACCGTGCAGCGGCCTGCTACTGGCGTCTTCTATGTCTCTCCGAACGGAACATCACGCAGATGATCGATGAGGTCGCCAACAACGGTACCAAGAGCGCGGTGAACTCGGGTATGATGACCTCTCCAGGCGTCATCCATGGGTATCTGTCGACTCCTCCCACGTCGAACATGTAGGGCGTGTCCCCGATGCCGTCCGCTCCCGGGACGTCCTGGTCGATCCCGCTGTGGTCGTCGTCGCCTGCGTAGTCCGACCAGTAGTTGCCCCCGCTCGGGTAGCCGTCGTCCCAGGCAATGTTGGTGCAGTTGTCCTGGACAGCTTGGACGTCGTTCCCGACGAAGTTGTTGTGGAATACGCGGATGTCGGTCGAATTGCCCAGGTAGACGCCGTACAGATGATCGGAGGTCACATCGTTGCCTTCTATCACCATGTCGTGTGTGTCGTTCGTCAGGATTCCGTAGTATCCGTTGTTCGAGAACACGTTGTTGCCGATCCACATATTTCCGGATTCCGCGAAGACAGCTCCAGACATATTCGAATTGGAGCAGATGTTTGACGAAATGCTCGAATTGTCGGAATAATAGACAAACAAGGAGGACACGTTGTTGTTCAGCATCGTGTTCTCGGTGATGTTCGCCCATCTGCCCCCAAACAGTTCAATCCCGATCTCCTGGTTTGTGATCGTGTTCCCTGTAATGTTGCAGCCGGAGACTCCCATCGCGAGCATGCCTACTGTCCCGCTGTCCAGCAAGCATCCTTCGACGGTACCGTTTGACGAACTCCACAGGTACATCCCGTGTGATCCCGCACCATACACGTGGACATTTCGGATGACGTAGTGGGCCGATGTAGCGAGCATCAGGATGCCTATCCCATCCGTGGCGTCTATCTCCCAGTTCTCGATGATGTACGGGTCCTCCGCCGTGCCCGTCCCGTCCGTGGTCCCGTTCTCAGGTGTGAAGCCCGCGTCGGTGTAGATCGCGATCGGATCATGAGTCAAGTAGCTCACTCTCGCCTTCAGGACTTCCTCTCCGCCCTCGTTGCCTAGCGCCACAGAGAAGGTCGCGATCACCAGCAGGACCGTCGAAGCGATTATCCCGAGAACTGCGAGCCGTCCGGTGCTGTCCCCGCGTCTCCTCCGGCCCCGAGTAGTAGCTGTTCGTCCACGGTCAATGAGCCCTCGGTCCCCAGTGAGGCACTGCGCCGTCCCCAGGGCTGTGAAGGGCATCGTGAGGACATCGTCCTCCCTTGTGCCAACTCCTCCTATCGGCCTCTCGCGGCCTGCTAACGTCACGCCATTTCCCCGGCCGAGGGGATGCCCTTGCTAGGATTTGGCGCTTTGCACCCGCACTCTTCCTCGGCTCCGGGACCAGCCCTCTCCCACTGGCAGTACAAATACGTTGCCCTCGGCTCAGTATCACTTCTGGTAACCGCTCCTCAATGATTCATATAGCCTCTTTCCCAGTCTTATTACCAGCATTTCGCAGAAGGGGTTCTCCAATATGCGGGCATCGAATCTGATAGCAGCAATTATAGTGCTAGCCATGGTCGTCGCCGGCTTCGGCGTCGCCATAACGAACGTGTCGGCCGTCGAGGGTTCTGAGGATTCTGCCGGGTACTTCTACACGGACAGCAACTCCCCAGCCCCTAGCGTGGCCTTCAACTGGGTCGAGATAAGGAGCACTGGCACCAACACCGGCGTGTACGGGGACGACGTCGTCGGCGGTCCTTATTCGATAGGTTTCGACTTCATCTTCTACGGCACCCGGTACTCGGCGTTCAACGTGTCCACGAACGGCCTCGTCATGTTCGGGATGTCGAGCACGTCGTACAGCAACACGTACATACCGAGCACCAGCTTCCCGAGCAGCTTCATCGCCGTCCAGTGGGACGACCTGTACGCCAACAGCGGCGAGATAGTATACCAGACACTGGGCAGCGCTCCGAACAGGCAGCTCGTGATAGAGTACTACAACGTCACACGCCTCGGGGGCTCCGATCTTATGACTTTCGAGGTCTTGCTGAATGAGACCTCAGGCGACATATGGTGCCAGTACCTGATGCTCAACGGCGTCACGGGCTCGTACGCGTCCGAGGGCATCGAGAACTATGACGGCACGATAGGTGTCCAGTACGGCTACAACACAGGCGTCCTTTCCGACAACCTCGCGGTCAAGTATTCGCAGGGCCCGGTCACGATCGGCCCGGACTCCACCGATTCGGGCAGGCCGTCGGACACGCTCTCGTACTCTCTGACGGTGGTCAACAGGCAGCTCTTCGCAGACTCCTTCGAGATCACCTACGATTCCGCACTCGGCTGGTCTGTCACGCTCTATGACGCTCTGATGAACCCCCTGAGCGACACGGACGGGGACACCATCCCGGACACGGGCACCTTGCCCGCGCTCAGCGGCGTGTCGATCGTGGTCGAGGTGGACATCCCGGGCTCGCCCGCAGGAAGCGTTGAGACGACGACGATGAACGCTTCGTCCCACCTGAACTCACTGGTGTTCGACACATGCATACTCACGAGCGAGCTCCTGCCTGCCTGGCTCACGCCACCATACACTGACTACGGCGACGACACCGATTTGGACGGGGACTACAACTACCTGGTCCTCGAAGTGCCATTCCATGTCCGGGTGGCTAACTGGTACAACGTCTACACAATCGTGCACACGTCATCCGACTGGGCCATCGCATCGGACAGCTCGTGGACCTACTACTCAGAGGGCGACCACGTCGCAGAGATGACGTTCTACGGCTGGTTGTTCCGCGAGTCCGGCGTCGACGGGCCCTACCATATTCACATCGAGCTCTCTGACGGCTGGAGTACGCTGTTCGACTCTGACATTCATACGACCGATGCGTACTCGTACACGGAGTTCATGGAGGTCCCAGTGTCCTTCTCCTCGCCCTTCTCCGACATGGGCGTTGACACGGACAGCGACGGCCTCTACGACTACCTCGCGGTCAGCATAGCCCTCGACGTCAACTACGACGGCAGGATAATCCTCGAGGGCGATCTGTACGACACGTACTACTGGAACAACGTAGGCTACGACCAGGTCGACACCACTCTCGCCGCGGGCTCGAGGACGGTCACGCTGATCTACGACGCGTGGAGCATATCCACGAACCTCGTGGACGGGACCTTCTATGTCTGGATGACCCTCTGGGCCGAAGTAGACGGTATAGAGCTGATCATGGAAAGCACGGGCTACTACACCTCCAGCTACGACTTCGAGGACTTCGAGAGGCCCGACGCGATGTTCAACCCCCCGCATTCCGAACACACGGTCGACGTCACGTCGAACGGCGCCTACGATTACCTGGTAATAGACGTCCAGGTCAACGTGACGGTCGAGGGCGACTACACCATCAGGGGCTACATGCAGAACTGGTGGGGCGACTCGCTCGGGACGGTCTCAAACACAACTCACCTGGCGGTCGGCAACCACACGGTCGAGATCGCCTTCCTCGGATGGCCGATCTATTACTACGGCGAGGACGGCCCGTACGACGTCTACCTCACACTGATAGGCCAGGGGGCCATCATGGACGAGGACTACTACGAAACATACGGCTACGACTGGTGGGAGTTCGACGGCCTGCTAGGCTGGTTCGAGGCGCCTCATGCGGACTCCGCGATCGACGACGACGCCGACTTGCTCTACGACTACCTCAAGGTCGAGGTCGGCGTCAACGTGACTATCGCGGGCACTTACAGGATCACCGCGGACCTCGAGAACAGCTGGGGCTGGGTCATCCAGTCGCTCTCCAACACCACATACCTCGAAGCGGGCTGGAACTCGGTCGAGTTCTGGTACACTGGCTGGGTGATATACGACTACGGCTACGACCCGTACCAGGTCGATGTCCGCCTGTATGACTCCGCTGGAAGGTACGTCGCGGACGATATCATCTACACGGCATCGTACACGTACTCCGACTTCGAAGGCGTCCCTGCATACCTGGGCTGGCCGCACTCGTCATGGGCGGTTGACGACGACTTCGATGATGACTACGACAGGCTCGTCGTGAACGCCACAGTCGAGGTCGTGAGCGCGGGCACGTTCCAGGTCGTCTGCACCTTGTACGATTTTGACTGGAACTGGATCGGCGAGGCTGGCGCTTCTGCCACCCTTGACGTCGGCACGAACGTGGTCGAGGTCGAGTACGACGGGTGGAGGCTGTACGCGAACGGCGTGACCGGAGTCTACTACATCTACATCTACCTCTACGATGAGGACGAACTGTATCTGGACAGCGACGTGATCACGAGCGCTTCCTACGAATGGGACAGCTTCGACGGCGCCACGCCGACAATCATCTCGCCTCCGGCCGACTCACCACCGACGGTGGACGGAGTCGTGGGGGCGACCGAGTGGGCGGACGCGGTGGCAGTCGACCTTGAAGACGCCTTCCTGCCGAACGACATCTCAGGGACCATGTACGTCATGAACGACGAATTCACCCTCTACATCCTGCTCGACATGTACGGAGACGTGACGGACGACGAGTCGGACTACGCGAGCGTTGCCTTTGACACTGGCAACGACGACCTCGCGACGGACGGTGACGAGGACGAGTTCATCCTGCTCGGGTCCTACTGGAGCCCGCAGGTGCACTACGAATACAGCGACGCGTCGTCTGGTTGGGTTTGGCACTGCCAGCCCTTCGAGGAGGACGGCCTCTTGGGATCGGTCGGCTTCGGCTCCAGCGCTAGCCTTGCGGCGTCCCACAGGATCTACGAGTTCGCGATACCGCTGGAGATCATCGGCGCGTCCCATGGCGACGAGCTCGGTTTCATCATGGAGAGCCACTACTACGACGGAGTGTACGATGCCTTTGAGGGCGTCCACAGCTCTTGGCCCGTGTACTACTCGGGCTCGCCTGAGCTCTCGCAGTACGGCCAGCTGATGCTCGCAGACTTCACGCCAATCCCTCCCCCGACGACCACGGCAGCAGTCTCTGGGACCGCCGGGACGAACGGGTGGTACAAGTCCGATGTCAGCGTGACGCTCAGCGCGACTGGAGGCAACGGAGGCGTTGACTATACGCAGTACAGACTTGACGGAGGCGCGTGGACGACCTACTCGGCCGCGATAGCGGTCGCAGGCGACGGGACACACACGCTCGAGTACCGCTCCGCGGACAACACGGGGCAGGTCGAGTCCACGAAGACGCTCACCGTCAAGATAGACAAGGTGCTGCCGGTCACCGTGGCGACGGTGTCAGGAGCTCACGTGTGGCTCAACTGTACCGACGCGACGAGCGGCATGGCCAGCATGATGTACCGCATCGACGGGGGCTCGTGGACCGCGTGCACCGGCATGATAACGGTGACGGGCGAGGGCACGCACACGCTCGAGTTCTATGCGACGGATGCTGCGGGGAACACCGAGGTCGCTCAGACAGTGGCTGTCGAGGTCGAGGAGGCCGACGACGATGATGGCGATGTCCTCGGCTCGGGTGCCATGCTCTGGGTCGGGATCGGTCTGCTCGCAGCGATCGCGGCGATAGTCGTCGTGCTGCTCATGAAGCGCAAGAAGGGGCAGCAGCCAGCCGACATGGGTCCCGCGGCAGTCTCCCCCATGGAGCCTCCGCCGCCCCAACCTCCGGCGTGAGCAACGGCTAGAAAACCCTACAAATCATTTGGGCCCGGCAGGAACATGTTCCTGCCGGGGCCTTCAGCCTTTTTCTGAGCTTTCGGAACACGGAGAGTATCGACATCACGAGAGTGCCCAGTGCCAATAGACGATGGTCCACATGAGCAAGGCCAAGTGGATGGTTCCAGGCACTACAAACACCCATGTGAAGTCGCTCCTCACAAGAGTCGCGCAGTAGAATAGGAAGAGTGCGAAGAAGGTCAAGGCTATGCAGGAGGCCAGCATCCTTGCCTTGAACTGGTTGCGCGACATCGACATCCTGATGCCCTTGTTCCAGAAATGGCCGGTCACCCTGACAAAGCCCTCCTCGGAATCCGGGCTGATCTCGTAGTCCCAGAAGAGGAACGGTAGCCTCTTCACAGGCCGTCTCGATTCTGAGATGGTCGTGGAGACCGTCTCCGCGCCGCAATGCGGGCACTTGGCCGAGTACCAGTCGTACATCTTCCCGCAGGAGAGGCAGGTTCTGTTGCCCGCCCCGATCTCGCTCATCCTGCGGCCGCACCTGTCGCAGACCTCGTCAATCTCCCTCACGTTGTTGCCACAGTATGGACACTTCAACCGGGGTCACCCACAAGAACGGGTACGACAAGAACGGGTCATAAAGGCTTCTTGGGAAGGCCCTCACGAGATTTGCCCGAGAGAACTACACCTTGTTGTCCCCGGTCTTGCCCTTACTGGCCTCCAGGGTCTCCGCGGAAGTGTCAGCTATCATGACCTTCTTCGGCCGCACCTTCCTCATGGTCTGCTTCGTCCTCCAGATGGTCTCGGCGGACACGCTCTTGCCCTTCCTCGAGTGGCCCTTGACCAATGACCGGATGAGCACGTCTACGCCGGCGAAGTCCGTCTCGATGTCCCCGGACCAGTGCGTCAGCTTCTTCTTGTAGACCCGCTCGACGGTTGCGAGGAACTCCTCGAGGGTGTCGTCGATGTTCGTCGGCAGATCGCCCTCGTACACGACGGCCAAGAAGACCCTCTTGCCCCTCTCGACGAGCACCTGGTAATCCTTGAAGCCGAACGACTTGAGGGCGTCGTGGTTCGTGTCCAGGGAGTCCTCGACGAAGTTGAGGACGGCCGTCAGCATGCTGCTGAGGATGTTCTCGTCTATCTCCCCCTCCTTGGGGCTCGCGTACCGGCTGATGAGGAATCCGTCGTTGTGTATCAGCATGACGTCCCTGATGACGAAGGGCTTCCTGCGCATGCCCACGGTCACCATGAGAAGGCCTACGATTGCGCCCGCGCTGAGAATCATCGCGACGTATATCCACTGCTGGTCGTGCAGGGTCGTGACCGCGCCTCTCAGGACTGTCACATCGAAGGTTGTCTTCGTCGTGAAGCCTTCCTCGTCCAGGACCGTGACCTCCACCTCGACCTGCCGCGAGTTCGCGCTATCGCCCAGGAACTCGTCGTCGAAGCTCAGTATCAGCACGCTGCTGTGGACATCGACGTACCTGTTGTCGATGCACTCGGCCGCGAACGTGAAGATCTCGTATTCGGAATCGGGGTCGTGAACGAACTGGGCCAGGTCGATCATCTTCTCGGACCCTGCGACCATCGTGATTGCGGGAATGGGAGATATCTCAGCCGGGTCAGGCTGAGGTATGACTTCGAGAGTCACGGTCGTCTCGTCGAGGGCGCCGTGAGCATCGGTCCCCCTGACAGTGAGCATGCAGAGGCCGTTCCAGTTGGCCGCGGCCTCGAACATGACATGCCATTCTCCAAGGGCGTTTGTGAACACGCTCGCGTTAACCTTCTCGGATGAGGTGAACGCCGTGAAGGTCAGCTCGTCGACCGCGCCGTCCGAATCCTCGAAGAACGAATCGAGGTCGGCACCGACCGGGTAGGGGACCTCCGCGTCCTCGAGGAAGGAGTGGTCCGGCAGCGCAAGCGCCGCGGGCGGCATGTTCGCGGACACAGTCACACCGATAAGGCACATGTCCGAGAGTTCCCCGTCGCTGACGGTGATGGCCACGGGAGTGGTGACTCCCTCGAGGCTCCTCGGGAACATGAGCGACATCGAGGTGTCGATGATCGCGATGTACGCGCTGTTGGTCGTGAGGTAGAGCGACTCGATCGGGTCGTCTGCATCTGCCAGGTATGGCCTCAGGTCGAAGCTGTACCTCTCGTCGTACCTGACGACGAGATCCGGGACGCCGTCGAGGGACGGAGGCTGGTTGACATGGATCACTTCAACAGTCATGACCTCGTCGCACCTCGCGCCATCCGGGTCCTCTGCAGTGAAGATCACCAGTTCAATGCCCCACCAGTCTATTGGGGCCTCGAAGTCGACGGTGTGGTTCGCGTTGATCGTGACGTCGACGTGCTCCGACACGCTCCCATATGCGAGCGTGGTGTCGTCCGGGTCGTCGAAGTAATCGTCAAGGTTAATGAACTGCTTGACTTCCCCGCCCTGGTTCATAGTCAGCGTAGGCAGGTCCCTGGAGTAAGGCACCCTATCCGACGAGACCGTGATGAGCACGGTGGTGTGGGCAATGTACGAGCCGTCAGAGACACTGACTGTCACGTACTGCTGAGTCCCGTTCAGGGCCTGTGGGTACAGGAACTCGACGACGAGCCATTTGACGGTGGCGTACGCTTGACTCGCGGCGTCGACGCTCAGGACCAGCTCGTCCTTGGAGTCGTCCACGTCGTGCACGTAAGGTGCGAAATCGTAGATGTAGACCTGGTTGTAGGTGACCGTCAAGGGTGCGATGTGGTCGATCTCCGGCCTGTCGTTCACAGGCATTATCTGAACGAGGAAATCGGTCGCAACACTCATGCCGTCCGAGTCGACCAGGACCAGGTGGAGCACGTTATTGCCGTACAGGTCGTCTATCGTCGAGAACTCGACGAGCATGTTCCCGGTCTCGTTCTCACCGGACACGTCAACGACCCACTCATTCGTCACGTACCATCTCATGTCCTCCCATGAGTCCTCAGGGTCGGCCACGAGTGAGGTTATGTTGACTTCCCAGGTGCCGTAGTCCTCCACTTGCGCCTGTGTCTCGATGATGCCCACGAAAGAGGGGGGGAACATCGGGGGCACAATGGAGAGAGACAGGGTGTCTGTGAACCCGGAGCACTCGACAGTCAAGTTGCCTGTCTGCCTTCCGACTCCGGTTTCGAGCGTAACATATCGGCCTGAGGTGGTATTGAGAGTCCCTATCGAAGCCTCCACAGTCCATGAGTATCCCCCCGTCTCGACGCTGTTACCGTACTGGTCCAACGCCGTTGCGGTGAACTCATAGGTGGAGAACTCGAACAAGCTCTCCGGACGGGGAGAGATGCTCACATCCACGGCTGGGCCTGCAAGGACCACGATGGGCGAACTCAACCCGGCCGCCCCCTCCGCCTGGGCCTTGATCATGATCACCTCCGCAACCGTGTACTGCTCGTCGCTTATGATCACGCTCCCGCCCGAGCCGATGTACGCAGTCGACTCGGACAGGAATGAACTCGAAGGTGAGGTTCCCGAGACGTCGGTGGCGCTCAGAGCGACAGCGCCCGTCCAGTGAGTGATGGTCCGGTTCAGTTCATCTTTTGCCTCGATCAGGACTGCGAAATTCTCGCCCGCCACGACGGTCGAGGGCGCGCTGACGTAGAACTTAGCCGCGGCGACCGCGTACTGTGCCACAACCGCGTCGAGCATTGGGCTAGAGAGGGTGTCCGGCGTGGCGAGTTCCGCCCGGAGCTTGATGGACTGCGATGTGTCTGAGATCCCGTTGGTGACTCCGGTTACCAGGGGTTTCCAGGTGGTCCCGTGGTCCGTCGAGTAGCTGTAGGCGACGGACCCTCCGTTGAGGGCCTCCGTCGCGTAGATGGACAGCCACCTTCTGAGGTCGGTGACTATCTGGTCCTCCGTTTCGATGACGCCATCAGCAGAGTACAACTCATATTGACATGCGATGCCGTCGAAAGAGCGCGAGACCCAGTCGCGGTACGTTATCATGACTGCCTGGTACTGCAGATACCTGGCAGTCCTTGAGATCGAGTACGGGCTCGTGAGAGGAGCCGACCACGCGGTCCACGAGCTGTCTCCCGGCGTAGTCGAGTTCCCCATCCTCAGCCTCACCTCTATGCTCATCGTGCCGCTGTTGGGCATGACGTGCAGGAAGTCGAAGTCCGCAGTGGCCCCAGCAGTCACAGAGCTCGAGAAGACGCACAAGCCGACCTGGAGCATCGTCTGGTACGGCGAGTTGGCAGTATACTGGAACTGCAGGGTCCAGCTCGAGCCACCAGTGCTGCGGTAGAAGTACGCCGTGTCGTTCGATACCGCGATCCTCAGGAATGCGCTGGTTAGACCAGCCCACGAGAAGTTCGCAGGCGTCACCATGTTCCCAGAGTCGCAGACGTAGACGACGAGCCTCGCATCAACGCCGAAGCCCTGCAGACAGAACGCGACCCAGTTGTCCTCGTCGTCAACCACCAGCAGACCGCCGCCCATGGAGTCCTCGGTGAACGACGTGTCGATCCGAGTGGTCGCCTCGAACGAATG
>ERZ1649853.548-NODE-548-length-15871-cov-7.704413_pt1 | contig 15871 bp, 17 predicted proteins | sample MGYA00575353_ERZ1649853 | MGnify/ENA primary metagenome ERZ1649853 (study PRJEB40853, sample SAMN11349654) | freshwater sediment metagenome | isolation source: river sediment | host: Sediment | place: India: Okhla Barrage, New Delhi | collected 2017-02-21 ...
CGTACAGCACTGCGGCCAACACGACCGTGATCGCCACCATCAGGATGGTCGCGATGACAGGGGACACGGCCTCTGAGTCCTTCCGGACTGCCCATATCTTCTTCATTGTTTTGTCCTCCTGCGGACCTTTCGGCCCGCGTGAGGGTATTTACCGCCGAGCTGCGCTTATATAGCTTTGCCGCTCGTTATCAACTCTGAGCGTTTGCGACTTCGTCTTATGCCGAACCTGTACATCTGGACATGTCGCAGGTTCTTAAATGACAAGAAGACTCCGTCTTCTTAGTGAAGGGAGACGCCTGAGAAAAGGTCGCTTTTTGCCGATTTAACGACGTTTCTCAACGGAGCCCGGTCAGCAGGTCCGTATGCCGCTCTGGTCGAACGCGCAGGGCAGGATGCCCACGAGCCCGGGCCTGTTCCTGACCTTCTGCACGACTATGTACTTCTTGAACTCGTGCCCGAGCTTCTCGCGGTCCAGCTCGAATATCACGTCCGCGAGGTCCTCGATGCTGCTCTGGATGCGGGACGCGTGGACCCCTTTGAGCACCGTCATGAGCGTCAGGCTCTCCGAGTGCTGCGTGTGGGCCTTTATGGTCCTCATGGCCATCAGGACCTCGGCGCTGTCGTAGTTCTCGAGGAAGAAGTCGAGGGAGTTGATGACGACCCTGAAGGGCGGGGTGAGCTTCGATATCTCGTACGAAAGGAACGTGAGGAAGTTCTCCTCCCGGTGAGGGTCCTTGTCCTTCGTCCGCCTGATGTCGCCGAGGGTTATCCCCTCCTGCCTGAACCTGCTTATCTCGAGCTTCTTCGCGAGCACGCCCTCGTAGTACTTCCTGCCTATGTTCACTATCTTGATGTCCGTCCTCCACCCGTGCTCGCGCATTATGTTGACTACGTCCTCGTCCCTCTCGGTCGACGTGAAGTAGGTCACGGGCTCCTGCCCCGTGGAGGCGAACTGCTTCGCGAAGAACTCCGTCCCGGAGCCGGGCCCGCCCACGACCAGCACAGTCGAGCCCTTCTGCACCCCCCCGCCCAGGTGGTCGTCGAGCGCGGGCACGCCCATGCTCGTGAGCTTCATCTCACTCCTCCTTCGCGGCGCGGATGCCCTGGTCGCACACGAGGTTCACCATGTTCGAGATCTCCGGCGTCGTGTGCTCCTCGACGGTGAGTATGACCGTGTAGGCCTCCTTGGCCCTGAGCCCCGAGACGAGGATGTGCAGGAACTCCGACAGGATCCAGTTGTTGTTGTGTATCGCGAGGGAGTTGATCGAGTCTATGACAACCAGCTTCTCCTTCGACTGGGAGCGCCTGATGAGGTACTCGACCTTGAGCATGATGTTCTCGAGCATCGTCGGGCTCTCGACGAGGGAGGCGTGCTCGTCCTTCTGGGCCGCGGCCGTCCCCATCATTATGTGCGATATGCAGTCTACGAAGTACACCCGGGAGGTGTCGATGTCCAGGGCCTGCATGACGCGCTTGATCGCCTCGAACGATATCGTGGCGGTCACGTAGATGGTGTCCATGTCGCGCTTGTTGGCGTGCATGTCGATGATGCCGCGCATGACGTCAAGGTAGCTGTCCACGCTCATCTGCAGCGATACGGCCGACCCGGGCGCGAGCTCGCCCAGCTGCCTCGCGATGCTCCCTGCCGCCTTGGTGTCGGTCATGTCCCTGTGCTCCCTCCCTTGAGCAGCGGGACCAGCAGCACGCCCATGGGCGTCAGGTCCAGCACGTACTTCGCCCTGCTGTGCATCGTCCCCCTCATCTTGATGACCTGGAGGGTCCTGAGGAGGTCGCCCCTGCGCTCCATGTTGGCCATCAGGACTATGCCGTCGGATATGGCCTCCTCGACGCCGAAGGTCGAGTACGCCTCCGAGTTGGCAGCCACCTCGCTCACCAGTATCGAGGTGCAGCGGAGGTCGGAGAGGGCCTTGCTCAGCTTGAGTATGAAGTCCCTGATCTTCTCAGGCGTCTTCAGCTTGTAGCACACGGACGTGATGGAGTCCATCACGAGCCTCTTGGTGCCGAGCTCCTTGACGAGGCTGGCGATGGCCGCGACCAGGAGGTCGATCTCCTCCATGGTCAGCTCCGCCTTCGTCATCCCCAGGCGCTCGTACATCGCGGGCATGTCTATGAACACCAGCTTGCCCGACTTCATGAGCTGCGGGTCGAAGAACTTGTAGGGGATGATGTTCGCGAGCAGCTTCTCGGAGTTCTCGGTGACGCTGATGAAAAGCGAGTTCTCCCCCGCCACGGCGCCGTGGATGAGGTACTCGAGGGCGAGGGACGTCTTGCCCGTCCCGCAGCTGCCCGTGAGGAGGACCGTGTTGTCCCTCGGGATGCCACCGTACAGGATGGTGTCTAGCCCGTCGATTCCGGTGACGCATCTGTCCCTTTCACCTGTCCGGGGGGGCATCGGTCCTTGAGAATGCCGTGGACCGCATATTATTGTTTCCAGTGCGGGCGTGCGGCGGGCGCGCGTGCGTACGACACGTTTTTATCAAGGCAGGTGGGTGTTTGGCCTCGATGGAGCCTGTGATTCAGGTCGCCCTGGACCTGGTCCACGGGGACCGGGCGCTGCAGATCGCGCGCGAGGCGGTCGAGGGCGGCGCGGACTGGATAGAGGCGGGGACGCCCCTCATCAAGAGCGAGGGGGTCGAGATAGTCAGGCAGCTCAAGAAGGCCTTCCCGCGGAACACGGTGGTCGCGGACATGAAGACCATCGACGTCGGCGGGGCGGAGGTGGAGATTGCGGCGAAGGCGGGCGCGGACGTCGTGGTGGTCCTCGGCCTGTCGTCCGACCCCACGATCACCGAGGCGGTCCTGAGCGCGCGGCAGTACGGCGCGAAGGTCATGGTCGACCTGTTCAACGTCGCGGACAAGCCCGCGAGGGCCAAGCGGGCCGAGGAGATGGGCGCGTCGTACGTGTGCGTCCACGTGGGGGTCGACGAGCAGATGGTCGGGGGCTCGCCGCTCTCGGAGCTCAAGAATGTCGCCGAGGCCGTCGGGATACCCGTGGCCGCGGCCGGGGGGATCAACAGCGAGTCCGCCGCGGCGGTGCTCTCAGCCGGCGCTTCGATAGTCATAGTCGGCGGGGCGATCATCAAGGCGAAGGACGTGACGGCCGCGGCCGCCGCGGTGAAGACCGCCCTGTCGGAGAGGAGGTCCGTGGGGACCGACCTCTTCAAGAAGTACTCGGCCGACCGCCTCCTCGAGGCGTTCTCCAAGGTCTCGTCCCCCAACGTGGCCGACGCCCAGCACAAGATGGGCGCCATGAAGGGCATACTTCCCAGGACCGGCCGCAACGTCCGGATGGTCGGCCGGGCCCTCACGGTCCAGACGGTCAACGGCGACTGGGCGAAGCCCGTGGAGTCCATCGATCGGGCCTCGAAGGGCGACGTGATCGTCATAGACGCCTGCGGGGGCGAGATCGCGGTCTGGGGGGAGCTGGCCTCCTGGAGCTGCAAGACCAAGGGGGTCGCCGGCGTCGTCATCGACGGGGCCGCGAGGGACATCGACTCCATCGCCGACATGGGCTTCCCGTGCTTCTCGAGGCACATAGCGTCCAACGCCGGGGAGCCCAAGGGCTACGGCGGCATCGGGCACGAGATAGCCTGCGGGGGCGTTACCGTCAGGACCGGGGACTGGGTCATAGGCGACGAGAGCGGGGTGGTCGTCGTGCCGCAGGAGAACGCGCTCGAGGTCGCCAACCGCGCCCTGGACGTCATGGAGCGGGAGAACCGCGTCCGCGAGGAGATACAGAGGGGCGGGACCCTCTCCAGCGTCATGAAGCTCGAGAAGTGGGAGAAGGTCGGCTAGCGCTCATGCGATGTAGCCGGTCTGCTCCGCGAGCTCCTCGAGCCGCCTTATCCGGGCCTTCACCGGCGGATGCGTCATGAAGATCGAGGCGAACCCGCCGCCCCTGAACGGGTTGACTATGAACAGCGTGGACGTGGCGGGGTTCCCCCTCTCCATGGGCCTGCGCCTGTTGCCCTCCTCCAGCTTGGCCAGCGCGCGCGCGAGCGCCCTCGGCCTCTGGATCATGAGCGAGCCCTCCCTGTCCGCCTTGTACTCCCTGTTCCTGGATATGGCCAGCTGAAGCAGCAGGGCGGCTATGGGCGCCGTCACCGCCACTATGAGGAGCAGCGCAGCGTTGTCGTTGCTCCTGCCCCTTCCGAACATGGAGTTGTACCAGAACATCCGGCCGGCGAAGGATATCGCCCCGGCGATGGTCGCGGCCGCGGACATCACGAGGATGTCGCGGTTCCTGACATGGGCCATCTCGTGGGCGAGCACCCCCTCGAGCTCGTCGTCCGTCAGGAGGGTGAGTATCCCCTCAGTCACGGCGACGACAGCGTTGTCCTTGTTCCTCCCCGTGGCGAAGGCGTTGGGGTTCTGGCTCGGCACCACGGCCACCTTCGGCATGGGCAGGTCGCCCTTGAGGGCGACCTTCTTCACGATGTTGTAGAGCCGCGGGGCCTCCGCCTCGGTCACGATCTTCGCCTTGTAGGACCACAGGACGATCTTGCCGCTGAAGAAGTAGCTTATGAGGTTCATCGCCGCAGCGATCGCTAGGAAGACCAGGGACCCTGTGACCCAGTCGCCGTAGAAATACTCGCCCACGACGTACCCTATCCCGACGAAGAGTAGCATCAGGGCTGCGAAGAGACCGAGCGTGCGAAGTGTCGAGTGCATGGTTTGTCTCACTCCCCGAATCCTTTCAAGGGTGATAGCGATAAGAACCTTTCGACGTGAACCCGGCCCGTCCACGGGGACGGCGCGCACGGTCAGGCGGCTGCCGGGCGTCGGTGGCGTATATCTTTATTGGGGATGACCGCTTTCCACCGTCGGGGGAGGCGGGACACGGCCTCCATCACGCCCTAGTCAGGTGTTCACCATGGAGACTTCGGACGATAAGCTCGAGAGAAGGCTGTACAGCCACGACTTGGCGCCTCTGCCCAAGGAGATGGAGGCGCTCTTCAAGACCATGCCCGACCAGGTCATAAGGCCCGGGCACACCGAGGAGGTCGCCCAGATGGTCAGGAAGGCCATCGCCACCAACAAGCCCATCGTGCCCAGGGGCGCGGGGACATGGGGCCTGGGCGGCTCCGTCCCGGTCAAGGGCGGCTACGTCCTCGACATGACCGCGATGAACAAGGTCGTCTCCATCGACGAGAAGAACCTCACGGCCACGGTCCAGCCCGGCATAACCTGGAAGGCGCTCTCGGACGCCCTCGACGCGAAGGGGCTCTTCCTCCCGTGCTACCCGAGCAGCGCGCCGTCCGCCACGATAGGCGGGTGGCTCGGCACCGGCGGGACAGGGATCGGCGCCTACAAGTACGGGACGGGCGGGGACCTGGTCAGGGACCTCGAGGTCGTCCTCCCGACAGGGGTCATAATCCACACCGGGGACAGGCGGGTCCCGGCCAACGGCGGCGGGCCCAACCTGAACTGGCTGTTCGTCGGCTCCGAGGGAATCCTCGGGGTCATAACCGAGGTCACCCTCGCGGTCCTCCCCAAGCCCGAGGAGATGAGGATCGTCGCCTACTCCTTCGAGGACCTGGGCAAGTTCGCGCCGGCAATGAGGAAGATAGTGAGGAGCGGCGTCACTCCCATGCACATCATGTTCGGCGACAGGCTTCACTTCGACTACCTCAGGGGCCTGGGCAAGCACGCCCCCGACGTGGGCTGCATGGTCACCATGGCCCTCACGGGATCGAAGGCGTCCGTCGACGTCGAGGAGAAGGCGCTCGACGAGATCGTCGGCGCATCCGGCGGCGCGAAGATGCCGAAGGAGGTCGCTGAGCACGAGTGGTCCGAGAGGAGCTACGAGTTCAGGGTCCGGGAGATGGGCGTCGGGGCCATACCCGGCGAGATCCTGGTCCCCATCGACTCCTTCGAGAAGGTCCTGGCCGACATGGCGAAACTCGTGAAGACGATGAAGCTCAAGGCACCGACCATCGGCACCATCGCCGACAACAACACGGCCATGTTCATGCCGTACTACCTCACCGAGGAGAGCAACTTCTGGCGCTCGACCGCGGCCATGGGCTTCGGGAAGAAGCTCGGGGACATCGCCTTCGAGCACGGCGGGAGGCCGGTCGGCCTCGGGATATTCTTCGCGGCGAACCTGGAGAGGGTGCGCGGCAAGGACGGGGCGGAGCTCATACGCACCCTGAAGAAGGCCATGGACCCCTACGAGGTCATGAACCCCGGGAAGCTCGTCGAGACGGGCACCAGGTGGGGGATATCCATGCCGGCGTTCCTGATGAACTTCGGCATGGACATGATGGCCGGCATGAAGAGGATCATGCCCAGGGACCGCATGGGCGAGAAGGAGCTCGAGAAGCTCAAGAAGTGAGACGCGCCTCCGACCAGTGACGCCGAGTCGCTACTTGCCCAGGGACGGCATCGCCAGCTTCACCGAGTAGGAGAGCAGGCTCCCGACCGTCCCTCCGATGGTCACCTGGGCTATGTTGGTGGGTATCTCCGCTATCGCGGGGCCGAGCCCGAAGCCGAGGAACAGCCACTCCGAGAGGAAGTAGATGGTGACCATGCAGGCCCCCCCGCAGACGATCCCCGCCACGTACGCCAGCGGCTTCCCGCCGTTCATGCGGCCAATGACGCCGGAGACGAAGCCCTCGGTCCCCTTCGCCAGAAGGGTCGTCGGGGCGAACATCCCCCATCCGCCCAGGAGGTCCGCTATGGCGGACCCGACGCCGCCGCAGATGGCGCCGGCCCTCCAGCCGAACGTGAGCGCCGAGAAGAACACCATCGCCTCGCCGAGGTTGAAGTAGCCCCGCGTCGGCGGGAACGGTATCACCGTCATCAGCGTGATGGCCGCCGTCAGCGCGGTGAGCACCGCGAAGAGCGCGACCGTCTCGGGCGAGATGAACTCGGCGTCTCCGCTGCCCAGGATCTTGGGCCTCTCCTCTCCCTCCTTAGGAACCTCTGTCGACACAGCGACCAGACCCCCATGGCGGGCACGTACATTAAACCTCACCGGCGGCCGTGTCGAACGCGGCAGCTCTGTTCCGAGCTCACAGCTGGACGCCGAAGTGGTACATCGCGACCGCCGGCAACAGGAAGACCAGGAGCGCCACCGCCGCGGCTACATAGTCCCGCGGGCCCATTCGGACCTCCCTGAGGTAGGTGCGCTCGCGGACCGCGCCGTACGCGCGGGACTGGAGCGTGAGGGAGAGCATGTGGGCGGTCCTGAGGGCGGTGACCACCGTGGGGACGAGGACCGTGACGTAGTTCTTCGAGCGGCGCCACAGCGAGCCCCTGTCGAGCTCGAGGGCCCTCGCCCTCTGCGCGTCCTTGATCGACTCGATGGTGAGGCCGAAGGTCGGGATGAACCTGAAGGAGATGGCCAGCGCGAGGCCGTAGTCGAACCTCAGCCCCAGCTTGGTCAGGCCGCGCACGAGGTCGCGCTGCGATGTCGTGAACATCAGTATGTACCACACGGTCGCGAAGCAGCCGACCCGCACCGCGGACGTCGCCCCCCGCCACACGGCGGGCTCGGTTATGTCCAGCGGGCCGATGGAGAACAGCACCGGGGTCCCCGACCTGTCGAACAGGGGCCAGAGCACCGTGATGAGGACCATGAACCTGATCACGAACTTCAGGGCGAAGAACGCCTTCCTGAAGCTCGACCCGGTCAGCGCCATCAGCAGGAGTATGAAGGCGAGCAGCAGCAGGAGCGACCATATCTCCGAGAGGATGAACGCGAGCGCGCTGATCGTCACCACGGCCAGGAGCTTCACCCGCGGGTCCAGCCTGTGCAGGAAGGTGTCCCTTTCCGAGTAAAGGTCCATGAAGCCGGTCATCCGACACCCCCGCGTGTCAGCTCGAACACGAGCTCCTCGGGCGTGAGCACGTCCTTCGACACGCCGATGGGTGCCAGCTTGTGGGCCAGGAGCGTCACGGGCGGGGGGAGGAGCTTGCTGCTGCGGAGGAGGCCGGGGTCCGAGAACGCCCCCCTCGCGTCGGCGTCAAGGACGATCCTGCCGCCGGCCATCACCACCACCCTGTTCGCGTGCTCCGCGACGAGCTTCATCTCGTGGGTGATGAGGACTATGGTGCTCCCCTCCTCGTTGAGGAGGCGCACTATCGACATGAGGTCGCTCGCCTCCCCTGCGTCGAGCCCGGTGGTGGGCTCGTCGAGCACCAGCACCTGCGGGCGCATGGCTATCACCGAGGCGATCGACACCCTCCGGCGGAGGCCCAAGGAGAGGGAGAGCGGGGACCTGCCCTTGACGTGGGAGAGGCCCATGATGTCAATCGCGTGGTCCGCGCGCGCCTGGACCTCTGTCGGCCCCAGACCCAGGTTGGAGGGGCCGAACGCGACCTCCTCCTGGACGGTGCCGCAGAAGAGCTGGTGGTCCGGGTTCTGGAAGACGTAGCCGACCACCCTGGCGAGCTCGGCGACAGTCCTCGACGAGGCGGGCGCCCCGAGGACGAGGATGTCCCCGCTGCTCGGCCTGAGCAGACCGTTCATGTGCTTGGCCAAGGTGGTCTTGCCCGAGCCGTTCCCGCCGACGATGGCGAGGTACTCGCCCTTGTCCACAGAGAGGTTGACCCCGCCAAGGGCCTCGATTCCGGACTCGTAAGTGAACTTGACGTTGCGGAGGCGGAGGACGCTCTCTGGCCCGCCCGGCACCGGGTGGGGGATCACCTGGATCCCCCCTTGGTGTGCCGGTGCGCGTTGACCGTGATCTCGGCGACGGCCTGCTCCACCGTGAGGAAGCCGAACGGCGGCCCCTTCCTCCTGGCGTTGAGGAGGGATGCCACCTCCGCCATCTGCGGCGGGGACACCCCGGCCCTCGCGAGGGCTGCTGGGTCGCCCATCACCTCCCGTGGCGGGCCGACGGCCTGGACCTTCCCACCGGACATGAGGACGAAACGGTCGGTGAACTCGACGAGGTCCTCCGCGTCGCGCTCCATGACCACCACGGTCATGCCGTGCCTGGCCTTCAGCCCGCTCAGGATCGAGTACAGCTCCACCCTGCCGACCGGGTCCAGGGCGTAGGCCGGTTCGTCCAGCATCAGCATCGACGGCTTCATCGACAGCGCGGCGGCGATCGCGAGCCTCTGCTTCTGGCCGCCCGAGAGGGTGGACGGAGGCCTGTGGCCGAGCCCCTTGAGGCCGACGACGTCGAGGGCCCACTCCACGCGCTTCGCGATCTCCTCCCTGGGGACCGCGAGGTTCTCGGGGCCGAAGGCGACCTCCTCCTCGGCGCTCATGCAGAAGAGCTGGCTGTCCGGCTCCTGGAAGACGGTCCCGACGAGCGTCGAGAGCTGTGCCACGGTGTAGTCGGACACCCTGTGCCCGAAGACCTCCACCGACCCTTCGAAGTCCCCCCGGACCGACTTGGGGACCAGCCCGTTGGCGAGGAACGAGAGCGTCGTCTTCCCCGAGCCGTTCGGGCCGAGGACGGTGACGAACTCGCCGCGCTCGATCTCCAGGGACGGGACGTCCAGCGCCCACTCTGACGCCCCTGGATACCTGAACCTGACGCCCTCGAGCTTCAGCGCGATCATCCGCGGACCTGGCCTCCGCGCTCAATCGGATGGTTCTCTAATAAACCTTCGGGGGCTGGCAGTGCGACGAGGGCGTCCCGCGTCATGTGGGGTAGAAGAAGGCCTCTTTGCCCCTCCGGACGACCCTCACCTTACCCTTCTTCGAGAGGGAGGCTATGGCCTTGGTGGCCTGCTCGGTCGGGAGCCTGCTGCCCCTGATGAGCTGGCCCCTCGTCGAGCCGTTCGGCCGGAGCGCCGTGAGTATCCTCTGCTCGGCCTCGTCCTCCGAATGGGCGGTGAGGACCTTGATCTGCTTCCTCACGGGCGGGGCCGGCGGCGGGATGAGCTTGTACACCTCCGTCTGGCCGTTCTTCTCGGTCTGCGTGCTGCCGGCGGATATCAGCCTGCCGAGGGACAGCGTCACCGCCTCCTCGGAGTACCCCGTGAGGGACATGATGTCCTGCAGGGTGCGGCCCTGCTCGTTGAGGAGCGAGAGCACCTCGCCGTCGACCTGGTTCTCCGGCGGGTGCTTGTCCTTGACGACGGAGAGCCTGTCCAGGTGGGTCCTCAAGAAGTCCTTGCTAACCTGCTTGAACCGCTCCATGTCGCTGTCCAGCAGCACCTCGAGCTCCTCTACGTCCAGCCCGAGCTCGCGCCACCGCTCGAGCTTCTCCCTGTACAGCTTCCTCTTCAGCTCCGTGGCCTTCTGGTCCACCAGCGGTGTGACGTGGTTCCTCTGCGCGGCCCCGGTGTCCTCCACGTCGGTCCTCGTGGTCACGCTGTACCTGACGTTGGAGCCGCGGAGGGCGTGGTGGATGTCCTCGAGCTTGTCGAAGAGGCGCTCGTCGTCCCCGAGGGGCATCTCGAAGTCGAAGTCGCCCACGACGGGGGTGCAGCCGATCTGCCTCATCCTCTCGACGACCTCCTTCGGCGACTCGCCCTCGCTGCTCAATTCGACCCTGATGAAGACCTTGATCATCGCGACTACCTTGGCTGGGCGTATGCATAGGCCTTGGGGTTCATTATTGTTGTTGACACGGGCGCTACGTGCAGCGCAGGGGCACATGAGAGGTTAATATACTGGTCACTCGGATGACACTGGCGCATGCCCTCCGACGCCTCGGCTAGATTCGTCATGAGCATGTTCTCCAAGCACTACCGTCAGGTGCCGCTCTCCATGCCGGACAGGTTCGCGAGGAGGGAGTTCGGCTTCATGTTCTTCGACAGGACCTTCGTGATGAGGCACCTGTCGTTCCCGACGAGGGCCTCGCTGAAGAACTACCTCGTCGAGCAGGTCCCCTCGCACGCCTACTACTCCTGCGCATACTACGAGAAGCCCGACGCCCCGACCATGGCCGAGAAGAAGTGGCTCGGGGCCGACCTGATATTCGACCTCGACGCGGACCACGTCGAGGGGACGAAGGGCCTCCCCTACGAGAAGATGCTCGAGAGGGTGAAGGTGGAGGTCGTGCGTCTGATAGACGAGTTCCTCCTGGGCGACCTGGGCTTCGACGGCGACAGCCTGAAGGTGGCCTTCTCGGGGGGCAGGGGGTACCACGTCCACATCAACGACCCGCGCGTGATGAGGCTCTCGAGCCACGAGAGGCGCGAGGTCGTCGACTACGTCACGGGCACCGACCTCGACATAGACTGGGTGTTCCCCTCCACGGCTTTCGAGACGAGGAAGTTCAAGGAGAGGGTCGGCACCGAGTACCGGAGGACGATGCCGAGGCTCACCGACGGCGGGTGGCGCAGGAGGATGAGGAGGGGCATCGACGACCTGCTGTCCGAGCTGGAGGCGCTCGACGAGGGCGAGGCCATCAGGAGAATCTCCGAGTCGCTCTCCGCCTCGGGCAAGGAGACGGGCGAGAGAACTATCGAGGGGTTGTACTCCGACCTGTTCAGGGGGGCGGCCGGGAAGAGGGGCGTGGACCGGATGCGCGCAGAGGACACCTTCGAAGTGTTCTCCCAGAAGAGGTACGGAGACGCGTTCCTCAGGCTGGTGGAGATGCGCGTCAAGGGGAGGATGAAGGGGGAGACGGACGAGCCGGTCACGTCCGATATAAAGAGGCTCATCAGGCTGCCGAGTTCCCTCCACGGGAAGACGGGCTTCCAGGTGATCCCCATGAAGAGGGACGACCTCGACGCCTTCGACCCGTTCGTGTCCGCCGTGCCCTGTGCGTTCGGGGACGAGGAGGTCGCGGTGGAGTGCCCCAAGCCCGTCGAAGTCAGGCTCAGGGACAGGGCCTTCTCCCTGGAGGGGGGGAGGAACCTGGTCCCCCAGTACGTTGCGGTCCACCTGCTGTGCAGAAAGCTGGCCGCTCTTGATAGCCATTAAGAAAACTATTAATTACGGTCCCGGTCATCTAAAGGCGCGATGCCGCTGACTAAGAAGGTGCTGGAGGACTCAGTGAGGCTCGGCCGCCTGCGCAGGATCAAGATGACCCTGTACATCGTGCAGGTCGTCATGCTGTTCGCGCTCGCGTTCGTCCTCGTCTTCGTCATCGGCGACGCCACCATGACGCCGAGCCTCTACCTCCCGCTCGACCAGTTCGCGGCGGTGATGGCGCTGCTGCTCCTCGTCGTGTGCGTCGAGGGGTTCTTCTTCCGGATAATGGAGATCAGGTTCGCAAGGAGCTCGAGTGCGAAGCACCTTATGGCCAAGAACTCCATGAACAGCTCGATACTGTTCGCGGCCGTAGGGGCGGTCGTGACCATCATCCTGATGGTGCAGCCGGTCCTCGCCGTCACGGAGGACGCCGCCCAGAAGACGGGCACCGCGACAGCCGCGGAGCCCTACTCGTTCTGGTCCAGGGACCCCCTGGCCCTCCAGAGGGTGTCCGAGCTGCAGGCGTCCGCCTCGGAGATGGTCGAGGTCTACCTCGTGGACGACGCGACTTACCAGGACCACATAGACAGCATCGCCGACATGTACTTCCTGCGTCTGAACCGTGACGACTACCAGCTCGCCGGGAGCCTGAGCATGGAGGTCCCGGCCATGGAGCACACCCTGCTCCACGTGGTGGTCAACGACCTGTCCTCGCCCGGCGCGGTCGTGACCCTCACCCTCGTCAAGGACACGGCGGAGATGTTCACCGGGATCGTGGCCGTGATCGCGCTCGCGTTCTTCCTGGCGAACGTGGCCTGGGTGGCGTACCTCATCCCCATCGAGAGGAAGTACTCCCAGGGCTCCATATACAAGTAGTCACACGATTGCGCAGCAGGTCTCCTTCTTCCTCACCTCGTAGCCGAGCGAGGCCGCCGCCCTGAGGGTCTCCTCCGACGGGAGCACGATCCCGTCGAGACCGGCCCTTACCGCCTCCATCTCCCAGGACCTGTCCCTCTTCGCCCGCATGCACCCCAGCAGCAGGCGGGTGCGCGGGAGCGCGGAGCGCGCGTACGACACCACTGACACGATCTCCCCGCCGTCCGGCGGGCTGCGGGCGGCGTACGCGGTCCCGCGCGTAGGGATGAACGAGATGAGCACCAGCGTCCCCGGGGAGAGCCGCGCCATCCTGTCCACGGCGGCGCGCTCGTGCCCCATCTCCCCGCCTCGGACGCCTATGCAGATGTGCGGCGCGACCTGCGCCCCAATGTCCAAGAGGTGACCGACGACGGCGGCGTATTCGTCCGCGGCCGCGCGGACGCCCAGGACCTCCTCCACCGTCCCGTCGTCGCCGTAGACGTCCACGGAGAAGCAGTCGACGCCGGCCTCGAAGAGCTCCTCGAGGCCGCTGCGCGGCGTTAGCCCCACATGGGCGTTCACCACGAGGTCGGTAGAACCCTTGATCTCCCTGATGGCCTGTGCGAACCGCTCGAGCCTGACCCTCCCCTCGGCGTCGCAGCCCCCGCTCAGGAGCATGCCCCGCCCGCCCCCTGAGGCGAGCGCGCGCGCGAACGACACCAGCTCCTCGGGCTCGGTCACCGGGACCATCCCCTCCAGGTATCTCCCCGCGCAGTGCCTGCAGGCGAGGGAGCACGAACGTCCCGTGGTCGACACGGACGGGAACCCCTTCCCGGGGTAGTAGACGTCGAGGGCCCTCTTCACGGAGGGATTCCAGCGCGCGCACAGGTAATGAACCTTGTGAGCGATGGCTGACGGGGGGGTGCAAAAGCTTTATCTGAGACACCCTCTCTAGGGCCCCTGCTGGTCCTCATGAAGGCATTCGAAGTCAAGGGACAATTCCGGCTCTCCCCGCGCGAGTGGCAGCCCTTCGCGCTCGAGGTCGCGTCGGCCGACGAGAAGGCGGCCCTGGAGAAGTCGCTCGCGCTCATAGGAAGCAGGCACAAGGTCAAGCGCAAGTTCGTGAAGATCGATGGGGTGCGGCCGCTGAAGCCCGAGGAGGTAAGCGACCACACCGTCAAGCACCTTCTGGGGGCAAAGAAGTGAGCGAAGAGACCGCCCTGAGGGAGAACATGATGAGGCTCGAGACGGCCAAGGCGCAGCTCGAGGGGCTCTCCAAACAGCAGGAGCTCATCCAGCTGGCGATCGAGGAGCACGTCAAGGCGAGGGAGACCGTCAAGAGCCTCGCCAAGAGCGCGCCCGGCGACGAGCTGATGATCCCCGTCGGGGCGGACTCGTACATCTACGCGAAGGCGTCCGAGAGGAAGGACGTCGTCATCGGGGTCGGCTCCGGCGTCTCCGTCCAGAGGGGCGCCGACGAGGCCGAGAAGATGCTCGACACGAGGGTCGAGGAGCTGGCCCAGGCGTTCCAGAAGGTCGCGGAGATGGCGGCGCAGACGGAGGCGGCCATCCAGGAGCTCACGGACAAGGTCCAGGAGCAGTACGAGAGGTTCCAGGCGGGCGGCCCGAAGGCCTGAGGTCCCGACATGTTCAAAGCTCTCAGGGAGAAGCTCTCAGCGGCGTCCAAGTCGGCCAAGACCAGGTCCATCGAGGACATCTCGGAGGTCGCGGGCGACTCGGGGAGGCGGCTGAGGGAGGGCGTCCTCGACGACGTGCTGCAGGAGCTCCAGATGGGGCTCCTCGAAGCGGACGTCGCCCTGCCCGTCGCCGAGGAGCTGACCGAGAAGGTGAGGCAGTCCCTCGCCGGCAAGCGGATCGACCGCGACTTCAAGATCGAGGAGGCGATCCAGCTGGCATTCAGGGCGGCCGTGAAGCAGGTCCTGGACGAGAGGAGGTTCTCCCTCAAGGACCGGCTCGAGGCCAAGGACGCCACGTTCGTCATCATGTTCGTCGGGATAAACGGGACGGGCAAGACCACCGTCATCGCGAAGCTCGCGAGCAGGCTGCAGAAGCACGGCTACACGGTCGTGCTGGCCGCTGCCGACACCTTCAGGGCGGGGGCAATCGAACAGCTCACGATCCACGCCGACAGGCTGGGGTGCAAGATCGTCAAGCACCAGGCAGGGGGCGACCCCGCGGCCGTCGCCTACGACGCGGTCGAGCACGCCAAGGCCAGGAAGAAGGGCATCGTCCTCATAGACACCGCTGGCAGGATGCAGACCAACACGAACCTCATGGACGAGATGAAGAAGATCAAGAGGGTCGCGAAGCCGGACCTGGTCGTGTTCGTCGGCGACTCGCTCGCCGGCTCTGACGCCGTGGAGCAGGCGAGGAAGTTCGACGAGGCGGTCGGGATCGACGCGGTCGTGCTGACGAAGATAGACGCGGACGCCAAGGGCGGCGCCGCGCTCTCCATAGCCAAGGCGGTCGGGAAGCCCATCGCCTACGTGAGCTACGGCCAGGAGTACGACGAGTTCGGCAGGTTCGACTCCGACTGGATGGTCGCGAGGATCTTCGGCGACAAGCAGCGGGGCTCGGGCCAGGACTTCTAGCCGCGCCTCACGCCGTCCCCCGCGAAAAGCAGGGCGTACACCTTCGCGTCGCCCACCAGGCCGTCGATGATGCAGTACTCGTTCACGTCGTGCGCGACGCTGGCGACGGTCGCCCACACGGCGGCCTCGATGCCCTCGCGCCTGAACGGGGCGGCGCACGTGCCTCCCCCTATGCCTGTGGGCTTCACCTCGACGTCCCTCGTGAGCGAGACCGCCTCGGAGAGGCGCCTCACGACCTCCGAGTCCAGCGGCGTCTTGGGGGCCGCGTCGGCCCTCTGGAGGATGTCGAGGGATATCTCCGCACCGGAGGACCGGCCGACCTCGTCCGCGACGGCCCTGAGGTCCGCGAGGACCTCGTCCATCGGGTGGTCCGGCAGGACCCTGAAGTCGAACGAGAACCTCTGCCTGCCGGGGACGGTGTTCACGTTCGGGCCGTTGGACTCGCACCTCGTGGGCTCGAAAGTGCTCCCGGGCGGGTCGAACAGCGGGTCCCTGATGGAGTACTTGTCCCTCAGCCTCGCGCACGCCGCCAGCATGAACCTGGCCGCGACCTCGA
>ERZ1649853.549-NODE-549-length-15867-cov-7.887870_pt1 | contig 15867 bp, 17 predicted proteins | sample MGYA00575353_ERZ1649853 | MGnify/ENA primary metagenome ERZ1649853 (study PRJEB40853, sample SAMN11349654) | freshwater sediment metagenome | isolation source: river sediment | host: Sediment | place: India: Okhla Barrage, New Delhi | collected 2017-02-21 ...
CTCGACTACTTCGTGTTCTACGTCTTCTGGGAGGTCGTCCTCATACCGATGTACTTCATGATCGGCGTCTGGGGCGGCCCGAAGAAGGACTATGCGGCGATCAAGTTCTTCATATACACCCACATCGCGAGCCTTGCGCTCCTGATATCCATCATGGCGATGTACTTCGAGGCAGGCGTGTCCTCGTTCGCAATGGAGGAGATTTGGGCGGCCGGGCAGACCGAGTTCGCCAGGACCTTCCAAATAGTGGTCTTCGCAGCCGCGTTCTTCGGGTTCGGCGTGAAGCTGCCCATGGTGCCCTTCCACACTTGGCTCCCCGACGCGCATGTCGAGGCGCCCACTGCGGGGAGCGTGCTCCTGGCGGGCCTGCTGCTCAAGATGGGCGGGTACGGCATAATCAGGGTGGCCATACCGACGCTCCCGGAGGGCGCTGACGCGCTCCAGATAGTCATGGTCGTCATCGCGATCGTCAGCATACTCTACGGCGCGATGCTCTGCCTCGCCCAGAAGGACCTCAAGAAGATGGTGGCGTACAGCTCCATCAGCCACATGGGCTTCGTGCTGCTGGGGTTCGCGACCTTCACGCAGATCGGCATAGTCGCTGGCGTGTTCCAGATGTTCGCCCATGGGCTCGTGACGGCAGTCCTGTTCATGATGTGCGGCGTGGTCCAGCATCACTGCGGCACCAGGATCATACCGGACCTCGGCGGTCTGGCCAAGAAGATGCCGAACGCCGCGGCCATGATGACCATCGGGTTCCTCGCGTCCCTGGGCCTGCCCGGGCTCGTGAGCTTCGCAGCCGAGTTCATGGTGTTCTACAGCATGTACCAGACCTGGGGCCTGTGGCTCCTGCTGCCCATCCTGAGCGTGGCGATCACCGCAGGATACTACCTGTGGGCCCTTCAGAGGTCCATGTTCGGGCCGCTCACCACGAAGATCGACACATCGCATATACACGACATCGACTGGTTCGAGGGCGTGCCTGTGGGCATCCTGATCGGGCTCATTGCCGTCTTTGGAGTCCTCCCTATGATCGTGTTCCAGTACATCGACCCCGCCGTGGGCCTCTTGATGGGCCTGCTCGGCCTCCCGGGAGGTGGATGAGTTGGCGGTCTGGGACTACCTCGTCACTCTGATGCCGCAGCTGCTGTTGGTCCTGTTCGCGCTCATGCTGCCGGGCCTGGACTACCTGTTCAAGAACAAGCGGATGCTGTCCTGGGCCGCGCTCGCGCCTCTGATCGGCCTTGCAGTCGTCATGATGTCGTGGCTCTTCCTAGGTCTGTGGGAGCCTGAGCCCAGCATGATCAGCCTGCTGGAGATCAACGTGTTCTCCGGCCTGTTCACGCTGGTGTTCCTGTTCGTTGGGATAGTAGTCGTGCTCGGTTCGCCCGAGTTCATCAAGGACGACAGGAACCAGGGCGAGTACTACGCGCTCATACTGCTCGCAATCGTTGGTATGACCGTCGTCGCCGAGGCCGCGGATCTCATCGCGCTGTTCGTGGGGCTCGAGATCGCAGGCATCTCCTCCTTCGCGCTGTCCGGGTTCAGGAAGTCCGAGAAGCGGTCTGCCGAGGCCGCGACCAAGTACTTCATAGTAGGCGGGTTCAGCTCCGCGCTCACCCTGTTCGCAATATCCATCTATTACGGGGTAGCGGGCACGACTCAGATAATCGCGGTCGAGCCGGTCCTGGCAGGGTCCATCCCGAGCATGGGAGAGGTGGATGCGAGGCCGATACTCGCCCTCGCGACCGTCCTGCTGATGGCAGGCTTTGGGTTCAAGGTCGCGATGGTCCCGTTCCACATGTGGGCCCCGGACGTGTACGAGGGGGCCCCGACCCCGATATCGGGCATGCTCGCGGCAGCCTCCAAGAAGATGGGCGTCGCGGCGTTCTTCAAGGTATTCCTGATCGGGCTCATAGTCACGAAGACGGACTGGCAGGCGGCTATCGCGGTGCTCGCAGTCCTGACCATGACCGTCGGGAACCTGATAGCGATCTCTCAGACCAACATCAAGAGGATGCTCGCCTACAGCTCGGTCGCGCAGGCAGGCTACCTCCTGCTCGTGCTCCCGGTGGCGACACAGTACGCTGTGGCGGGCGGCCTGTTCCACGTGTTCACGCACGCGTTCATGAAATCGGGGGCGTTCATGGTGGTCGCGGCGATGACCGCGGTGGCCATCGGTGAGAAGCTCGAGGACTTCAAAGGGCTGAGCAGGCGGTCCCCGTTCCTGTCAATGGCGATGACCCTGTTCCTGCTGTCGCTTGCGGGCATACCGCCCCTTGCGGGGTTCGCGAGCAAGTTCGTCCTGTTCTCGTCCGCCGTCTACGAGTCCTTCGAGCCCGGACAGGGCTGGCTGGTCTGGCTCGCGGTCGCGGGCGTGCTGAACTCGGCGCTGTCCCTTTACTATTACGCCCGGGTCATCAAGTACATGTACATGGACAGGGGGGCGAGCGAGGAAAAGGTCAGGGTGCCCCCGATGCTTGCCGCGGCCATCGTGTTCGCGGTCGTCATGGTCGTCCTCATCGGGCTAGCCCCAGGGACGATCGTGGACGCGTGCCTTGAGGCCGCGAAAGGGTTCCCCGCGCTGCCCGAGGGATGGCGGTAGTCTAGGGGCGTCTTCCATCTGTGAAAAACCTCCTAGCCAGATGTCCTTCACAGGACACGGCCAGCCACCATTAGCGTTAAGTAGGAATTGGGGCATATGCGGCTCTGCATGTCCACGTCCGCTTGGGACTTCGGCATCCAGAAAGAGCTAAAGATGGTGGATGAGAAGCTCCACGACATGGTGAAATCCAAGGAACCGGTTCTCACAGACGCCGCCCTTCACGTCATCGACGCGGGGGGTAAGAGACTAAGGCCGACTGTCGCCATCCTCGCCTACAAGGCGCTCGGAGGGCAGGACCCGCAGAAGGCCATCGACATCGCGGCGGCTTTTGAACTCATCCACTCCGCGACCCTGATCCATGACGACATAAACGACGGAGGGTCGAAGCGCAGGGGGAAGGAGGCCGTGTACAAGAAATGGGGCCTCCACGACGCGATCGTCACCGGGGACTTCCTTTTCGTGAAGGCCTTCAGGCTCGGAGGTGTATTCGACAAGACTGTGGTCGAGATCACGGCGGACGCGTCCGCCGCCCTCGCCGAGGGCGAGGTCCTCCAGAACAAATTCAGGCACAGGAAGGACCTCACGGTCGACACGTATCTCCAGGTCGCCGAGCGAAAGACCGCGATGCCCATCAGGGCGGGCGCGATGGTAGGGGCATACCTCGCGGGTGGTTCCCCCGAGGAGATAGAGGCCATGGGCAGCTACGGGCTGGACCTGGGCATAGCGTTCCAGATACTGGATGACATACTCGACTTCGTCGGGGACGAGGCCCGCACGGGCAAGCCCGTCGGGAACGACCTCAGGGAAGGCCACCTGACGCTACCTTCGCTCCTGGCCATCAAGAGCTCGGAAGCAGCCAAGAAGGCCGTCCTGGACGTCATCGCCGAGGAGAGCCCGGGCAACGAGGCGGTCAAGGCGTGCGTCGAACTGGTGACGAAGTCGGGGGCCATCGAGAAGGCCAAGGGCATGGGGGAGTACTACGGCATGGAGGCCCTGGGACACCTCGGATGCATCGCAAACAACGATTACAGCAAGGGGTTGCGCGAGCTCGTCTCAAAGGTGCTCGGCAGGGATGCGTGAGGCTCGACCATGGACCACGAAGGCATGACTCACCGCGAGTGGAGCGACCTCATGGACGCCATGGAAGAGGTCGGGCCTTACTATGACAGGGTCAACTGGCTGATCACTCTGGGCATGGTTGATCGCTGGAGGAAGCGGGTCGCGTCGATCGCTCGTCCAGAGGACGTCGTCCTCGAACTCGGCTCTGGTCCGGGCAATTTCTCGAAGCATCTCAAGGCTAAGACAGTCCTCGCCTTGGAGCCTTCATGCGAGCTGTCCAAACACGCCGTCAAGACGGTCAACAAGGACAGTGTGTCGCTGCTCAGGGGCGTTGGCGAGCGGATACCCCTCTCGGACTCCGCCGTCGACAAGGTGTTCTGCGTGTTCTCGTTCAGGGACTTCTTCGACAGAAGATCGAGCCTCGGCGAGATGCACAGGGTGCTCAAGGAGGGTGGGGAGGCCATCATAGTCGACATGGCGAAACCGCCGCCTGGCCCTTTGGCCAAGATGATAGACTTCCATGTCAGGCGCATGGTCCCACCGCTCACGCGCATCGCGGCCCCTGCGTCCGCGAAGAAGCGCTGGGAACGCGACCCGTACGCGAAGCTGCTCGAGACGTACGAGGCGTACGGATCCACGGATATCTACGAGGACCTGCTCAGGAAGAGCGGGTTCGCTGAAGTCTCTACGGAGTACCTCGAACTCAAAGGGGCGACGATTACCAGGGGGAAGAAACCTTGGAAGTCGACGTCCTGATAGTGGGTGCGGGCCCTGCTGGGAGCACGACTGCCAGGTACTGCGCAGGCAAGGACCTCGATGTTCTGATGATCGACCGCAGGAAGGAGGTCGGCCACCCTGTCCAATGCGGCGAGTTCCTGCCGTCGACTGAAGAGATGTACACGATGTTCCCCAAGTCGGTCGATCTGGAGGAGCTGTTCGCTCCCGCGACGGACCACGTCGCAGGTGAGGTGCACAGGATTGACCTCGTCTCACCGAAGCAGAGGGTCTACGGGTGCGATTTCGAAGGCGTCACGCTCGACAGGCGCGCCTTCGACAAGCACCTGGCCCGGCTTGCCACGGATGCCGGCGCGCGGCTGGAGACAAGCGCCTCGTTCCGGAGGTTGGAGAACGGTGTCGCGAGGACGTCTCTTGGCGACATCAAGGCCAAGGTCATAGTCGGCGCGGACGGGCCGAACTCGCGGACCGCCGCCTATGCGGGCCTCGAGAGGCCTTTGATGCGGTTTCCGGCGGTCACATGCCAGGCGGACGGGGACTTCGGCGAGACCATCAAGATGCTCTTCGGGTCCGTCGCCCCCGGAGGATACGCATGGATCATACCGAAGAGGAAGGGGGCCAATATCGGAGTGGGCGTCAACCCGATGGTGACGGATGCGAGGCCGAGCGACCTCTTCGCCCGGTTCGCATCGCGGCTCGGGGCGTCCTACAGGGACGTGACCATGGGGTTCGTGCCCATGTCCGGTCCAGTAGATGAGACCGTGCGGGGCAATGTGGTCCTGGTCGGGGACGCTGCCGGGCAGGTCATGTCATCGAACGGAGGAGGCATCCCCATATCGATGGTCGCCGGTCGGATCGCTGGTCGGGCGATAAGAGAGCACATCAATGGCGGCCTCCCGCTGTCAGAGTATGAGCGCAGGTGGCGGGCCGTGCTTGGGAAGCCCTTGGGCAATGCGCGCTGGACCAGGACGCTGAGCGACCTGTTCCTGTCGGGCGACTCGGGAGCCGAGTTCGCGATGCGCGTGCTCGGAAGCCGGGGCTTGGCCCGGGCCATAAGGTGCTCGAAGGTATTCTACGTGTTCTGAGCCGTGACCAGGCCCATCTTCCGTATCGGAATGTCGAACACCGTCAGGAGGACGGTGTTCTGCGCCACGTCCAGCATCCTACAAGGTCGCCTGATTGTTGCTCCAGCAACGCTTAAGTCCAGGAGCGGATACTGACTCAAGGATGATCAGATGAGATTCCGCAAGATGGAGTTCTCACAGGATTGGAGGAAACTGGACGACAGGGTCTTCGCGACCATCAGGATAGAGAGAGGAGGGCTGAAGTACTCCCCCGACGAGAAGGTCGAGGTGACCAGTCCCAAGAAGAAGTTCACAGCTCACGTGCTTCTGTCCTCGAACCACAAGCTCAGGGAAATACCTCTGAGCTTCCTCGAATACGACCTCGAAGCGAAGCCCGGGGAGAAGAGGCAGGACCTGTACAACAAGCTCGGCAAGAGATATCCGGCCTTCGACCAGCCCCAGGACAGCGACACGGTAACGATATACCTTCTCGAGAGGCTCTGAGTCTTCAGGGCCATCTCTTTCTTCTTGTCTTCGTCTCGGTGCCGCACACGTCGCAGACCCTCACTTCCGCGGGGAAGGTCTTCCCGCAGCCCTTGCACTTGGCCTGCCAGTGGAACACTTCCGAAATGCCCTTCTGGTCCAGGCCCCTGCACGGCACGCCCAGAACGCGTGCCACGTTCTGAATCGAGTAGTCGTCGGTTATGAGCTCATAGCCGAGGTCCATCGCCAGCGCGAGCAGCTCTTTGTCCGTCGGCGACAGTCTCCTGGAGTCTCCCGTCTGCTTCGCCTCCTCCTCGACCTTCTTGATGGATCTCTCGGTCGCAGACACCACCCTGATCCTGGTCGCGAGGAGCATCTCGAGCCTCTCGCCCATGCCGTCCTTTTCGAGTTCGCGGACCACCCCGGGCGTGATGACGCACTCGAAGCCCGAAGGGGCGTCCTTACCGTAGTAGAGGACCGATGTGTCCAGGACGTATCCTTTCATGTGATCTCCACCGCTCCCGTGGCCTCCTCCTCCGCGAGCATCTCGATGTCCACCTTCTCCTCCTCGGCGAGCGCTCCGGAGATGTTCGCATAAGTCGCGGGCTTTTTCGGGGCTATGGTGCAGCAGAGCCCTGGCAGAGTCGAGATCTCGTAGGTCCCTATCCGCCTGGCTATCCTCTCGATCTCCAGCTTGTCGAAGCCTATGAGCGGCCTCAGGATCGGGAGCGAGGTGGCCCTCTCCTCGACGTTGATGTTCGCGAGCGTCTGGGACGCTACCTGGCCGAGCGATTCCCCGGTCACGATGAACTCCGCGTTGTGCTTCTTCGCAAGCTTCTCCGCCACCCTGAGCATCATGCGCCTGCAGAGGACGCACTCCATGTTCCTCCGGCAGGATCTCGCCAGCTCCGACTGGGCCTTCCCATGCGGGACGAGGAGCTTCTTCGACTGCTTCCCCAGGCCTTCGTCGAGCTTCTTCATCAGGCTAATGGCTTTGTCGACCTCAGCATCACTCGTGAAAGGGCGGTTGTCGAAGTGTACCAGGACGAGGTCGAGTCCTTGGGCGCCCATCAGATAGGCTGCGACGGGGGAGTCGATCCCGCCAGACATCAGGACGATTCCGCGCAATCAATCACCGACGTACTTGGAGAACACCGTCTTCGCCTTTGCGAGGTCTGTGGTCCCGCCGACTATGGTCCTGCCGTCTTCGAACACCGTGAACTCGACACCCTTTGTCTTGAACTTGAGTACTCCGTCTGCGACCTTCACGTTCCCCAGCTTGGCGAGGCGCTTTCTGAGCTCAGCCAGGCCACCGCTCAGCTGCTTCGCGGGGATTATCTGCACGGCGTTCCTGCCGCACAAGGACACGACCAGCTTCCTGTCCTTCGCCTGGAGTGATCTGAAATCGCGCCTGACGCAGGTGTCGCATTGCGGGTTCTTCTTGACCTTGATCTTCTGCACTTCTCCCTGCCAGATGTCGATAACGAGGAGCTCCTTGATGGGCTCCTTCCCCTGCATGATCTTGAACGCCTCGGTGACTTCGAACGCGGCGACCGCGGCGGGTAGTGTGTTGACGATTCCGACGGTGTCACATGTCGGGAGCTGCCCCGGTTGAGGCAGGTTGGGGAACACACATCTCAGACACGGTCCGCCCTCGACCACGGGCATCACCATGCCCGTGACCCCGATTGCACCCGCGTAGATCCATGGTATGCCGAGCTTCACGCACGCGTCGTTCACCAGGAACCTCGTGTCCATGTTGTCGGTCGCGTCTAGGACCACGGTGGCCCCTTTCACGAACGACTCGATGTTCGCGTGGTTCACGTCCGAGACGATGCCCCGGACCTCGACCTCGGAGTTGATGCTCCTGAGCTTCTCCTCGGCCACCTTCGCCTTTGGACGGCCGACGTCCTCCTCGGCGAAAAGCGCCTGCCTCTGGAGGTTCGAGAGGTCGACAACGTCCCTATCAACGGCCATGACCTGGCCCACGCCTGCCCTTACCAAAAAGGATAAAGCGTTAGTGCCCAAGGCTCCACAGCCGATGACGGTAGCCCTGCTTCTGCCGAGCTTCTTCTGTCCCTGCGCGCCGACCTCGGGCAGCAGTACCTGTCTGGAGTACCTGTCCTCTTTCAACGGGGTGGAATGCGTGGCCTCGATATTAATGCCTTGAGGGACCTGGGCTCACCTGAACCTGAAGTCCATGTCGAACCTGTCCCTGAGGGACTTGACCTGCTTCTTGACGACCGTGCCCTTGGCGGCCTCGACGAACAGGTCCGCGAGCTCCCCGAGGTGCTTCTCCTTCATACCCATTCTGGTCAGCTCGCAAGTGCCCAGCCTGCCGACGGCGTCTATGATCAGGTTCGACTTCTCCATCCGGACGGCGAAGTCGTTGATGGACAGCCCGTAGATAGCCCTCAGCTCCTTGCGGTCCATGAGCAACTGGTGCGACTCGGAGAACCCCTGCTCCTCGAACATGACAGGTATCCCGCGCTCCTTGAGCTCCTTCCCGAGCCTCTTGGAGTTCTTCACGACCTGCTTCGCGTACGCGGGCCCGAACCTCTGCATCTCGAGGAGGACCTGCCCCAGCGACGCCACCCTGTTCCAGTGGACGTTGTCGACCACCCTCCAGGTCAGGTTCCTCCTGACCGCACCGTCCATCTCCTTCGAGTCCGTCAGGATGATGCCCCCCTGGGGCCCGGGGAAGCTTTTATGCGTGGAACCGTATAAAATGTCCGCGCCCTGCCTCAGGGGCTTCTGGAACTCCCCGCCCGCGATGAGCCCCATCACGTGCGAGCCGTCGTATACGAGCGTCGAACCGGCCTTGTCACAAGCCTCCCTGACCGGTGCGATATCGTAGGGGAACAGTATCAGCGACGCGCCCAGGATAACAAGCCTGGGCTTCTCCTTCAGGATCTGCCTGGCCGTGGCCTCAGAGTCCAGGTTCCACGAGTCCTCGTCGAACGGTAGCATGGAGGACTTCAGCCCGAGGATGTCGGGAATGTATTTCGGTCCGTAGCCGTCGTAGCCCCCGAACTGCTCGGATATGGCGCACATGCGGTCCCCTTTCTTGGTCGTGGAGACGATGGCTATCATCGCAGCGATGTGCCCCGAGAGCGGCTGGACGCAGGCGTACCGGCTCTTGAAGACTTCCCTCGCGACCTCTTCGGCCTTGAGCTCGACGTCGGTGGTGATCCGCGTCCCGCGGTACGAGTTCTCCATGAAGTCCCCCGCGTACTCTGCATTTATCGGGAGTGTGTACCTGTTGACGAAGTCGGCCGACAGTAGCGCCCTGGCCTGAGGGCTGGTCTGGTTCTCGGACGGCATCAGGTTGATGCATTCCTCGATCCGCCACTTCTCCTGCGAGCGCATCGCATCTAGGAAGTACGTGCTCTTCATCTGCTTACCGGGGAAAGGTAACCGCGCGCGCGTATATAATCAGTTGAGGATGTTGAACCTGTTCTCGGAGTTCGGGTAAGTCGGGAAGTCCTGTTCTTCTTCCTCGAACTCCTCCTCCATTACCACGGTCACTAGAACGTTCACGATCTCACGCAGTTGCTTCAGGTCCTCCCTGAGACGACCGATCTCAGCGAGGAGTTCTTTGTCATCCACCGTGTGTGACCCCCCTCTGCGGCGACCTATTGGGGTGCCGCGATAAAGACTTTGGGATTTTACCTGGCGAACGCGCGATAGTCGTCCGCCAGCTTGCGGTTCTCATTCCTCTCGCAGCGGTCGCAGTAGAGGTTCCGCCCGCGCTTCTCCAACGGGTTCTTGCAGATGCCGCACCTTGCCATCAGGACCCCGTAGTGCGGGCCCGCAGTTGACAGCTGCACGCTCGGCTCCGCCTGTATGACGACGCCTCTGATGATATCTCCGGGGCGCACTACATCGCCCGCGTCCTCGACGTACGAGCTCGAGAGCTTCGAAACGTGCACGGATGCGAGCGTCTCGCTCGAGACGGACCTCTCCCTGCCCTCCTGCTGGAGGACGTTGATGATCGCCATGGCGGGCTTCGCGTCCGTGACCTCGCCTATGACGACGTCCCCCTCGCTCAGGACGACCGGGGGGTTGTCGAGTATGACTTTCGCGACCTTCTCCCTGGGGTCCAGGTCCAATTCTCCGACTGCGCTCGCGTAGACCTTCCCTTCGAGTTCGTAGGTCCCCTCGCCGGACATGTACTCCTCAGCTATGGCGACCTCGTCTCCTGGGAGGACCTTGCGACCTGTTTTAGCCAGATTGTTCACCTACCTGTCGAACCTCAAAAGAACTACTGAAACGGTCTCTGTAGCCTTTCTGTGGAATTCGAATGCATATGGAATCTCGAATTTATACCTTTTGACTGGGCTGACCTTGCCCCCCAACGACCCCACCAGCTTCCCCACGAACTCCTGGGTACCGTCATTATGAAGCGAATAGACCCTGTTGGCGAGCTCCAGGGCCTTCTCGACGAACGCCCTGTCGGCATGCTTGTTCTGGGCCCCAAACGGAGGGTTCTGCACCACGGTGTCGAATCTGCCCTTGGCAGTCCTCACGTCCCCCGTCTCGAACTCGACCTCCAGCGACAGCGTCTGGGCGTTGTCCTTCGCCGTCCGGACTGCCTCGGGGTCTATGTCCACCCCGAGGACCCTCCTGGCACCCATTAGCTTGGCGCCGATCGCGAAGACCCCGTTCCCGGTCCCTAGGTCGGCCACTTCTTTCCCGTCGATGTCCCCGGCCGTGTAAGCCTCCCAGAGCACGTCTGCGGCTATGTCCGCCGGTGTCGGGTACTGCTCCAACCTGGGGGACCTCATCTTGAACGGCTGCAGCCTCTGAAGGGCCATCTCCAGCTGGCGCTTCCTGATCGTCGCCATAAGGGTATGCCAGTGAGGTGTGATCTGAGGACGCTCAGTGGGCCTCGTCTATCATCTTCCAGCGCCTGAGCTTGTTGACCTCTGAGACGTCCCTTCCATGGACGTCCCTCTCTACGTCGGACAGGTATTCGATGGCCATCAGGAGGGTGTCCTTGCTCGGCGAGTTCACGTTCACCTTGGCCCTCGCGAACTCCCGCTCGACTATCTCCATCGCCCTGTACGTGTCCCCGTACTGCTCGCAGAAGTCGTTCACGACATCGTCGATGGCCTGGGCGATCGACTCGACGCTAAGCTCACCGGCCTTCTTCTCGACCATCTCGTTCGCGATCATCATCTCGCCGATCTTCCTGAAGGTGGCGCCTACGTTCTCGCCCGTCTTTGCGCTCGAGAGTATAAGCGGCATCTCCGCCTTGCGCGCTATCTCCTTCAGCACCGAGACGGTGTCCCCGGAATCGGTCGCCAGGTCCGTCTTGTTGCCCACGAACAGAATGGGCGCCTCGGGGACCAGTTCCCAGATCTCGGGCAGCCAGAACTCCTCGACCGCCTTTACGGTCTCGGGCCTGCTGAGGTCCGTCACCAGCATCACGCCGTGAGCGCCGGTCAGTCCCTGGGTGCGCATCTTCTTGTAGTCCTTCTGCCCGAGTATGTCCCAGAGCATGAGCGTCAGGTACACGACCTTGTCAGGGAGCTTGTATTCGAGGTCTCTCTTGCTGACCTTCGCGCCTATGGTGGCGATGTACTTGTCGTCGAACACGTCGACGACGAATCTCCTGATCAGCGAGGTCTTGCCGACCGCCGAATCGCCGACGAGCGCGACCTTCTTTATGTAGCGCTTGGACTTGATTATGCTCACGCGAAACCCACCCTCAGAGGCCCCAGAAGAGGCCCATGCACTTCGTGTCAGTATAAGAGAACCCTGGATAATAATGCTTTGTGGTATGGTAAATCGGGCACTGGCCCGTCCAGAACACCGTCGGGAGCCATCTGGCGCAAGGTTACATTCCTGAGTATCCGTCTAGGAAAAGCTCAATATGCCAAAGCTCATAATGCCATCGTAGATCGGAATGGATGGCTCACCCCCGAAGCCCCCGCCTACTCCAAAGAAGACTCTGGAGACTTACGCGATATCCTACCTCGGCGCGTATCTGAACACCGTCAAGAAGGAGAGGCCCGAGCACCTGCCAACACTCGCCAAGAACAGCTCGCACGACATCGAGGTGTGCATCATGCCGAACGGCTGCTTCTCGATGATCTTCGAGAAGGGTGAGAAGCAGAAGGTCGAGATCAAGGAGTGCGGCTGGGAGTACGTCGAGGGCAAGATATCGTCTGGCATAGAGCACATGGTCGCGATATACGCCCACGAGGGTGTGACCGTCGCCGACGCAATCGCCAGGGGGAAGAGAGACGCCATTCGGGATATCAGGTCTCTGGAGGACTCGGGCATCGCGAAGGCCATCACGCAGCTCGAGAAGGTCCTTCAGGGCATGACTGGAGTCGAGCAGTCGAACCGCACGATCGCGGAGGTGGGGGAGCAGGAGCTGGCCAAGCTGAAGCCCATCAAGGATGCCATCGAGACCTCAGGGCCGAACGCGGACATGCTCCGGGTGATAGACGCCCTCAAGCACTATCCCGGCATTCAGACGTCATCCAAATCAGAGTTCGAGGCGAAGAAGCTCCTTGAGGACATCGTGAAGGACCTCGGGGACCTTGCGGACATAATCCACAGGGTTGAGTCGCAGGACCAGAAGCTCGAGGAGCTCGAGGCGGCGCTCAAGAAGGCGCTGACCGAACTCAACAGGAACATGGACGACCGCATAGCCAAAGGCCTCGCGGTGATACTCTCTGCATCTGACAAGAAGATAGACAAGGGCTTCGCGGCACTCGCTGGAAGGACCAGCAAGGACGTCATGTTCGAGCTGCCGAGGGAGCTGGAGACGCGTCTGGAGAACATGGAGAAGGACATCAAGGCTGCCAAGGTCCAGATAGACGGTATCGCAGAGGAGCCCGTGCCCGACATCAGCATACCAGCTGACCTCGAGCAGAGGCTGGAGAGGCTCGACAAGACGGCGGCTGCGCTTCAGGCGCAAATCGAGGCGAAGCTCAGCGAGGCCCCGTCCGGCGATGTCCACAGCCCCAAGGTGCACGAGGAGCTGGTTGTCGCGGTGGCCAAGATCAACGAGGACATCGCAAGGATAAACAACAGGATAATCAAGATAGAGGAGTTTCTCGCGCAGGCAACTGCCCGCGCGCCCGCGCCGCGCGTGCGCACCCTGAAGATGCCGCCGCAGTGATTGTCCTGGCGGGACCGGAGTGGACCTACTGTCACCGGACTTCTATCATCTGGAATCCGGAATCGGGGTCGTTTCCGAAGGCGTCGAGCCTTCCGCGGATCATCCACTCGTTTCTGACCGTTCCGTTGTAGGACGGCTGTCCCTGCGGTATCTGGATGGTCGCCTCGAATGTCCTGGATTCGCTCGGCTGCAGCATGAACGCCGGTGCTATGGATATCGCCTGCTTCACCGTGTCGTGGTTTATGTTGACCATCTGCTGGCACTTCATGCACTTGACCTGTCCCTTCTCCGTGGCATGGATGTCGACGAACACTCCGCCTGACTTGACCTCCTTGCCCATGGACATCACGGTCACCTTCACGCTGATCGACTCGCCCGGCCTCATCGGCTGGTGCGGGTATTCGATGCTCACCTTCGCGGCGCCGCCTGTCATGGCAGTGCCTACGTTCTTGACTTTGTCGAGGAAGCCCATTAACCCACCTCTGGGCGTATTATTTTGGAGGGGGATATATATTTCCTATGCCCTAAGAACCAGATTGCGAAATGACCCACATGCCCCGGGACAGTGGAGGTGGGCCCGATGGGATTCGAATCGTCGACCAGCCAGTAGACTGGAAGGCGAGTTCAATCAGAGGGGGATGCGCTCGGACTCATTCTCCTTTCTTAGTCCTCGCTGGATATCTCCGGAAACGACAAGACACGGCGATCAGAACCATCATGCAGAGGACAGGCGTGAGGACCTCCGCAAACTCAGGTATCTCAATTTCATGAACGACAACCTCGATTGAGGTTGTGTTCATTAGACCGTCGTCATCTCTAGCCTGGATTGTCACGTTGTACAGGCCAGGCGATCCGAATGTATGAGACACTCGCTTCTCCCGCGACCAACTGGTGTCCCAGATGCCGTCGCCCTCCCAATCCCATCTCACATCGAGCCACTCGACAGGATCCTCATCGTCGGTGGAGTTCCAAGCGTCAAACGCAAACTCTGTCGTGGTGTTGCCGATATCATCCCTCGCCTGCAAGCTCGCAACAGGGGGCGCCACTGGGGCGCAGCGTGACATCAGCGGGTAGTGGTCCACGTTACCCTCGTCATCAATGACGATGGGAGTATCGCCAATTCCATCGGGACCTGATAGATTCTGATCTGGTCCGGAGAGATTGTCATATCCTGTGTAGTTGGACCAATAATTGCCTCCTCCTGGGTAGCCCAAGTCCCACTCATCTGGAGCAGACCTGAACGAATGGGACGTGTCGGAGTTGTTCATGAAATCATTATGGTAGTAGGTGCAGTTCCCTCCGCTCGAAAGCCAGTACCAGTAGCACGTGTTCGCCACTATGTTGTCAGCAACTGTGCTGTTACCAAACCGTGAAATCTGAAACCCCCAATACTCGGTGTTCATCACGCTGTTGCGAGTCACCAGGACATGAGAGCTCAAATCAAGATACACGCCGGTCTGCCTGATGTAAGAAGCATTGTTGCTGAACACAGTCGCGTTCTCCATCCCAGCTAGATGGAATCCCATCGCATCGATGCCACAGTCCCACACCTCATTGTGCGAGATGTTGCAGTTGTTGCAGTTCTGTATGCCAATCCCCATAGCCGAGCTCTTTGTGACTTCGTTGCCCATCATCGTCACGTTCGAGCATTCTCTTGCCCATGCGCTCCAGGTGCAGTTCGTAAACAAGTTCCCGTCAATCATCAAGTCCTCGCAATAGCGGAAATGCACGCCTGAACCATCGATTCCCAAGAAGGAACAGTTCTCGATTCGGCAGTCCTTTGATCTCTCAACATGGATTCCGTAGCGGTCCCAAGAGAATCCGTCCGCCTCGGAGTGTATCAGAACATCTCGGATGACGAAGGATTTCGTTGTGTTGTAGACATGAATCCCTTCTTCATAGGCTCCATCGACCTCGATGTCCCACCCTGATATCACATACGGATCTTCCGGGATCCCCGAGCCCCCAGTCGTGCCGTTCTCCTCAGTGAAATCCGAGTCGCTCAAGATGCGAATTGGCGAATGGGCCACGTAAAGAGGCTCCAGGTGCATGGGAGTTTTGACCTCATCATTCTCAACCTCATTCCCCAGGTTAAGGAAGAGGGCCACCAAGACTGCGGTCACGATAGTCACCGCCACCACTCCTTTTGGATCGTGAGTGCGCGACCTCGCAGGAACCCTTATCGAACTCCCGAACCTATATCGGGGCGTCAGCCCGAAGTCCCTTCCGTCCTCCAGTTCATAGGACCGTAACCTTTCCATGGTTCTCGTTGTCCTTTCCTTCGGGCATATCGACCTCGACGGACTATGAGCCTTTCGTAGGACCAAAGCGGCCCGGTGCCATCCGGGCCCATCGGCCGGGCTGTTGCGAGCTCCGACCTGCTGAAACGCTGGCCTATCGTGACCTCAAACGCCGGTCCTGTTCTGAGCAGGCTCTCCGGGGAAGTCGTCGTCATCGAATGGGTTGTTGTTGTTCTCATCGTAGTAGCCCGGGTCCTCACCGTGGGTGTGCTGGACCTGGTCTCCGCCCGCGGAGACGGTTCCGACTCCCGCAAGCGCTATTCCCACAACCAGGCACGCAAGCCCCAGCGCCAGTATCCTTCTCGACATGCCGTCTGAGACTCTATCGAGCTGATAAAACCCTTGCCACCTCGTTATCAGCGGATGCACGAAAGGGCGCTTTGGGGGGGATGGACCCACGCCAATCTGGCCTTGGACATTTCGGTTTCTTTGAGCCCTCGTCCGTCATAGGTTGGGACGGGGTGAGAGAGTGAGTGGGCCCAA
>ERZ1649853.553-NODE-553-length-15812-cov-13.492987_pt1 | contig 15812 bp, 12 predicted proteins | sample MGYA00575353_ERZ1649853 | MGnify/ENA primary metagenome ERZ1649853 (study PRJEB40853, sample SAMN11349654) | freshwater sediment metagenome | isolation source: river sediment | host: Sediment | place: India: Okhla Barrage, New Delhi | collected 2017-02-21 ...
GAGTACAGCTACAACGGCTTCAAGGCCGTGGACGGCGTCTGCTTCTTCGTGCGGGAGGGCGAGATCTTCTCCTTCCTGGGGCCCAACGGAGCCGGCAAGAGCACAGTGATCAACATCCTCACCACGCTCCTGCCCATGCAGAAGGGCTCCGTCACCATCGCCGGCTTCGACCTGGCGAGAGAGCCGCAGCAGGTGCGCCGCTCCATCGGCATCGTCTTTCAGGATGAGACGCTCGACCGCGACCTGACTGTGAGAGAGACCCTGGAGCTGCACGGCCGCATCTACTCCCTGCCCGGCCCGGAGCGGCGCGAGCGGATCGAAGAGATCATCCAGCTTGTGGAGCTGGAGGACAAGAGGGACGTCCGCACCCGCTACCTCTCCGGGGGCATGAAGCGGCGTCTGGAGATAGGCAGGGGGCTCATGACCAGGCCCCGCGTCCTATTTCTCGACGAGCCGACCATCGGTCTGGACACTCAGACCAGGCGCAGGATGTGGGAGTACATCAAAAAGGTCAACGAATCCGGCACCACCATATTTCTGACGACCCATTACATGGACGAGGCGGACGGGGTAAGCGACTGGATCGATATCCTGGACAGGGGCAAGATCATAGCCTCCGGCGAGCCGGCCCGGCTCAAGGACGCACTGGGCAGGGACATGATCTACCTGGACACCAGCGACAACGCCAAGGCCGAAAGGCTCCTCTCCGGCCTGAAAGCCGTGCGATCGGTCAAGTCAGGGACAGCGGGCATCGCTGTCACCATCAACTCGGACGGCACCCGCTGCCTCCCCCACATCATGAGCTTGCTGGTCAGCCAGGGCCTGGATATCGTCAGCGTAAACCTGAAGAAGCCCACCCTCGATGACGTCTTCGTGCACTACACGGGCCGCGACATCAGAGATGCTGGTGCGGGAAAGCTGCACCGCTTGCCGGAGCCCAAAGGCAAAGGGGGCCGTTGAAAATGTCCTGGGAGTTTGCCACCATCTACTGGCGGGAGATGCTGCGCTTCGTGCGCTTCCGCATGTCCCTCATGGTCTCACTCATCCAGCCCGCCCTCTGGATGGCCCTCTACGGGGCGGCCATGTCCAGCAACTTCGCCCGGCTGGGCTCAGGTGGAGCTGTGCCGCAGGGCGCAGAAGCAGTCTCATACCTCACATTCATGGGGGCGGGGGTCATCGCCCTGACCACGCTGTTCACCAGCCTCTTCGGAGGCATCAGCCTGCTCTTCGACAAGAACTGGGGGCTGATGAGGGAGCTTATGGCCAGCCCCATGCCCAGAAACCACATCATCCTGGGAATGGGCCTCTCCGGAGTGACCAAGTCCTTCATCCAGGTGATTGTGATCATGCTCTTCGGCCTGGTCATAGGCGTGCGCTTCTTTTCCGGCTACAGCCTGATGCAGACGGCAGCGGCGGTGCTGGGTGTGCTGCTCTTCGTGGGCGTCTTCTCCCTGGGCTTTCTCTTCCTCTCCTCAGCCATCTCCATGAGCATGGACACTCCGGAGGGGCTTCAGGCAGTGATCACTCTACTCAGCCTGCCGCTATTCTTCGCCAGCAACGCCCTGTATCCCATCGATTCCTCTCCGGGGATTGTGAGAACATTAGCCACGATCAATCCGCTCACCCACCTGGTGAACGGGGTGCGCTACTTCGCCGTGGGCGGCGACTTTTACGCCATCGGGGTCCACTATGTCTACAGCAGCCAGGAGATCGCCGTCTCATTTCTGGCGCTGGTCGGCTTTGCCGCCGCCATGTTCCTGGTGGCCCGGAGGGTCTTTGCAAAGGCAGTGGTGACCTGAGATGCACCGGACCTGCCATTCCCGGCGAGCCCTTCATGCCCGCGCCGCTCTTAACGCGGGAGTTAATTAGTTTGAATGCGAAGGAGAATCTATGAAGGTTTTGGGAATATGCGCGAGCCCCCGCGGCTCGAAGAGCACCACTCTGCGGCTGGTCCAGGCTGCCCTGGAGGGCGCAGCCGCCGGCGGAGCGGATGTGGAACTGGTGGACGTCTGCGATCTGGACATCAAGTTCTGCAATGCCTGTCAGGTCTGCTTCAAGACCGGCGAGTGCATTCATGAGGACGACTTTAAGCCTCTTTATGACAGGATCCTGGCGGCGGACGGCCTGGTCTGGGGCTCGCCCAATTACTTCCACACTGTGACCGCTCAGATGAAGACGCTCATCGACCGCATGGCGGACGCCGTTCACTGCCAACTGCTCACCGGAAAGTACTGCTGTAGCGTGGCCAGCGGAGGCAGCAACTACGATCAGGTCACAGTCTACCTGGATGCCCTGATGCTCAACTTCGGAGCCTTTGTCACGGGTAGCGTGGGCGCGGCCATGTCCAGCGGGCCGGAGGCTCTCGAGGAGGCGGAGAAGAAGGCCGTGCAGCTCGGCAGATCTCTGGCCGGGGACATCTCCGCCAAACGGGACTACATCGAGCAGAGGGAGATGCTGGAGGAGACCCGCGAGTACTTCAAGCGCCTGGTGAAGATGAACAAAGAGAGCTGGGAGCACGAGTATGAGTACTGGAACAGCATCGACTGGAACTGAAAACACAAAAAAAAAGAACGAAAGCCCACCAGCATCAATCCTCACAACTCTTTAATAGTTTCCAGTCCTATTCAAATGTTCATGCTGACACTGGAAGAGGGCCGGCTGGCGGTGCGCCTGGCCAGGCAGGCGGTTGCAGGCTATATCGAGAACAAGAAGGTCATCGAGCTCAGCGGGTTGCCGCCAATATTTGAGGAGAAGAGGGGCGTATTTGTGACCCTCCATGAGGAGGGCGACCTGCGGGGCTGCATCGGTTATCCTGAGCCCGTTCTGCCCCTGGGCCGGGCCATCGTCGACTCGGCCATCAACGCCTGTTCCCGCGATCCGCGCTTTCCCGGGGTCCGGCCTTCCGAGCTAAAGAGAATCGAGATTGAGGTAACTGTTCTCACCAAGCCTGAGGCCTACACCGAGCCCAAGAAGAGGCTACCGGAGCTGGTGGTCATAGGCCGGGACGGTCTGATCGTCAGCAAAGGGCCCAACTCCGGGCTGCTCCTGCCCCAGGTGGCTCCGGAGTGGGGCTTTGACTCTCTGGAATTTTTATCCCAGACCTGTGTGAAGGCCGGCCTCCCCCCGGATGCCTGGCTGGATGAGGACACAGAGGTGCAGCACTTCCAGGCCCAGATCTTCGCCGAGGTCGCCCCGGAGAGGGAGGTCTTCGAGAAGAGCTTCACCGAGAGCCCCTGCGGGACGGGGTAGTTCTCTGAAGTAGAATGTCGTGGCTCAGATCCATTTCAAAATAGCGGAGAGCCAAGCAGCTCTCAGCCGCAGAAAGAAGAGTGAAGGGCGAAAAGCCCCTTTGCCGCCGCCTCGATCCGCCCTCTGCCCTCCAGGCACTCCAGCCAGCGCCCGGCGATCCAGGATGGGCCCTGGTCTGCGCCGAAGAGGGATCCGGCAATGGAAGCGATGGAGTCGGTGTCGCCGCCTCCGCTGGCTGCTGCAATCAGCCCCTCCTCCGGCTCCTTCTCGAACTTGAGAAAGCAATAGAAGGCAGCGGGTACGGTTTCGGCTGCCAGGGGCGAGTTTCTGATCAACCCCAGAGCATCCTCCACCGGAAGGTCGAGCAGGCTTTCCGCCCACATTAGCCTCTCGGCAAAGTCGGCATCAATGCGGCTGGCCTGGGAGGCAGCATATCTCAGGACCATGCATTTATCAAAGCCGTTCAAGGACAATGCCACTCCCACGGCCACAGCCACCGCCGCCGCCCTTGCCGCAGGAGATGCGTGAGTTGGGAGGCTCTGCAGGTCGGCATAGCTCTTGACTACATTTATGTCCCGGTGATAGAGCAGGCCGATGGGCGCCGCCCGCATGGCCGAGCCGCAGGTGGGAATGGAGAGCCCAGAATGCTGCCAGGGCGTCCCGGCGAGCATGGACTCCACGGCAGAGCGGGTGGCAAATCCCACCCCCCGGTTGAGCCGCTCGTCCAGCGTCCAGGCTGCGCCCCAGTTGGCAAGCTTCCCGGCAAAGAGGTCGGCAGAAAAGCCGTGCGCCTCAATAATGGACTCTGCCAGGATAAGCGTCTCCTCGGTGTCGTCTGTAAACTGCCCGGCCTGCAGGCCAGAGTGAAAATGCTCCTCCGGGGCGGGCAGCATGTCCCGAACCACACCCCAGCGCGCCCTGATCTCCCGGGCGGTGTAGCCCTCCGTGGGCATGCCCAGGGCATCGCCCACAGCAACGCCCAGCAGACAGCCTATAAAGCGACCCTGAAGATCCATCACTCGGGCCTCATGTGGGAATTGATCTCCATAGTTTCGCTGGATGCCTCTGCCCCAGAGATATCATAACTCAAATTAGCCCCTGTAGCATCTCTTTCGGATCTATCAGCCCCATCTTCTGCCAGATGAGGTATATGCCGATGAAAGTTCCGGCCATGGCTCCCAGATTGGAGAGTGCTGCCACCATTATGACCCTGAAGAGGCGGTTTTCCATCATCTGGGAGAAGCTATCCGCCTGGGCCAGCCTCTTCAGGTCGGATACAGTCGGCTTGATCTTCCAGGCCTCCACCATCCCCGCAAACCATCCGGCCGCTACAAAGGGGTTGAGGGTGGTCATCCAGGCCACCATGAGCGCCGTGAGGGCAGAGAGGGGATGGCCCCTTGCCAGCAGCACCCCCAGAGCTGACAGCCCGCCGGTGACTGCGAACCATATGGCAAAGGCCAGCAGGATGGCATGGCTGGACTGGGCACTTGCCAGCACCAGGCCGATGGTGGCCAGGATGAGCAGGCTCACCACTGCCCCGAAGATCCTGGCAAATGTGATCCTTTTTTTGGGCTTCTCATTCAGGCTCTCGATAGCCGGAATCCTCTCCGGATGGGCCAGGTGGCGGGCTATGCCCTCCCGGTGTCCGGCGCCAACTACCGCCAGCACCCGTCCCTGCTTGGAGAGGAGGTACAGGTTTCGGGCCAGGTAGGCATCGCGCTCGTCCACCAGGGCGTTGGCCGCGCCGGGAGATATCTTGCGAAACTCCGCCACCATCTGGGTGACAATGTCCTCCTGGGTGATGGTATCGATGTCGATCTCTTCCTCTCCGCCAAAGCCCAATGCCGGCGGGACCATGGACCAGAGCAGCCGCAGCTTGTCAAAGAATCCCATGGCCGACCAGAAGCGCTGGATGGTGATGCCCACATCCCTATCCACAAGAGCCACCCGCGCCCCCGTCCTCCTCGCAGCTTCAATGGCGGCCAGCATCTCCGATCCGGGCTTGACCCCCATCTCATCTCCGATCTTCCTTTGAATGTAGGCCAAAAACCACTGCACCAGGAAGAAGTAGAGCTTTCCGCCGCTTAAGAGCTCGCTGATCTTGATCTCCTTCTCTTCCTCCTGTCCGGTTAAAGCCCGGTAGCGGGCAGGGCACAGCTCCACTGCCACAATATCCGGACGCGTCTGCTCAATCCTGCTCACAACCTCGGCAACGCTCTTCTCAGAAACGTGAGCCGTTCCGACAATGATGACCTCGTGAAGCTCACCTCCCGTAGAGGGCTCGGATCCGGGCACCACCAGCCTGGTGGCGGGAAGTGCCTCATCCTTCATCGCATCCGTGTTATCCAAATTTATTACCTCTCATGCTCCCCTCTGGGTGGAGAGCTCAATGGCCCTGACCAGATCCTCTCTGGAGAGTATGCCTGCCAGCCGGCCGGCATCCATCACCGGAAGGCGGTGAATCTGCAGATCGTTCATCATCTTCATAGCAGTCGATGCCTGCTCCTCAGGAGCGATCACATATAACTTTCTTGCCATCACATCCCCCACCCGGGTAGCGGCCCGCTTCTCCTCAGCCACCTTCTGCAGATCGCTGAGCGTGATGATTCCCCGCAGGACATCCTCTTCGAAGACGGGATAGCCGCGGTGCTTCTCCTGAAACATCAGCTCTTTTAGCTCCTGGAGGGTCATATCGGAGGAGATGGTTTTAACCTGCCTGGACATGATGTCTGCAACTCTTATGCCCTCCAGGCTGATGGAGATCTCAGTTGCCTTCCCCTCCTCAGACGCCCCCACATAGACGAAGAATGCCACGAAGATGAGCATGAAGTTCAGAGAGGAGAGCCCCAGCAGAAACATGAGCGTCGCGAAGATCTTTCCGATATCTGCCGCCCGGCGGGTGGCTTTGGCATAGGGCATTCGCCCCGCGAACCAGGCTCGCAGCAGGCGGCCTCCGTCCATGGGAAAAGCAGGCAGGAGGTTGAAAGCCATCAGAACCAGGTTCATGATGCCCAGGGTCCAGAGCATGACGGACAGAGCATTTCCCTGCCCCAATGCTGCAAAAGCCCCGGATAAGAGGGAGAAAGCCAGTCCGAGGAGGCCGCTGATGGCCGGGCCGGCGAAGGCCATCTTCAGCTCCAGGCCGGGATTTCTGGGCAGCTCCTCCATTGCCGCCACACCGCCGAAGAAGTAGAGGGTGATGCTTCTTATGGCGATTCCGCTCTTGTGAGCGATATAGGAGTGGCCCAGCTCATGCAGAGCCACGCAGATGAATAGAATCAGGGCAAAGGCCAGGGAGGCGATCCAGCGAATGCTTTGCGGCTCTACGTTCCCAAAGCCGTAGGTTCGGCCGTAGATATCCTGGCTGAATGTGGCGAAGGCAAAGGCCACATAGATGATTATCAGAAGAAATGTCCAGTGCAGCCGCACGGGGATGCCCATGACCTTTCCGATCTCCAGGGATGGATTCATGAAGGACACATGACCTGCGGCATTAATAGATCTTTCTTTTATTAATTTTTAAAGTGAGCGGGTAGGAGAGTGGGGGTTCAGTGTGGATTTCAAAAACTAGGATTACCCGCTCAATTTAAAGAAGCGATGATAAAGATATAAATTTTTCCCTTAAGGGCAGAGGCCCGGTCACCATGCGCCGGCTCTGAAGCTATTGCCGGCTCCGGTCCTGGTGTCCCTGGGCTTGCTGATAGGCATTTACCAGGTATCGCACCTGGGCGCTATGCTCAGCCATGCAGGCCGCAGTATAGGCATCTATCAGGCTCTTGCCTGCAGCGAAGACGCCGTGGCCGCGCGCCAGGCAGGCCTGATGATCTCGCAGGGCAGAGGATACGGCCCTGGCCAGGTCCGCCGATCCCAGCCTTCCCTCAACTATGGGCACGGCTCCCAGGAAGATCAGCCCTTCGCTATCCAGAGGCATCACCTCCACCTGCTCCAGAAGAGAGAGTGCCACTGCATAGGGTGAATGGGTATGGATAATGGCTCTATGGGACGAGCACTGATACACTGCCCGATGAACACAGGTTTCGCTGCTGGCGGTTCTGTCGGCCTGGCAGGGACCGGCAAGGTCAACCTGCACTATCTGGCTCTCATCCAGCTCGTCCAGCATGCTACCTGTACAGGTGATCAATATGCTGCCGCCGGCGGCCAGGCTGATGTTTCCGAACCTGGAGCTGGTCAGGCCTGAGTCCACTGTCTTCTGTCCGAAACGGGATATCTGCCGCCAGGGCTGCTCCTCATTCATGCCAGATTCACCCTTTCTCCCGCAAATGGAAAGGGACCGCCAGAGAGTCCACCTCCCCGAATTTCCCCTGCATGTCCACTGTTACCTGATAGTCTCCCGCCGTCCAAAAGCTAGTCTCCCAGCGGGCTGAGTAGATGCCGTTTTCGTCCAGGTCGTCCATGGCTATCTGCTGGTAATTATCCGGGCCTTTTATATTGGCGTTAATGGATCTGATCTCTCCAATAGCCCGGGCTTCTATCATGACCATATCGCCAACTTCTGCCTCTTTCACGCTGGTGTTAGCAGACTTCAGATAGGGTGCGGAGAGCTCCGGCGAGCCGGAATCGATCTCCTCCAGGGCTCTGCTGAGATTTAAGGCACCATAGCCGTAGATGTTGTCCAGTCCCGATTCTCCCAGGTCATCTGCGGTCTTGAGAAATGCCCTCTTCACACCTGCCGGGTCCAGGTCGGGCCGCGCCTCCAGCAGCAGTGCCGCCGATCCTGCCACCTGGGGCACAGCCATGGAGGTGCCGCTCATGGAGCTCTGCGCATTCTTCGATCCAGCCAGAGCGGATACGACATCGACGCCTAAAGCGACCAGGTCGGGCTTTATTTCGCCGCTGGAGGTGGGGCCTCGCGATGACATCTCGTATATCTCGCCGGAGCTGTCTATTGCCCCCACGGTTATTACCTGCTCAGCATCTCCGGGGATGACTATGGATGAGGGGCCTGGGCCGGAGTTTCCGGCGGCCACGCACATGACCAGGCCCTCCGCCACCATTTTGTTGCAGGCATCATCCAGCACAGTGGAGCTGTCGGAGGGGCTGCCTCCTCCTACTGAGAAGGATACCACGTCTATTCCATAGCGATCTCTGTTCTCCAGGCAGTAGTCCAGGGCTTTCAGGGCATCGGAGAGATAGCAGGCTCCATCCCGGTCCATGACCTTGATCACCACCAGACGGGCATCGGGAGCCACGCCTATTCCGCTCCCGCCGGCGATGAGACTGGCGCAGTGAGTGCCGTGGCCGTTGTCGTCATAGGCCCGGGTCTGGTTATTCACGAAGTCCCGGAAGGCTACAATCTTGCCGCCGTCGTTCAGGCTCTCGTGGCCGCTATCCGCTCCGGTGTCTATCAGGGCCACAGTAATCCCTTCGCCGGTGTAGCCGCGTTCGATCCTGGGATCATCGATAGAGGTCGAAGCCGAAGAGGATGGTCCGCCGGAAGGGGATGATTTTCCAAAAGAGGATAGCTTGACGGCTGGCGATTGCCGGGAAGGCGGGTCTGTGGAATTTGCGATCTTCAGCTTTTGATCCTTGTAGATCCCCTTGACGCCATCCGTCCCGGCGATCTTCTCCAGCTCATCCGAGGACACTGTCATGGCACTGGCCGGGAGGATGTGGAACTGAATTGTTGAGCTGTCATTTTTGCTCATGTTGCCGTCATGAAGAACTATAACCTTCACATCCTCGCGATCCTGCTCTTCCAGGCAGTCCTCGATGGCATTGCCGTTGAGGTCATTGGGATCGCGAATGGTGAGCCTGCCCGATTCGTCCTTTGAGGCATTGCCCGACCTGTCTTTGGCCACAATGGTGACTTTATATGTGCCCGGGGGCAGGTTGGAGCCGCAGTAACCTGTATACCGCCCGTCGCGATCCAGGTCCAGCATAAGGTTCATGCGATTGCCCACATCGGCATAAACCATCTCCACTCCGGAGCTGTCATGGACAAAGGCATTGATCTCGCTGCGCGGGTCACCGGTCTTTAGAGCGGAGGGGCTGACGCTCACCCCGTAAATGACCGGGGGCCGGCCGTCATCGGCATTGGTGGCGAAGTAGCTGCTGGACTCCCTGGCAAACCAGATGCTGGCCTTGTTGTTCTCCGAGGCGTTTTGCATGGGAAAGCTAGCCGCACAGCTTATCATGGCGGCCAATAAAATAAAATAGGCAAATGACCTGGAGTTCACGCTTGACCACTGTATTTCATCTTCAAGATTCTTATATTTGATGGTTGGGATCAATCCCTGGACCCGACCCGAATCTGCAGAGCATCCTGAAATGACTCAGTGATCTGCCCTGCGGTGGCCTCGATATCCACAGTGTAGTCTCCCGCGGCCACATTGGCATTCCAGATTCCCGAGAACTCATCTCCGCCGGATTTGATGCGCTTCATTATCACCTTGGATATGGCTTTGCCTGAGGGGCCAGAAACCCGCGCCGATACTGTGAATCCGTTATCGTTCCCGGTCCTCTCCGTCTGGGATGCCGAGCCTATCCTCACCACTCCGTCGCTGCTGCTCAGGTCGGCGTACCCCTGGGGGGAGCCGAATCCGCACGTTGCGCAGCCTTTTATGGTCAGGATGGTCATATTGCCGCTGCTGCCCTCTGCTTCGCTGCCTTTGCTCTGGTTCTTTGCTGCGAAGACGGCGGTGATTGTGACTGCGTCACCGATTTCGGCTGGATTGGGATTGGCCCTGGCCTCCTGCAATGTGAGGTTGAGGTGGGGCAGGCTGGACTGCCACTCCTGCCAGGAGTATATTCTGGCATCATATCCCAGGAGGGTCAATGCCAGCCAGGTCATGGATGCCTTGACTCCGGTGTTGGTATAGACCACGACCGGCCTGGCCTTCTCCAGGGACGAGAATATCTCCTTCAGTGACTCTTCGTCTTTGATGCTTTTGCCGTCCAGCACCCGGTCGTAGGGAATATTGATGCTCTCAGGTATCGATCCCGCCTCAAATTCCGCCTGGGACCTGGCATCAATTATCTGGGCTGTGCCGCTCCTCACAAATTCGAAGCTGGCCAGAAGGCTGGCGTTAATGCTGGGTGTATAGGTCTGAGCAGTGAGATTGGCCGGTTGCCATGCCGTAGGCTGCTGTGCAGCCACCCAGTCGTCCATGCCACCGTCCATTAGCCTGACCTTCTCGTGCCCCAGGTATTTCATGATCCAGTAGACATAAGTTGCTGCCGACGGCCCTCCCCCGCAGGGCTGGCATTCGCCGTAGATGAGCACAGAATCATCAGCCGATATGCCGGCGTTGCCCAGGACCCCGGCCATCTCGGATACGGACTTCAGGGCTCCGCCCGTCTCCAGGAATTCGGTGTAAGGTATGCTGACGGCGCCCGGGATATATTCAGAGGCGTCCGGGCTTATGTCGAGGATTATCTCCGAATCGTTGGCCGCCGTGAGAGGCGCCAGGACGGCGGCAAATTCTGCGCTCCTCTCTCCCTGCCCGCCGCTATTGGACGGTGCCCTCAAATCAGCGTCTGAGGCGGATTGACCGACCTCTTTTGCATCGGTTTTCTCTGCCGTAGTCTCCTCTGCGCTGGCCCGTGCGGCTGACTCTAATGCGGCATTATTTGCCCGGTTATATTTGGGATTGACCAGGCCGCCTGTACTGTATACGATCTCAGTTGTGTTTGTGCTCTCCCCATTCATGAAGGACGCCCACTCGGCGTTCAGAACGTCCTGCTGGGTGGATGCAGATCCTCCCTTGCAGGTGATGCACTCAGCGCCGGCACTGTCGGCAGCTGCCGTCAGGAGTAGCAGCAGTGCCATCCCAACAGAGAATTTGATATTATTCATTGACTCATCCTCTCTCCAGTCCCATTTCATGACGTAGCATTGACAGCGTCTCTATTTTTCCGGATCTGCTCATGAACCAGGTAGTCCTCGTAGGAGTAAAGCCGGGCCTCATAGCCGAGCATAGTCAGGGCAAACCAGACGGGAGATGCCTTGATGCCCGTATTGGTGTAAACTACCACCGGCTGATCTGTGTCCAGCAGTGAGAAGACGCGCTTGAGCCTGGACTCGTCCTTGATTCTGTTGTTGACGATGACGCTATCATAGGGGTAGTTCAGGGCTCCTGGAATATATCCCTCTCCAAACTCCTGGGTGGATCTGGCATCAACGATCTGAGCCGAGCCGCCCATTACATAATCGTAATCTGCTGTGTAATTGGTGTTCAAAGCAGCCGAATAGATCCTGGCGTCAGGTTTGAGCGTATCCTCAGAAACGGCCCCACCCGATGCCTGCCAGTCGCCGACCATCCCATCCAGGACCCTGACATTGTCCTGCCCCAAGGACTTCATGAGCCAGTAGACGAATGTTGCCGGAGCCGGCCCGCCGCCGCAGGGCATGCACTCTCCATAGATGACCACTGTGTCATCGGATGCTATTCCTGCCTGCCCTAAGACCTCCTCCAGCTCTTCGATTGGCTTTACCCTTGTCCCATTGAGAAATTGTGTATAGGGGATGGCAATTGATCCCTGGATGTGGCTGGTGGCATTCTCGCTGATGTCCAGCAGTATTTCGCTTCCAGAAAGCTCATCCATCGGGGCGAGCATTCTCTTGGCACCATCGCTGCGCATAATGGCTTCTTCCCCGGCTGAGCTGGAGGTGTTCTTCTCAGAGCCGGACTTCTTGGCTATGCTGCTCTTATCTTCTGTGCTGCTCTTCTCCGATGAGCTGCCCTCCTCTGTGCCGGACTGCGAATCGGCGCTGCTGTTAAAGCCAGAGAGAGGCTGATTCCATATGCCTACCCGGTTCTTCTGGGCAGTGGACAGGCCGGCCATGACCTCTTTCTCTGCTTGGGGGTTGCCAATCTCATCCAGCTTGGCCAGGCCGTTCCAGCCAGTCTCTCCTTTGCAGGCATCGCAATAGGCTTCTCCGCCAAAAGCTGCATTGGACAGCATAAATAGAGTGAAAAGAATCAGTGCTCCCGTGGCCACTAGACATGATGCAAGAGATGATATTCTGTACGATCTGATTTCTATCATTTGTCTCCCCTTTTTGCCTGTGAAGTATCTTAAAGATTTGATTCCAGATCTCAGGCCGCATGGTGGGCCGAAAGAGCCGGCCTCACCTGGCAGTAACTTCCACCTTGCCCAGGCCCACCTCAATTTCAGCCCCTCGCGCATCTCTGGCGGCAAGGACGATTTCATACTCTCCCGGATCGAGCAGCGCGGTGGAGAATGTTCCCTGGTACTGCTCTCCGGATAGCACCAGCCGGCAGTAGCCTGAGGCCTGCTCGCCATCCTCATAGGCACGCACGGTTACCTGCTGGAGGTCGTACCGGGATTTGAGCTTTGCCTTTACCTCAATGCCGTCGCCCACCCTGGCCCGGGTGGCTGAGAGATGGCTGTCCAGGATGGAGATGGACTCTATCTGTCCGCCCATGATTGGATACTGGTCGGCAGCGTTTTCTGATATCGGGTACGGGGTGTCCCCGATGCCGTCCTTTCCGGGGGCATCCTGCCCTTCTCCCTGCCTATCGTCGCTGCCCTGGTAGTCGCTCCAGATGTTTCCACCAGTAGGGTAAGCCGCATTCCAGGTGTTATCTCCCCGGTTGTCTGCAGATATGGCGTTGTCAGATATGCGATTTCCATAAACCAGATTTCCATCCGACTCCAGGAATACTCCCGTCTGGCTGCCGGAGATGTTATTGTAGGTGATTGTGTTGCCGTCCGATCCGCTCTGTATCTGCAAGCCGTAGCGGCCGTTATCCACGATCATATTTCCGGCAATGGCATTTTTGCCCGACTCATCCATTAATGTGATACCTGCTACCACATTGTTCTCTATGCTGTTATTGAGGATGCGATTGGCGGTGCAGTTGATGCGCAGGTCCAGGCCGGAGTTGGTGTTCCGGGAGAGGTCATTATTCTGGATGAGGTTTCCTGAGCAGCCGTTGAACATGTAAAGTCCGTACATATTCCCCTGCAGCACATTGTCCCGGATGATGTTGTTTTTGCAGGAGGGAAAGAGATTGATGCCGTAAGCGCCGTTGCCGTAGGCGGAATTGCCGGCGATGAGGTTGTCATTGGAGTTGGAGAGGTATATCCCGTACCAGCCCTCGCCCACTATGCCGTTGAAGCTGGCGTTGTTGCCGGTTATTGTATTGCCGTCTGAGAAGAGAAGGGCGATGCCGGGCTGGGCGCAATAGATTACTGTGTTGTTGGCTATGGTGCAGCCTTCTGCATAGTTGAGCTTGATTCCATAAAATCCGTCTCTGACCAGAAAGCCGCTCATGTTTACATTATCAGCTTCTATGCTGACGCAAGCGTCCCTGTTTCCCGCCCGGATGACAGCATTCTCGCCGATCAGTGTGATGCTCTTTGATATGACAATCCTGTCGTATGTCCCGGCTGCTACCAGTAGGGTATCTCCAGAGCGGGCAGCGTCAATCGCCGCCTGCAGATTCGAGCTTACATTTATCTCTGCGGCCAGACCTGGAGAGAAGGTCAGCAGGGCTGCGCAGAAGAGGCAAAATACTTCAGTTTTCAAGCGACCCACCTTCCGCAAGAGCTGTCGTGAGGTTAATAAAGATAACGTATAGCATCCTTCTCTGTCCCTGGCCTTTGGGCGCAAATATGCATATCGATCATATGAGGGCAGGCCTGCCTACATAAGATACATATGAACGCAAGTCTTTTTATTTGTAATAGAAATGATATTGCTGTGGAGGAAGCCAATTTGAAGTATCTATATGCGATGGCAGGGATGATTCTGCTGCTGGCAGGCTGTGCGGCGGCAGGAAGCTTTACTGCAGAAATGGATGTCGATACATATGTGAATCAGAGCGATGCCAATCAGACCTATGCGGACAGCCCGGTTCTCTGGGCTGCATCTGAAGACGGCGCGGCCACTAAAATGGTATATCTGAGCGTCATCAATCTCTTCGGCTCTCAGTCCATATTCAAGCCGGATCAGATCACATCCGCAACTCTGACCCTTGATGCCGTAGAGGTGGAGAGCGCCGGCAAGGTAACAGCATACTTCCTGCATGGTGCCACTCTGGAAACTGCAACCTGGTATGACAGAGCGGATTACGATTCCTCTGTCTCTTCCTCAGCGGTAGAGGTTGAGGACACGGGAAGCTATACCTGGGATGTGACCGATATAGTGAAGAAGGCAATTGAGACCTGCACTGACGGCTGCCCCTATTCCATAGTCCTGGTGGCTGAGGATGATGCCGCGGTGGGATTTGCCTCTGGCGAGTCGGATGATGGGGATGAGCCGGAACTGAAGTACGAGACAAACGAATAAACCTGCAATAGACCTGCAATCCAGGCTCTCGAAGGGCAGGATCGCACATCCCTGCAAAAAGTTAGCGGGCTGTGCTATATCTGCCGTTACTTATTTTTTCGTCGCCCTGTATGAATGGCACATTATTCGTCGAATATTCTGCATCGCAGAAGAGGTTTTTATATCCCTTCTCACCAATAGGCGAGCCGATGCGCACCATCCTGTCCCTCATGCTTCTCTGGTTCGTATTTCTATGGGCAATGGCACCGGCCTCCTGCAGCCAGGCGGATTGGGCAGCCAGTGCCGATCAATATGCATCGGCAGGTCTGTCCAAAGACAGGCCCGCTGAGATAATCTTCATCGACTCACCGGGGTGCACAAAGTGCGCGGCTGCGAAGAGAAGTCTGGAGAAGATCGGCCAGGATGTGCCCATAAACATCTCTGCTCATTACTATTACACCGATGAGGGCCACCGGATAATCAAGCAGTACCATGCCGGAGATGTGCCGGCGGTGATCATCGGCGACCAGGCAATCGACTATCGCGATTACGATGGGGATATGGATCGGATGGAATTGCTGGTTCGCGCGGCACTGGCCAACTACAGCCAGCCCGGGCCTGCAGCCATCACCCTGCCTGGAAACAGAAGCGCAGAGCAGCCGCAGGGCGAGGGCATCTCAAATCTGAATCTGAAGGAGATCTCCCTTTACACAGTCTCTGCCGTGCTGGGGGCGGGGCTGGTGGCTGGATTCAATCCCTGCCTCCTGGGAATACTGGTGTTCCTGGCGGCATCAGTGCTCTCCTCCTCAGGAAAGAGGCGCGAGCTGCTCATGATGGTGATATTCTTCTCCCTGGGAATATTTGCCATGTACTTTCTCTTCGGCCTGGGCATGCAACAGGTGCTGCAGACGGAGGCGGTGGCTGCATCATTCCGCTACATCCTGACCGGCTTTCTGGTCATCGCCGGCCTCTCTCAGATCTGGGATGCGATGCGGCTGCACCGGGGCAGGCCCTCACTCTTCCGCACCGATTGGGCCCTCAAGTACTTTCAGGCCGGATTGGACCGGGGCCGCTACAGCTCCTACTTCCTCATCGGGGCGCTCTTCTCCCTGGTCAAGGCACCCTGTGTGGGAGCCATCTACCTCGCCATACTCGACCTTCTCTCGGCCAAAAGCTATCTGGAGGGGGCGGCTTACCTGTTCTTTTTCAATCTGGGCGTGATCCTGCCCATACTGGTTTTAGGCGGGGGGATTGCCCTGGGCATGAGCCCGGAGCAGGTGGACTCCTTCCGAAAGGACCACCGGGT
>ERZ1649853.555-NODE-555-length-15790-cov-8.923101_pt1 | contig 15790 bp, 8 predicted proteins | sample MGYA00575353_ERZ1649853 | MGnify/ENA primary metagenome ERZ1649853 (study PRJEB40853, sample SAMN11349654) | freshwater sediment metagenome | isolation source: river sediment | host: Sediment | place: India: Okhla Barrage, New Delhi | collected 2017-02-21 ...
TCAATTCCCTTCATGTGGTGAGTATGGCAAACGCTGTAGCGCCAGAGCCGGCCGGATCGCAAACTGAGCCTGCTGCGTTGAGCGGCACACAGTCTGCTGCAAATGAACCGTCGCCGATATCTGCATCGAGCCTCGATTCGACTCAAAAGGCCAAAATTGAACAGGCATGGCTGGACTCCTTCTATCCTGCCGATCCTGCTTACTGGCAGTTGCATGCCTGGGCGAATTTGTAATTTTGATCTGATTTGCTTTTTTATTCCTTTTTAATTCCATTGCAGAAATTTAATGCTCTTCGCGATTTTCTGTGAGCTTAACTTAAAGCTATTGTCTATCATGTTAATCACGAACGGCCACCACAGAGACACAGAGCGCACAGAGGACTCACAGAGACGAAGTGTCAATAATCCAAAGGAAATAGCAAAGAACCAATTATATATATCGAGAATTCCAGAGGATATGAAATGCAGCCAAATCCATTCAAATACGACGACTCCTGCAAGCACTGCGGCGTCTGGCCGATCTCGGAGGGGCCGCACCACAGGGAAGACTGTCCCAGACATCAATCCCAAATGGCATTTGACTCCGATCTGAGCCGCAAATATCCCTGCAAGTTCTGCGGCGCGGTTCCGTTTATTGCCGGCCCTCATCATAAAGAGGATTGTCTGCGCCGGATTAAGTCTTGAAGGTTTGAAGGCTGGTTGGTCACTATCATTTTTAGCTTTATGTGGGTAATGAAGCGATTCGGCTTTTGGCTATTTCCTATGGCTAAACCAGAGTTACTCTGTCGTTTCTGTTGTTAGCTCTTGGTACGAAAATGCCGTCTCTGTGCGTGCTCTGTGTCCTCTGTGCCTCTGTGGTGAAAACGTCGTTAGCCATTGGTTACACCCAATAATCACAAACGTCCACCATAGAGACACTAGAAGCGCACAGAGGACTCACAGATCTTCAAGCCCTGATTTCGCTATGAAGTTCCGGCAAATGCCTCCTCCATAATCTTCCCGTAAATATAGCGGAATATCAGTTTGCCTGTAGCTATCACCGGCGTGGCCAGCAGCGCTCCCAATATGCCGAATGAGCCGGTAGCGACAATGACTCCTACCAATACTATCAACGGCGGCAGATCCACGGCACCGCCCATTATTCTGGGCACTAGGAGCTGGTTTTCCACCATTTGCACCAAGGTGTAGAAGACGATGATTATCACCGCAAAGACCAGGTGGCCCACCTCCAGATGCGTCGATCCGAAGAGCAGGGCCACCAAAACTGCGGGAACCGCAGCCAGGATGGGGCCGACATTGGGGATCAGCTCCATGAATCCGGCGATCACTCCCAGGAAGAATGCCTGGGGCAGACCAAGGATGAATCCGCCGATCCAGGTGATCAGGCCCACCAGGACCATGAGGTGAATCTGGCCGCGCAGAAAGCCGGTCCAGGTCCTGTGGATGCTTCCAAAGAGCAGGGAGAGCTCCGGGCCGTGGCCCGGAGGTATCAGATCGGAGAACCACTTCTTCATCTCGCCGGCGGAGAGAGTCATCTGCAGCGACATGAGCAGAGTGAACAGCACCGAAGCCAGGCCGGAGAACGTCGGCCCCAGATATCCGGCGAGAGCGCCCAGCGCCTTTCCAACACGGCTGCTCAGGTCGGCCACCGACATATGCACCGCAGGGGCAGGCACTGCGGCACCGGAGGTGGCGGCATTGAGGGCCTTGGTAATGGTCTCAAGCGCCGGATTGAAGGCCGAAGCCAGGAATCTGTGGTCCTGCAGGGAAACGGAGATGGACTGGATGGCGAAGATGAGCTTTTCGACAATTACATTGGGATCGATCTTCATGGCGAAGTTAATGGCATCCACCAGCGGCTGGATGAGCAGCAGGGGAATGATGAGCATCGCTGCCACCACAAACAGATATGTGATTAAAATGACGAAAGACCGATTAAGCCGGAGGCGGACGGAGAAAAACCGGATAACGGGATCGACCAGCAGGGCCAGCAGGGCGGCGCATATCACGAGAGAGAGGGATGACCGCCCGGCATAGATGATGAAAAGCACAGCCAGAAAGAGAAAAATCCCCATAATATAGCGTGTGGGCTGGCTCCAGTGGTTGCCGGCCATGGCTGCCTGACTTGCTGCCTTATCCTCGTGCAGCCGATCGCTGGCAGGTAGATCTTTTCCCCGATTATTGTTTTTTGTCTCGCTCATTTTGATTCACCCTTCATAGCAGCATTCATGCCGGCCTGGTCGGCCTTCGAGATCTTGTCTAAATTTCTTTGTATAGATATGGCAGTGCAATCGCCGATCTCCATAAAATAGCCGTCTGAGATCTCTGATCCTGGTTTGGATCGACGGCTAGAATTCATAAACGAGGTTCTCTCTCAAGAGCATTAAGCTTTTCTATTTGATGTATATTTTATTCCTCTTGGCCCGGAACTCACTGGAACCTGCCGGACTTGCCGTCCTGGAATTATCTTTGCCGATCTGGACATAGTTTAGCCGCAAATTTGAAATATAATCATTAAAGATTCTATTTAATAAACGGTGACTTTATGAGAATCAGGACATATTTGATTTCGATTGCGATAGCATCCATATTCATATTATTAGTGGCAATGGCTGTCGATGAGAATGAAGAGAAGTCTGCGCCGGCGGCAGATCCTCTACCATCCTGGAATGAGGGATCGACAAAGGACGCGATCATGGATTTTGTGACAAATACAACCAACGAGAGCCATCCGGACTATGTGCCGGCGGAGGAGAGAATCGCCACATTTGACAACGATGGCACTCTCTGGTGCGAGTATCCGGATTACGTCCAGTCCCTCTTCATGTTCGACCGAATCAGGGAGATGGCAGCAGAGCATCCGGAATGGAATGATACGGAGCCCTTCCGGTCCATCATCTCCGGCGAGAGATCCTACTCCACGAACTTTACAGTCAATGAGTCGCTGCAGATTTACGTCACCACCAGCTCCAACCTGACCGCAGACGAGTACATGAGCCTCGCCGGCGAGTGGCTCAATAGCACGCAGCATCTCAGATTTGGCCAGCCCTACACCAAATGCGTCTACAAACCCATGCTGGAACTGCTCAGTTATCTGCAATCCCAGGGCTTCAAGGTCTACATAGTTACAGGAGGAGACGAGGACTTCGTGCGCAGCTTCTCCGAGGAGGTATATGGCATTCCTCCTGAGCAGGTGATCGGCTCGGCATTCAAGCTGCAGTTTGTAGAGAACAACAGCAGCGTTTCGGTTGTAAAGCTCCCTCAGATCCTGGTCATGGATGATGGCCCGGAGAAGGCCAAGGAGATACAGCAGAACATCGGAATGAGGCCGATATTCGCCTATGGTAATTCGAACGGAGATATTGCCATGCTGCAGTTCGCTACATCGGACTCCCGACATGGATTGGGTCTGCTCAATCATCACGACGACCCCGTCCGCGAGTATGCCTATGACAGGCAATCGCCAATCGGAAGACTGGACGAAGGTCTGGATATAGCCGGAGAATGGGGCTGGCAGATCGTCAGCATGAAAGACGACTGGAAGGAGATATTTTAATATTTAAAATTTAAAAATGGGCCTGAATCTCAGGCCCTCAGATTTCTGACCAAATTCTTTTTTCATCAATTCTGCTCTTCATCAGGGCTTCAAAAAAAAATTAGCTCTCAACCTCCATTACAACCTTCTCCAGCTTCCCGGTGAACGGGAAGGGGCTGTTGTAGCTATTGGCGACAGGCGTCTGGGGATCCTTGCCCACCTCCAGCCCCTCCTCGAAGGAGTAGCGCTTGGGCACTGTGCGGGGCATGGAGACCTTTCCCTGCTCCTTGCCGTTGATAAAAAGGGTGCCCTCTCCCTGATAGGGTCCCGTCTTGTCAAAGGCAAAGCTCAGAGTGGACTGACCGGCAGCGACCTCATCTCCGGAGGTCACAATGTAATGGCGCAGCCCCAGGAAGTTGTAGTCGAAGACCAGATGACTGTCCTGGATGTAAAGGGACAGCCCGGCAAACCGGCCGCCGATGGAGAAGAGCACGCCCTCCGCTCCGCTCTCCGGGATTTCTACATAGGCGGTTATGGTATAGGAGCTGTTGTGAGTGTCCGGGATATCCGGCTCCATGATCTTCTCCACATCCGGCCTGTAGGTGTAGGTGAACTTCCCGGTCTTCTGAAGCTCATCATATCTAGCTCCTGCCCGGTCGTCCAGGGGAAGCACATTGTACTTGCCGGCCTCGGCCCACCAGCGCTCCTGCATCTCCTGAAGCTTCTCCGGGTTTTCGGAAGCCAGGTCGTGAGCCTCGGATACATCTGCGGATAGATTGTACAGCTCCCAGACGTCCTGGTCGAAGTTGCCTCCGGATGCCAGGTGATGGAATGCTACTGCCTTCCAGTTGTCGTACCACAGGCCGCGCGTGCCCATCATCTCGAAGTACTGCACAGCTTTCTGGGTCGGAGCGTCAGGATTGCCGAAGGTGTAGGCCAGGCTCGTGCCCTCCACCGGCCTCTGGGCTATTCCTCTGTACTCCTCCGGAGCCGTCAGGTTCAGGACCTCCAGCACGGTGGGCACTATGTCTATGGCGTGGCAGAACTGGCTCCTCATGCCGCCCTGATCCGGGATGCCTGCCGGCCAGTAGATGATCAGGGGATCGTGGGTGCCTCCCTCGTGGCTGGTCCACTTGTAGAGCCGGTTGGGTGTATTATCGGCCATAGCCCAGCCCAGCGGGTAGGTGGGATAGCTCGCCGGCCCGCCCAGATCGTCGAGATTGGCCAGCATTGTGCTTATGTTGGAGAAGGGAGTGGCCATGAACTGCTGCTGGAAGCCTGAGGAGTCACCGCCCTCTGAGATGCCGTTGGACCAGAGAACCATATTGGTATAGCCGTTGGCGTCTCCCTCCGGAGAGGCTCCGTTATCTGATATCACCACAATCATGGTATTCTCAGCGAGGCCGCTCTCGTTCAGATAATCCATGAACCGGCCTATCTGCTCGTCGGTGTAATCGATGTATGCGGCGTGAACCTCCGCCAGGCGGGCGTAGACCTTCTTCTCGTCATCAGTCAGGCTGTCCCAGGCTTTGACGTACTCGTCCCTGGGCGGCAGGACTGTGTCCTCTGGAACCACTCCCAGAGCCTTCTGCCGCTCCAGCGTCTCATTTCGCACAACATCCCAGCCCTGGTTGAAGCTGCCGTTGTACTTCTCGATGTACTCCCTGGGGGCGTGGTGCGGCCAGTGGCCTGCTCCGAAGGCCAGGTAGAGGAAGAAGGGCTTGTCCGGGTCGTTGCTCTTACCGTCGCTGATGAACTGGATGGAGCGGTTAACCAGGTCGCTGGAGAGGTGGTATCCCTCTTCCGGAGTGGCCGGGGGACTGATGCGGGTGTTGCCGGCTACCAGGTCCGGATACCACTGGCTGGTATGAGACTCCAAAAAGCCGTAGTACCTCTCAAATCCCCTGCCTAAAGGCCACTGGTCGTAGGGCCCGGCGGCGTTGATGGTGTCTGATGGGGCCAGGTGCCACTTGCCGGCGCAGTAGGTGTTGTAGCCCTGCTCTTTCAGCATCTCAGGCATGGTGGCTGCGGCTTTGGACAGGTATGTGGTGTATCCGGGATAGCCTGCCGGAAACTCCATCAGCACGCCCACTCCCACGGAGTGCAGGTTTCTGCCGGTGAGAAGGCAGGCCCGGGTAGGCGAGCAGATGCCTGTGGTGTGGAAGTTGTTGTAGGAGAGGCCGCCAGCCGCCAGGCGGTCGATGTTGGGCGTCTCGACAGGTCCGCCGAAGCAGCCCAGGCCGCCAAACCCGATGTCGTCGAGCACCAGGAAGACCACATTGGCTGAGCCCTTGGCTGCCCGGTCAGGCTCCAGGCTGCAGGCCACTGAATCTTTGTAGGTCAGGCCGATCTTCTGGCCCTGGCAGGTTCCGCTCTCCCGGGATGATGCCGATGGATCTGATGCCCCGGAAGCGGATGCACTGGCATTGGCGGACTGGATGACCAGGACCGTCTCCTTCTGGGGGGAGGCTACATCCTCGTTGGCCACATCGGCCAGAGTGGAGCTGTCGGTCAGGACCTTTCTCCTGTTGGTGACCAGTTCCAGGCCGGACCGCTCACCGGCCAGGGCAGAACTGCTCTTGTCGTCTGCTGCCAGATAGTCGTACGGCTGGCTCTGTCCAGCCGCGAGAGCATCAGTTGCGGCTGGAGAGCCATCGCTATCCGCGGCAAAGCCGCCGGACGCGATGATGGCGAACAAAAAAATTGCAATAGCCATTATCAATCTTTTTCTATCAAAGATATTAATACCTCCTGAGATCTTTGATAGCATCATAGTAATATATGTCTTTTGCCTAAATTGTCTAAAGAGCACCGATAAAAAGATCAATAGATAGGATGGTGATAATATGAAATATAGAATGTCAACTTTAGGATTAATTCTTTTATCAATCTGCATTTTGGGGCATTCTGCGCTGGCGGAGGGCGCGGCAGAGCAGGCCGGCCTGCCATCCGGCCAGGGTGAGTACAATCAGGGTGATCAGGATGAGTACAGCCAGGATCAGTATGCTCAGGCGGAGAGGTTTCTGCCCGCCAATGCCACTTCCTCCATCTTCAACGCCAGCGTCGATCCTCACTGGATCGCGGGAACGGATTCTTTCTGGTATCTGAAGAATGGCAGGGGAGGCGATCAGTTCGTCCTTGTGGACATCGGGAACAGGACAAAAGCCGCTGCCTTCAACCAGACCTCTCTGGCGGCATCGCTCTCCGCCGCGGCCGGAGAGCCGGTTGATCCAGACCATCTTCCCTTTGCAGAGATCACTGTATCAGGGACAGATGGAGCGGGGGCAGTCGAGATTGGATTTGAGGCATTTGACAGGAGCTGGCAATATAACGCCACCAGCGGCGATCTGGTGCAGGATTCCCCCCGGCCCCTTAGCCCAGGCGAATCTCTCTCCCCGGACGGCAGGCTGGCAGCCTTCGTGCTGGACCATAACCTCTGGATCAGAGACACTGAGACGGGTGAGAGGTATCAGCTCACAGATGACGGGATAAAGGACTACGCCTACGCTGAGCGCTCCGAGACGGTCTCCCATCCCGTCACCCTGGCCAGGCTCAATGAGACGGCAGAGCCCTATTCCGTCTGGTCACCGGATTCAACGAAGATAGCCACATTCAGGATGGACCAGAGGAACGTCTCGGATATGCACCTGCTCCAGTATGTTCCAGGCAACGACAGCCGGCCCAGGCCCTGGAGCTACAGGTTCGCAACTCCTGGTGACACAGCCCTTCCCATGTACGAGCCGCTGGTCTTCGATGTCGCTGCCAGGAAAGCCGTTGCCGTAAATAGCCCGGCCCAGCCGGAGGTGTCGCTGATGGATACGGAGGACGATGTGCTGCAATGGTGGAGCGATGACAGCCGGACCCTCTACACCCTCTACGCAGAAAGAGGAGAGAAGGCCCTGCGTCTCCTGCGCACTGATCCGCAGACGGGCCGGACGGAGGAGGTCCTGGAGGAGAGGGGCAGCACATTCGTGGAGGAGAACCTCGATTATGCCAGCCCGCCCAACGTACAGGTCCTGAAGAGCGGGGATGTGATCTGGTTCTCGGAGAAGGACGGCTACGGCCACCTCTATCTCTACGGGCCGGACGGAAAGGAGAAGAACGCCATCACTTCAGGTGATTGGGCGGTCAGAGACCTGCTCTACGTCGACGAAAACGCATCGCTGGTTTATTACCTAGCGGGAGGCAGGGAGGCGGGGCGCGATCCCTACTACCGGCACCTCTACCGGTCCGGCCTGAACGGCAGCGGCCAAAAGCTGCTCACCCCTGAGGACGCAGACCACAATGTGCAGGTGGCCCCGGGCGGGACGGCCTTCCTGGATAGCTATTCAACGGTTGAGCAGCCGCCGGCAGCAGTGCTGAGGGACATGAATGGCAGCGTCATCCTGGAGCTGGAGAAGGCGGACATCGGCAATCTCACAGAGATGGGCTGGAGGGCCCCGGAGCGCTTCTCAGTAAAAGCCCTGGACGGAGAGACCGACCTGTACGGCCTGATCGTCAAGCCCACGGACTTCAATTCCTCCCGGAAGTATCCGGTGGTGGAGACGGTCTACCCCGGCCCCTGGATAATAGTAACCGCCAAGTCGTTTCCATCGGACATGGCTTGGGTGAATAAGATCTTCTGGCGAGCCCAGGCGGTGGCTGAGCTTGGATTCATCGTGGTCACACTGGACGGGCCGGGCACACCCTACCGCTCCAAGGAGTTTCACGATGCCTGCTACGGGCGGCTGGGCGAGGCGGGAGGGCTGGCAGACCATGTCAATGCCTTAAAGCAGCTCGCAGTCGACCGGTCCTACATGGATCTGGGGCGGGTGGGGATGTTCGGGCACTCGGCGGGCGGGTTCATGACCGCCCAGGCTCTGCTCACCTATCCGGAGTTTTATAAGGTGGGGGTGGCCTCCGGCGGGGACTACGACAGCCGGTTCTATGGAGCCTTCTGGGGCGAGAAGTACGAGGGGCTGAATGCCTCTCTTTACGGCGAGCAGATAACCTCACTGAAGGCCTCGAACCTGACGGGCAAGCTGCTGCTCGTGGCCGGGGACGTGGACGACAACGTCAATCCCTGCATGACCATGCAGATGGTGGATGCGTTCATCAATGCCGACCGGGACTTTGACCTGCTGATCATGACCGGCAGAAACCACGATCTGAGCTACGACACGTACTATCTGCACCGGCTCTTTGGGTATCTGGTGGAGGGGCTGGGGGAGCTTGGGTAGCGGAAATTATCCTTTAAATAATCTTTTTCATCATACTTTTTGTGCCATGTGCTCCTTCATGCACTCACTTATGACGTTCATGAGCGGAGAGCCCGACAGGTGGTGTGAGAGGTCAATTCCGTTTTCGCTCATATGCTGAATTATATTGAATGCCGCACCGATTGCAGCCTTCTCAGATGCGCACATAAAGGCAGAGACGGTATTGTAGCTTCCAGTCGAATGGTAATTTGTGCATCCGCACCAGTTCATGCAATAGTCCTTGAGGCTGCACGTCTGGCATTCGACATTGGCGGCTGAACCGGATATGTCCTTGCATGCCCTGGCTATGGCGGCCCCGTCATTGATGTTTCCAAGGCAGTGCTCCCCACCTTCATCAGCTCCGATCAGCCTCTCGCACGGGTAAATGCTTCCCGACGGCCCGAAGGCAAACTCGCCCTTTCCCATTCTGCACCGCTCAAGGGGCCTGTATCCTCCCCTCAATATCACGGCAATTTTTCCATCGAGCAGGCTGATGTACCTCGGCCTGCCATCTCTGTAATAATCAATATACTTTTTTCCGATGGCTTCATAAATTTCAGGCAGCATCTGGGCGTCCTTCTCCGTCCATGCAGCAGATATATTCGGGCTCAGGAATATGTTCCTGCCTCCAAGCCCTGCCAGGAAATCTACGACCTGGGGCAGAGACCGGAAATTATCTGGAGAATAAACGGCATTTACGGGCGTAAGAGGGAAGATGGCCAGTGCCTTTCTCAAGTTTTCCTCGACTATTGCTGAGCTGGCCCTGCCGTCTGGGAAATGCCTATATCTATCCTGCACAGCCCCTGGTCCGTCGCAGCTTATGCACAGAGCGACATTATTCTTAATCAGAAATTCTGCGATCTCACTGGAAAAGATGGTGCCATTGCTGACGACTGATATCGCAAACCTGTCACGATCGAAGGACGGATCCGACTGGATCATCTCTGTGATCTCTTTTAACAGGTCGAACTCAAGCAGAGGCTCGCCGCCAAAGAAATTTATGTCCGCCTTATTGCTTTTTCCCACGAATTTAAATATGAAATCAACTGCTTTGCGGGCAGTAGATAATGCCATCGTTGAGCCGTTCTTTTGAATGTAGCAGTAGTCGCAGGCCAGGTTGCACTTCAGGGTAATGGCCAGTGTGATTTTGAGATGCTCAGAGCGATCAATGAAATCCAATGGAGTGTCTGTCATAATAGAGCCCAATAAAACCTTGCATTAATTTCATGTGGAACAAAAAAATTGATGAGTTTGACCGGCAAACAGTTCAAATTATCTCTTGCATTACGTCCGACAGCCTCATGAGCTGGTCATAGTTGATGTTCTTGGCACTGGCCAGCTTTGTTCTAAAATCCTCGATTATCTTTCCAGAAAAAGCCTTCCAGTCCTCTTTTTTCAGGAGATATATGTCACCATTATAATGAACATGTGGCGACTTGATCCCTCCTGGGAAATGCCTTGGCAGCAGTGTAATTGCGGACTCCTCAGCAGGCGCTTTGGCATTTATATCAGCAAGCATCTCCCTTTCAGCGGTAACTGCCGAAAGAGTGGTTATCTTCTGGCCTTTAAGCGCAAATTCCTTTATCATGGTCCCTTTAACAAAATCCAGTATCGGATACGGTCCTGCTATAATTCTGGGCTTTTCGACATAGTATGCCATCGATTCTATTGCCATGTTTTCCCTCCGCAATTTTTTTCATTATTAATATGTCTATTAGCATATAACTATTTCGGTTATTTCTTAAATTGATGGTCAGGGCATCCTTAACTAAAAAGTGATTAAGGGCAGGGTTTTCGAATGCAGACTGCACTGACCTTTGTCAGATTAGATGCTCGAAGGATACGCACCTTGCCCAGGTCACTTCCCAGCGGGTCTTTAAATGATTCAAGTTCAGGAAGCAGTTCAACTGCCATAGCACTCAATGGAGTGCAGGCAGGCAGCGAGTATGATTTGAGCAGCTTTTCGATTTCATCCTGATCCCATTTCACATTTCCAACATAGTCCGGGTGTGCATTTTGATTTTCTTTGAGGACCTCCTCAATCGAAACCCTCCTGCGAGAAAGAAGCAGATTTCTATTGCTCTTCCCATCCGTCTGCATCACCTGGGCATACAGCAGCATCCACAACTGTGTGGCAGGAATCCTGGGCAGGAGGGACTGCCCACTGAAAACCGGAGCTGCAAAAGGTGCACTGACCCGAACAGATTTAGCTGTTCTCACTGTGCTGCAATGCAATGGCGGTGCAGGATGCATCACTCCGGTAACACGCTGCGAAGGCCCAAATCTGGCTTTAGCCAGGGACCATTCAGCCAGGTGACCGACTCTTAATTCGTACGTAAAGAATCCGAAAAGCTCTCTGGAACTTTCATGCAGTCCAGGCGGGAGCGGCAGAAGGAAATGGCATGCTGAGTCTGTTGGTATGAGCTGCTGCATTGCATCCATCCCTCCACTGTCTCTAGGTTGATTGGGACGAATCACCCTGAAATGCTCCGGATCTATGGGCAGGGGAGGCTCAGGCGGCAGGGATACTTCTGCGCCTCTGGTCAGCATCGGATCCGGAGCGGAGGACAGCACCCTGACAAAGTAAGTATCCTTTGGATTTGCAGGGGGATTATCGAATTCCAGCCATAGCAAACGCTGGCGAACAGCAGTTGAGGAATAGTCCTCATCAGGAATATACTGCGATAAGGCAATCCCTGCAGAAACCAGCTTTGGAGTCTGGTTGGGGGGCACAGCAATCGGCAGATCGATCTTCAGATTCAGATCCTCGTTGGGCACATCAGGCTTCTCCCGGAAAAGAGTTTTGACGGTATACGATATGACCATCTCATGAGGAAATCCATCATCGTATGTCGTACTGGAGCGTTTAGGCTTGGGATCTATTGCATCAAAGAAAAAGACTTCGGTGAAGTTCCTATCGATGTTATCGCCTTTCACGGATCCTGTTTCAGGTTCTCCTTTTGGATGAGCGGCCTTTGAAAAGACCGATGGATTTACTATCATCGGCAATCGCATGGATCCTACTTCATCATTTCCTCGCATGAACTGCATGGGCCGGGAGATATCTCCATTGTTCCATGTCCAATCCCTGTTGATTCTCAGATTGATAACCGTGATCCATCGCAGTATCAGATCGGCTTTGGAGGAGAAGGTTATGGCGGACTGGTCAGGGGCGATGATATGGGAAATAGCACTTGAGCAGCCGAATATGGTCCTTCTTCCCGGCCTGCCCATGAGGGTAGTTCCGTTTACGGTAAGACCCAGCTCTGCTGCCAGGCGGGACATGATATCCGTCTCGGCCTCCTCTCCATTGGCCACTGAGGCCAATAGCGATAGAAGGCTGGCATTCATTGCATCATCCTGCCGGAGGAAGATTGCCCGCATTCTATTTTCTTCCTTGTCCGGTGCAAAGAAATCGCTCTCATCAAATGAATTGAAGCGCAGCCGTATATCCGTTGGACGGCCAAACCTGGACTCTTCAGAGCCGAAATACTCCAAATTAGTGTCTTCTCTGCATATTGCTTTTAAGGTGACGACCACATCTCTTGCAGTGGGCACCTGTATTACCAGATCGTCGTCCTCCCAATTGTGGTTTTCTATCTTTGGCATATCAGAGCCGACCAGCAGAAGATCAATCGGATCATCCGGGTTGGCAGGGAAATTGCGTTTGAATGTATGCACACATCGCAATGCTGGATGTCCATGTCCGTTGTTTTCCGGATCAAGCTCAGGAGAGGCAACCTGGATGCAGATCTCCATAGCTTCGACATCAGGGTCAGGGATGCTTGGCCGTCCTCCATTGCTTTGAGAGGATCCTGAAATTATATCTTTGAGATCTTTTTCCAGTTTATCCCTGGCATTGGCTGCCCTTGTGAAAATTGCCGCTGGATAGCCTATCCTGGGCCTGGCTACCTGAAGCTTGACCGGTTGCTTAACAGTTATGAATTTTTCATGAGCATCTGATGTGGGCCTGCCCCCGACAATAACCTCCCGAGGAGCTACATATCTGCGGAAATGGCATTCGGATATGGGCGCAGGAGATGGATTTTGCGGATTGGACTGCGGGCCGGGGCCGCCTCCGGATATATCAGCCAGACGCACCCGGAATTCATATCGTCTGCCATACTGCAATGAAACGCCTTCAAGGCCAATTGGCTCATAAAGCCCTTTGAGATCTCCTTTTTTCACTCCAGAAAGCATCATGGCCAGTGGGTCGGCCACAACCAGGGAATTTCCATTCCACTGGGCGAAGTATGTCGGCAACCAGTAATCGCCATCATCCCGATTGTCAAGCTGAAGCGGTTTTGCTTCAACCGTCAGCTCGCCTTTGAATTTGCCGAGGGGATGAGCAGTCATCTGGCCGGAGAGAATCATCTTTGGCAAGAAAGACAGATTTGCTGAAGCCCACATCAGCGATGTCCAATCGGCTATGGGGTTCTGTGATGTGGCTTTCTCTCTTACATCGATCCTGTAGCCCATAACGCCCAGGGGAGAGTTCCTGATCTCAATTGATGGGTCGGCTATCTGCCGGTTGAGCCATATCAAGATCTGTTCGTCATCCCAGCCCAGCATTATCCCGGAATCGGTGATAACAGGCTGCGAATACGTCTTTTCCAGGCCGACCAGTTCGGCAGTGGTCTGCTGGGCACAGTGGACTATCTTGGCAAAACCATCGTCGTATGAAGCCGCTTCTGCAAATAGCTCGTCGAAGTTGGCGGCCGTCGTGGTGTCGCTGACAGGAAAGAGCAGTGCCGCAAATAGATCCCTGGATTTGCGTTCAAGAGGATCGAGGGGCGGTATTCTGGCTGCATACCTGCAGAGCAATTCTGGATTTGCTGCTGCCTGCCTGGCAAAATGACTTGAGTCAGAGAGGTCCAGGTACAGCCAGCCTCCGTCCTTAAAGAAGGCATCCGGCAACTTGACATCAACTTTATAAAGCAGGCCGAGCCTTGCGGCTAAAACAGGCTGGCGGAGCGCCTGAGCTATTATCCTGCCCCATATAGTCTTCCTGCCGGGGTGCGGGCCGAGTGGTCTTTTAAGCCTGCATGGATCTGACAGAGCGCAGGCGTAGCTGTCATCTATTTTTGCAAATTCCGTCTTCTGCCCAGAAAAAGCAAAGGCATTGCGATAACTGGGCACGAGGTATTTCTTGATTTGCCGGCCCGACCTCCTGGGATTCTCTGTTAAATTTTGCGGATGAGGATCTATCTCAACGGAATTGCTCAATGATTCATATAAGTAGCGCATATCCGCAGGGGCAGATATATGAAGGTCTGCTTTCAATGCTACGTTGCCCGGTTTCGGCAACTCTTCCAGGCCTGGAATAAGCATTGCTCTGATCTCCAAAATGGAATCGGCAAAAGCCGGGCCGTCCGGCGTTGACGGTATGCCTGTCATAAGCGGTACAAGGGGATTTCCCCTGGGAAGAACGACTATATTTAGAGATAGGACGCCCTCATCCCACCTTTGTGGGAAGGGAAGAAGGCTGAGTTTGCATTTCTGGTTAGACGCCATGATCAAGCTCACTCCTCAATCGTAAATTAATTCTCATCAGATTCCAAGGTCATTGCTACTGTACTCAACAGTGTAGTCGATATCTATCGTAAGGAACCAGCAGACCTCAATCTCTGCTGCAAATCGAGCCTGGCCGATAGCAGTGACCGTATCGCCATCAGTCTCTACTATTGCCATCAGCTCCAACCTGGCGGTAATGGTCGCAATCCACAGATCCACTGTACCTGATACGCCCACCAGAAGGCCTATCTGCCATTCTCCATTGCTTTCGGCGACTGCGAGGCGGTAGTATATGCTTCCCTGCACCTCTATGACTTTCAAATTGATGGGAATGTCGGCGCCCCAGGTGAGCTGGATAGCTATTTCCTGTGTTGCCAGCTCGCTGCCCTTGAGCATAATTGCCGCTTCGCCCAGGCCGTAAATTGGCGGAAGCACCGGCACCTCCATGCCCAGGCTTATTCCCAGGTAGCCATTCCAGGCAGGCTGATTGCCCAATCCCAGAGTCAGCCGCCCCTTTATCCTCATCGGAGGCAGGTCAATATATCCGTTGGCGGCATCAGGATCTTCAATGGGCAGATCCAAAGCCGCCTGGAAATTAAAGGATCCTGCTGAGCATATAACCTCAAGAACATTGTCTCTATGCAAAAGCTTTGTAAGGAACTTGATGGTATCGACGATCGCTGATAGAGCTGTTGCATATTCTATCGATGGCTCCCCAAATTTCGCAAGAGCGCCATCACTCAGATCAAGTTTATGATAGACGCTCATCAGATCAGAGAACGGGCCCAGACTCATGGCTATCTTCATAAGCGGAACATTGACAGACCAGAATCCGTCTGGATTGAGCTTGTATGTTGCATTCTGCTCATATCGGAGATTTGCTTTAAAGGCGTCTGAATTAAATAGGAAGCGGTCATCTGGTTTGATGAAATTCATTCCCGAAGACCCCAGAGAATATTGCCCTTCAGCTCCAACTATGAGCTGATAAGCTGTCTCTCCGCTAAAGCACATTGATTTATCCGGAAAGAGCCCCGTAGACCCAGTCAGGGAATACAGATCTGCCAGGAGAGGCACCTGGGTGCTTGAGATCATCTTTTGGTTCTGCTCAATTCTTGGCCGCGGGAATATTATGCGGTGCGCTTCGGAGCTCTGGAATATCCCGAAATCAACAGTAGGATCGTCCTCCCGCTGGAGGTCTCCTGGCTCAGATATGCGGTAATAGGTATCTGCATTTCCGGTATCCGTTCCTCTGCGAATCACAGGAACGCCGATATCTGGACGCACCGGCAGGAATGCTCCGCCCTCGCTGCGCAGCACAGACCATTTTCCGGATCCAGGAAGCTGCAAAGAACCATGAACAACCGCCGCAAAATGGGGGGGGCCAGCTGGAGAAGGTGCCACGCCAACATCCACTCTTATCACTTGCATCATCTGCCCGGATTTACCTATGTCAACGAGGCAATCCACAGGGCCGCCTATAGGTCCTTCCTTGTCAATCAATATCT
>ERZ1649853.556-NODE-556-length-15782-cov-6.609589_pt1 | contig 15782 bp, 11 predicted proteins | sample MGYA00575353_ERZ1649853 | MGnify/ENA primary metagenome ERZ1649853 (study PRJEB40853, sample SAMN11349654) | freshwater sediment metagenome | isolation source: river sediment | host: Sediment | place: India: Okhla Barrage, New Delhi | collected 2017-02-21 ...
TGGACCACCCAGACGTAGATGCCCGCCCAGTACAGGAGAAGGCCGGGGGCCAGCAGCGCGATGGCCCACGAGTAACCGGCGATCAGAAGTGCCACCCCGCCAGCGGAAAGGAGGGCTCCTATCGGGACGAAGGCCGTTCTGAAGATCTCCAGCTGTGTACGTGTCATGCCGCCCATGGTGATCATCGAGTCTACGTCCGGCGCATCACGTCCGCATCACAGAGCCGGCAAGGGGTATCATTAATTGTTATCGTCTGGTCTGTGCCTGCCTCGCATGGCCTCGTCCACGGCACTGCGGACACTGCGCCACCTCCGCCTCCGACACTAGCACCGGCGAACACAGAGAGTGTCAAGCTACAGTTGCAGGCGCCGGCAACACGAGAGATCTCAGAGCAGAAGGAGGATGCCATGGACGCTGGAAGCCATGAGAGCCCCGGAGCATCGACCACCGCCGAAGAAGTGCTCGGGGATGCTGATCTGACAGGCAGGACGGTGGTCGTCACCGGCGCGTCCGGCGGCATCGGCCGGGAGACGGCGCGGGCCTTCGCCAACCACGGGGCCACCGTGGTCCTGGCCGCCAGGGACGAGGGGAAGACTGCGCGGGCGGCCACCGAGATCAGGGCCGCCACCGGCAACGGCTCCGTCGAGACGCTCACGCTGGACCTGGCCAGCCAGGCCGGTATCCGGCGGGCCGCCGCCGAGCTCCTGAAGCGGCATGAATCGCTGAGCATCCTGGTCAACAACGCCGGCCTGATGGCCACTCCGCACCTCAGGACGGAGGACGGGATCGAGCTGCAGTTCGGTGTCTGCCATGTCGGCCATTTCCTGTTCACCTGCCTGCTGGCGCCCGCGCTGGTCAAGGGCGCGCCTTCCAGGGTGATCAGCTACACATCAGGGGGGCACCGGTTCTCTCCGGTCCACTTCGAGGACATCAACTTCGATCACCGGGCATACGACAAATGGATGGCCTACGGCCAGGCGAAGACGGCCACGGCCCTGTTCAGTGTTGAGCTGGAGCGGCGGCTTTCCCACAAGGGAGTGCGCGCCTTCTCGGTCCATCCGGGGCTGGTGTTCGGGACCGACCTGGCGCGCCATCTGACCAGGGACGACCTCAAGGCCCTCTCCGGCATAACCCCGAAGGCCGTAAGGCCCAAGACGGTTGAGCAGGGGGCTGCCACCGGAGTGTGGGCCGCCGTCTCCAGCCAGCTCGACGGCCGGGGAGGGCTGTACCTGGAGGATTGCGGCATAGCCGAGATCAACGACGTTCCTGAGGCGGAGACCGGGTATCGCGCCTGGGCCGTCGATCCCATGGCGGCCGCCGCCCTGTGGGAGAAGACTGAAGAGCTGGTGGGGCAGCGGTTCCTCTGATCCGCCCTGGTCGTTTGGTCGCAAGCGACATTGACAGGCTGCGCTCCCCGAGTGCTATGATCAGACTAACTATCCCAGTCGAATCTCACCTGCACGCACAATAGCGGCTGCTTTGAGGGGATGGAGACAGCCTGAAGGCGTGTCCCGGGCGGGGGGGTGGTGCCTATGCTACATCCGCAAGGATTTCCAGAGCATTGACCCCCACGGCGACTGCATGGTGCGCCGGGTCCACATGGAGAAGGCCGCACCTTGATTCCGCGTCTGACGATGCCCGGGACGTATCGGGGAGGAGGTGGCAGCATTGCAGACAACCGCAAGACCCGCGGCGCTCCGCGTGTTCTCCGACGCCTGCCAGACCATGGTCAACCCGGAGGTCCGCCACTGGAAGGGACAGGGCGGCCGGGTGGTGGGGTACTTCTGCTCCGCGATGCCCGTGGAGATGGTGACCGCCGCCGGCCTGCTCCCGTTCCGGGCCAGGGCCGCGGGCAGCGCAGGGACGGAGCTTTCCGATGCCTGCTTCGGCAGCATCAACTGCTCCTTTCCCCGCCACGCCCTGGACCTGGCGCTCCGGGGCGAGTACGACTTCCTGGACGGCCTGGTCCTGTTCAACAGCTGCGACCACATCCGACGCCTCTATGACCACTGGATACGCCGGCTGGGGACCCCCTTTGTCAGAATCCTCAGCCTCCCCCGCAAGGATGAGCCGGCACAGGTGGAGTGGTTCCGCGGCGAGCTGTCGCTCCTGCGCGAGCAGATGCAGGAGCACTTCCGGGTCGGCATGACCGACGACCGGCTCAGGGAGGCCATAGCCCTCCACAACGCCTCGCGGCGCCGCCAGAGGGACCTCTACCAGAGGCGAAAGGGGATCCGGCCGCCCGTCACCGGGGCCGAGATGCTGGCCGTCACCGTGGCCGGCACTGCCCTGCCGCCGCAGCGGTACCACCAGCTGCTGGATGGGCTGCTGATGGACCTGGACCAGAGCGGCGCCCATTCCGGCCGCCGGGCCAGGCTGATGGTCGCCGGCGGCGAGCTGGACAACCCTGAGTACCTGGAGGTCATCGAAAGCCAGGGTGGCCTGGTGGTGACCGATGCCCTGTGCTTCGGCTCCCGGCTGATGTGGAGGGACGTGGACCAGGCCATCGATGATCCGTTGACCGCCCTGGCCCGGTACTACGTGGCGGACCGCCCGCCGTGCGCCCGCATGTACACCAGGTACGGGGAGAGGCTGGAGTACATCCAGAGCATGGTCCGGGAGTTTGCCGTGGACGGGGTCGTCTTCGTGCGGCTGGCGTTCTGCGAGCTGTGGGGCTTTGAGCAATACTCCCTGACCGCCGATCTCAGGCGGCTGGGCATACCTCTTCTGTGCCTGGACCGAGAGTACTCCCAGACCAACGCCGGCCAGGTGAGGACCAGGGTCCAGGCTTTCCTGGAGGAACTGGGGGACCGGCATGGATGAGAAGAAGCTGAAGAGCGTCTCCAGGATGAAGGAGGAGATCGCCATCTTCGAGCCGGTGCTGGCCGCCCTCAGGGCGGACCCGGGCGAGATGGGGCATCTGCAGGCCTACCTCATCGAGAACCTGCTGGACAACCACCGGAGGATCATCTCCTGTGTTGAGGAGGGGACGCCGTTCCTGGCCAGTCAGTACACCAACCCGGTGGAGATACTCACGGCCATGGATGTCCCCTGGTACTTCCACGTTCAGCAGCAGTTTGCGGCCGGGGGCACCGGGGGAAGCGTGCACACCGAGGAAGACCTGGAGGAGATGGACCGGCTGGGCATCCCCTCGGACTGCTGCACGCTCCTGCGGCTGCTGCTCTACTACCAGGCGGCCGGGCTGCTGCCCATCCCTGCCGCCTACCTGGCGCTAACCGAGCCCTGCGACGGCGTGGCCGGCCTGCACGCCGCGTTCATGAACCACCCGGACTGGCGGGACGTCCCGGTGTTTTGCCCCGACCCTCCGTACCACGACGACCCCCGGGCGTATGGCTACTATGCGGGGGAGCTCAAGAGGATGGTGGAGTTCATCACCAGGCACACCGGGAAGGCCCTGGACATGGACCGCCTCAAGGAGGTAGTGGCGGAGACCAACAGGGGGTATGAGCTGTGGTTCGAGTACGCCTACCTCAGGAGGGCGGTGCCCACGCCCCACAGCTATGTCATGCCCATGTCCTGCTTCTACATCCTGAATACGGGGGGCGCCGGAGACCCGCGGCACACGCAGTGGTACCGGGGCATGGTGGCCAACGCCGAGGCGCGGATACGCCAGACTCGGCCGGAGGTGCCCCATCAGAAGGTCAGGCTGCTCTGGTACGATATCCAGCCCTTGTTCTTCGGGGAGCTGGTCCCCTGGCTGGAGCAGGAGTGGGGAGCGGTCATTTGCATGGACATGGTGAGCTACTGCCCGTACGAGCTGATAGACACTTCGAGCGAGGACGCCATGTTCCTCGGCCTGGCCAAGAGGGCCCTCAACCATTCCCCCATGATCCACCAGGCGCGGGGGCTGGCCGCCAACGCTATTGAGGACATCACGCGGATCGTCAGGGACTACCGGATCGACTGCGTCGTTTTCCCGGGCCACATGGGCCACAAGGACATGGCGGCCACCACCAGCCTGGCCCGCGAGGCCTGCCGGGAGCTCGGCGTCCCCTTCCGGTATATCGGTATGGACATCTGCGACAAACGGTACACCAGCGTGGAGGAGATCAAGGAGAAGGTGTCCCGGTTCTTCGCGGTCATGAAGCCGGGTGAGCTGGCCCGGGAGGCCTGGCCCTCGGTGAGGGTACCCGGGGACGTGTCGCACCGCCTCCCGGCCTGACCGTGACCGGGCAGTGTAATCGACCCAGCCATCAGGGTCGGGCCGCCCAGGCCCGCGCAGCGCGGGATGTGGCGGTGGAGAGAAGCGTTGATGATGGCAGAAAGCGTGGCCAGATGACCGAGGAACAGATGAAGAACACCATGCGCGAGTTGGTCAGGGCCCTCACGTCCGGGGACATAGAGAAGATGCTCTCGTACCTGGCGGATGACGCGTCCTGGACCGCACCCGAGGGCTCATTCAAGGGGAAGGCGGAGTTGCGGAAGTACGCCACCTGGCTCATCCAGACGATCCCCGATCTGAGCGCCGTTGATAGCGGCATCAAGACGATGGCGCAAGGGAACATCGGGATCTATGAGCACATCTTCTCGGGCACCTTAAAGGGCCGGAAATGGCAATCGCTGTCGATCTGCATCTATGAGTTCCAGGGGGACAAGATCCAGAGCATCAGGACAGTCCAGGACAGGCTGTCCATGGCCAGGCAGGCAGCGGCCGGCGTCCTTGACAGGTGGCTGGTGGGCTCCCTGGTAGGGACCATGGAAAAGGGCCTGCGCTAGGAGCCGTGCTCTGGCTGCCTCCATGTGGTTTGCCCCGATCAAATCATTAGGGTACAATCGGAAAGGGGGCCAAACTAGGCAGGGGGGGATCCAGAATGGCGGTAGCCGCAAAGACCTCGCCTGGCGCGAGCGCGCTGGGTGCCATCATGAGAATGAAGGCCAGCATCGAGCTTCGTGTGAGGAAAGCGATTTCGGACCGCGAGGCTGCCAGAACAGATGAATACCACGCCGTCCAGCGCGCCAGGATAGAGTCGCACCGGACTTTCTGGCCCTGACAGCGGCGCAGTATCCACGCTGGCCTGCAGGACGCTGCTGTTCTGCTTTGCCGTTCTGGTTAGTTGACACTGGTGCTATCCTGAAGGTGAATCCCCCGCCCCATCGATCCCCACGAGTGACCGGCGGTCGCGCTATTCGTATTGACCGCCACTGCCGGCTGGCGAATCGTGCACCGGTCGCGGGGCCGGTGTGTAGTCGCCGACAGGCCGCAGATGGGAAGGGGGTATCATGGTCGACAGTGTCTACAAGGTCATTGAGCTGGTGGGGACCAGCACGGTCTCGTGGGAGAAGGCGGCCGCCGCCGCCGTCATGCAGGCCGCCAGGACCCTCCGGGACCTGCGCATCGCCGAGGTCGTAGAAATGGACCTTCAGATCGCCGAGGGGAAAGTGCTGGCCTACCGGACCAAGGTCAGGCTCTCCTTCAAGTACGAGATGGAGAACGCCGCGGAGCTGCCGGAGGCCCTGGAGGCCACCAACCCGGCGGCATTGCCACCCTAGACGCAACTTCGGACCGGGCATCGCGGGGCGCCCGGCACGGGCCGGGGGAGCCAGGGGACCTGTTTGGCTTTGGCCAGGCTGTCCAGGAAGGCGCCGGCCAGATACGGCGGTGACCACTTGTTGATGTCCAGAGCGATGCCGATGCCTACCGCTTTGCCCGCCGCCACGGGCTCGACTGAGGCCCGCTTTTCAGGCACGGTAGATGCGTCTATAATACCGGGAGAGCCATGATCGTCCTCTGGTGGTTGGTCAGCGTCGCGCTGGTGGTCCTCTCCACCCTACTCCTGTTCGCCGGGATACGGGGAAAGGAGGGGGTCCTGCGGATCGGCCTGCCGTCCGAGCCGCAGCGCGCGGACGCGTCCGGACAGCCGTCCGGACAGGCCGGGGAGGCGCCAGCCGAAGCGGCGCTGGCCGAAGCAGCGCCCGCCCAGCCAGGCGAGGCGGACAACCAGGCGACCTCCACCCTGCCCATCGAGCAGTCGGCGCAGGGGCCGGAAGGATCCGCAGCCCGGGAGCCGGAGATCCGCAGAATGAACATCGCCAACGTGGCCATCGGCGCCGCCGGCGTGGTGGTGGGCCTGGCCGCCCTGATCATCTTCGCCATCTGACCGGGCGGCACCGCCCGGTCCTGCGGGCGCACCCGTTCCCGCTTGCCAGAAAGCCGCACAGCCTGTACCCTTTGAGTCAGGCAGGGTCTGAGGCCATGGGTGTGTGGGACTACGTATTCATCATCGGCAGCATCTTCGTCTTCGTCTTCGTCTTCGTCATGGACGTCCTCCTGCTGCGGGAGTGGCTCCAAAAGAGGAGGGACCGGCAGAAGAATGCCGGTCCCCCCAAAGAATAGCCTCTTCGCCTTCAGGCGTTCTTTTCGGCGATATCCCCGGCCACGGGGAGCTTCCACTTCTCGCCCTGGTAGGCCTTGATCATGAGCAGAATCCAGAGGACGAAGGCCGCGACACCCAGGATGGTGCCCAGGATCCAGCCCACCACCGGGATGAAGCTGAGCACAATCGACAACACTGAAAACGCCCCGAAGACCACGATGGACTGCATGGCGTGGAACCGGACGAACTTGTTCTCCTTCTCCATCAGGAAGAAGATCAGCCCGGTCACCCAACCCACCAGGTAGCAGAGCAGCCCGGCGACATTCGGTTCGATGTTCATGGTGCTGCCGGGCCGGCCGGCCCCCGCCGCCAGGGGCGCCCCGCACTTGGCGCAGAAGGCGGTGCCGCTGACGTTCTCCGCCCCGCACTTGCCGCAGAAGACCTTGCCCGCCGGCTGCGGGGTCTCCGCCGGCATGGCCGCCCCGCACTTGGGGCAGAACTGGTTGCCCGGAGCGGCCTCCGCTCCGCACTTGGGACACTGCATCTCGCCTCCTCCTTACAGTTGTAGAGTCTACTTCTTCAGAGCGCGCGTAGTCTCCAGGAACCCGCCGATGGCCGTGGCCAGGCCGCCCACCATCGCGACGTAGACACCGGCGCCGATGTCACCTATGTACTCCTTGTTGTCGTCCAGGTAGACCATCTCCTGGAAGATGAGAGCGAGGCAGACCCCGCTCAGGACCAGGACTACGATCCCCCAGGCCCCGGGGGTGCCGCCGCGGGCCAGCACCATGGCCAGGACCATGATGGCCCCCAGGGCCAGCACCACCGGCCCGGCGGCCATCTGGACCCCGAGGATATCGGGGCCGGAACGGCTTATCCAGGACAGGAAGGAGCCCAGGCAGAGCATCAGTGCCCCCAGGCCCACCATTACCGCCACCGGATCGCGCCCCACGATGGCCGCGGTGGAGGACCACCACTGCGAGAACTGGTCCTGCCCCTTCGCTTCCCCGGCGGTCATGGGCGCGCCGCAGGAGCCGCAGAAGACGGTCCCCTCCGGGACCTCTGCCCCACACTTACTGCACTTCAACGTCCCTTCCTCCTTCCGCAGGGCCGTGCCCTCATAGTCCCGGCACAGCCTGACATCCTAATATCTGGAGACGTGGCCTGTCAATGGCCGGCAACAGGGGGGTCCGCCGCGCCGTCCCGGCGCGGCGGCGGAATGACCGGGCCCGCCGCTCAGTCGTCAAACTTGAAGGCCCCGCCGCTGAAGACCCTCATGCAGGCTTCAACCACGCTGGCGTCGTAGAGGACGCCCTTGTTGTTGACGATCTCTTTGAGGGCCTTCTCCAGGCCGATGGCCGGCCGGTACGGCCGGTGGGATGACATAGCTTCGACGACATCGGCCACGGCCAGGATCCTGGCCTCCATGACTATCTCGTCGCCCTTCAGGCCCGCGGGATAGCCGGTGCCATTCATCCTCTCATGGTGCTGGATCACGATGTCGGATATGGGCCAGGGGAACTCGATGTTCTTCAGTATCTCGTGGCCGGCCTGCGGATGGCTCTTGATGATGGCGAACTCCACCTCGGTCAGCTGGCCGGGCTTGCTCAGGATCTCGGTGGGGATGAATATCTTGCCCAGGTCGTGCAGCAGGCCGGAGATGCGGACCCTCTGTATCTGATCGTTCGGCAGCGACATCTCGCTGGCGATGGCATAGGCCAGCTTGGTCACCCTTCGCTGGTGTCCGGCAGTATACGGGTCCCTGGTCTCGACGGTCAGGGCAATGGCCTGTATGGTGCCCTCCACCGTCCTCTGCAGCTTCCGGAAGCTGTCCTGCGCCTCTTCCTCGGCCCGTTTCCTTTCGGTAACGTCCCGGTTCATGCCGCGGAAGCCGCTGACGTTGCCATTGGCATCGTAGAAGGGCACTCCGCTGGTCTCCAGGACCACCTTGTGGCCGTCCTTGTGCAGGCAGATGTTCTCCACGAAGGCAAAGGGCTTCTTCCCGGTCAGTGCGGTGTCGAAGACCCGGGCCACGCGGTTGGCCTCCTTGAGCGGCATGAGGTCCACCGGCGCCTTGCCGATCACCTCCTCCGGCTCATACCCCAGTATGTCCTTGATCTTGCGGCTGACATACGTGTAGACCAGCTTGTCGTTGACCTCCCAGACCCAGTCGCTGGTGGACTCGATCAGGCTGCGGAACCGCCCCTCGCTGTCGCTGACGGCCTTCTCGGACTTCTTCCGCTCCGAGATATCGCGCAGGACCCCCATGAACTCGATGGGTTTCCCGGCGCTGTCACGCACTACGGTGACCGTGGTGTCCATCCAGGTCGTGGTGCCGTCTTTGCGCTTCAGCTCCAGCTCCATGCTCCCTGGCTTGAACGGCTTCTCCGACTCCTTTTTCAGGAAGGACGTGGCCTTGGCCATGCGCTCGGTAGCCTCCTGGGCCGATTCCCGGGTGACCATCCTCTCCAGCCCGGAGGAGATGGACTCCTCCACGCTGTAGCCCAGCAGGCGCTCCATCGAAGGGCTGATGTACTTCGGCTTGAGATTCAGATCGGTGACCCAGATCACGTCCGAGATATTCTCCGCCAGGAGGCGATAGCGCTTCTCGCTGTCGAAGAGCTGCTGCGCCGAGGTCCGGCGCTCACTGATATCCCGGGTCACGCCGATCCAGCCCGCACCGCCCCCGTCCGGCCCCGTGACCGGTGACATCCTGGTCTCGGTCCAGATCGTGGGGCCATCCTTGCGCTTCAGCTCCAGCTCCATGCTGGATGTGCCCGGCTGCTCCTTGATGCTCTGCTTCACCTTGGCCGCGGATTCGGCAGCGAAGGCCTCGCGGATGGGCAAGGCCAGGGCCTCATCCACGCTGTAGCCGCTCAGCCGCAGGACGGATGGGCTGACATAGGTCAGCCGGCCGCTCTTGTCCATGGTCCATATAACATCGGTCACATTCTCGGCCAGCAGCCGGTAGCGCTTCTCGCTCTCTTCCAGCGACTGCTGCGTCTTCCGCCGCTCGGTGATATCGCGGGCCACGCCCAGAACGCCCATCACCTTGCCGTCGGCGTCGCGCAGGAAGCTGGCCTTGATCTCCACCCAGACTGCGGCGCCGTCCTTCCGGATCATTTCGAGCACCAGCAGCCGAGATCGCTGCGGGTCGGCGGACGCCACCGTCTCGTTGTCCAGCTCTTCGGCCAGGGCCTTCTGAATGGATTCGAGAGAGGCCGGACTCATGAACGGATTCAGGTTCTGGGCCAGCACTTCCTCCGGGGTGTACCCCAACAGTTGCAGCGTCGAGGGGCTGAGGTAGGTGAACCGGAGGTCCAGGTCCGTTATCCAGATGACATCGGAGGCATTCTCGGCCAGGATCCGATAGCGCTTCTCGCTCTCCTTGAGGGCCGTGTCCGCCTGCTGGCGCTCGGTGACATCCCGAAGAGTGACCACGATGCCGGCAATGGCGGGATCATCAAGGAGGTTGGTGCTGCTGGTCTCGATGGTGCGCCAGGTGCCGTCCTGGTGCCGGATCCGCGTTTCCGCCGTGTCAGAGACCCCAGGGGTTCCCGCGATCCGCTGGAAGCGGACCTTCATCCGTTCCGCGTCATCCGGATGGAGATACTTGAATATGTCGACCTTCTCCAGGCCGGCCCCATCCATCGACTTGTACCCCAGGACGCGCTCGCAGGTCGGGCTCTGGTACCTGACCTTGCCGTCGCGGTCAATGACGGTGATGGCATCCGACGTGCTTTCGATGAGGGCCCGGAAATACCTCTCCTGCCGGCGCAGCGAGTCCTCCGCCTGCTTGCGGAAGGAGACGTCCCTCAGAACCGCGATGCCGCCCTGAACGTTCTCCCCCTGGCCCAGCGTCGCGATGCTGGCCTCAAGGCTCAGCACCTGCCCGGACCCGGAGCGGCCCTCGACCCCGAAGTGGCCGACATCCCGGCCCGAGAGCTGGGCCTGGACCGCCGACCTTATCGCCGCCGCCGAATCGGGGGTGAACATCTTCAGGGCATCGAACTCCCGCCCCAGGATCTCCTCCGGGGGCAGCTCGGAGATGTCCAGGACCCTCTTGTTCACCCGGATCACCCGGCCGGTATTGTCAAACAGGACGATGCCTTCCAGCACGCCGTCGAAGACCACCTGCAGGTCGGTCTGAGACTGGCTGAGCTGCTCCTCCGCCCGCCTCTGGCCGGTGATGTCCTTGATAGAAACGAGAGCGGCCGGCCGCTGCTGGAACTCGGTCCCCACGCACGCGGCGCTGATGCGCACCTCTGCGCCGCTCCTGGTGATCGCCCGGAGCTCCTCCGCCACGCGCGGGCCGCCGCCGGCCATGGAGCCGTCCAGCATCGCGCCCATGCGCTCCCTGTCTGCTTCCGAGATGCATTCCAGCGGGTCACTGGCTATCATGTCTGCCGGAGAGGCGAACCCGAATATGGCCGCACAGGCCGGGTTGGACAGCACCACCTTCCTGGTCTCAGCGTCCACCACCTCCAGCCCGTCGAGCGTGCTTTCGAACATCTGCTTGTAGTTGCGCTGGCCCTGTATCAGGGCCTCCTGCGCCTGCTTGCGCTGCGTGATGTCGTTGACGAAGTAGAGGTCCGCCGGCCTCCCATCCCAGGCAAACAGCACGGCGTTGAACTCGGCCCACTTGATATTGCCCTGCTTGTCCACCACCCTCAGGTCCTGGACGTGGGACAGCTCCTCGCCACGGAGCCTCTTGAACTGGCCGGCCGTCACCGCCCGGCGGTCATCCGGATGGACCAGGTCCGTCACCGGCCTCTGCAGGATCTCGCCCTCCGGGTAGCCGATGAACTCGATCATCTTGGGGTTGGCGAACTTGATGGCGCCGTCCTGGATCACCATGATGCCTTCACTGGCGTTCTGGACCACCAGCTGGTTCCGCTGCTGGGCCGCCCGGAGCTTCTCCTCCGCCTGCCGCCTCGAGGTGATGTCCCTGATGACGGCCACCGCGCCCACCACCTTGGCCTCCCGCTTCATGGGAGAGATACGGACCTCGACCTCCAGCTTCTGCCCGGACTCGGCAACGGCCTCGATATCGAACGGAGGCACATCATGGCCGGCCAGGGTCCTGGCCTGGGCCGAGAACATCTCCGCCGCCCGGCTGGGCGGGAACATCCGGAGGAGGGCAAACTGCTTGCCCATGATGGCTGGCTCCGCGTACCCGAAGAGCTCCGAAATCCTCTTGTTCGCCCGGACGATCTTCCCGGCCATGTCCAGGATGATGATAGCGTCCCGGACGCCTTCGAAAACCACCTGCATCTGCTCGTCGGACTCCGTCGGCGCCTTGGCCTCGGGCACGTCCGGGGGCGCGGCGACCGGCTGCGGCTTTTCGACGACCACCGTCTTCGTCTCGGGCCGAAGGACCTGCCACCGGTCCTCCTGCTTGACGATGGCCGCCGCATGGCTCCCAAACACGGCGATGGTCTCCGCCGGCCCGCATTTCTCCAGGTTGTAGGAACATATGGTCAGCAGCGGGTGCGAGCTGTCCAGCCGGCCCAGGTTCTCCTCGAACTCGGCGGCCATCGGCCACTGGCACTGCTCGATCCAGCTCATGTTGCCGACCATTCTCATGCCGGCGTACTCGTTCTGGAGGGCCCGGCCGACGACATCCAGGGTGCTTTCCACCATCTTGCGCGGCTCAAACGGCCCCTGGCGGAAGTACCACCCGTTGTGGTCCACGAACCTCATCTGCCCCCGCTCGACGTACTCCTGGCACTCGGGCCAGGCGGCCGCCATGGCCTCCGCCGCGGCGTCGGGGTCGATGAGATCGGTGGCCACCCAGATGCAGAACTCGTTGTTCTCCAGCCCCGCCCGCAGGTAAGGCACCGCTATGTCGATGAGATCCTGCTTCGTCCGGTAGAACTGGGCCAGGTGCGTGCCCCAGGGGATGTTGCCCAGGAAGTCCAGGCCCGATCTGCGGAACGCGGACTGCTTCACCTCACCCCCCTGGTCGGGAGGAGAACCAAACACGCTGCTCTCCGCTTCACTGGCCGAACACACGGAACCCTCACTCACTGTGTTTCCAGGCACAAGATCCTCCCTCTAGCCGCTACCGCGGAGCCAGGACTGGGTGTCGGCGCCGAGAGGCGAGCCAGGCAGCACCCACCAGCCACACACCCGACCGACCGGACAGGGGACGAAGATCATTCGGCACTCAACTCTACGACATGATGCGTTCGCGCTTCCGATAATGGCAACCCCAATTCTCACACCAGGCCGTCCCCCCCGACAAGATACTGAAGGCTAAGAAATATGACCCAATCGGCTAGCTCTTGGCGGGCCGGCGGGGGTCCTCACGGACGGCGAGAACTGAGCGGTCCCGGCAGGGCATCATGCCGGACCCGGGCCGGCCATCGGAGGACAGTTTGGGGCGAAAAAGCGCGATATCGAGAGAAAAAGTGGAGGAGTGAAGGCAGGTATATCGCTTTCTTCTCTGCTGACTGCCCGGTGGTTGCCCTGTGGCTCTCATGGAGGCATTTGACAGAACCGGCGGCCAGTGTTATTCTAACAAAACCCTAGGTGGTCGAACCAGCTGTAAAAGGAATATAGAACCGCCGGTGGATCGGATGGGCGGCAAATGGGATCGGGAAGGCGGGATTACCGAGGAGGCTGGGGAGGTTACCTAGGGTCTTCTTTTTGTCCGGACTGACCACCCCCCGGCTGACTCGCCCCCGGCTGAGAAGCCGCTTCCTCCTTCTTCACTTCCTGCTTCACCAGGGCTATGAACGGCAGGTTGCGGTACTCTTCGCGGTAGTCCAGCCCGTATCCCACCAGGAACTCGTCCGGCACCTCGAACCCGATGTAGGCCAGCGGCACGTCGGTCAGCCGCCTCACCCGCTTGTCCAGAAGGGTGCACACGGCCAGGCTGGCCGGCCGGTCCGCCTCCAGATGGGCCAGGACATAGCTCAGGGGCATGCCCGTGTCCACGATGTCCTCCACCAGGAGCACGTGACGGCCGTTCGGCCGGATGTCGAGGTCCTTGGTGATGCGCACAGCCTCCCCGCCATCATCGCCTCCAAAATAGGAAAGAGCCATGAAATCGACGTCCGCCGGCACCTCCAGGAAGCGCATCAGGTCCGCCATGAAGCACAGCATCCCCCGCAGGACACCTACCAGCAGGATGCGGCGGCCCTGGTAGTCCCGGGAGATCTCCTTGGCCAGCTGGCGCACCCTGGTCTGGATCTGGTCCGCGCTGAATAGTATCCGCCCCACGCCCTCCGTCTTGGCGCCGGCCAGGGGGCCGTGCCCGTACTTGGCCACCAGGCGGTCGTAGTCCCGGCGGGCCAGCAGCTTGATCTTGGTATCGGGGTACAGCTCGCGCAGCCGGCGCACCTTGCGGTTCTTCTCGCTGGTCAGTCCCGGTTTCAGGGTGGTCATCTCGATGTAGAGATCCAGGGCCGGCAGGTAGAAGTCCGGCGTGAACATCTCGGTGACCTTGTCCCCTTCCCATTCGAGCATGAAGGACCGGGGCTCGTAGACCCATTCTATCTGGTAGAAATCCAGGAGGCGGGCGAACTCCTCCTCGCTGGGGTGGGCAAAGGAGACCCTCTTTATGGGCGACCGGGCCACCGGGCGGCCCCCCTGGGCCCGGCCCTTCGAGGCCGCGGCGCCCTCCGCCACCGGCGCCCCGCTGGACTCCAGGACGCTGGCCAGCAGGTTGGACACCGTGACCAGGTACTCTTCCTCCGCCTCCGTGAACTCGCGGCGAATGCGGTTGTACGCCCGCAGGCTCCCCACGACGTTTCCTCCGCAGGAAACCGGCACGGCGATGATGGAGGCAATCCGCTCCTGGCGGGCCATCTCGGCAAACTGCACGCGGGGGTCGCTGGCTGCATCCACCACCAACGCCGTCTTCCCCTCCATTATCTCGGGAAGGCTCTTGTCCACATCCACCAGTCCGCCCCTGACGTAGCGGTCGCTGAGACCATAGGTGGCAGCATGGATCAGCTTCCGCTTCTTGGCGTCGAGCAGCATCAGGGAGCAACCCCGGACGCCCAGGGCCCGGCTGGCCGATTGCACCAGCGCCAGCAGCTTCTCGCCGGCGGTCACTGGGGAGTTGAGGACCTTGGCCATCTCGGCCAGGGACCGGTTGAAGACCACGGCCTGTCTACCCATACGCCGTCCAGTTTATTGCAGTTGTCCACCACATTCAACTGTTTCGTCTAAGACAGCGCGGCGCCGGCCGGCCCCCGTATCCCCACGGCAGCACCGCTACCTCCGGGCGGCCCTCACCACCCGGCTGACGGCGCGGGCGGCGGCGCCCGGGGACAGGAAGAACCCGGTCCCCTGCGCCAGGCACTTCTGCTGCATCCTCCGGGATGCCCGCCAGGAGGCATCCGTCACCACCGAGTGGAGCACCACCGCCGCCGGCCGCCGGCACAAGCTGATGGCGTCCAGGGCCGGCGCCATGGTGGCCGCCACCCAGTCGTCCACCGGGATGGGCGGTATGTCGAAGGCAAACTGGAAGACCACCAGGTCGATGCCGGGCCATTCATTGACCAGCCCCATTAAATCACCCCAGGCCCCGTCCCCGCAGGCCGCGGCCACCGGTGCGCCTCCGGACGCCGGCCGCCGCAGGATCGCCCCCACCAGCGGGAAGGCATCTATGGGGTTGCCCAGCATGCCCCCCGTCGGGGGTATGATCCGCTCCATCCTCTCCCGAAGGGCCGCCGGCAGCGGCGGCAGCCGCACTCCCTCCCTCTCGAGCTCATCCGTGGCCAGGACGCTGGCCCCGCCACCCACACCCACCACGCACGCGTTGAGCCCGCGCGGCTGGACCTGCAGCAGCCCCACCAGCGCGTCCGTCACCTCTTCCACGCTGTCCGCCGCCATGGCCCCGGCCTGGCGCAGCAGCGCATCCCAGGCGGCCCGGCTGCCCGCCATGGCCCCGGTGTGGGAGGCCGCCGCCCGGCCACCGGCCTGTGTCGCCCCTCCCTTGTAGACCACCACCGGCTTGGACGAGACGGCCCGGGCCAGGGCGTCCGCCAGGCGCCGTCCATCGGAAGCTCCCTCCAGGTAGGCAGCGATGGCCGCGGTCTCCGGGTCCCGGGCCAGGTACTCCAGGATATCGCCCTCGTTGACGTCGCAGGCATTGCCGTAGCTCAGCACCTTGCTGAAGCGCAGCCCCCTGGCCGCCGCGCTGTGGACCAGGTAGGTGGCGTTGCCGCCGCTCTGGCAGAGCACGCCTATGTTGCCCGGCTCGCGGGGGAAATCCCGGGAGTAGCTCATGCCCGACCGGGGACAGTACACCCCCATGCAGTTGGGGCCGATGAGCCGCATCCGGCCCCGGCCGGCGATCTCCAGCAGCCGCCGCTGCAGCTCCACGCCCTCGCCGGACCCCAGCTCCAGGAACCCCGCCGTGTAGAGCTGGACCACCTTGACCCCGGCTGACACGCAGTCCTCCAGGAGCTCCGGCGTCTGCCGGGCCGGGAT
>ERZ1649853.557-NODE-557-length-15766-cov-4.373624_pt1 | contig 15766 bp, 15 predicted proteins | sample MGYA00575353_ERZ1649853 | MGnify/ENA primary metagenome ERZ1649853 (study PRJEB40853, sample SAMN11349654) | freshwater sediment metagenome | isolation source: river sediment | host: Sediment | place: India: Okhla Barrage, New Delhi | collected 2017-02-21 ...
TTTAAAAAACTCGATATCGTACATCCCCGATACTTTCATCAGCGCACCGAGCATTGGGGTGTTTGGGATCGCCCGTCCGATCGTCTCCTGCGCGATTTTGATACAGTCAACCGTGTAGACTCTCTTCCCTTCCAACTTAGGCTGGGAGGCAATCAGCTCTTCGGTGCTCATGTGGGTCGTCACGATATAGACCGTGTCGTCTTTTTCATTTGCAGTGATGTCGGCAACGTAAACCAGAGCCGGGTCGATAACCAAAACATAGTCAGGTCTCATATACTTCTCGTGGTTCAAAATCACTTTGTCGTCGACGCGGTTGTACGCCGTCATCGCCGCTCCGCGTTTGGCTGAACCGTAAAACGCGAATGCCTGGACATGCTTACCGGTGGTGGATACAACGTCTGCAAGACCTTTGGCGCCTGTAACGGCACCCTGTCCGGCTCGACTATGCCATCGAATCTCTAGCATGAATTCTCCCTCTGACTTAAGTTTTAAGTTGAATTTTATCAATACGTGTATTTTATGGAAGTTGCTCTTAAATGTAGCTTTTCACTTTATGAGAGGAGAAACAGGAAAGAAAAAATGTTACTTTCATCCCCGTTTTGCGATGTATCGGACCGCTTCGAGGACGTCGGATTTTATAATATCCGTTAATGTTAGTAATTGTTCTATATTATCATAACCGCTGCTGACCGCGACACTTTCTATCCCTGCGCGGTGTGACGCCTCGATGTCCAAACAGGTGTCTCCGATCATCCATGCCGATCTCTTCGGCGCCCTCATCTGTTCCAGCGCTTTCTCGATCGGCTCGGGATGGGGCTTGGGATTGGCGACGTGTTCCCGGCCGATTAGCACCTCGAAACGGTCCATCACCCCGAAATGTTCCATCAACTCCCGCGAATAGAGTCCCGTTTTCGTCGTCACGATCCCCAGCCGGGCAAAAGCGGAAGCCTCCCGAATCGCTTCGATCGCTCCGGGGAGGAGAATCGTCTTCTGGCGGGATATTTCGCGGTAGTAGAGCTTATAGGCGGCCACGTGCTCGTCAACCCGAGCGGCATCAACCCCTACGGCTTCGAACATCGTCTCAAGCGTATGGCCGATCTGGGAGGTGATCGCCTCCTCCGAAACATCCCCGACGTCGCCGTGCAGCCGCAACGTATGGCGAAAACTCTCGACAATCGCCTCGGTCGAATCGATCAGCGTCCCGTCCAGATCGAACAGTATCACTTTGTTCATTTTTTCTCCCAGTCAATGTAATCTTCCCAAATCCCGTTAATCGTCGGTTTGATGCCGCGGATCGAACGGCTGTACACATTGATGTCATTGGGGATCACCAAAAAGAGATAAGGGTCGTCGCTCACGATCTGCGCAAATATACGGCGCTGAAGCGCTGCCGTTTTCTCCGGTTCTGTCGTTCTCTCCATCTCCTCGATCAGCCGGTCGGTCTGCTGCGAGCGGTATCCGACGAGGTTGAATCCTCCCGGCACATCGCTTTGCGAATGCCACAGCGCGTAGGGATCAGGGGTGAGTGAGAGTGCCCATCCCAGCAGCACCGTGTCAAATTTGCGGGGGGCAACGACGGTATTTAAAAATGCCTGCCACTCCATGACCCGCAGAGTCACTCTGACCCCCGCCTGGGCCAGCTGCCGCTGCATGATCTCCGCCGCATAGGGGCGAATCATGTTGGAATTGGAGGTCGCAATCTCGAACGTGAGGGGATTATTTTCATCGTATCCGGCTGCTTTGAGGAGCGCTTTGGCCTTGTGAAGATTGCGCTTGGGGGGGGTGAGGGCATCATTGAACCCTTTGCTTCCGGGGAGAAAAGGGCCGGTACACACCCTCCCGTGCCCCAAAAACAGCAGATCGATCAGCGATTGGCGATCGATAGCCAGGGAGAGGGCCTCGCGCACACGCGGGTCCTGAAATTTTTTCAGCCGGAGGTTGAATCCCAGGTAGGTGTAGCTGTGGGAGGGGAGCTCGAGTGTTTTGAACCGTTTGTGGAAGGGGGCATCGAGCTGCCGCTCGTACTGCATCGGCTCCAGCGCGCTCACGTCGATCTGGCCCGATTTGAGCATCAAGAATCGGGTCATCGGATCGGAAATGACGCGAAAGACAATCCGGTCGATCTTCGGACGGTGTTCGAAATAGCGCGGGTTGGCTTCGAGGACGATCTGCTTGGAAAATTCGAGCTTTTTGAGGATGTAAGGGCCGGTTCCGATCGGAGCCGTATTGAAGCGGCTCCCCATCACATCCCCCTCTTTTTCCAGAATGTGGCGGGGAACGATCCCCATCATCCAGATTTCCAGCGCCTTGAAGTAGGGTTTTTCGTACGCGACCCGGAGCGTGTGGTCATCGACGGCGACGACCGATTTGACGACCCGGAAATCGGAGGCATAAGGGGTGACGACACGGGGGGAGCGGATCAGCTCGTAGGTGAAGAGGACATCCCGGGCACTGAAGGGCTTCCCATCATGCCACACCACCCCGCGCCGGAGCTTGAATTCGATCAGCGTCGGGGTGATGAACCGGTACGATTCGGCCAGATCGCCGATCACGTTCTGTCCGCTCTCGTCGTATTTGACGAGCGAATTGAACAAAAATCCGGCGATCGATGAGCTGGCCGAATCGGTCGCAATGAGCGGGTTGAGGCGCGCCGGGTTGGCCGGGGCGCTCAGGTGAAGCGTGGAGGCGATCAGCCAGACGCTTTGCAAAAGAAGCAACAGGAATTTCACTCTCGACCCGCTTTTTGGGTGAGATTATAGCGAAATTCTCCTATTTCGATTCGACGATGCGGCCGTTGAGGGGCTGGACCGGACGGTAATTGTGATCGTAAAATTTGCGCATCGCCGCGATCTGCTGCGCTGTCGCGCTCTGCACCTCTTTCATGACGTACCAGCGGACGTTTTCGCTGCACGGCGGCGTCGTCAGAGACCCCATGTAGTGAAAATAGCGATCGCTCTCTTTTGGAAGGAGCTGCCCCGGATTGAGAACGGTGTTTTTTCCGACGCTGCTGATGACGGTATCCAGGCTCGGGTTGGCCTTTTTCCCCTCTTCAAACAGCACTCCGACGACAAGAAGATTCCCGAAATCGCTTTTGTGCACCATGTGGGCAACGAGATCGTACTGTTTGCCGTCGATCTTCTCCTCGCTTTTTCCGTGGAAATGAAACTGCACCAGCCGGTAGTCCACTCCGCCGACGCTGATTTTCCCTCCGTTTTCGACGTTTACCTGGATCGCGTGGCCGTTGTCGACGACCTGGCTTTTGGCCTGAACGTTTTGATCGATACGGATGACGTTGGCCGGCGAGATCGAGACGGCAGCGGCCGTCTGGATGTCGATCGGCGACTGTGCTTTCCCGTCTTTGCAGACCGCACTGAAGTCACACCAGTGGGCGGGGCCGTGGGCGTCATAATCCCAGTGCACCTCGTGATGTTCGGAAGCGTACGCCCCCAAAGAGAGCAGCGCAGCCGCCAACGAGATAACCAAACTGTTTTTCATTCATGTCTCCTGTTGATTTTCATCGGCGTATCGTATCCGAGTCGCCGGTTCCGCGTCAAATCAAGATAATTTGAAAATATGTTCAATTTTCCTGAATTCTTCTCCTCGCTCGTACGAAATCGACCAGCCGCTCGATCAGCAGAATCATCAGCCAGGCGACGATCATCGTAATCGCCGTGTGGCTGAGGAAATGGTCCCCTATCAGCATTTTGTAGCTCCCCATGGTCCATCCGACCGCGACCGCGAAGGATACTGCACCTATTTTGGCTTTGCGGGAACGGAACAGATAGATCAGCGACATAAGGGCGAATCCGCCGCTGGCATGGCCGGCCGGCCAGCATTTTTGCTTTTCGACGCGGCACATTTGACTCGGATACTCTTCCCAGACGCAGGTATGGGGATAGGTCCCTCCGAACATTTCGAGATTTTTCGGACACGGCATATTCGTCACCGCCTTGAGCGATCCGACAACGACCGGAACCAATATGGAAGAGAGGAGGACAATCGCCATCGCCCGCCGGTAGGGGAGGAAAAAGGGGCGCTTCCACACTACAACCGATCCCAGAAGCAAAACGACGCCGATGACGATCAGCAGCCGCTTGATCCCGTCATAAAACAGGAACTTGAGGATCGCGTCGTTGCTGTCTACGATCCACCGACAGGTCTTCGGATCGTAAAATTGGCTCTGTACCCACAGATCCGTCCCGCTCAGGCCGAAAAAAAGGATCGCCACGACGAGAACGGACAGGGTGAGAAGGATATTCCGGATGGAGGCCATACGCATTGGAGTTTCATGATCCCTTCCCCCGACCGGTTGGTTTTGGATCGGTTTATTCCGCCACAAAAACACTGTTACTCCTTTGAAAACCACACTCCCCCACTGCAAGCATCCCAGGCTACCCCCGCGCTTGGGTCGGAGAAAGGTTTTCCATCTGCAAATCAATCCGGTATGATACCTCATCCTCGGCGATTGCATAGCGTATTCCGATCTCTTTGGAGATCCGGTCGAGCATCTTCTGGCCGATCTTGGAGCTGAAAAGGTACTTTTCTCCCCCTTTTTCATTCCGGATACGGATCGTTTGAGTGGACGGATCGATCTCCACACCGATCGCGCTCCCCTCTTTGGCATACGTCAGGGCATTTTCCATAAGTGCCGTCATCAGCTTTCCGAAAAGCTTGCGCGGTGCCTCCACCCGAAAACTCCCCCCCTGCACGTCGAGGCTGAGCCCCCGCCGGCGGGCTAGAATCGTCACCTTGTCGAGAACCTCGGAGAGGACTCCGGCAATCTCGAAAGAGGAAGTGTCCTCAAAATCGGAGCTCTCGAAAAAAAGGACATTTTTGAGTTCCGACATCAGCCGTTCGATGTCGTTCCCCAGCTCCGACACCATTTTCTCTTTCGTGATCCGGTCGCTGTTGGCATACACATCCAGCCGCGCTCGCATCAGCGCTATCGGCGTTTTGAGCTCATGGGCCATCTCTTTGAACAAGGCTTTCTCTTTCGCCCGGAACCCCTCCAGCCGGTGGACCATCGCCGAAAATGCCCGGGAGAGTTCATCGATCTCCTGCCCCGGATTGTCGAGGGCAAACGCAAACGGATCGCCGTTTTTCCACCCCCTCGCCCGCTCGGCCAGTACCGCCAGAGGTTTCATGTAACGCTGCAGCAGAATGTAACTGACCACAAGGATCACCAGCAACGAGTAAAGATAGCGAAATCCCAGCTTTTCGCCGTATTTGGCCACCGCTGCGTCGACTTTTTCCTGATCGCTGATCGCACACAGAAACAAGCCGTTCTCAAGCGGTACCGAAGCGCTCACCTCATCGTCTCCGGGCTCGCAGGGGATACGGCTGACAATGAAACGCACATGACTCGCTTCGGAATCTTTCAGTATCAGAATGTTGTGGGGGATCGTGTGCAAAAAACCGAGGTCGCTCGAGAGATTCAGGGGGGCGACGATGTATTCGTCTTTGCTTTCGACGAGGAGATGGTTGAGGACTTTTTCGACGTCTCCGATTTTTTCCCCGTGAATCGTCCGGACGGCGACCTGCCAGTTGACGGCAAACGCGATCGCGATCAGCAGAGAAATCAGAAACGCTATTTTGACTTTCAGCGAATTAAAGGAGGGGTTCAATGACAAATCCCCGCGTTTTGACCGTTTTGATGATTTTCGGGTCCAGTTTTTTCCGGATCCGCGCCACCAGTTCGTCGATCGCGTTTGAGGTGATGTTCTGGGGGTTGTCGTAGAGGGCGTCGAGTATCTCCTCGCGTGAGACAATCCGGGGGGCCTGCGAAAGGAGGTAAAAGAAAAGGGCGTGTTCGTTCTTGCTCAGTACAATCGCCTCTCCCGCGCGCGCCACCGTTTCGTTGCCGGGATCGACATCGATCCCCTCCAGCGTCAGACGGCGGCCGGGAAAACGGCGCGAAAGGGCGACGATCCGCGCCCGCAGCTCTTTGATGTCGAACGGTTTTTCAAGGTAGTCATCCGCCCCGAATCCGAGCCCTTCGACCTTGTCGTCCACCCCGCCCAGCGCACTGAGGACCAAAACCGCCGTCGACGCGTCCCGCCCTTTGGCATACGTGATCAATTCATGCGCCCGGTCCGTTCCGTGGAAGGTGCGGTCGACGATGACGACCGTATAATGAAATCCGTCGAGATACCCTTTGGCCTCCTCCACGTCCGATGCGGTGTCAACGATCCACTCGCCCTCCAGCGACATCCGTAACAGTTCAAGCAGTTCTTTCTCGTCATCGGCGATCAGTATACGCATTTACAGCTCTTTTACCTCATGCAAAAATATCTTGATCGTTTTGTCTTTCAACTCTTTTTTGATCGCGGCGGAGAGGACCGTCGCTTCGGCTTCGTGCAAAAAAAGACGAAACAGCCCAAAATCCCGTCTCGCGCTTACCTGTTCTTCGGTCCTGACCAAAAAGGCTCCGGCACCGTAGCGTTTGCAAGGGAAAAAGTAAAAATCATCATATCCCTCTTCCAGCAATAAATCAACCAATGTATCTTTATTGGCGATTTCAAAATAAATATCCATTCCGTTCAGGCTCATTTTTTCCCCCGATTGTAGATCATTTTAAAGGCAGGCGGCAAAATCAGGAGGGTAAGAATCGTCGATGTGACCAATCCCCCCAGCACTACGATGGCGAGCGGTTTTTGGATCTCGCTTCCGACCCCGGTCGCGAACAGCAGCGGAAGGAGCCCGAGGGCCGCGATAAAGGCCGTCATCAGTACGGGACGAAGCCGTCTGCGCGCACCCTCACCCACCGCTTCGTCAATGGTGTAGCCATTGGCGAGCAATGCGTTAAAATAGCTCACCATAACGACACCGTTGAGTACGGCAATCCCAAAGAGGGCGATAAAACCGACCGATGCAGGAACAGAGAGGTATTCTCCGCTGATAAACAATGAGATGATTCCCCCCGTAATCGCAAAAGGGATATTGAGCAAAATGAGCAGCGTATTGCTCACGGAGCGGAACGTGAAAAAGAGGATGAAGAAAATCACCACGATGCTCACGGGAACCACCGCCATCAACCGTGCCTGCGAACGCTGCTGATTTTCAAACTGTCCTCCGTAGGTGATGCGATACCCATCGGGCAGTTTAATCGTGCTGCTGATTTTTTGTTTTGCCTCTTCGACAAATCCGACCAGGTCCCGATCCTCTACATTGGAGCGTACCACGCTGAGCCGTTCGTTGTTTTCGCGAATGACCTGTACGGGTCCCTCGGTCTGGGTAATATTCGCAACGCTGGCGAGAGGGACGCTTCCCCCCTCCACGAGAGGGATCTCGAGCGCGCTGAATTTGTCATAATCTTTGGCAATGTCACCTTCAAGCCGGATCATGACGGGGGTTCGGATATTCCCTTCCGCTAAAGTATCGACGATCATCCCCTCCAAAGAGGCTTTGAGAAATTGCTGCAGTTCACCGCTGCTCACCCCCGTATTGGCCGTGGCAAAACGATCGGGAGTCACGGTGAGATAATTGATCCCTTCGTTGAGAGTCACGATCACTTCGCTGGAACCCTGAATGTTTTCCAGAAGGGTCCCTACCTGGGAGCTGAGGGTATTGAGGGTGTTGATATCGGGGCCGAAAATTTTGATGGCCAAATCTCCGCGCGAGCCGGTGAGCATCTCAGAAATCCGCATATCGATCGGTTGGGTAAAGCTAAATCCCACCCCTGCGAAAGGTTTGAGCGCCAGGGTAATGTTATGGAGTATCTCCTCTTTGGACGCCGCTTTCCACTCCTCTTTGGGTTTGAGGATCAAAAAGGTATCGGTTTGGTTGAGAGTCATCGGATCCAGGCCCATCTCATCCGTCCCGGTGCGGGCGACGATGGTTTTAATCTCCGGGATATTTTTGAGCAGCTCTTTTTGAATCGCGAGGTTGAGCTCTTTGGAAGCTTCAAGCGAGATGGAGGGGATAGGCTCTACGGCCAGAATGATATCCCCCTCATCGAGGGTAGGCATAAAGGTTTTGCCCACGAAGGCAAAAAGAGAGAAGCTAAGAACCAAAAAAACAAGCGCCCCCGCAAAAAGCATTCTGGTACGGTTAAGGGCAAAAGAGAGCAGCGGTTTGTAAAGACGGGCAAAAAACCGATCGATCCGCGTCTCATGATGTGGTGCTGATTTGAGCAGCAGTGAGGCCACGACAGGGATCACCGTCAGCGAGAGGACCAAGGAACCCATCAGCGCAAAGACGATGGTCATCGCCACCGGAGCAAAAAGTTTCCCTTCCAGCCCTTCGAGCGAAAGAAGCGGCAAAAAGACGACGGAGATGATCAGCAACCCGCTGAATACCGAAACACTGACCTCCTTGGTGGCACGATAGACGAGGTGGAGTTTGGGGAGTTTCTGATCTTTTTCCCCCAGTGCCGCAAAGGTATTTTCGACGACCACGACCGCCGAATCGACCAGTATCCCCACCGCAATGGCCAAACCGCCCAAACTCATCAGATTGGCGGTTATCCCAAAATAGTGCATGAGGATAAAGGCGATGGAGAGGGCCAACGGGAGAATCACCGCCACGCTGATGGCGGCACGCACGTCTCCCAAAAAGAGGAGCAGGAGGATAACGACCAGCACAACCGCTTCGGTGAGGGCTTTGGAGACGGTATCGACCGCTTTTTGGGTGAGTTCGCTGCGATCGTAAAAAGGGACAATCGTAACTCCCTTGGGAAGGGTGGGTTCTAAAAGGGCAAGACGCTCTTTGATTTCGATAATGCTCTCTTTGGCATTTGCTCCCCGGAGCGCCATAACAAGCCCCTCGGTTGTCTCTCCGATACCGTCTTTCGTCACGAATCCCATGCGGGTGCGCGACTCTTCGGTAATGGCGCAAAAATCACTGATCCGGATGGGACCGTTATGGGAGTGGATCGTGATGTTGCCAATCTCTTCTTTGCTCTGGACGCCGCTTTGCACCTTGACGAGATACCCCTCGTCTCCCCGGTCAAGCCTCCCCGCACCGTCGTTTTTGAGGTTTTCTCTGAGTGCCTGCTCGAGCGTGGAGATGGTGATCCCCAGTCGTCCCATAGCGCTGACGTCGGGAACGAGGGTGATGGTACGCGCTTCACCCCCCAGCGCATTGATGTCCGCAACCCCTTTGGCCCCGCGCAGTGCAGGGCGGATCGTGAAATCGAGCAGTTCCCGTTTGGCCTGCTGGCTGATGTTTCCCTCGATGGTGAACATAAATATTTCACCCAAAGGAGTCGTGATGGGCGCCATCCCTCCGTTGACCCCTGTGGGGAGTGAGCTCATCGCGGAGGTGAGCTTTTCGGAAACCTGCGCACGGGCGCGGTAGACATCGGTGCCGTCTTTGAAATCGATTGTAATATCGGCAATGCCGTATTTGGAGGTGCTTTTGAGCATGCTCTGGTTTTCCAGACCCATCAGCTCTGCTTCCAATGGACGAACGACCCTGGTTTCTACCTCTTCGGGGGTCATCCCGGGTGCTTTGAGAATGATTTTTACCTGCGTCGAGGAGATATCGGGGAACGCATCAATGGGGATCTTAAGAAACGAATATACCCCTCCGATGACGACCGCAAAGGCCATCAGCAAAATAACAATCCGCTGCTTGAGTGAAAATTCGATAATGGAGCGCAACATTACTCAAAACCCAATCCGCTCATTGCGCCTTTTAGAATCACCAACCCGCTGACGGCGACTTTGGTATTGGCATCAATTCCCTTCTGCCGTACCAAAACCCCCTCTTTGGTCGTTGCTGAGATCCGAAGCTCCTGGGCTGTAAATCCTTTAGAATTTCGGACGAAACAGATGGTTTTTCCGCCGAACTGGGCCAGCGCCTGGGAAGGGATCAATATAGAGGTGGTGGGTTTGGAGGCAGAAACGAACATTCCGACCGTCGTCCCTGCGCGCAGCTGCGGATCACGAACACGGGCAATGGCAATCGCGGAGTTCGTCGAACCGCTGATGGAAGGTGAGACCGAAAGAATCGTCCCTATGGGGCGGGTGTTATCCTTGGAAAGAACGGTGTCCCCTTTGGAAATCGATGAAATGAGGCCGGGAGAGACGTTAATCATCGCCACCATCGCGTCAGCGTCTGAAATTCTAAAATAGGGCTGATACGGAGCGATTCGCTCCGCCACGGCGAGAGGGGCATCGGTGATGATCCCGGATTTTTGGGCAATGACGTTCAGGGTGCCGTTGGTGCCGGGGCGAACCCCTGCGATGCCAAATTGGCTCTCCAGCGCAGAAATACGAGAACGGAGGCTGGAGGCTTCGAGCGCACTGGTTTGGTAATCCCGATGCGAAATCACCCCCTCTTTGTAGAGAACCTCATCTTTTTTGGCGTTGTTCTGGATCGCCTGATAGCGGTTGCGGAGCTCTTTAAGTTCAAAACTGCTTGCCATCAGCGCAGGAGATGCGATGGAACACAGTACTTGCCCTTTTCGGACACGATCGCCCTGCCGGACATTGAGGGCAGTCACAGAGGCTTCATGATCTAAAAAATAGCTTTTGGACTTGTCTTCATCGTAATCGATTTTCGCGATAAGCGGCCCGATGAGGGCGGTACTTCTGACCTGGAGATTCTGCGTTGTGATCCCCAGTTTTTTCATTTGCGCTTCACTCATTGTGATTTGCGCCATCGCCGCAGCGGCCGTCAGTATCATCGCCAGGATTGTTTTCATTCCCATACTCCTCCCATTCTTTCTTCCAGATTCGCTACGGCATCGACGTAGTCGCGCTTCAGTCTGAGCGTCTCGATCTGCGCGCCGTAAAAGCGGTTTTTTGTCTCAAGGTATTCAAACAGGCCGACAACGCCCCCCTCAAACCCTTTCTGGGCCATCCGGTAAAGCGATTCATGCCGTTTTTCGTTCGATCCCGACTCGCCGATGAGCCGTTGCAGCCCTTCGAGTCGCTGCAGCGACTGCTCGATGTATACGCGGAGTTTTCGTTCGGAAAGCGTTTTTTGCTCGTCCAGCGCACTTCGTTTCGCCATCAAAGCGGCAATCTTGCGTTCGTTTTTCTCCCCCATCGACACAGGGAGGCTCAGACGGAAGTCGACGCTGTTCTGGGTCGGCTCCTGCGTCATTCCGACACCGATTCCGACCGTTTCCAGCGTCGCTTGGCGCAGAGCCTCGATCTCGCGGTTCACCTCCTCGCGGGAAAGGGCGAAATGTTCCAGTGCCGCAGACGCCTTGAGTCTCTGCTCGCTCTCGGAGCGCTCCACAAACCGGAAGGAGAGATCCTCGATCGTGATGTCGCCCGGAAGCAGCGTCATCTCCCGCAGCACGTCCTGATGATTCCGCAAGACCATGCGGGCCTCTTCGGCCTCTTTCCGGGCCATCCGCTGTTCCGTCTCAAAACGGAGAAGCTCCATTTGCGAGATTCTTCCCGCCTCGTGTTTTTTCTGCGCCATCGCATACGCTTTTTTCGCCGAATCGCTCTTCTCATCGTACCGAGCTGCCTCTTCGCGTGCAAGCTCCGAAAGGAGGTACTCGTGCTTCAGCCGGCTTTGAAGGATCCCCTTTTGGAGTTTCTCCCCTCCCTCCACGCTTCGCATCGCGGCATCGTACCGGGCTTTATGAGCCTCGGCGCTCCACGGGGTTTTGGCTGTGAATCCGACCATCATGCCGTACTCCATTCCGTCCCCGTTCGCTTCGTCGGCACGGATCCTGCGGGCCAAACCCTCCAGGACGATCGGCTCGGCCGCGATGTACGAAGCTTTTTCATGCGCAAGCGCATCCCTCTCCCCCTGCAATGCGCTTTTGTGAAGGGACTGCTCGTAAGCGATCTGGCTCACCTCCTGAAACGTCATCGCCGCACAAAGCGCCGGCCACAGCGCTCCGCCCAAAATCACCAGGCGGTTCACAGCCACTCCTCGCGGCGGACGATCGCGCCGCTGGCGGGGTCGATGAAAAGGCGGTAGCGTTTGTCGTCTGCGGCCTCTGCCGATCCCACATACAGCAGATTCGAATCGACGTCTTCGAGGCTGAGACGTTCTATCTGCCACCCCTGCTCCGACAGTTTCGCTTTGACCTCATCGGCTCCGAGAGGGGCCAGACGCTGCAGCGTCTGATCGATCCGCATTTTTTGGACAGGGTGGTGTTTATGTTTTCCAAACACAGCAAGGTTGTGAACCGGTTCGGGAATTTTGACTGATGAGCCCGTTTCACCCCACGCCAGCGATGCGATGAACGCAAGGGTAGCGATACTTTTGTACATGAGAGCCTCCCAAATGATTCTGCAATCTTACCGCTTCAGGATGAGAAAATCATGAGAATCCTCTTATCCCGGCCCATTACGGCTCGACTGCAGGAAACAAATTGGACGCGGCGGCTTGGAATACGGGGGATAAGCGGTGAAATTCCGGGCGAAGGGCCCGCCGGAAGGGAGAGGGCTTCGGGAGTTATCCGAAAATCAGCCCTGCGTCCGTTTTTGCCGCTCCTCAACAAGCATGTTCCCCAATACCTCGATGACCTCTTTGCTGGCGGCTTCGGCCTGACTAAAATAGGTCATGACGTTAGCGGACTCTTTCGTGCAGGTGTTGGCGCTGACGCATTTGACCGCGGCGAGGATGCTCTCATGCACCCCTTTGTGCGGGGTTTCGAGTTTTTTGAAACTCGGAGTATTTCCGAAAATCTCGGCCCCCTTGCCCCCTTCGGCCCATTTTCCGAGACGGCACGAGTGGTGGTCGACGAACTCGTCTTCGACTTTGAGACTGAAGACGCTCTTGTACCCTTTGGCTTTGTAAAGAAGGTGATCGAGTTTGACCAGTACCATAAAGACCGAATAGAGGACATTCGTCGAATCGCGGTCGATCGTTTCGTTTCGTCGCCCCATATCGAGCAGCGTTTCGCGGAACCGTTCGACCTTTTCGCTGGAAGACGAGGAGATCGTCTCCATCGAGCTGGAACGCTCATAAATCTCGACCGCATTTTGCTTCAGACTCTGGACGCTGATTTCCACCTCCTGGGTCGCTTTCTGGGTCCGTTCGGCGAGCTTGCGCACTTCGTCGGCAACGACCGCGAAACCGCGCCCGTGCTCTCCCGCGCGGGCCGCCTCGATTGCGGCGTTCAGGGCGAGGAGATTTGTCTGATCCGAAATGTCCTTGATCAGGCTGATGATCGAACTGATCGCGCTGACGCTTTCGTTCAGCTGGGAGACCGAACCGTAGTTTTCGGTGATGTTGCTCACGAGATGCTGCTGCGTACCAAGAAGGTCGTTAATCTCGTTGTTGATCTCATCCGAATTGGCACGGTTGCTTTTGTTCAGCGCATCGATCTCTTCGAGCTGGGAAACGTTTTCGGCCAAATCTTTCTGCAGCAGCGTCAAATCGCGCTGACATGCCTGGGTCAGGTTTCCGGTCAGGTTCTGCATCAGCTCGAACATCACCGTTTTTTCGGTTTTTTCCTGATTCTCTTCGCGTAAAGCGCTGATTTCACGGTTTAACCGGTCGTTTTCTTTTTCGAGCTCCTCGATGCGGTGGTGGAGGGGAGCATGATCTACAGGCTGCTTGTTTCGAAAAAACATTGAGTGGTATCCCTTGTCAGTATATGTATGTCGGGCCTTGCCCCGTTTGAAAAAAGCGGATGCCGTCTCCGGATCGCAGAAAACGGTCTGAATCCATTTCTTTGTCTCATCATAAAGGGAAATCTTTTGATAAAGCTTAAAAAAATCAAAATCGGAAAAAGTAATTCGTCAAAAGCGAGATTTCGTAGAGGTATGAAACAGCTATTATTTTTTTTGATACAAAAAGGGGAGTGTGGAGGGGTCTCTCCGAAAACCGGAGAGAAAGAACGATTAACGTTTGGAGAACTGTGGTGAACGGCGCGCTTTGCGTTTACCCGGTTTCTTACGCTCAACAACACGAGAGTCGCGGGTAAGCATACCAAACGGCTTGAGGATCGCACGGAACGAAGGATCGAAAGTACAGAGCGCACGGGAAATACCGTGGCGCAGTGCATCCGCCTGACCTGAAAAACCACCACCGAGCGTTGTCGCGATGATATCGACCGATGTGTCCTGTTTTGTCAGTGAAAGGGGCTGCGTAACACGCAGTTTTTTCGCTTCGAGACCACCGAGCCAAGCGTCGAGTGAGAGACCGTTTACAGTGATTTTACCTGTACCCGGAGCAAGCCATACTTTAGCGATCGAAGTTTTTCTTCTGCCGGTTGCATACGTTTTTGCCATCGTTTATCCTTACTTAGCAATCTGCGCAGAGTGTGGGTGTTCCGCACCTGCATAGACTTTGAGTTTTTTCAACATCGCACGACCCAGTTTTGTTTTGGGAAGCATGCCGCGCGCAGCAAGCTTGAATACTTTTTCTGGGTTGGTTGCGAGAAGTTCAGTGAATTTTTCGCTTTTGACGTTACCGAAGTAACCGGTGTGCCGGTGGTACGTTTTGGTAGCGGTTTTGCCGTTACCGTTGATGACCGCTTTGGACGCGTTGATAATGACGACGAAATCACCGCAGTCAATGTTTGGGGTAAAATACGGTTTGTCTTTTCCGCGAAGACGGGTAGCGATTTCAGTCATCAGACGACCGAACGTTTTCCCTTCCGCATCGATCAAAACCCATTTACGTTCGATTTGCTCAGGTGTAGCAATTTTTGTAAATTTCATCACGAGCCTCCTTTTAAAGTCTCTATAAATAGTGGCGCAATTGTACCCACATATTCTTATATATTGCTGAAATTAAGTTTTTTATAAGCACTTTACCCATTCAATACGGTCTTCGAGGAGGTAACACAAATACCCGCTGGCTCTTCCACCTCCCAGCGTTGCGACCGCCTCGGCATAGCGCTCCACCTGTTTTCGGTGTTTTTGTTCCTCTTCCCGCCCCGATTTGTAGTCGATGACGTTCCACCCCTCGTTGGTTTGCACCAGCAGATCGATCACACCGATCGACCCTTTGTGACGGATCATCTGCTCTTTGCGCCACTCCCCCTCGCAGAGCATCATGAACGTCGGATCGGCGATCAGACGGCGGACGCGCGCTTCGATTTCTCCGATCGCCCCCTCGTGCAATACCGCACCGTAACGGTTCCTGGCCGATTCGAGGGCACTACAGAGGGCGGAATTGGTGAAACTTCCCATCATCTCCAGTGTGTAATGGAGCGCCAGACCAAACTGTACCGCTGCATAATCGTGGGCCGCTTCCTTGGGAGGGCTCAGACTCTCCTCCTGCCGTCCGAAACGTTTCGCATGATAGATCAGGGAGGGGAGGGCGGTTTTCTCCCTTGGACGGGGCGGTGTCTGGACCAGCATGCCCGATTCGCCGGGGACGAGCCCGAGGGGCTCGAACCATGACCCCTTCTCTTTCGAAAGAATCCACAGCGATTCGACCGCGCGGGTCATCGCCACATACAGGGCATTGAGCCGGTCCTCGCCGGCCCAGCAGTTGTACCAGATGAACGCTTTGAAGGATTCTTTGAGCTTCGCTCTCGGGCTGCGGTAGATGCGGTTGCCCTCGATGCGGAATCGCTCGAAGACGTTGCCCTTCGTCTTTGCGCTGCTGTCGCCGGTGCCAAGCTTGATCGCACAGTGGCCGGTGGTCGAATCGATGTCGTACACGAAGACGTTGTCCACGATGTCCACGTCGTGAAACCTCGTGCCGCAGTTGGTGGAGGGGTCGAGCTGGAAGGTGACCATGCCCATGCACAGTGTGAAGGATGGCATGTTTCTTGTCATGGCGCACCGGAAACAGACAAGGGGATTACTTCCGCACTTCGTCCAGCAGCACGTCCGCCCCGCCTCGCTCGTGGCTCAGCTGGGCGGCCGAGATGAACTCCATCACTTCGAGG
>ERZ1649853.560-NODE-560-length-15742-cov-15.883024_pt1 | contig 15742 bp, 13 predicted proteins | sample MGYA00575353_ERZ1649853 | MGnify/ENA primary metagenome ERZ1649853 (study PRJEB40853, sample SAMN11349654) | freshwater sediment metagenome | isolation source: river sediment | host: Sediment | place: India: Okhla Barrage, New Delhi | collected 2017-02-21 ...
CGAACGCGAGGATTCGCATGGCTTCGAGATGCTCCTCACGCCTCCTGCGGAAGGATCTCTGTCGGCCGGAAACTCGCGACGGCTCCTCCGCCCGCCTGGCTCAGGCCGCGGTGCCGGCGGGAGCCCCCCCGTCCGGAGCCACGGCTTCGACCAGACCCAGGCGCCTGAGCACCCACACGAGCACGGCAAAGGCGATCAGCGTCTTGACGGTGGAACCCAGTAGCGGAGCGACGTTCGCTTCGAGTCTCGGGATGCCGCACAGGAGCGTGATGTAGAACGCGGTGCGCACCGGCTCGTTGCGGTCGCTCTTCCCGAATCTCCTGTAGATCCAGTGGTAGCCGGCCCCGAGCAAGAACATGCCCACGAGGACGCCCGGAACGTGGAAGTTCCAGTAGAACTCTCCCACGGCGGTCAGGGCGATGCGGGTCTCGGTATCCATGGGCAGAACGAGGTCGAAGCTTTCGGCGAACTCACGCCCCACGGTGATGCTCGGCTTTCCAGGCCAGAGGAGGCGAGGGATGAAGAGCGAGATCGGGGCCAGAAAGATCGTCTCCCCGTGACGATAGTCCACCCATCGGCCGGTGTACCTGAGGATCGCGGCGACGGACGAGACGACGCCGAGCCGCTTGACGGCGGCCCACGCTGTGTTCCTCTGATATTCGCCGGCATCCCACTTCCCGGCCAAGACGAGCGTCTTTCCGAGGCGCTCTGCGGTCCCTCCGTCCCTGTAGTAGTTCTTGAAGACGTTGTAGATCGGGAACACGACGAAGACCACGAGGAGCACGAGAGCGAGGATCGCCTTCACGGGGAGCTTTTTCCGGGAATACCAGAACGCGATCGCCGGAATCCCCATGACCATGGTGACGTACGCTTTTCCTCCTATCGTGAGGAAAACGAGCAGGAAGACGGCCAGGCCGAGGACGGCCACGGGCAGGGCCGCGCGCCGACTCCGCTCCCGGCGCTGGAAGTACACGAGCCAGGCGAGCGCCCACGCGAAGAGGAACAGCGGCGCCAGCTGCTGGACGAGGGACAGGGAGCCTGAGACGTACTTCCTCGACCGCACGAAGGACCCTTGCAGGACCGTCGCCAGGGCGCCCGCGAATCCGACGGCCCCCGCGACGTAGATCGCGCGCGCGTCCTTCACGCGGAGCCAGCGCGTCGGCGAGGGAGGAAGGCTACGGAACATCGTCAGATAACCGAGCGTGAACGCCAGGTAGCCCACGACTCCGAGAACGAGCGCGGGCTCCAGAAAGGGGAAGAGAGAGATGTGCGGCAGCTCCTTCGGGAAGAGTGTCAGGTAGATCGTGCCCACGCCGAAATGGAAAAACAGGAGGGCGGTGATCGGGAAGAAGGCCTCGAACCAGTCGAAGGAGCCGGAGCGAAGACGGATCGTCGCGACCGAGATCCCTACTCCGACGAACACCAGAGACAGCGCGACGATTCGCGTTTCCGGGATGAAAGGCAGGATAGCCGCCGCCGCGGCGAGCATCGCGAAGCCCGCGGCGACGCTCAAGGAGTTTCTGCCGAAGCGTCCGGCCGGGGCGATCTGGGGGGCTGCGATCCTCTCCACGTTCCGGCCTCGTGCGGGGCGTCATGCGCGTCGTTGCCGCGCCACCTCGGCTCGGCCGCGCCTTTCCACTTTTGCATCGAACAAGATACGGAACCGGCGGGAGCCGGTCAAGGAGGGGCCGGACTCGCCGGCCGCCGTCGGGCGGTTTGACAGCCTTCCGTGCGATGGCGAACAATTCGAGCGCTCCCCGCGCCCCGGGAGACGCAGGTGAAGCCGGTGACGGGAACGAACGTTTGAGCCCAGGAACCTCCAGAGACGACGACCTCCTCCCGAAGACCGACGGCCGGGCCCGGGAGCACCTCGGGTTCTCTCGTGCGTCGTGGATGCGCGCGGGACGAGAAGGCGCGGTCGTCGCCGCCGGCCAGCTCGCGGTGGCGGTGGCAGGGCTCGTCGGTATCCGTCTCCTTACCGAGTTGGCCCCGCGGGAGGTCTTCGGCGAGGCGAACCTCCTTCTCGGAGTGGTCCAACTCGGGCGGTTGATCCTCGTCGCCCCTTTCATCAGTGCGCAGGTCCGATTCCACCCGGAGTACGTCATCCGAGGGCAGGCCCGATGGTTCACGCGGGAGATCTCGAGACTGACCTGGCTCGGCTCGGCGCTCTTCGCGCTGCTCGGCCTCGTGGCCTACTCGACCTGGCGGTGGAACGACGGCGGCGGCTACCGGCCGATGATGCTCGCGGCTCTCGCGGCCTATTTCTTCGTGGACACCGCGCGCGCCATCAAGATCAACCGGCTGGTGGCGGAGAGACGCCGGGCTTTGACGGCATGGTGGCAGGGAACGGAACACTGGCTGACGGTCTTCGTGCCGGCCACGGCGCTTCTCCTCACTGCGACGACGACGTCGTATCTCGTCGGCTTCGCCGTCGGGACGGCGCTGGTTTACCCGGTCTTCGGCGGATGGCTCGATCCTCCCCTCGTGGATCGCGAGGACGGAACGCCCGAGCCGAGGAAGGAGTTCTCCCGGCGCATGTTCCGCTACGGCTTGCCCTTCGTCCCTCTGGCGCTCTGCGGCTGGCTCTCCAGTCTGGCGGATCGCTACGTGATCGCAGGGTTCCTGGGCACGGCGGACGCCGGCCTCTACGTGGCGGCCTACTCCGTCGCGAGTCGGCCGTTTCTGATGGTCGGCGCCGTGTTCACGAACTTTGCGCGTCCGATCCTATTCCAGGCCGAGAGCTCAGGGGACGCGCGCAGGGGCAGGCAGGTCTTCGCGCTGTGGCTGGCGACCACGGCGACCGTGTGCGCTCTGGGTGTGCTGGGCTTCGCCTTCCTCGGAGATTGGGTCGCGAAGCTCCTCCTGGCCCCGGCCTATCGGGAGGGCTCGGTGGCGCTCTTCGTCTGGATCGGCCTGGGACATGCGATGTACGTGATCGTGCAGGTGATCGAGAGCCGCCTGATGTCCCTGGAGCGAAGCCGGCGCCTCGTCGTGCCTTCCGTTTCGGCGGCGGTCGCGAACCTCGGTGTGAGCATCGCGCTGGTGCCCGCGCTGGGAGCGTTGGGATCCGGAATCACGAAGGCGATCGCTTTCGGGATGCACCTGCTGTTCATCAGCGTGGCGCTCCTTAGGGCCAGGCGAGGTTCTCCGGGCGGCCCCGCGTCGGGGGCGAGGTTCGGCCAGCAGAACCATGTGGTCGAGAAGGAGTTCCCGGGCGCGGGGAGCGACGTAGACTGAAGAGCCCGACGTTCGGCTGGACGCGCGCCTCGTCACGCAGGGCGGAAGAACGCCGTATGGTAAGCTAACGGCCTTCGAGCGGCCGGAGCGGGGGCGCCGTCTTCATGCTCGACGTCGCGGGCGCCGGCCGATTCTCGGACCGATCGAGTAGGCTCCCCGGCGAAGGACGAGAGACGCGTCCGGTCGCCGGAGAAGGGGGAATCATGAGCCTCGTCGAGACGATCGAGCACGAGGGCCGGCTGCTGGCCTACGTCATCCCCTCTACTGCGCGGCCCGAGCGGACCACTTCCCTCACCCCTCCCGAGGACCGGCAGCAGGTCGGGTTCGTGGTCTGCCCGTCGAGGGAGGCGATCCGGAGGCACTTTCACAAGGTCGTACGGCGGGAGACCCGCGGGACCTCCGAGGTCCTGCTCGTCCGGAGCGGACGGTGCGAGGTGGACCTGTGCGACACGCGCGGCGGCGACGGTAAGCTCGTGACGACGCGGACGCTGGCGGCCGGGGACGTGCTCGTGCCGGTCGGCGGCGGCCACGGCTTCCGCGCCAGGGAGGACACGGTGTTCCTGGAAGTGAAGCAGGGTCCCTACCTCGGAGTGGACGACAAGGGGGCGTTCTGACCTTGCGGCGCACGATCCCCGTCTGCGAGCCGCTCGTCGAAGCGGCGGAGATCTCCAACGTTCTCGAGTGCATGAAGACCGGCTGGATCTCCTCCGCCGGCCACTACCTCGAGGAGTTCGAATCGCGCTGGGCGGCGTACTGCGGGATGCCCCACGGGATCGCCGTGAGCAACGGCACCGTCGCTCTCGAGGTGGCGGTTCGATGCCTGGACCTGGAGCCGGGAGACGAGGTCATCCTGCCGGCCTTCACGATCATCTCCTGCGCCCAGGCGATCGTGTACGGGGGCGGCATTCCTGTCCTGGTGGACTCGGATCCCCGAACCTGGACGATGGACGTCGGGCAGATCGAGTCGCGGGTCACGGACAGGACGCGGGCGATCATGCCGGTCCACATCTTCGGTCACCCGGTGAACATGGCGCCGGTGTGGGAGCTGGCGCGAAAGCACGGCCTCAGGATCGTCGAGGACGCGGCCGAGGCTCACGGCGCCGAGTGCCACGGCAGGAGATGCGGTGGCCTCGGCGACATCTCGTGCTTCAGCTTCTACGCCAACAAGATCGTCACGACCGGCGAAGGCGGCATGGTGCTCACGAGGTCGGAGGCCTGGGCGGAGAGGTCGCGATCCCTCCGCAACCTGTGCTTCCGGAGCGACCGCCGCTTCTTGCATACGGAGCTCGGGCACAACTACCGTCTGACGAACCTCCAGGCGGCGATCGGCGCGGCGCAGGTCGAGAGGATCGAGGCCCTCGTCGAGATCAAGCGGGCGATGGCTCAGAGGTACACGGACGGGCTGCGGGATTGCCCCGGGCTCACGCTTCCGGTGGAGGAATCCTGGGCGAGGAACGTCTATTGGATGTACGGCCTCGTGCTCGACGAGAGCCTCGGCTTCAACGCGCGCGCCTTCGCGGACCGTCTCCGGGAGAGGGGAGTGGAAACGAGACCTTTCTTCCTCCCGATGAACGTGCAGCCCGCCCTCCACGACCTGGGCCTCTGCAAGAGCGCCGAACCCTTCCCCGTCGCGGAGCGGCTCGGGGAATACGGCCTCTATCTGCCGTCCGGGCTCGGCCTGACCGAGGAGGAGATCGCGTACGTCTGCGAGGTCGTCCGGTCGGAGGTGGCCCGTGCCCCGCTCACCCGCTGAGCTTATCCGGCGCACCACCGAGGTTGTCCGAAGCGACGGACTCGCCGGCGTGGTGTCGAAGACCGTCGCCTGGATCGGACGGCTCTTCTATGCCAGGAGCGACTACCTGGTCTTCGAGCACGACCTGCGGCCGACCCAATTCACGCCGCGAGCGACGGACCTGACCGTGACCACCGTAGGATCTCCCGCCGAGCTCGCGAGGCTCCCCGAGGAGGCGCGCGGCGCGCTCGAGGCGCACGGCGCCCGTCTGACAAGTCACCTGGAGTCCGGCGGGATGGTATTCTGCGTAGTGGTGGACGGGAGGCTTGCCCACCAGTGCTGGGTCGGCACCCGACGTTCTCCCGTGATCGACCCGATCGCCGCGCTGATCGACTACGATCGAATCGCGTACCTGGGCGCCGGCGAGACGGCGCCCGAGTTCCGGGGGCAAGGGATGCTGCCGCTCGCGCTCTGCCGCATCTGCGACGTGCTGAGGGCTCGAGGCTTTGCGCGAGCAGTGGCAACTGTCTCGCCCGATAATGGCTCGTCGATTCGCGGGATCACCAAGGCGGGGTTCCAGCCGGCCGGGAGGGGGATGCTAGTCCGATGCCTCGGCCGGTACTCCTGGATATTCGATTCCCCTGCTGGGCACAAGGAGCGGTGAGTGTCGGGGGACTGCGCGAGCACTCCTCTCTTCCCGCGCGGGATCGTGGTGTTCCACGAGTGGCTCATCGGCGCCGGGGGCGCGGAGCGGCTCGCCGTGGAGGAGTACCGTCACATCGCGAGCCGCGGGATCCCGGTCCGGCTGCTGACGTTCTCGGCGTCGCCTCCCGCCCTGTTTGGGCTCGACCCGGCGTGCGTGGAGGTTCTCCCCAGGACGAGCGTTCTCGACGGGATCCTGCGTCTGAGGCGCCGCCTGCTCGAGATCCGCCCCGGCGTGGTGATCGTCGCGGGCGGCCTGATCGAGCTCTACCTCGCAACCTTCCGCACGAACGTTCCGTACGTCCTCCACCAACACGAAGCCCCCTACAAGGTCATCCTCCAGTACGGGAACGTGCTGGCGCCGCTCCTGCGCCGCCGCGCGGTCCGGGAGATCCGGGGCACCGCGTTCGGCTACCGGGAGCCCCCCGTCCCGCCTCCGGTTTCGTTCTCGCAGCGCGTGCGGCTCGAGGTCCTCTCCATTCTGCGTGCGCTCGCGATCCGGAAGGCCTCGGCGGTCCTCTCGCTTTCTCGAAGGGCGGCGCGGGAGGTCGAACTGCTGTACGGACGGGAGGCCGTCGCGCTCTGCGGCTGCTTCCACCCGGAGATCTTCGCGCATCGCCCGAGTCGGAGCTTGGCCGACAGGCTCGGCCTTGAGAACGCCAGGATCCTGCTGAGCGTTTCCCGGCTCGACGCCAGGAAGCGGATCCACACGATCCTCCGGGCCTTCGCCCTCCTCGCGCCGAGACGGACCGACGCGGTTCTCGTCATCGGCGGCACAGGACCGGAGGAAGGGAGTCTCAAGGATCTGGCGGAGAGCCTCGGCCTCGCTCGCAGGGTGTTCTTTCTCGGTTTCGTGCCCGACGAGGATCTGTGGGACGTCATCGCCGCGTCCGACGCGTTCCTCTGCGCCGACTGGACCGATTTCGACATCGCTCCGTACGAGGCGCTGGCGCTCGGAAGGCGGGTCGTCTGGACCTCCGAGATCGAGACCGACGAGCAGCTCCTGAAAAAGGGCGCCGTGTTCGTCGGGGACCCGACGCCGGAAGGGCTCGCGGGTGCCATGGAGCGCGCGCTGGGATCGCCGGAGGTCCCGCGCGAGAGTCTGGACGGGTTTCTCCGGGGGCTCACCTGGGAGAGCTATTTCCGGAAGGTGCTAGATCTGGCGGCGAGAGCCGTCCGCGGGAGCGCCGGCTGACGGACGCCTGGGCTGGGACCGGGGGGGCACGATGCGATACCTGTACACCGGACAGCTTTCGCCTTCGGGATGGGACACGGCTCGCCTCCGGATCCTCGAGAGCATGGGCCGGTCGGTGCGCACTGTCGGGTACCGCCAGCACGTGTTCGCCTTCGGAAGGAGAGTCGGGAACCTCCAGTGCAAGCTCGGCGTCGGGCCGGGTATCTGGCAATACAATCGGGATCTCCTCTCCGCCGCCGCCGCGCATCGGCCCCAGGTCTTCTGGGTGGACAAGGGGGACCTGGTCCAGGCGAGCACCCTCCGCGCGGTCAAGAAGATGACGGGAGCCGTCCTCGTCAACTTCAACACCGATTATCTCGCCTGCGGGGCGCACCCCTGGCGGCTGCACATGCAAGGGATTCCCGAATACGACTTCTACTTCACGAGCAACGTCTTCGACGTGGACTTCCTCAAAGCGAAGGGCGTGAGAAACGTCGTCGTCGTGCCGCTCGGGTATTACGCGAAGGTCTTCACGAGACCGCAGCTGACCAAGGAGGAAGAGGAGCGCCTTGGCGCTTCGATCGGATTCATCGGCCACTGGGAGCCAGCGACCGAGGTTCTGATCCTGGAACTGCTCGACCGCGGACTGCCCGTGAGAGTCCGCGGGAACTCGTGGCAGCATGCCCGGAACAAACGCCGTCTCGCGGGGGTCGTCGAGACGGGGTTGGTTCCGCAGGCGGACTACGAGAAGAGCATCCGCGCGACCAAGATCAACCTCGGGATCAACTCGACCATGAACCGGAACCAGACCTCCGGCCGCTCGTACGAGATCCCGGCGGCGGGAGGGTTCCTGTTGGCCCCCCGAACGGCCGAGCACCTGGAGATGTACGTCGAGGGAGAGGAAGCCGAGTTCTACGGCTCGGTGGACGAGCTCGAGGAGAAGGCGCGCTACTACCTCGAGCACGAGGACGAGCGGCGACGGATCGCCGCGGCCGGCCGGAGACGCTGCCTGTCGAGCGGCACGTCGTTCGAGGAGATCATGGCGAGGCTCGTCGAGACCGTGGAGGCCGCGGAGCGCGGGGCCCGGTGATGCCACGGCGGCTTCGTGATCGCGCAACCGGCGAGGCGCACTCGGTTCGCGAATTCTCCCAGGAGGACCGCGCGCGTGTCGGCCTCGACCCGCAGGGGCTCGACGACATCGATGCGTACGATTTCCGGCCGACAGAGGTGGACCACCTGCTCGGCGACGCTTCGAAGGCGCGGAAGCAGCTCGGCTGGGCACCCCGCGTCGGCTTCAAGGATCTGGTCCGTATGATGGTGGACCACGATCAGGAGCTGGCGCGCCGGGAGAAGACCCTCCGCGACGCCGGACACCGGATCGCGGCGCGGGGGGAGGGCGGCGCGTAGAGGCGCCGGGAGCCGCTCCGCCGCGCCGGTACGCGGCGGGAGAAGATGGTATCCTCTCGCGGCGATGCGACAACTCTTCCAGGACCCCAAGGCAGGCACCGTCCAGGTCGTCGACGTTCCCGAGCCCGCGCTCCGGCCGGGCACGCTCCTCGTCCGCAACGTTCGGTCGGTGATCTCTCCCGGGACCGAGCGGGCGGCGGTCGAGACCGCGAGGAGCTCCTACCTCAAGACCGCGCGGAACCGCCCCGACCTCGTTCGCAAGGTGATGGACAGCATCCGGAGGGAGGGGTTGCTCGCGGCCTACCGGAAGGTCCAGACGAAGCTCGCGGAGCCTCAGGCCCTCGGCTACTCGTCGGCCGGCGTGGTCGTCGCGGTCGGGCCGGGGGCCGGCGATCGCTTCCGGGTCGGCGACCGGGTCGCCTGCGCCGGAGCCGGGATCGCCAGCCATGCGGAGACGATCTGCGTGCCGGTCAACCTCGCGGCGCGGATCCCGGACGGCGTCTCCTTCGACTTGGCGGCGTTCGCGACGCTCGGCGCGATCGCCCTGCACGGGGTTCGGCAGATGGAGCCCCGCCTGGGCGACCGTCACGCCGTGATCGGCCTGGGGATCCTCGGGCTGGTGTCGGTGCAGCTCCTCAGGGCGCACGGCGCGAGGGTCGCAGGGTTCGATCTCGCGCCCGATCTCGTCGAGCGAGCGCGGTCCCTGGGCATCGACGTGGCAGCCGTCGGCTCGACCGACGACCAGGTGCAGACGGCGCTCGCGTGGACCGGGGGTGTCGGGGTGGACGGCGTGGTCGTGACCGCGGCGAGTCCGTCCGACGCTCCGATGGTCGCGGCGGCGGGGATGTGCCGCGAGAGGGGCCGGGTCGTCGCGGTGGGGCTCGTGCCGTTCGGGCTGCCCCGGGAGACCGCCTATCCCAAGGAGCTGGAGCTCCGGATCGCGCGCTCGTACGGGCCGGGCCGCTACGACGCCGGCTACGAGGAGAAGGGGCTCGATTACCCGATCGGCTACGTGCGCTGGACCGAGACCCGGAATCTGGAGGCGTTCCTGGAGTGCCTCGGGTCGGGGCAGGTCGAGATCGGCTCCCTGATCACGCACCGCTACCGGATCGAGGACGCGCCGGCGGCGTACGACGAGCTGGTCGCCGGCGGCGGTCCGCGGCCGCTCGGCATGGTGATCGAATACCCGGAGCCGTCTCCGGAGGCGGAGACGAAGCCGGTTGCGCGCCCGAGCCCCGGAGCGGTCGCCGCGGTTTCGAAGCCGATCGAAGGGGATCTCGGCGTCGCGTTCGTCGGCGCCGGGGCCTTCGCGCGCTCCGTGCTCCTCCCGGCCTTCCGGGGACGGCCGGGCGTGAGGCTTCGGCGCGTCGTCGAGGCGCAGGGACTCCTCGCGTACGACGCGCAGAGGAAGTTCGGCTTCGAGGAGATCGGGACCGATCTCGACGAGGCGCTGGCGGACGACGCGGTCCACCTGGTCTGCGTCCTGACCCGCCACGACCAGCACGGGCCGATCGTCGCGAAGGCGCTGCGCGCCGGAAAGCACGTGTTCGTCGAGAAGCCGCTGGCGCTGTCGGAGGAGCACCTCCGCGAGGTCGAGGAGGCCGCGGCCTCGGCTCCGGGCCTCGTTCTCGTCGGCTTCAACCGGCGCTTCTCGCCGATGGCGAAGGCGATCCGGGAAGCGATGGCGACGCGCGGGCCTCTCCTCATGGCCTACCGCGTGAACGCGGGCGCGCTCCCGCCGGGGCATTGGACGACCGATCCGGAGATCGGCGGGGGCAGGATCGTCGGCGAGGGTTGTCACTTCATCGACCTGCTGTCGTTTCTCACCGGCGACGCGGGGATCGTGTCGGTCGAGGCCGCGTGCGCGGGGAGGCCGGAAGGGCTGACCGAGGACGCGGCGATCCAGCTCGCGTTCGCGGACGGGAGCGTAGGGCAGATCCTCTACACGGCGAGCGGGGAGCCCTCGATCGGCAAGGAGCGGCTCGAGGTCCACGCCGGCGGGGCCTCGGCGGTCCTCGAGGACTACAGGACCTGCACGATCCACCGCGGGCGCAAGGGGACGAAGGTGGGCGGGGCGGGCAAGGGGCACGCCGAGGAGGTGGCCGCGCTCGTCGAGGCCGCCCGGCGCGGAGGGCCGTCGCCGATCCCGCTGCGCGTTCTCGTCGAGGTTACCCGCACAACCTTCGAGTTCCATCGGCGTCTGGCGGGGGGGCGAAATCTCCCTCTTGAAGCTCGCGCCTCCGGCAGGAACTGACGGCGCCTTCGTCGAGTTCTCTCGACCGACCGGTTCCCGCCGGAGTTCCGGGTCCCGGTTCGTTTGACAGTCCGCCGCGCGCTGTCGAAGAATGCGAGGGCCGGCACCCATCCGAGAAGGCGGGCGCGAGGACCGGGGACAAAGGAACAAAGGTTTGAACCGACGAGATCTCTTCGGTCGTCGATCCGCCTCCGCGGTCGACGGGGGAGCTTCGGAGCACCTCGGGTCTTCCCGCGCATCGTGGGCGCGCGTACGGCGGGAAGGTGCGACGGTGCTCGGCGGGCGACTCGCTGCGGGGAACCTCCCCTTCGTCAAGGTCGGCTCGGTGTTCACGAATCTCACCCGCCCCATCCTTTTCCGAGCCGAGAGACCGGGAGAGTCGCGCGAGGCGAGAAGGGGCTTCGCACTTGGGCCGGCGTCGACGGCGGGAGCCCTCCGGGCAGGCGTGACGGAGGCGTTCGCGCGCACCGGTCGCGAGGCGCGGCGTGGGAGTCTTCCATGACGGCTCGACGGCCAGGCTGTACGTCGCCGAACGGAGGCCGCGCTCCCGCGGTTCGACAGCGGGTCGAGAGCGCTGTCAAGCGGGTTCGCATCCTCTCGTGGCTGCACGCGGGGATCCGCGCGAAGGAGCAGGAACTGCGGGCCGCGGGAATCGGACTCATGTATCGGCTGCGCGCGAGTGTTGGCGCCGGATCCATGACGGAGGAAGAGGTCCGTCGCGCGCTGCGGTCTCGTCTCGCGAGCCGGGGTTCGGCGCCGACTCCGAAGCGCCGGGGAGATCTCCACGTCTTTCTCGCGTACCGACTGGCAAACTGGGAAGCCGTGCTGCCGCGGGAGCTTCGCCGGTTCGGGCGGGTGACGGAATTCGAGTGGGGTTCCCTCGGATTCGACCATCGCGTCGGGAACTGGATCGAACAGAGGCCGGTCATGAACCGGGCGATGCTGGAGCGCTTTCGCTCCGCCCACGCCGAGCAACCCGTGGATTGCGTGGTCGGCTACCTCTCAGGGCACGCCGTGTCTCCGGAGATGGTGGGCACCATGGCGCGAGCGGGCACCGCGGTCTTCAACTTCTGCTGGGACGACAAGCTCCGCTTCCGCGGCCCACGCGTCGGGGGCTGGCGTACCGGGCCGGCGGCGATTGCGCGATGCGTGGATCTGAATCTCACGAATGCCCCTTCGAGCGTCCTGCGATATCGGGTCGAGGGTAGCCTCGCTCTCTTCTGGCCCGAAGGTGCGAGCCCGGAGGTGCATCGCCCGTACGAAGGCGACTTCGAGTTCGACGTGTCCTTCGTTGGGAAGCGTTACGGCTGGCGTCCCGCGTTCCTCAGCAAGCTAGAGAGAGCTGGGATCCGGGTCGAAGCGTTCGGCAGTGGCTGGCCGAACGGCCCGCTCGACGACGCGGAGATGGTCCGGCTCTACTCGAGAAGCCGCATCAATCTCGGATTCGGAGGGATAGGCTACTCGCGGAGGCTTCTCTGTCTCAAGGGGCGCGACTTCGAGGTGCCGATGTCCGGGGGGCTCTATCTGACCCAGGAGAATCCCGAACTCTCCCTGGTCTACGACGTCGGCCGCGAGATCGTGACCTACCAGGACGAGGCGGATTGCGCAGAGAAGATCCGTTGCCTCCTCAACACGCCGCGCGAGGCAGCTGAGATCAGGGCCCGGGGGCGTTCGCGAGCGCTGCGAGATCACACCTGGGAAGCGCGATTCGCGAAGTTGTTCGAGCTGGCCGGCCTGCTCGCCGAGTGACCTCGGGAGGGCCCTTCCCTCCGGCGGCTCCCCCGCTGGCAAGACCGGAGCCGTGGGTTGAGGGACATGCCGCATCCGTCCGCCCTCGACCGAGATTCCGACGTCGGATTCCTTCCGTCCGATCCGATGGCGGATCTCGACGTGAGGTCGGCCGTCTCCGGGTTCTTAGGCGTCCTGTGGTAAGCTGGCGCTCTTCAGATGCCGACGCCTCGGTAAGCGGATTCCGACAGGGGTCGGTCGCCGATTCCGGCGGGATGCCGGAGCGGTAGAGGGGCTGGCGGACGAGGGACGAGCCCCGCCCCGCCGTCATAGTGAGGAACTCAATGAATCTCATCGAGAAGATCGAACACGGGGGTCGAGTGCTGGCTTACATCATTCCCTCCTTGGCCCGACCGGAGCGAACCACCTTCCTGACGCCCCCCGAGGACAGGCAGCAAGTCGGGTTCGTCGTTTACCCCGCGGGGGGAACGATCCGGAGGCACTACCACAAGCCATTCAAGCGGGAGATCCAGGGCACTTCCGAGGTCCTGCTGGTCCGACATGGGCGGTGCGAGGTCGATCTCTACGATACGCGCGGCGACGACAAGCGGCTCGTGGTCACCCGGAGTCTCGCGACCGGCGACGTGCTAGTGCTCGTGAGCGGCGGGCACGGCTTCCGCGTTCAGGAAGACACGGTCTTCCTTGAGGTGAAACAGGGCCCCTATCTCGGGATCGACGACAAGGAGGCGTTCTGATCTTGCGTGAGATGATCCCCGTCAACGAGCCGATCGCGAGAGAGGCGGAGATTGCCAACGGTCTCCGTTTGACGAACCTCCAGCCAGCGATCGGGACGGCCCAGGAGGGGAAGATCGAGGATCTCGTAGCGATCGAGCGCACGATGGCGGCGAAGATATTTCCACGGTCTCAGGGACTGCCCGGGGCTGACTCTTCCGGTGGAGGAGCCTCGGACGCGGAACGTCCACTGGATGTACGGCGTCGTGCTGGACGAGGAACTCGGCTTCAGCGCGCGTATCTTTACGGACCGCCTATGGGGAAGGGAGGTTGACACGCGCCCCTTCTTCCTTCCCATGAACGTCCAGCCGGCCCTTCACGAGCCAGGTTTGTTCACCGACGGCGAGCCCTTCCCCGTCGCGGAGCGGCTCGGGGAGTGCGCCCTCTATCTTCCGTCGGGACTCGCGCTGACAGAGGAGGAGATCGACTACATCTGCGAGGTCGTCCGATCCGAGGTGGCCCGTGCCCCGCTCAGCCGCCGAGCCGTCTAGGCGCGCGGCGGGCGTGCCGTGTCGCGCAGGCCTCGCGGGAGCGGCTTCGAAGATCCTCGCGTGGCTCGGCCGGCACACGGGCGAGCATCTCGCCCGTTACGAGGAGGGAAGAAAGGCCAAGTCCTATGCTCCGTCGACGAACTGGTGGAGGAGGCCCGCCACGACCTCGAGCACGAGGAGGAGCGGAAGCGGATCGCCGCGGGCGGCCGGAGGCGGTGTCTGACGAGCGGCGAGTAGTTCGAGGAGATCGTGCCGAACCCGCTGGAAACGGTCGAGGACGCCGTGCGCCGGAGGGCCTGGGGCGCCAGAGGTGCAGAGACACAGGCCGAGCCTTGGGTTTCAGCGTATCTTAACGCCTTCAAACGCTCGATGCGGGGGATCTCAAGATGAAAAAGGCACTCATCACGGGGATCACGGGGCAGGACGGGTCGTACCTGGCCGAGCTGCTGATCGCAAAGGGATACGAGGTGCACGGCATCATCCGTCGCGCCAGCACCTTCAACACCGACCGGATCGACCACATCTACCACGACCCGCACGACGCGGGGAGCCGCATGTTCCTGTACTACGGCGACCTGACGGACGGCACCGGGCTGCGTCGCGTCCTCGAGAAGGTGCAGCCGGATGAGGCTTACAACCTGGGGGCACAGTCCCACGTAAAGGTCAGCTTCGAGGCGCCACTCTACACCGGCGACGTCGTCGGTCTCGGCACGCTGCGCCTCCTTGAGGCGTTACGAGACCACATGAGCGGAACGGGCAGGCAGGTCAGGATCTACCAGGCCGGCTCGTCGGAGATGTTCGGCGCGATGCCGCCGCCACAGAGCGAGAGAACGCCCTTCTACCCTCGCAGCCCCTACGCGGTGAGCAAGGTCGCCGGCCACTGGTACGGCGTCAACTACCGCGAGGCGTACGGGATGTTCATCGCGAACGGCATCCTGTTCAATCACGAGTCACCCCGCCGCGGCGAGACGTTCGTGACGCGGAAGATCACCCGCGCGCTCGGCCGGATCAAGATGGGTTTGCAGAAGAAGCTCTATCTGGGGAACCTCGAGGCGAGACGCGACTGGGGCTTCGCCGGGGATTACGTCGAAGCGATGTGGCGGATGCTGCAGCAGGACTCTCCGGACGACTACGTCGTCGCCACCGGGGAAGCGCACTCGGTACGAGAGTTCCTTGAGGAGGCATGTGCCGATCTCGAACTCGATCCCAAGGGGCTCGTGGAGGTGGACCCGCGGTACTTCCGGCCGACTGAGGTGGACCATCTCTTGGGCGACGCCTCCAAAGCGCGCGCGAAGCTCGGCTGGGCGCCGAGCGTGGGCTTCCGGGAGCTGGTCCGGATGATGGTGGACCACGACCTGGAGCAGGCGCGCCAGGAGAGGACCCTGCGCGAGGCCGGGCACCGCGTTGTCGCGAGGGGGGAACGAGTTGAATAAGGCGGCGAAGATCTACATCGCTGGACACACAGGCCTGGTCGGCTCCGCGATCATGCGGCGCCTCCGGGCGGACGGCTTCGAGAACCTCGTCGCGCGCGAGCTCGACGAACTCGACCTGACGCGGCAGGAGCCCACCGAGAGGTTCTTCGGCGAGCAGCGTCCCGAGTTCGTGTTCCTGGCGGCCGCGCGAGTTGGCGGGATCCTCGCGAACGATGCCCTCCCCGCGGACTTTATCCGGGACAACCTACTGATCCAGACGAACGTGATCGACGCCGCGTGGCGGAACGGCGCGCGGAAGCTACTCTTCCTCGGTTCCTCGTGCATCTATCCGAAGCACGCGCCTCAGCCGATGCGGGAGGAAGCCCTCCTGACGGGGCCGCTCGAGGCGACGAATGACGCCTACGCGTTGGCGAAGATCGCCGGCATCAAGATGTGCCAGTCGTACCGGCGGCAGCACGGATTCGGCGCGATCTGTCTGATGCCGACGAATCTCTATGGCCCCGGGGACAACTTTCATCGCGAGCGTTCGCACGTGGTCCCGGCGCTCATTCGAAGGTTCCACGAGGCGAAGATGGCCGGGGCGCCGAGCGTGACGGTCTGGGGAACGGGGAAGCCCCGGCGGGAGTTCCTGCACGTCGACGACCTGGCGGACGCCTGCGTCTTCCTAATGGAACGATACGACGCGGCGGAGATCCTCAACGTCGGCTGCGGGGAGGACGGGACGATCGCGGAGTTGGTCGATCTGATCCGGGACGTGGTCGGCTATTCCGGCGAGATCGCGTACGACGCGTC
>ERZ1649853.562-NODE-562-length-15712-cov-6.054225_pt1 | contig 15712 bp, 18 predicted proteins | sample MGYA00575353_ERZ1649853 | MGnify/ENA primary metagenome ERZ1649853 (study PRJEB40853, sample SAMN11349654) | freshwater sediment metagenome | isolation source: river sediment | host: Sediment | place: India: Okhla Barrage, New Delhi | collected 2017-02-21 ...
TCACCTTCTCGTCCCAGACACTGGGCTGGTAGATGCCGGGCACGATGGACTCCTCCATGTTCTTCAGGCCCTGGATGGTATGCCCAACGGTAGGCTCTATGCCCACGATCAGGCATTTCGGCTTCTTCTCCTTGAGGTAGCGCCCCGTGCCCATCAGCGTCCCCGTAGTGCCCATGCCGGCCACGAAGACGTCGACCTCGCCGCTGGTCTGGGAGTATATCTCCGGGCCGGTGCTCTCGTAGTGCGCCGTGGCATTGCCCTCGTTGTCGAACTGGTTGGGCATGAAATAGCTGTCGGGGTCCTGCTCCAGGAGGCGGTGCACCCCCCTGATGGCCCCGTCGGTCCCCTCCTTGGCCGGAGTGAGCACGATCTCGGCGCCCAGGGCGCTGAGCACCCGCTGCCGCTCCTGGCTGACGCACTCAGGCATGAAGAGCCGCAGCCGATACCCCTTGGCGGCGCCTATCGCCGCCAGGGCGATGCCCATGTTGCCCGAGGTGGCCTCGATGATCACCTTGTCCCGGGTGAGCTGGCCCGACTTCTCGGCCTTGGCCAGCATGTAGCGGGCCGGCCGGTCCTTGATCGAGCCCGACAGGTTGGCCCCCTCCAGCTTGCCCAGGATCTTGACCCTGGGGTTCCCGCCCAGGTTGTTCAACAGCACCAGCGGTGTGTTGCCGATCGCCCTGTTGATGGCCAGGTCCCCGTCCCTGGCCGCCCGGGAGCTTCGGGCGGTACGGGACCCTGCCGCCGTTCTAGCACGCGCCATCATCCACCTCGTTTTCCAGAGCAGTTTACGACGCCTCTAGCCCCAAATCAAGCACTTGGGGGCCCAAATCAAGCTTCAGGAGCCCAAATCAAGCGTTTGGGGCACCGTGAGACGCACCTTTTCGACGGGCGTCAGGTCGCCTCCCGCGGGCCGTCCCAACGGCCTTGACAGCCCGAGCGCGGGGAGTGTAGCCTCTACTCCGATGAACATAGTCGTTTCCGGGTCCCTGGCCTACGACCGGATCATGGTTTTCCCGGGTTACTTCGCCGACCACATCCTGCCCGAGAAGATACACGTGCTCAATGTCTGTTTCCAGGTGAACGGCATGAGGGAGGAGATCGGGGGGACCGCGGGCAATATCGCCTACGCCCTCAAGCTGATGGGCCAGGCCCCCATCATCTCCGCCACCATCGGCCGGGACTACCAGCAGTACTTCGGATGGCTGGGGCAGAAGGGCATCTCGACGGAGGGCATCAGGGTCATCGAAGACGAGTACACCGCGGGCGCCTTCATCACCACCGATCAGGCCGACAACCAGATCACCGGGTTCAACCCCGGGGCCATGAAGCACTCTTCCTGCCTGGGCTTCGACGGTCTCTCCGGCCCGGACACCCTGGTGATCGTCGCCCCGGGCAACCTGGAGGACATGCTCAACTACCCCCGGGAGTGCCGGGCCAGGGGGATCCGGTACATCTTTGATCCGGGGCAGTCCCTCCCCACCTGGAGCCCCCCTGACCTGCTGAAGGCCATCGACGGGAGCCTGCTGCTTATCTCCAACGACTACGAGCTGGAGCTCATCATGAGCAAGACGGGGTCCACCCGGAAGCAGCTGCTGGAACGGACCGGGGCCATCGTCACCACGCTGGGGGAGCAAGGGTCCCAGGTGTGCACCGCCGCCGGGGAGACCACCATACCGACCATCGAGCCCAGGAAGGTCGTTGACCCGACCGGCGCCGGGGATTCGTACCGGGGCGGCCTCCTGACCGGACTGGCCCAGGGCCTCGAGATCACCCGGTGCGCCCTGATGGGCAGCGTCTGCGCCTCGTTCGCCGTCGAGTGCTACGGCACCCAGGCGTATGCCTTCACCCACGACGAGTTCCAGGAGCGGCTGAACGGATCCCACTGAAGATGTCGTAGCTCGGCCATGGTCACATACTATCTCTTCCTGATCTCCGAAACCCTTCTCTCGCGCCTGCCCACCAGGATCGGCTACTTCATCGCTCACCTGACGGCCGATACGGTCTACATGCTGTATCCGCACCTGCGGGCCAGCGTGGCGGACAACCAGCGACACGTGATGGGCCCGGGGGCCTCGGAGGCCGCCGTCCGCGCTTCCAGCCGCAAGGTGCTCCGCAACCTGGCCAGGAACTATTTCGACCTGATAAAGATGCCTCACCTCAGGCCGGAAGGCATCCAACGGCTGGTGTCCGCGCACAACGTGCATTACCTGGTCGACGCCGTGGCCCGGGGCAAGGGGGTGGTCCTGGTGACCGCCCATTACGGCAGCTTCGACATGGCGGTCCAGGTGCTGGCGGCGCGGTCGGTCCAGACCACCATCCTGGTGGAGGCCCTCAAGCCAGAGCAGCTGCTGGACCACGTGGTCTCGCTGCGGCGGAGCCAGGGCCTCAACGTCATACCCGCCCGGTCGGGGGCCCTGCAGGCCATCCTGCGCTCCCTGCGCCGGGGCGAGATGGTGCTCTTTGCCTGCGACCGCGACCTGACGGGCGACTCGCCCAAGGCCCTCTTCTTCGGCCAAGAAACCGGCATGCCCGACATCGCCGTGCGGATGGCGCTGCGCACCGGGGCGGCGATGGTGCCCGTCTTCAACCGGCGGCGGAACGACGGCCGCTACGACGTGTGGGTTGAGCCTCCGATCGAGGTCCAGAGCGGCAACGGAGGCGCGGCAGAGTACCAGAGGCAAATCATCCGGGTCATGGAGAAGTACATCAGCGAATGCCCGGAGCAGTGGGTGGTCCTGGAGCCCATCTGGCACCGGAACGGCAAGGACCGGTGACGCCGGAATGGTTTCGAAGGGCCCGGGCGCCGGGACCAGCGACAGGCCTCCCGCCGCAGCGAAGTGGGCCATCCTGGGCGCCGTCATGCTGGGCAGCATCATGGGGCCCCTCGACGGGTCCATTGTCAACACCGTCCTCCCTTCCATAACACGCCACTTCCACACCGAGATCGCCATCGCCCAGTGGGTGCCCACCATCTACCTGCTCACCATCAGCTGCCTGATTCTGCTGTATGGACGGCTGGGGGACATGATCGGCTACCGCACCGTCTTTCTGTCCGGCTTGGCCGCCTTCACCGTGACCTCGGTCCTCTGCGGCATCTCCCAGAGCATCTGGATGCTGATAGCCTTCAGGGCCCTTCAGGGACTGGCCGCCGGCATGATGATGTCCGTGGGCTATGCCATCGTCACCAGCGCCTTTCCGCCCGGGGAGAGAGGCAAGGCCATGGGCATATACGCCATCAGCATCGCCGTGGGGCTGGGCCTCGGCCCGACCATCGGCGGGCTTATCGCCCAGAACCTGAGCTGGCGCTACGTGTTCTTCGTCAACGTCCCCGTGGGACTGGCAGCGGTCTCCTGGGGCTACCGCATCATCCCCCGCGGCGGGCGCAAGCCCGGCCAGCGGCTGGACATCCGGGGGGCAGCGATGGCGTTCGTCTTCCTCACCAGCCTGCTCCTGTTCGCCAACCGGGGCGAGGGCTGGGGCTGGTCGGCGCCGGCATCGCTGGCCCTGGTGGCGCTGGCCGTGGCCTCGGGAGCAGCCTTCATCTGGACAGAGAAGCGGGCGGCCCAGCCCATGCTCAACCTGTCCCTCTTCGCCGACCGCGTCTTCGCCTTCGCCAACCTGAGCGCGCTGCTCAACTTCGTGGCCACCTACGCCGTGGTCTTCCTGACCCCCTTCTACCTCAGCATCGTGCTCGGCTACGATGTCCTCAGGATCGGCCTGGTCATGGCTGCCTCGCCGGTGGCCACGCTCTTCGTGGCCCCGGTCAGCGGCGCCATTTCCGACCGCATCGGCTCCAGGCCTCTGGCCTTCTGCGGCATGTGCCTGCAGGCCGCGGGCCTGCTGCTGCTGGCCCGCCTGGAGAAGGACTCAGGCGCGGGAGACGTCGCCTGGCGCCTCGTCCTGGCCGGCGCCGGCGCCGGCCTCTTCGGCAGCCCGAACAACAGCGCCGTCATGGGCAGCGTGCCGCCCGCCCATCTGGGCATCGCCTCCGGCATCCTGGCCGCCATGCGCAACGTGGGCATGGTGCTGGGAATCGCCGTGGCCGGCGCGGTGCTCTACAGCTGCGCCCCGGTGGCGCACTCCATGGAGCCAGGGACCTTCGGCGAGGCCCAGATCGACGAGTTCCTCTGCGGCCTGCGGTGGGCCTACATCACCGGCGCCGGCATCGCTCTGGCCGCCGCCCTGACCTCGCTGGCGGCCGGACGGACGCGGAGACCGGCGGCCGGGACGCGGCCGGACGCCGCGCCCCCAGCGCATCCATAGCCAGCCGGAAACACCCCCGCCAGGGCATTGGCAGCCTGCGCCTGACGTGCTATCATGTCCGCCGAGTGCCAGAATTTGAGGAGGAGAAAGCCGGACAGATGACAGAGAAGACCTTGGAGATCGGCGACGCAGCGAGGATACTGGGGATTTCAACCGAGGCCGTCAGGAAGCGCATCAAGAGGGGCAGCCTCAAGGCGCAGAAGAACGATGACGGGCAGTGGCTGATCATCATGGACGAGGAGAGGGTGGCGTCGCTGCAGCGGGAGTACGGCCCCGAGCTCGCGCCGGCGGACGCGGCCAGCGTGGCCGCCAGCCTGAGCCTGGTCCGATCGTCCGCGGCCGTCGAGGAGGCGCTGAGGGACGAGGTAGATGTCCTCCGCGACGAGATCACGTTCATGCGGGACGAGGTCTCCCGTCTCCAGACGGTCATCCTGAGCCTGACCCAGCACATCAAGCTCCTCGAGGCGCCACGGCCGGAGCAGCCGCAACTGTCATGGTGGCAGCGCCTGAAGAACCGCGTCCTGCACCGGCAGCCGCAGGCCGCCTGAGCAGCCGTACGCCGCCGCGCGCTACTTCCGGGTCCGGACGCTGGTGCTGCCGCCCGGCGCCTTCTTCGCCCGGCGCTGCTTCTTCTTGGCCGCGGCGAGCTCGGGCGGGGGCTGGCCCTCCGGGTAGACGATCAGCCGCAGGCTGTCCTCGTAGTCCATGCAGTCGATGATCACGCTGGTCTTCCGGAGATACCTGGTGAGATCCGGCGTGGCCCGCAGGAGTATGGTATCCTCGCTGCCCACCACCGTGTCCCCCTCCTGCTCCGGTCCCAGCCACAGAGAGTACCCCTCCGATTCGCTCTCGATCCGCAGCACATGCGCGTCGTCTCTGGAGTTGGCGGCCTGGATGGCCGCGAGCTCCTTGGCCGCGCGCTGCGTGATCTTGACCATGTCCTTCGGCTTGTTGGTCGTCCTTGCCACTATAGCCTGCTCCTCATCCCGGCAGCGCCCCGACAGCGGGGCCCACGCCGCCACATTCTCCCGCGGTCTGACCGGTCCGGCCGCCTCACAAGAATTGTAGCACCGCGGATTCCCGCAGGGCCAGTGACCCGGCGATGGTACAATTGGAATCCATGGGGCACCGGGTCATAGTGGTGGGCGCCGGCGCCGGCGGCCTGCTGGCCGCGGCCCGGGCGGCGGAGATGGGTGCAGACGTCCTCCTCCTGGAGAGGACCAACCGGCCGGCGAACAAGGTCCTCCTCACCGGGAACGGCCGCTGCAACCTGACCAACACCGCGGACATTGCCGACTTCGTGGCCATGTACGGGCCCAACGGGCGTTTCCTGTACGCCGCCTTCAGCCTCTTCTTCCGCGACGAGCTTCTGGCGCTGATGGAGAGGTACGGTGTCCGGACCACGGCGGAGCCCGACGGGAGGGTCTTCCCGGCGTCGAACCGGGCCGCGGACGTGGTCTCGGCCCTGCGGCGCTACGCGGAGGAGTCCGGCGTCCGGCTGCGCCCGGGCGCCAGGGTTACCGGGATACAGGTCGCCGGCCGCCGCGCCGCCGGCGTGGTGATCGGGAACGAGCCGCTGGCGGCCGCCGCCGTGGTCCTGGCCACCGGCGGCGCCTCCTACCCCGAGACAGGGTCCAGCGGCGACGGCTATCGCCTGGCCGCCGAGCTGGGCCACACCATCGTCAGGCTGCGTCCCGCGCTGGTCCCCCTGGTGGTGAAGGAAATCAGCCGGGCCAGGGGCCTGCAGGGCATCGCGCTGCCGAAGGTGCGCCTGACGGCCTGGCAGTGCGAGGCGGAGCGCATCGGGCCGCCGGCCAGGCCCCTGGCCGACTGCGGGCGCGGCATCAGCGCCCGGAAGCCCCCCCGAGGGGTCATCGAGAGCCGCACCGGCGAGCTGATGATCACTCACTTCGGCATCGGCGGCCCGGTCACGCTCCTCATGAGCCTGGCCGTGACCGACGCCCTGGAGCGCGGGCCGGTGAGCGTGTCCATCGACCTCTTCCCGGACCTCGATGCCGAGGCGCTGCGGCAGCGGCTCCAGGCCGAGTTCGACCGCTTTGGCAAGCGCTCCCTGCGCCACCTGCTCGACGCCCTTCTGCCCCACAAGATGGTCGATCCCTTCCTCGAGCTGGCCGGCCTGCCGTGCGACAGACTGGGGCACCAGATGACCGCCGCCGACCGCGACCGCCTCGCCGGCCTGCTCCAGTCCATCCGCTTCAACATCAAGGCCCCGCTGCCGCTGGCCGCCGCCACCGTGACCGCCGGCGGGGTCTCCCTGGACAAGATCGACCCCAAGACCATGGCTTCGCGCCTGGTGGAAGGGCTGTATTTCTGCGGGGAGGTGATGGACCTGGACGCCGATACCGGCGGCTACAACCTGCAGGCCGCCTTCTCTACCGGCTGGGTGGCGGGTGAAGCCGCAGCGCGGCCCTAGTCCCGGCCGAACCGGGCAGCACCTTCACCCCGAGCTCCCCCAGGGCCTGAGCCAGGGCCGACAGGGGCAGGCCGACCACGTTAGAGTAGTCCCCCTCGATCCGGTCCACCAGGACCGCCCCCCGCCCCTGGATGGCGTAGCCCCCCGCCTTGTCCAGCGGCTCCCCGGTCCGGACATAGGCGTTGATCTCTCCCGGAGCCATGTTCCTCAGGTGCACCCTGGTCTCCGCCGACCTGGTAACCGCCCGGCCGCTGCCGGTGTCAATGATGGTGAACCCAGTGATAACGGAGTGCGTCCGGCCCTGCAGAGCGCGCAGCATCTGCCGGGCCTGGGCATCGGTCCGGGGCTGGCCGAAGATGCGGTCACCCAGGACCACCAGCGTGTCCGCGGCGATGATGATGGCACTGGCGTGCCTGTCCGCCACCGACCGGGCCTTCCCCAGGGACAGCTCGCGGGCCATCTCCTCCGGCCCGCAGGCGGAGGCTGCCTCCTCGTCGAAGTCCCCGGGGTCCACCTGGAACCGCAGCCCGATCTGCCGCAGCAGCTCCCTGCGCCGCGGAGAGGCTGATGCCAGTACTATTCGTCTCATCATGGCTCCCTGAGAAGGCCGGCGCGGTGACGGCCTGCGGCATTATCGGCCCTGGGAGCGGCGTTGTCAAAGCGCCACCTGCCCCGCCTGCGCCAAGGCCTACGGCAAGAAATACACCGTGACCCTGGCCCGGGTCTAGCGGGCACGGCGCCGGCCCTGTCCGCGCCGGCGCCGGTGTGCTGCGGCCATGGCCCATTTGTTGGATTTTCCAAAACGGCCTGTGCTATGATATTCAGACGCTCGGGCAGGCGCTCAGGCCAGCACGCATGCCGCGTTCTCCAAGTCGCGGGCCGCGATCAGCCATCAGCGGGCCGCGATCTCCAGATCGCCGGCGGAGAGGGGGAAATGTAATGGTTCGAAGGGCTCTGGCATTGCTCCTGTTGCTCAGCATGGCGCTCGTGGCCAACACCGGCTGTTCCTCCGACGACTCCTCGGGCTCCGTGGACTTCACTTTCGCCGTGGTAACCGATGTTCATGCGGATGCCGAACACGCCACTGCCATAGGCCAGCTGGTCAGCAGGCTCAACGCAGAATCGCCCGACTTCGTGGTCAACCTGGGAGACCTCGTCTTCGAGGGCAACACCGCCACGGACAATCAGGCCCGAGACTGGTTCAACGTCTACCAGAACGCCTTTTCGGCCCTGCAGATGCCCGTCTACAACGCGGTGGGCTGCCACGACGTAGTCGGCATTGGCTCCGACAACCTGCAGAACACCGACTTCGCCTACGGCAAGGACCTTTTCGTCCAGCGTTTCGGCCAGGACGGCCGCACCTACTACTCCTTCGACCACAGCAGCTACCACTGCATCGTGCTCGATCCCAACGACCTGGTGGCAGGCGATCAGGTCTACCGGCTGCCGGAAGCGGAGCTGCAATGGCTGGATGATGACCTGGCGGGCGTGTCCAAGGACACCCCCCTCCTGGTCTTCTTCAGTGAGCCGACCGTGAACTGGACCAACCGCGCCGCCCTGACCAGCCGCCTCAAGGGCCGCAAGGCCACGTTCTTCAGCGGCCACCTGCATCACGATCTGGCCATGACCTTCACTGACTTCCCGGAGCAGGTCACCGCCTCCGCCTCCGGGGAATGGTGGTACGGCATCAACCCGGCCGGCAGGCCCCCCGGCTACCGGATGGTCACCGTGAAGGGGGGCAACATTGAGAGCCTCTACAAGGGATGGGAGGACCAGTGGACCATCGACCCCGACATGGAGCCCATTGTCAGCGGCAAAGTGGACCTGGCGGTCAACATAGACAGCCAGAGGGGCTCCATCAGCTCTGCCACCTACCGGGTCGACGGCGGCGAGCCCGTGTCCATGGACCTGTCGCAGAAGGCGCGGTGGGCCGTGGCCACCGCCTCGTGGGACACCAGCGGCCTTTCCGAAGGCTATCACCAGATCACCTTCAAGGCCACGGATGACGGCGGCAGCTTCGAGAAGCCCAAGCAGATCAAGGTCAGTGAGACCAAGACCGTCACCGTCTCCGAGCTGAACGCCCGCCTGACCACCTACCAGGGCAACTACGTCTCGATCGACGGCACGGCGGAGTACGTCTATCTCGGCCCCCTGTCCATAAGCGGGTTCGACATCCCGGAGGGAATGGGGTTCGTCTTCATGACCGACAACACCGAGGGCGTCATCGTCCTGGCCACCGAGGTCATGTCTCCGTCCCTGGGCATCGTCAAGTCGGACCTGGTCAACGGCAAGAAGGTGATCATGAAGGTGGTGCCGCTGCGCATGTCCATGCACTACGTGACCTCCACCCAGGAGTGGGACCAGTACTACGAGCGTATCAAAAGCTACATCAGCTACCTGCCCCTGCCGTCCCGGGAGCTGAATGGCGAGGGGAAGATGGTGGCCGCCTGGGGCGCCCGGTGGGTGAGCATCAACGACCTCACCTTCAAGTCCGCCTGACGCGGGCCACAGAACAGGGAAACTCAAACGGGGGAGCTTTTGGCTCCCCCGTTACGCAGGAAAAGGGTGGTAGGTTCTTTCCCGAAAGACCTAGCTCTTCGACTTGGCCGCCGCTCTCCGCTTCTTCAGCTCCTCGATACGGTCGCGCAACAGGTAGTACGCCACAAAGGGCGCGGCCAAGTTTACCAGGAGGACCATATCCCACTGCATTTCGCGACCTCCTTCTTCAGCTCCTGGCTGGCGAGGGTCCCCGTTCTTGAGAGGACGGCCCCGCGGCGCTGCCTGACTCTAGAACTCGCCGGGATGCGCCGGCTCCGCCTTCCACTTGGTGGAGAGGATCAGCTTCATGTTGTCCCACTTCAGGATGCCTTTGATCACCTGCCATATGTCCGGCCGGGCAATGGCCACCCGGATCTTCCACTTCACGGGTTGGACCGTCTCTACCTGCAGCACCAGATAGTCCTGGTGGCGCACCAGCCCGGAAATCCTGCCACTGAGCTCCGTCTTCCCCAGTCCAGTTGAACGCATCAGCATTTTGCACTCACTCCCTCAGCCGGGTCACCCGCGGTCCCGGGCCCACCCCCGGGCCGTCAGGCCCTCTCCCGGTACACTCTTCCGGCCGCGTAACCTCTGCGTTACCCCGGCCCCGTCCTTTTGCATCATCCAAATTGTTTGTATTTTAACAATAGTACAACCAAATGTCAAGCATTCTGCCACCAAAAAACTTTGACTGGCGCAATGTGTCCCCGGTTGACACCCGCCGGGCCGTCATCTATGATGCGGGACTGTTCCGCCATGCTTGACGAGAAGATGATCTCCAACATCCGCGACAGCGGCACCGCTGAGGGAGCCGCCGGGGCGGGGCCCCGGGCCAGGCTGCTCCAGGAGATGGGTTTCCGCACCGTCCCGAGGGCCGAGTACGCCCTCATCGCCAGCTGCTTCCTGCCATCACTGGTGCCCGCCGGCATGCGGGCCTTCAGGCTGCTCCTCGATCATCTCAGGGTGGACTACACCCTGCTGGAGAAGGAGCACTGCTGCGGCGACATCCTGCTGCGGCAGGGCGCCAGGGACAAGACCGGCGCCGACATGGAGCGGGCCGACGCGGTGGCCCGGGAGTTCCTGGAGAAGAACCTGGCCCAGGCGCGCCGGGCCGGGGCCGGCAAGGTCATCGCCTTCTGCGTCGGCTGCGACCTGGTCTACGCCCGTTTTCGTGATTCGGTGCCAGAGGAGATCCTCTGGTATCCCACCCTGCTGGCCCGCCTCTTCCCGGGCGGCCGGCTGGACCTGGAAGCCGACTACTTTCCCGGCTGCCATTACCACTACCGGAGGCTGAACCGGTCCCTTCCCGACCTCGACTCGGCCAGGGAGCTGCTGGGCCGCATCGAGGGCCTGCGGGTCCACGACCTCGATGGCCGGCTCTGCTGCACCCGCCCCGACCAGATGGCGACCCTGCTGGGTGATGTCAGGAGCCGTGTGGTGATAACTCCCTGCGGCGGCTGCGCCCCGGCGTTGGCCCAGGCCCTCTCGTCCAGGGGAGAGGTGCGGACGGTGATGCTCCCCGAGGTGCTCTGGGCGGCGGTGGCCGGGCAGACCCTCTAGAGACGGCCTCGCCATTCATGGGGCACCGCCGTGCCCGGCGCAGCTGCCCCGCTGTTGCCGCTTCCCATGTTGCCGCTTCCCAGTTGCGCCTGCCTGCCTCGTCTGGTATCCTCTTGGCGGGTACGTCATGATGGAGTTCAGGGGAAGCGCCGGTGAAGCCGTGGAGGCCATGGCCCGGAATGAGGAGGCCATCGGCCGCCTCTACCAGGAATACGCCACCCGGTTCCCCGCCCTGAAGGACTTCTGGTCCGCGCTGGCCTCTGAAGAGACCACCCATGCCGCATGGATACGAGGCCTCCAGGCCAGGATGAAGGAGGGCACCGTGTCCATCAGCAAGGACCGGTTCAAGCTGCAGCCCGTGCGGGCCTTCTCGAGCTACCTGGAACGCGAGATGGCCAGCGCCAGGGAGCCGGGCATGTCGCCCATCAACGCCCTCTCGGTGGCGCTGTACATCGAGGAGAGCGTCATTGAGCAGCGGTACTTCGAAGCAGTGGCCGCGGATTCCCCCGAGGTGAAGCGCGTCCTGGCCGACCTCGCCGACTCCACCCGGGCCCACCTGGAGAAGGTGCGCCAGGAGTGGGGCCGGCAGCGGCTCTAGACCGTCACCACCAGCTTTCCGGAGGCCAGCTCGACCTGCTGCCGTTTCAGCGGCTCCTTGGCCGGACCGGAGAGCGGCTTGCCATCGTAATCGAACTGCGAGTGGTTCACGCTGCAGCACCGCAGCCGGCGCTCCCCCGCCACCGGGTCGATCTTGCGCTTGCCGTGAGGACACACGTTGGCGAAAGACAGGTACTGGTCATCGTCCGTGTGTACGATCAGCAGGGGCTGGTTCAGCCCCTTCCCCTGCAGGTAGGCCGCGCCCCCTTTCGGGATCGACTCCGGCTTCTGGACCACCACCTTGCCGCCCTCGATACTCCACAGGTCCTGCCCCAGCGGCCTGGTCTCGCAGATGCCCATGATTGCCTTGAAGAACGAACCTATTCCAGCCACGGGTCCCTCCCTTCCGGTCAACAGCCGGCCGCCAGGATTCGCCTCACCTGATGGGCCGGCCATGACGGCCATCCATGTCGGGCCAGACTATAGCCATTGCGCCATTCTCTGTCAACATGCCGCGCGGGGCGCGGCGCCCTAGATGAACCGCTCGAAGCGGTCCTTCTTCGCCTTGCAGATGGGGCACACCTCCGGCGGACCGTCCCGGGCGCACAGGTAACCGCAGACCTTGCAGCGCCACACGGGCAGGGGCAAAGCGCCGAGGCCGGCAGATGCGGACACCGGCCTGGGCCGGGCCCGCTCTCCGGGCGGGGGGCGTCTCTCCGGTATAGGACCGGCGGACTTCAGGCCGCCGACGACGGCCTGTGACACATACAGCCCTCAGTAGCAGGCGTCGAACTCGGTGACGTCGGCGTCCCGGTAGTCGCAGGGGCAGACGATGTCCAGGTCGTCCTCCTTCTGGCCGGAGGCGAGGCGGCAGGGACAGGCCTGGTATCCGTACCGCTTCTCATTGACCAGGAGGCCCTTGACCAGGGCCCGGGTGAAATCAGCATCGGGGTTGAGATGGTACCCGCCAGCTTCCGCTTCTTTCCTCAGCCGGTCATAGCGGCCCTCCACTTCCTCCGGGGTGACCGCCGGGGCGCTCATTTCGGGAAGGCCTTTCTGATCTCGTCTTCCTTGAAACCGACGATGCATCTCTTGTCGTCCAGCACCAGCGTCGGGAAGGAGCAAGCCGGGTTCCACTTCCTGACCTCGGTCATGACCTTCTCCTTCTCGGCCCCATCAAGCTCGTCCACATCGATGTAGCTGTACTCCACCCCCAGCTCCCCCAGCAGCCTCTTGGTCTTGTTGCACCAGGGGCACGTACTGAGCGCGTAGAGCATGGCCTGGGCCGCCTTCCTTCCCGGAACGTGTTCCACTTCCATCGTCACGACCTCCTCTCCCGTTTAACGCCTATTATACCGCCCCCCGGGTCTCCGCCCGGCGCCGGACCGCCTCACTCTCCATCTCCCGCAGCGCGTCCGCACCCACCCGCCGGGCGCTCCCGGACTCCGCCTGCCTCAGGCCCGCTGCGACCCGCACGGCCTCCAGCCTCAGACTGCTGTCTCTCTTCCCGATCTGGCGGAGGGCCCAGTTGACCGCCTTCCGGACGTAGTTGCGGCCATCCCCGGCCTCCCTCTCGATAATAACCAGGAACCCCACGAAGTCCACATCCGCGCGGTTCCTGTCGTGGACTGCCAGGCTGGCCATCAGCACGAAGCCGGCCCTCTTCACGAACTCCCCGCCGGCGGCGGTCGCCGGCTTGGGCACCCCGTAGGCCAGGGCCGGACTGATACCGAACCGCGCCATGCCGGCGACGTTGGCCGGGTCTTCCAGCGATTTGAGGCTCTTCAGCACCTCGTGGGAGCGGCTCCGCATGGTCCTACCGGTCTCGGGGAAGATCGGGCCCGGCGCCCTCCTCACCGGCAGGCGGAGAGGCATCCGCACAGCCCGCGGAGGCCCCGGCCTCCGGCGCCGGTGCTGGGGACTCCTCCGGCGCAATCGGGGCCTCGGGCACCGGCTCCGCGGCCCCACCGTCATCAGCCGCGGCCGCCTCATCCTCCGCCGGCGGCAGGGCGCCGCTTTCCTGCTGCTTCTTCGCTTCCAGCTCCGCCGTCACCCGGGACACCTGATACCCGAAGGCGATGATAAGGGCAAAGGCCACCACCCCCAGAACGACCAGGGGGACCACCAGGATGGTGATCAGGGTCATGGTGCTCATCTCTGGGCCAGCACTATAGCACAACCCCGGGGCGCCATCAAAACCGCGCTAGCCGCGGTCCGGCGGGTTCTTCCCGTGGAGGAAGTCGATCATGGGCCGGATGACCAGGGGCACCACGTCCCCGATCATGTGCGGCATCAGGTTGTCCATCACCCTGGGCATCAGCTGGGGCATCTGCTCCTGCATGTAGTCCGGCATGGGTATGCGCTCGGAGACCTTCTGCAGCATGGTCGGCATCAGCTTCGGCATCATCATCGGGAGCAACCTGGGGAAGAGCACCGGGAACATGGGCTTCATCAGCTCCAGCGCCCCGGGCACCTTGCCCATGGCCCGCATCATGCCGCCCATCCCGAAGGGCATGGCGTCGATCATCTCCGGCCACATGGTGCCCATCAGGTCGGCGAATCCCCGGGGAGTCATCAGGGCGATCATGGCCTCAAAGACGGCCCACTGTTTCCGCACCTCCGGGTTGGGGTCGGGGAAGTCGTGTCCCAGAGCCGAGGCCGCGAAGCGGGCCAGGTCCACCACCTCCACCGGCACCCTCTCCTTGTCCACGGTCACGCGGAACTGGAACTCACAGCAGGGGCACAGGCAGAGCACCTTGGCCGCGCCCGCGTCCACGGCCTCGTCCAGCCGCGTCCGGCCGATATCGGCCGCCACCGGTGGGTCCTTGATGAGGGTCAGGACGCTGCCGCAGCAATGGGCTTCCTCGCGGTTGTGCGCCATCTCCACCAGGCTGACCCCGGGGATGGCCTTGATCAACTCCCGGGGAGGCTCGAAAACGTGGGATACCCGGCCGATGTGGCAGGAGTCGTGCCAGGTCACCGTCACCGGCTGGCCGCCGTTGCCCTGCGGAAAGGCGAACTGGCCCGACCGTATCTTATCGGCGATGACCTCGCTGTAGTGCCGCGCCTTGATGCCGTACTCGATGCCCAGCTTCTTCGCCCACTCCGGGTAGACCTGCCGCCACATCATGTCGCAGGCCGGGCAGGAGGCCACCACGGTGTCGGCGCCGGCCTCCCTGACGGCCTTGATGTTGCGGCGCATGGTGGCCTCAAAGACGTTCCATTTGCCGGACACCAGCATCGGTATGGCGCAGCAGCTCTCCTTCTCCGCCAGGTAGGTGAAGTCCACCCCGGCAGCGTCGAGCAGCCGCACCGTGGCCATGGCAATGTCGTTCTCCACGTAGCTGGCGGTGCACCCCGCGAAGTACACCGCCTTCGCCGGGTGGCCCGGACCGTGCTTCTCCCAGAGGTCCTGCGGAAACCAGGCCGCGCGGTCCTTGCGGTAGCCGGCCCAGATGTCGCCCTCGCGCAGGGTGGCCTGGGCCATAATCTCGAACGGCGGGAAGGTCATCCTCTTCTCTTCGTGTATGAGCCGGCCCCGCAGCTTCATCCAGGACGGCTCGATGGGCAGCGAGGCCGAGCAGCGCAGGTTGCAGAGCTCACAGGTGGTGCAGACCAGGAAGGTGTCCACCATGGCCTGGTCCCACTCCTCGCGGCCCTCCATGTACTCCCGCAGCCAGTACCATTTGCCCCGGGGGCTCTGGCTCTCCCAGCCCCGCCCGTAGAACTGGTCGCACTCATCGACGCAGTAGCCGCACTGCGAGCAGGCGTAGGCATACCAGGCCACGTCCGCCGGAATGTGGCGTACCGGGCCGCCGATGCGCTCGCCGACCCTGGCCGCCACGCTGTTGCCCATCGGACGCAGCAGCCAACCCAGGGAGCCGGCGGCCTTCACCGCCAGGCTCAGCAGGCCGCCCCCGATCACCTTGCCGGGGTTGAGTATGCCCCTGGGATCCACCTTGGCTTTGAACTCCTTGAGCCTGGCCACCCTCTCCTCACCAAGTACAGCCCTGGCGCTGCCCGAGAAGTACAGACCGGTGGAAAACGGCCGCCCGCCGTGCTTCCCGGCTATGGCCGCGACGGTCAGGGACAGCGGGAAGACGAAGTTGTAGTCGAAGCGTCGCTGGTCACTGGGGATGAAGCCCAGGATGACCACCTCCGGCTCACCCCTCTTGCCATTGCGGACCAGCACACCCTCCTTGACCAGGGGTTGGCTGATGCGGTCTTCCACCTCAGTCATGAAGGCGCCCAGCGACCGAAGGGGCACCACCACCTCCGCCGGCACCAGGCTGGGGCCCAGGCGCTTGACCACCATCA
>ERZ1649853.563-NODE-563-length-15709-cov-5.278906_pt1 | contig 15709 bp, 12 predicted proteins | sample MGYA00575353_ERZ1649853 | MGnify/ENA primary metagenome ERZ1649853 (study PRJEB40853, sample SAMN11349654) | freshwater sediment metagenome | isolation source: river sediment | host: Sediment | place: India: Okhla Barrage, New Delhi | collected 2017-02-21 ...
ATTGCCATTTTCATTTGTTCAGGTGTTGCCCCCGTAAAATTAAACCGTGCTTCTTAACTGGTTGGTGCTCCATGATAAAACTCTCCGCAGGGAACAAAAACCGCTCCATTTTTTAAACACGCCAGTGCAAGCTCTTTAGCATCCACCTCTTGGGGAAACGAACCGTAGATGAACATCCCCCCTTTGGGTTTGGTAAAATGAAAATCACTGAGTTGAGCAGTGAGTTCGTTGGCCAAAATATCGCATTTGTTTTGGTACGTTCTTCGGACATTTCGTAAATGTTTTCCAAACATTCCGCTCTCCCAAAATTGATCAGCCAAAAGTTGCGAGAGGCTTGATGTATGTAAATCCGAGCGTTCTTTGAGTGCTAAAATTGGTTGTAACAAATGTTCATCTCCCCGAATCCATCCTAGACGCAGACCGGGTGCAAGCGTTTTGGAGAATGAGCCTACATGGAGAGAGTGATGAGGTGCAAACAGTGCCATCGGTGGCATCCTCTCTTCAAAAAAGAGCTCCGAATAGGCACCGTCTTCGACGATGATTCCATCGTAGCGTGATGCCATATTTCCAAGAGATTCCCTATGTTCAATCGGATAACTGATACCGGTAGGATTTTGAAAATCACACATGATATATGCCCGCTTTGTAACGGCAAAATGGTGTTCAAATGTTTTTAGATTTAACTGATGATTATCTAATGTTGCGGTATACATGGGGCATCCGTTTGCTCCGAACGCATTGAGCGCACCCAAATACGCAGGCGCTTCGACAGTTGTACCGAAGCGAAAATAAGCGCGGCTGATCAGATCCAGTGCCTGCTGTGCTCCGGTGGTGATCAAAATGTTTTCGGCTTTTGTTTCCAACCCCATCCCTGTGTAATACGATGCCAATTTTTCACGCAGTGATATGATCCCGCCACTGCGTGAGTATTGGAGTGATTTAGGATCTCGCAGTACTACATCCGCGGCTTTTTGGATCATTTCCATAGGAAAAAGTGTTTCATCGGGTAAACCTCCCGCAAACGATACGGTATCGCTGCCGATAACTTCGAGAATCTCTCTGATGAATGAGCGTTTCATGGGTAGCCTTTTTTGAGTGTTATTGTAAAGGATCTGAATTTTTTATTCTTTATCCAATGGATCAAAATTATTATCCAAAATCATCATTATTTTTATTCAATTATGATAATATTGTTAAATGAAAAGGGAAACTAAACATCAACACGCCGATATTGTCAACAGTGTCCTCTCCTATATTTATCTCCATATTGATACGGAATTAAATGCCCTCGAACTTGCTCGGATACAGAGTCTCAGTGTTCACCATCTTCATCGGATTTTCAAAGAGGAGACTGGGAAAAATCTCTACGAGACGATTAAATCGATACGGCTTCAAAAAGCTTCCAGTCTCCTGCTAACCAATAAATATGCGACTATCTCTGAAATAGCACGGATGTGCGGGTACAGCTCTCAGACCTCCTTTATCAAAGCGTTCAAAGAGCGTTTTCATACCACGCCAAAGATGTGGAAAAACGGCGATTATCTCTCTTATTCGCATACGATACTCTCCCATTCTCCTTACAGTGCTTCGGTACGCGATTTTTCGGGAACGATCCCGAAAATCATCAAAGCCCCACCCATCAATGCTGCCTATATTCGTCATAGGGGTTACAATATTTCGATCAAAAACAGTTGGAACCGTCTGAGGGCTTGGTGTATTGAAAATAGCCTCCCAGAAAGTGCGCGGCAGATCGGATTTCATCATGATAACCCGACGATTACACCGCTGGATGAGTGTGCTTATATTGCCGCGGTTGAGGTGCCAAAAGGGATTTATCATCATGGTTCAGTCGCCTATTTTGAGATTCCCTCATCGTTGTGCGCTGTTTTCCATATCGAAGGAAAATATGGCGATGTTCTCCATTTCATGCGCTATGTTTATCAGATATGGCTACCCAACAGCGGGTTTGAAACCAAAACGCTCCCTCCGTATGCAATCTACCGCAAAAACCATTTTTTGGACGAGTCGGGAGAATTTGATTTGGAATTTTATCTGCCGATCAGCGTCCTCTAAGAGAGATTAAATCAGATATTAATCACCCTCACACTATAATCTTTTAACTTTTTTTCAAGGCATTTTTTTATGAGCACCGTCCCCCCGTTTACCCATCTTCATCTTCATACCGAATACTCACTTCTCGATGGGGCAAACAAGATTTCCGCGTTAGCCTCACGGGTAAAAGAGCTGGGGATGACGTCAGTGGCGATGAGCGATCACGGGAATATGTTTGGGGCTATCGATTTTTATCAGCAGATGCGTGGAGCAGGGCTTAAACCGATTATTGGGATGGAAGCCTACATCCATAACGGTGAGGATTTGGGGGACAAGAGTATCAAACAGCGTTTTCACGTTTGTTTGTTTGCCAAAAACGAAGCGGGTTATAAAAACCTCATGTATCTCTCGTCCCAAGCCTATATCAACGGCTTTTACTACTATCCCCGTATTAACAAACAGCTCCTTCGCGAAAACTGTGAGGGGATCATTTGTACCTCTGCGTGTTTACAAGGGGAGGTGAATTGGCATCTCAATACCAACAGTGAACGTAACGTTAAAAACGGGGCGTTAGGGTATGATGAGGCAAAGAGAATTGCATTAGAGTACCGTGAGATTTTCGGGGATGATTTCTACATGGAGATTATGCGTCACGGGATTGCCGATCAGCTTTTTATTGATGAACAGGTGATTAAAATCTCTAAAGAGACAGGGATAAAACTTATCGCCACCAACGATACCCACTACACTTATTCGGATGATGCCCAATACCACGAAGCGTTTATGTGTATCGGGATGAATAAACTCTACGATGACCCGAAGCGTATGCGTCACTCGGTCCATGATTTTTACATCAAATCGCCCGAACAGATGGCACGTCTTTTCGCTGACATACCCGAAGCACTCTATAACACTCAAGAGATCGTCGATAAGTGTCAGTTGGAACTCAAACTCGGAAATCCGACACCGCCGAATTTTAAGTTTACCACCGAATACGCTCTCGAAGAGGGGCTCACTATCGAAGAGGATTCAGAGTATTTTATTCATCGTTGCCGTATCGGTCTCGAAGAGCGTCTTGTCCACGTTCCAGTAGAACGACACCAAGAGTATCGCGAACGGTTAGAATTTGAGATGCAGGTGATTAATCAGATGAAATTCCCGGGGTATATGCTCATCGTTTGGGATTTTGTTCGTGAAGCCAAACGGATGGGGATCGCCGTAGGGCCGGGTCGTGGATCGGCGGCAGGGAGTCTTGTTGCCTACTCTCTGGAGATCACCGACATCGACCCGATGAAATACGACCTCCTTTTTGAGCGTTTTCTCAATCCGGAACGGGTATCGATGCCCGATATCGATATGGACTTTATGCAGGCGCGTCGCGGTGAGATTATTGACTACGTCGTCCGCAAATACGGGCGGGAGCAGGTGGCACAGATCATCACGTTCGGTTCGCTCCTCGCAAAAGGGGTTATCCGCGACGTTGCCCGTGTTTTGGAGATGCCGCTATCCCAAGCCGACATGATGGCAAAATTGATCCCCGATGAGCTTGGGATCACCCTCAATGGTAAAACCAAAGGGGGAGAGTTCAAACCCGGCGCCTTCCAAAAAGAGCCGAAGATCGCGGAACTGATCGAAGGGGATGCTCAGGCGATGCGGGTATGGGAGTTCTCTAAAAAACTCGAAGGGCTCAAACGCAATGCGGGGATGCACGCGGCGGGGGTTGTTATCAGCAACGAACCGCTGTGGAAGAAAACCCCGATCTACAAACCCTCAGGCGAGGAGACGTTTGTCACCCAGTATTCGCTCAACTACCTCGAAGACATCGACCTGATCAAATTTGACTTCTTGGGACTTAAAACACTTGATGTTATCGATAACGCGATCAAACTGATCCGCAACCGGTACGACGTCGAAGTTAACTGGCACACGATCGATGAGAACGATCCCAAAGTCTATGAGATTATCCAAAGCGGTGACACAATCGGGATGTTCCAGATTGAGAGTTCGGGGATGCAGGATTTGAACAAACGGCTTAAACCCTCCTCTTTTGAGGACTTGATTGCGGTACTTGCCCTCTATCGTCCAGGACCGATGGAATCGGGGATGTTGGATGACTTTATCGAGCGTAAACATGGGCGTAAAAAGATTTTTTATCCGTTTGAAGAGGTCAGCTTTGATGCACTTAAAGATACTTTGGAGCCAACCTACGGGATGATCGTTTATCAAGAGCAGGTTATGCAAATCGTTCAAACCATCGGGGGGATGAGCCTTGGCGGTGCAGACATTGTTCGCCGCGCGATGGGTAAAAAGAAAATCGAAGAGATGCAAAAGTACAACAAAGAGTTTAGTGAGGGGGCAGTCAAACAGGGACTCGACTACAAAAAAGCCTCCGAACTCTTCGATCTAATCGAAAAATTCGCCGGATACGGGTTCAACAAATCCCACTCGGCAGCCTACGCGATGGTTACGTTCCAAACTGCGTGGCTCAAAACGTACTATCCGCAAGAGTTTATGGCGGCATTGCTCACCTCGGAAAAAGACAACACCGACAAAGTCGTGAAATACATTGAGGAAGCCAAACGGATGAAAATCTTCCTCGGCGCTCCCGACATCAACCATTCCCAACTCGAATTTTCCGCGATCAACAAAGACGATCAGGATCAAATCCTCTTCGGTTTGGGTGCGATCAAAGGGGTCGGTGAAGCGGCGGTTGAATCGATCCTCGAAGCGCGCTCAGAGGGGGAATTCAAAGATATTCAGGATTTTATCAACCGAATTGAGCCTCAAAAAGTGAACAAAAAGGTGATCGAGTGCATTATCAAAGCGGGGGGATTGGATCACTTCGGATACTCCCGCCGTGCGTTGCTGGAACAGGTCGAAACCCTCGTTGAAACAGCGAAAAAAGGGTCGTCGTTGAAAAAAGATGCCCAGTTCAGTCTATTCGGGGATGATGAGGAGGTGACGGCGGTCGAGCTCACCCTAAAAAACATGGAGGAGTTTGATCTAAAAACCCTCCTCGATTTTGAAAAAGACACCCTGGGCTTCTACGTCTCCGGTCACCCGCTCGATAACTACCGAGATCAGATCGATGCGATCAACTATACCCTCTCATCCGATATCGAAAATATCGCCGACGGCTCCAGTGCTATCTTTATCGGAAAAGTCGAAACCATCACGAAAAAGATGTCGAAAAAAGGGTCCATGTTCGGACTTGTGAATCTGATGGACTTCCATGGTAATATCGAAGTGATGCTCTTCAGTGACAGAGTGGAGCAACTCGAAGCGATGGATTTGGATGAGCCGATCGCGTTCAAGGTCAAGGTGACCCACACCGAGATGTTTACCCGCATCAGTGTCACTAAAATCATGACCCTCGCCGAAGCGAAAAAAGAGGCGAAAAAGGTGGAGACGAAGATCGTCGAAAATCTCCCGCCGCAAGAGCCGTTGCAACTGCGCATCCGCCTCAGCGACAATCTTGAGACGTTAGAGAAACTTTACACCCTTGTCCGCCGTCATCCAGGACGCCGTGAGATCAAGCTCACCATCGTCTCCAAACTCGCCGATGTAGTGATTGATTCGGCGATACGGGTCGATAACAAGGTGATCGAAGAGTTGAGTGAATTAGACGATGTGGATGTACTTTAGGAGATAACGATGCGTGAATTTAACGAAGAACTGATCAATTTTATCGATGCTTCCCCGACCCCGTTTCATGCGGTGGAGTGGATGTCTCGTGCTTTAGAATGTCGTGGATTTATCCGACTCGAAGAGGATCAATCATGGAGCCTCGAAGAGGAGAAAAACTACTATGTTACCCGTAATGACTCCTCCATCATCGCCTTCACCTATCCACCGTGTGCAGAAAAAGGGTATACGATTGTAGGGGCTCATACCGATTCGCCTCATCTACGTCTAAAACCTAATCCTATGACGACGGTAGCCGGGGTTAAACGGCTCGGTGTAGAGCCATACGGAGGAGTACTTTTAAATCCGTGGTTTGATCGTGATTTGGCGCTTGCCGGGCGCGTTGTTTATCTCGATGGTGATACCCGTAAAGAAGCACTTATCAACATCGCTCGACCTATCGCTTTTATCCCCTCTCTCGCAATCCATCTCGACCGTGAGGCGAACAGTTCGCGCTCTATTAATGCGCAGAACGATATCGTTCCCATCATCGCAACGGGTGAGGTTGATTTCGAGACGTTTATCCTTTCTCAGATTCAAGACGATACGAGTGGGCTTACTCTATTAGCGCATGAACTCAGTTTCTATGATCTGCAAAAAGGTTCTTTTGTCGGGGTCCACGGAGAGTTTATCACCTCGGCACGTTTGGATAATCTCCTCAGCTGTTATGTCGGGATGAACGCTTTACTCGAAACCTCGTATCCGATGATGTTAGCGTGTATGGATCACGAAGAGGTGGGGAGCGACTCACATGTAGGGGCAGGGGGAACATTTCTCGAAGAGACCCTTCGCCGTATCGCAGGGGAAAATTTCACGACACTTATCCGACGTTCCCTCATGGTCTCGTGCGATAATGCTCATGCCCAGCATCCTAATTTTCCAACCAAACATGACTCCGAACACGCTCCGATTTTGAATCAGGGGGTCGCAGTCAAGATTAACTCCAATCAGCGTTATGCGACCTCTGCACGAACACAGGGGCGGTTTGTTCAGTGTGCCAGAGCACTGCATATTCCGATTCAAACGTTTGTTACCCGAAGTGATATGGGATGCGGTTCGACGATTGGACCGATAACATCCACTAGACTAGGGATTGAGACGATTGATGTGGGTGTTCCGACTCTGGGGATGCACTCTATCCGAGAACTCTCGGGTATTAGCGATGCGTATGGGCTCTACCGTATTTTGGTTCATGTGGGCGATTTTTAATGTCTGAGGTTATTTCTCCCGCAGAGCTAAAAGCCCTTATCGATCAAACGTATAAAGTCGAAGAGGAGTATGTCGCTCTTCGACAATCGTACGATTATCTCCAAAGTACGATTGAACAGGTAATCGAGTTCCTCCCAAATGCGATTTGGATTGTAGAGACGGATGGGACGATATTTTTACAAAATTCTCAGGCTAAATCACTCAGCTCTTTGTTTGAGACACTCCGATTCACAGAAGAGGATTATGAGGTCCATTTTGAAGAGCGCTCCTATCTGATTAAATCGGTTCATCACAACGAAAAGCACCTCTTTAGTGCCACCGATATCACCGAACAAAAGCGCAAAGAGAACCTCGCGACGATGGGGCAGATGGCAGCACATCTCTCCCATGAAATCCGTAATCCGGTGGGTTCCATTGCTTTGCTTGCATCGACGTTGATCAAAAGGGTTATCCCTGAGAATCGTCCTATCGTCGAAGAGATTCAAAAATCGCTCTATCGGATTGAGCGGATCATAAAAGCGACGTTGATGTTTTCCAAAGGGGTGAGCGCTCAGAAAAATCCTCTGAGATGGTCGCAGATTCGTGAAGCATTGTTCAGTGCTATCGGTTATTACAGTTATGCCAAAAATATCGAGTTTGTGTTCCCCGAAGAGGATTTTGAGCTTTTCGGGGATTTGGATTTACTCACCATGCTTTTTTCAAATTTTGTATTTAACGCAATCGATGCAATCGAACTGGATGATGAGGAGGAGGGGACGATAGAGATTACCTATATTCAAGAGAAGGGTACTCACACATTCGAAGTGTATGACAGCGGAATTGCAATCGAGAATAAAAAATGGCTTTTTGAAGCGTTTAAAAGTACAAAAGAACGGGGGAATGGTTTAGGATTGGTATTGGCTAAAAACATTGTCGAATCTCACGGAGGAGAGATAGGGGTATGTGAGGGGGAACGTAAAGGCTTCCGCTTTACTCTTTCGTCTTAATCCAGTGGTTTAGGTTCACCTAAATAATACCCTTGGAGATAATCGATCCCTAACTCTAGGCATTTGTTGTAAACCGCTTCATTGTGGACAAATTCGGCAACCGTTTTGAGCCCTAAGTGTTTCGAAAATTCTCCAACTGCTGTAAGGATCGTTTGGGCATTGGTGTCGGTATCGATGTTACGGATTAATGAACCATCGATTTTCAGAATATCGACATCGAGCCGTAAAATATGGGCAAAATTAGAATATCCCGTACCAAAATCATCAATAGCGATACTACATCCAAACTTTTTAACTTCGGCAATAAACGAAGAGACTTCAGAATAGTTTTCAATCCCTTCACTCTCTAAAAGTTCAAAAATAAGCCGTTTTGCGTGAGTAGTAGAACGAAGCTTGGTAAGTAAAAATTGTTTGGTCTGTTTATCAAAAATATCATCAACCGAGAGATTAATTGAGTAGCGGTGAGGGGTTGTCTCTAGCATTTTAAACACTTCTTCAATAACGAATTGAGAAATAAGCGGATAAAGACGTGATTGTTTGGCAGCAGGGAGAAAATAGCCCGGAGCAATGATTGCGCCATTAGTATCGATCATTCGGATAAGGGCTTCCTGCTCGACAACTTCTGAGGTTATTGGATCAATTATAGGTTGATAGTAGAGACAAAACCGTTTTTCTTCGATCGCCTCTTTCACTTTTTTACTCCATAGAATATTGTTTTGATACTCTTGTTTGATCTGCATCGTTTCATCGTAGAGCATGTAGCTAAGGTGTCTTTTTTTAGCTGCTTTTAACGCTATATCCGCATTCGCGAGAAGATTGTTTGCGTTCGACTTGCGGTTTTGAAGAGCAATATCCATCCCCATTGTTAAGGTGACGTAAATACTAGCACCGTGGATATCGTAATATTTTGATTCCAAATGATGAATGATAGAGAGCCGAGAGGCTTCAAGTTGGGTCGAACTCATCGGTTCGACAAGGGCGATAGCATACTCATCAGATGGCATTTTATAGAGTTTCATCGGGAAAGGGGTAATGGCTTCTTGGATTGAGTGGGTGAGTGCCAAGATGGTTTCATCACCGATAGCATGACCGTAAAAATCGTTGATCTCTTTGAAGTTATCGATATTCAAAAGGATGAGGGCATAAAAGCGTCTGGAATGGATATCACGTATCAGTGCATTTCTATTTGGTAAAGAGGTGAGATGATCGCTGTGGAGCTGATGGGAGAGCTTTTGGTTCAGTTCTCTGGTCACTTGGGCATCTCGATCGATTCGGCGGATCAAGATTTGAAATCCGTAGTGCAAAACGATACCGATTACCCCTAGCAGCACTAAACTGATAATCAAGAGATTGCGTATCTCAGTATTGTAATCATTGACATCATCGGTAATATCAAACGCACACGTCATCATAGCGATCGGATCGTTATTGTAGTTGGTGAGGGAACGGGAGGCTATCACATAGTCGAGACCGTTGATCTGATAACGTTTGCTATCGTTAAACGTAAAGCTACTCGGCAATTTCTCAAAGAGCGGATCATTGGAGGAGACGATAGAGTAGTTCTCATACGTTTTATTGTTTGAATCAGGTAATAAACTTTTTAATTTTTTTGTATCGAATGCAATAGCACTTTTGATTCCTGAATGGGCATCAAGCCGCTTTTGAACGCGATTGATTTTGGCAACGGTTTGGACGACACCAATAAATGTTTTGCCTTTAAAAATTGGGACAATAGTGACTACGGAGACATCGTAGATAGTAACATCCAAACTACTCACACTTTGTCGGCTGTTAATGGCATGAGCTAAAACAGGGCGTTTTTGTAAAATATTATCCCCATATTTTTTTGGCTCTTGAATGCGGAGGAAATGGGTACCATCCGCTTCGATAAAACCGCTCATATCGACTTCGCCACGAGCTAGTGCTTCATTAAAATAAGGGAGGGAGAGTTGATAGAGTTTTTCTCGATCTCCTGCGGCAAAGGCATCGACGATTTCTCGATTACCGGAAATTTTGCAGGCTAGTTCATTGAGCCCTTTTTGGGTATCCAGCATTGCTAAGTCGTATGAGTTACGCAGAAGGGCACGATGAGCGGACGTTTTTTCTTCGAGTACTTTTTTCTTATTCTGAATAATGGTGACAATAAAGACGATAATGAGCAATACCACAACACTCATAGCATAAAGCGTTGCCCGTTGTTTTGTTCTTGTCACGATTGCACCTTCGTTTTACCTATTCGTTATAATTATAACATAGGAAAAACGTCTTTATGACGAAAAAAATGATAATTTTTTGATAATCAATTTTTTGGGAAAAGAATAGAGCCTAAACGTACCATGGTAGAGCCGCATTCGATGGCGAGTTCGAAATCACCGCTCATTCCCATGGAACAGACAGTAGCATTAGGGAGAGTCTCAAAAATACGACGGGTCGTTTCAAAACTTTTTTGGATGATCTCACGATCTTCGACGTGCGCTCCGATAGACATTACCCCTTGCAGCTGCAGCCGAGGGCACTCTTGTTGAATTTGAGCGTATTTTTCGTTGATCTCTTCAGGTAAAAAACCGCTCTTAGACGCTTCGTAGGCTGAGTTGATCTGAACCAGTGCTCGGAGTGTCATATTTTCACGTTCTAAGCGTTCGTTGAGAGCATGAGCAAGTTCTACCGAATCGATAGAATGAATGAGGTGAGGACGTACAGAGAGTAGATGATTGATCTTATTTTTTTGCAATGTACCGATGAAATGCCATTCGATTGGCAACTCTTCCAGTTGTTCATTTTTAGTGACGAGATCTTGAACTTTGTTCTCGCCAAAGGCACGCTGTCCAATGTCATAAAGTGCTTTGATCGCTTCGGCATCGACATATTTACTTGCTGCGACAATTTTAACGATATGGTGATCATTCACTTGAAGACGGGCTTTTTCAACCCGTTCAATGATACGGTCAAAATGAAGTTTGTGTTCCAGTGTTGTCATTGCATAAGCCTTGTAATATCGTTATAGAGCCCCAAACTCATTAGCCCAAGCAAGAGTACCCATCCTCCGATGGTGAGCCTGTAGATCACCTCTTCACTCGGAGCTTTGCGTCGGATCATCTCGTAGAGGTTAAACATGATATGCCCCCCGTCAAGTGCCGGGATAGGGAGGAGGTTGAGGACTCCAAGGTTGACAGAGATAAGCGCCGAGAAAAAGAGGAGGCTCATCCATCCATAGGCGGTTGCGTCGGCGGTGATTTGGACGATACTCACCACTCCGCCCACCTCTTTAGCAGGGACGACACCGGTGAGAAGTTTTTGGACACTTTGAAAAATCAAAAAGGAAGTTTCATAGGTTTGTTTGGAGGCATACGCTAACGTTTCGCTAAAACTTAGATCCAATCGGTGGGTGACACCTGCTGGGGCAATACCGACCATACGCTGTTGGATTTTCTCTTTAAAAAGATTCGTTGTTTCACTGATACGCGGGCTAAGGGCAATAAAGCTCTGTGTACCGTTTCGATCCACAGCCAATGTTAGTGATCCATCAGAAGTTTTGATCGATTCAGCAAGTTCATCCCATGCTGTGATACTTTTGCCATTGATCGAGAGAACTCTGTCTCCATTTTGAAGACCTGAGAGCTCTGCCGGAGAGCCCTGGACGATTTTACCGATAACGGGAGAGAGAGCTTGAGGACCACCCAACGCGATGGCATAAAAAAAGATCCATGCTAGGGCAAAATTCGCCAACGGCCCTGCGAGGAGAATAATGATCCGTTGCCACGGTTTTTTGGTGTTGTAGCTATCATTATCATTACTTATCGCGGTGGGATCACTGTCGTCTTGCCCTTTCATTTTTACGTAGCCGCCCAAAGGGATAGCAGAGATTTGCCATTGTGTCCCGATCCACTGAAACGAAAAAAGTTTTTTCCCAAAACCGATACTGAACACTTCGACATAAACACCGAAAAAACGTGCGGCGCTGTAATGTCCGAGTTCATGAAAGAAAATGAGAGCCGAGAGGACGAGGAGGGCGACTAACCATGACATATTAGAGTTTTCCTTTATACGCTTTGCTAAATCCGACGAGGTATTCTGCCCCTGAATAAACGGTCAGGGCAACGGCAATCCAGAGTAGCACGTCACCAAATGGCCAGTGCATGAGTAAAAATCCGATGGCGATCATTTGCGCAACCGTTTTTACTTTACCTGCCATAGAAGCACTCACATCGATTCCCTCTGACATCGAGAGGGTACGAAGCCCTGTGATGAACAGCTCACGAACGATAATAATATAAATTGCCCATGCCGACGCGGCACCGCTCATCATGAGACCTAAAAACGCGGCGAGGGTGAGCATCTTGTCGGCGAGAGGATCGAGGATCTGTCCGACAATGGTAATTTGATCGAGTTCACGGGCAACATACCCATCGAAAAAATCGGTGATACTTGCTATGACAAAAAGGAGTGAAGCGATGTAATAGCTCCAGCTGATATGCCATCCCAAATTAGTGAACATTTGGGGATTGAGGATGATCCAAAACATCACCGGGGCGATGAGAAGACGGATAAAGGCTAAGATATTTGGGATGTTAAACACTAATAGTCCATTATTGATTTTTTTTAAGTTCATTTGGCAGAGGAATTAAAAAAAGGCGCAAGCGCCGTGAGCCCTCTGCTGAAGAGAACTTAGTGTTAACGTAGCATTGGGGATTGTTTTCCCAATGCGTTTAAATTAACGGAAAGTGGTGCCGCCGTCTACAATGATCGTTTGACCGGTGATCCAACTTGCCTCTTCGGTACAGAGAAAATAAACAGCACCTGCGATGTCGTTTGGGCTTCCCATACGGTTGAGGGCTGAGCGTTTTACCGTTTCGGCTTTGACCTCTTCGTAGTTGGTGAATGCTTTAAGGGCATCGGTATCGATCGGCCCGCCGGAGACGGCATTGACACGGATGTTCATCTCCCCGAGCTCTACGGCAGCGTAACGGCTCATCGCTTCGACTGCCGCTTTGTTGGTTCCATGCCCCGCGTAATTTTCAATATAAATGAGGTTTCCGGTGCTCGACATTGTAACGACAGCGCCACCGCCCACTTTTTCCATCCGTTTTGCCGCTTCTTGGGTTCCGACAACGAAAGCATTGACCGTAGCGGTGTAGATGTTGTTCAAACCGCGCGGTTTTAGACGCATAAATTTACCGTATCCGCCGACAACCGGACGACCGTAGATCATCGCGTTGCTAACGAAAAAATCAACACGGTCGAAATCAGCATCAATCGCTTCAAAAAGAGGTTTAAACTCATCGGTTTCTAAAATATTGAGAGGATAGGCACGTGCTTTTACTCCGTATTTGTTCTCCCACTCTTGTGCTAATACATTCGCAGTTTCGGCATTTGAGTTATAGGTAAAGGCGATATTAACACCTTGTTGAGCAAATTTTTCAGCGATGGCTTGTCCGATCCCTTTGGTGGCTCCCGTGATGACGAGTGTTTTGCCCTTCATATTTGACATTCTTTATGCTCCTACGATAGTGTAATTTTTAAGTACGGATTCGAGTTTTTTGAGGTTCTCAGTGCTCGGGGCAACGAGAGGTAGACGATACTCTAGTGTATCGATTAGCCCTGCAATATACATAGCGGCTTTAATCATCACAGGATTGGATTCTAAAAAGAGGGCTTTGTTAATCGGGAAAAGGTGATCATTAATAGCTTTAGATCCGCTCAAGTCACCCGATAATGCTTTGGCAACCAACTGGCTTTTTAGATCTGGCAAAAGGTTGGAAGTCACCGATGTGATACCCGCTCCGCCGCACGCTAAAATTGCGTAATCGATCGCATCATCCCCGCTGAAGACTTTGAGTTCCGGTCTGCGAGAGAGAAGTTCGATGGTGCGCTCAATGCTTCCCGTCGCCTCTTTGATCCCATAAATATTGTTAACATCATCGAAAAGGCGGATAACTGTATCGGCACTGATATCGACCACGGTACGTCCCGGAACGTTATAGAGCATAAATGGCAGTTCCGGCACTGATTCAGCGATCGCTTTGTAGTGTTGATAAAGACCCTCTTGGGACGGTTTGTTGTAATAGGGTGCAACGGAGAAAATAGCGTCAACACCACATTTTTGTGCGGTAAGAGCCGCTTCAATGGCCTCGGCGGTGGAGTTGCTTCCCGCACCTGCTAACACTTTAGTTGAAGTTCCTTTACACACGCTTACTGCGATCTCCATGCAGATTCGGTCTTCGTCGTACGTGAGTGTTGCACTCTCTCCGGTTGTCCCTACCGGACAAACGGCATCAATCCCATTATTAATTTGGCGCTGGATGAGCTCTGCATATTTTTGCTCATCGAGTTTTCCATTTTTAAAAGGGGTTATGATGGCGGTTGTTGAGCCTGTTACTAGATTCATTTTTTACCTTTTCGTAGGATTATCGTGGTTGATTTTTCAGGAACCAAATAGGTTTTGGCTACGTTTTGGATTTCGGTTGGATTTAGTGCTTCAATCGCTTTTTCATAGTTGAGGAGCGGTTTGATATCGCCACGCGCCATATAGCTGCCAAAGAGTTCGGCAACTGACGTTGAACTTTCCAATGAGTAGATGAAATCGGCTTTGGTGTTGATTTTGACTTTATCTACTTCGGATTTTTCAACCGGTTTGTTTTGAAGGGTGTGAATCACATTCCAAATTTCTTTTTCCACCTCTTCGGCTTTGACACCGTTGTTGCACACTGCTAAAAAAAGGAAAACACCCGGATCGATATTTTCCATATTATAGGCATAAATTTGGTTTACCAGCCGTTTCTCATCGACCAGTACACGGTTTAGTCGTGAGCTTTTGCCTGAACTTAGCATTTCACTGAGCGCGGAGAGTTTTGGTTGATCGGCGTGTTGGAAATTCGGGATCGGGAAACTGATCGCGAGCATCTCTACTTCGCTCTCTTTGTGTACCTCTACACGGCGAGCTCCGTCTTGTTCAGGTTCGATAATCTTTCTGGTAGGGATATCGAGGGTGTTGCTAACACTTCCGAAATTCTTTTCAGCCTCTTCGAAAACTTTGGCAGGATTAATATCGCCTGTTACAATTAAAATCGCATTTTTCGGCTGATAGTAGGTTTCATGAAACGTTCTGATGTCCTCTAGCGTCCATGTTTGAATATCATTCATAAACCCGATCGGTGTCCAATGATAAGGATGATACACATAGGCACTGTTAAAGAGACGAAAATAGAGATACCCCATCGGATTGTTATCGGTTCTCCAACGGCGCTCTTCGGCGACAACGTTGCGTTCTGGTTGGAACTCTTCGTCTTTGAGATTCAGATTTTGCATCAATTCCGCAAACAGTGAGAGCGATTTTCCGAGATTCTCACTGCTCGATTTGATGTAATAGTGGGTGAAATCAAATCCTGTCGAAGCGTTATTCATCCCTCCGACACTTTTTACCTCTTCGTCAAACTCACCCGCTTTGAGGTTTTTGGTTGATTTGAAGTTCATGTGCTCCAGCATGTGCGCGATGCCGCTTTTCCCCATCACTTCGTTACGGCTTCCCACTTGATAGAAAATATCAGTAGAGATAACTTTGGAGCCGTTATCCATAGGTATGGCTACGACTTGCAAACCGTTGGAGAGGGTTTGGGTTTCATAATGGGGGAGCGATGAGGCCATAAGAGTTCCTAGAGACAAAATAGTTGCAATGAGGATTTTCATTGCCGATCTGCGCCGATTGCTTCGGTAATTGAGCTGAAGCCATCCGATGCTAAAAGGTCAATCAAACCGCTGTTGATCTCTTCGATCACTTCAGG
>ERZ1649853.564-NODE-564-length-15628-cov-5.756052_pt1 | contig 15628 bp, 11 predicted proteins | sample MGYA00575353_ERZ1649853 | MGnify/ENA primary metagenome ERZ1649853 (study PRJEB40853, sample SAMN11349654) | freshwater sediment metagenome | isolation source: river sediment | host: Sediment | place: India: Okhla Barrage, New Delhi | collected 2017-02-21 ...
GACCAACATGAAAAAGGCGGCTGCCAGGCAAGCCAATCCATTCGCCAGGCCATCCATGCTGTCGACGAAATTATAGGCGTTGGTGATTCCTACGATCCAAAGCACAGTGATTGCCAGGTCCAGCCAGGGAGCCTGGTCAAACAAGCGAATCTGTACACCCAACGAGATCATCAACCCGGTAGCGAGAAATTGCCCCAGTAGCTTCCAGGGGGCTGAGAGGCCGCGCCGATCATCAATCAACCCGAATATGAAGATGATCAAGCCGGGCAATACAATTGCCCAGATCGATTTATGCTTGAGCACATTTTCCAGCAAGGCTGTGATGAGCACAGTGATCAGGATCACCGGGCCACCCGCCAGGGGAACGGCGGTGGGATGTTGCTTATGCGGCGCGCTGCCAGGCGTGTCCATCAGCCCCAGGCGGCGCGACAGGCGTGCGATGGGCAGGCTCAGTGCCAGCGCGATGAGCGCAGCCAGGAAAATGGCTCGAAAAGTGAGAAGCGACATAGGTGTGATTGTTTGACGTGGAGCGCTTTAGACCGAGATCAGGCTGCGATAGACATCGAAAGTCGCCGGGTTGACCCGAGCGGTGGTGAACCTGTCGAGGATCATCTGGCGCCCTGCCGCTCCCATTCTACCACGCAACCCAGGGTCGGTCAGCAATTGGTAAAGCGCTTCTGCCAGTGCCGGCGCGTCTTGGGCGGGAACAAGCAGCCCATTGACGCCTTGTTTCACCACATCTCGACAGCCCGGCACATCCGTGGCAACGATTGCCCTGCCAGATGCCGCCGCTTCTAAAAGAACAGTAGGCACTCCTTCTCCTAAGGAGGGCAAGGTAACCAGCGTGCTTTGGGCGAAGACTGCCGGCATGTCTGCTCGCCAGCCCCACCACTCCACCAACCCCTCCTGCGTCCAAGCGCGCAGCTTCGTCTCGTCGATATTGGCAGGGTTTCCGGGGTCCGGCTCACCGACCAATGCGATCCGCACAGGCAGGCGCGGCTGCAGCAAGCGAGCGGCCTCCACCAGCGTGCCGACGCCCTTGTCCCAAAGCATGCGTGCGGGCAAGACGACCAGAGGAGTCCCTTGGGGTTCCTGTGTGGGGGTAAAGCGTTCTGCGTCCACGCCCACGCCCTCAATCACGACTGCTCGCTCTGCCGGCAGCAAACCCAGGCGCAGGAATACCTGGCGGTCGGTTTCATTTTCGAAGATGGCAGCGTTGTTGGGATGTTTGAACGCGGCGCGGTATGCAGTGGTGACGATCAGGCGTAGTAGACGCGTTTTGGTCTCCTGGCTGAGGAATACATACCCCAGCCCGGTGATGGAATTGACCACTGCCGGGACATGTAATCGCCGGGCGGTGAGTGTGCCGTAGAGCACCGGCTTGATGGTAAAGTGATGCACGAGCTGGGGTTTTTCCTGGCGGTAGATGCGTTGCAATGCCAGGAAGGCGCTGGCTTCTGTCCACGGAGTGAGAGTCTGCCGTCCTAACTGCCAGGGCAACCAGCGAAAACCGGAGTTGCTCAGATGCTCTGCGTACCTGCCTGGCGGCGAGACCAGCACCACCTCCAACCCGTGCTCCCGCAGGTAACGGGCGAGCGACAGGCGGAAGTTATATAGGTACCAGTCGGTGTTGGCTGCCAGGATGACTTTGGACATGCTCGGGCATCTCTCGCTATGGCGTGATCACCAAGGTCCAATTATGCGTGTACGTGTAGATGTTGAAGCCTGGTTCGGATATTAATGCCCCAACTGCCCACCAGTACGTTCCCTCGGATATTTTTGTACCGTTATCCAAATCACCATCGAAATTTACGGTAAGATCCATCACCGGAATGGAAGTCCAGACGGGATCATTCTGACCTTGTGGACTGATATCGACCCAATATTGTTCTGCCTGGGGATAAGCAATCCAGCCGAAAGTCAAAGGATTCTGGAAAGTGATCTGCGAAGCTGAGAGTGATGTGCCGTCGGCTGGCTCTGTCTGAACAAAATGATCGTTCCGGGGTGTGGCGTTGATCTCCAAATCAGGCGCTTCGATGTCTCCTAGGATTAAACCTTCGATCCACGACCAGGCGAGATAATCACCGGTGGGACTTAATTGCGGATTCGCCTCGAGCGAAAAGACAATGGCATAGGGTTTGCTCGTCCAAACCACCTGAAACTGGTATGTTCCATCGACGCCGGTCGTGGTGGTCATCACTTCTGTTTCAGATGAGGAAATATCCACCTCCAAAGTGATGGTCACATCCTCAACGGCTGTATCCCGGTTTACCACTCGACCGGTGAGGTTGAAGAAGCTGGACGGTGGCGTGGGTGACATCGTCGGTGTGGGGGAGGCGGTCGCATCGGAGGCAGGGGTTCCCGTCACTGTGGGCGGCACTTGAGTTTCTGTGGAGGTGCGTGTGGGATGGCGGGTCTGTTCCTGCGTAGCCGTCGCAGTGCTGGTAGAGGCCTGGGTCGGGCTGGTGGTTGGCGGGAGTGTCGTCGTAGTCGCCGTAGGGCTGCTTGGGGGTTCCTCGGTATCTACCGGTGCGGGCGTGTCGGTCAACAAGACCGGTGTGCGGGTTGGACGGCGCGTGCCGGTGCTCGTAGCAACCAGGGTCTGTGTCTGTGTGGTAGTGGCTGTGCTGGTAGAAGTAGGCACAGTTTCTGACCCTTGCTTATCCAGGCCTTGCACCAGGTACAACCCCAGGGCAGCCAGCAGTAGAATGCTGGCAATGCCTGCCATCAGGAAAATCAGTGTTCGATCGTGAGTTTGTTTGGTCTGCATGTCATCAGGAAAAGGGGTGCAACGTTTATGCAACGTTGCACCCCTTTAGGGTTCTATTCGACCACTACATCGTCGAGGAAGAAGTTGCTGTTATTGCTGCTGTTCAGGGTGGCATTGAACTCGAGCGTGACGGTCATACCGGCATAGCTGCTCAAATCAACCGTATGCTGCACCCATTGGCCTGTGTTCGTGCTCTGGCATAGATCGAAAGCTTCTTTGGCTGTGCCGTTCACACGGATCTCTCCGGTGTCATTCCCGCATATAGTTTCCTGTGAGGCCAACCAGATCCAATAAGTCAAGGTGGGGTTGCCACTTGGGACGGTGAAGGACTGGGATAAGGTCGAGACTTCGTCCGGTGCTCCGCCCAGCCAGACCCCCCAATCACCGCTATGCGGCGTGACCGCGGTGGGCGAGAAGCCTTGCACGATCAGATCATAACCATTGCTTGAGTACTCTGTCCAGGAGCCGTCACCTCCGGCTTCGAAGTCACCATTCTGAATGGGGTTGGGTACGGTGCCTCCATTGTTAAGGTCTTTGTAGACCAATGGTAGGAAGACACCCACATTACCAACCCGCACGCTGACCTCGTCCTGGTTGTTGCTGGGATAAGCGTCTCCTTGAGCGCTGGTGACCTCAACCGAGTTGACGATGAAGCCTTTGACATCCACGGGAACGCTCACCACGACCGTGTAGTCAATGCTTCCACCCGGATTGAGGAAGGAGGGTTGAGTGACGCAGGAAAAGCCGTCCGGCAGCGTGGTGAAGGTGGTGCAGTTGGGGCTCAAGCTTTCCAGAGTCACGCCGCTGGGCAAGGTGTCGACGAAAGTCACACTGGTGCCAGAGATGATGCCGACATTGTCGATAGAGATGGTGTAGGTGAGCAAGGTGCCAGGATCGATGCTGTTGTACTCCGCGGTCTTGATGACCACCAGGTCGGGCTTGGTGGAATCGAGCACCAGGATGGCACTTGTTAACATAGCGCTTTCCGTGGGGTTATCCACGCGCACATCCCACCAGCCCGGCGTGGCACTGTTCAGATTGAAGTCGGCGGTGATGGTATCGTTGTCCGTGTCGACGACCGCATTCGTGCCGGGGATGGTTGAGGCGCCTTTGACCAACGTCACGGTGGCGGCGGCGTCAAAGCCACTGCCCAAGGTGATGGCATCCTGCAGCACGGCATTGTTATAAGCCTTGTTGGGGTTAAAGCCGGTCACGATGAACGGCTCCATATAGTTCAAATTGCCATCCACGACCAGAGCGAAAGGCTGCGGACCGTTGGGCACATTGTAGCCGATCACTTCCACCGTCCAGGTGCCGCTGGTCGGGTTCTGGATGTAGACATTTTCAACATTATTGACCGTGTCAGCGCTGCCGCCGGTCTGCGACCAGCCGCCGCTGAAGACATTGCCCCAATACTTGGTGGTGCCGTCGGGGGCGGTGAGGCGCAGGTTCAGATCATTGACCAGCGCTTTGCCGGCAGAAGGGCTGCCCGCATAGTCGCTCCATACCAGGCTGACCTTGAAGGGCGTGCCGCTGGTGACATCATAGGAATATGTGCGGGTGGTGCCGGTGCCAATGCCAGCTGTCTCTTCGATGAATTGGCGCCCTGTGGTGGTAGCTGCACCGACATCGATCAGCCCCCAGCCTTCGTGGTTATTCGGGATGGGCTTGCCGGCTTCCTGGCTGGCGTTGCCGTAACCGGTAATATCCACGGCGGTGTTGATCAGGGTGGCTTTGATCAGCGCAGCGGAAGGGTTGGACACACCTTCGGTGGTGATGTAGTAATCGCGCACCAGGGCGGCTGCACCAGCGGAGAGGGGGGAGGCCATGGAAGTGCCGCCCATGTACATGTAGTAGTCATTGTAGGGTCCCCAGCCGTCTTCCGATGCCAGGCTGGAGCGCACCGACAGGATGTTGGTTCCGGGAGCAACCACATCCGGTTTGATGCGACCGTCTTCCATAGGCCCTCGTGAGCTAAAAGCCGCCATTTCTTGGCGGGAGTCAGATGTGTAATCGTCTTTGGTTGGGTTTGCAGGGTAGTCCGATGACCAAGCCTGCCCCCAGGTATAGTTAGAGATGCCCCCTGAATTACGCTCGTTATCCGAGGCTCCGATCACGATCAGGTTCTTAGAAGTGCCCGGCGAGCTGACCGAGTTCTCATCCACATAGCCGTTTGCATCTGCATCCGTGCCGTCATTGCCGGCAGCCACAACCACGGTCATATCCTGGTGATTGAAGACGAAGTCATCGAAGTTGCTGGATTGGGTGTCATATACGCCATGATCGCCGCCGCCCCAGCTGTTATTCTGGACACGCGCTCCCCAACCGTAGACCTCGGTTAGAAGCTGACGTACATCGTCAGGAATACCTGTCAGATAGTACCCGTTGGGACAAGACCATGGGCTGGGATTAGTCCAGGTTGTGTATTGCTCTACTGCTTGGAAGTTGATCGTGGCTTCGTATGCCAGGCCTTTGAATTGCCCGCTGGAACGGGCACCGTTCCCGGCAAAGGATCCTGTAACGTGAGAACCATGACCGGATTGTGTGTCTGAGGCTCCATCATCGTCACCGTCATTGGATATCTCACAACCCCCACCATAGTTGGCATACTGAACTGGCCAGCTTGCGAGATTGGCAACCCGCCCGGAAAAATCCTGGTGGATGCTGCTGGGGTTGCCGGTGTCCAGGCCGGTGTCGGTAACGGCGATGGAGACTCCAGAGCCGGTGTAGCCATTGCTCCAGGCGGTTGTTCCATTCATGATCGTGCCGCCGCCGACATCGTTATACAGTTTTTGCAGGGTGATCGGCTCGATCCATACCACGCCAGGCTGGCGCGCCATCTGGTTGATCTGCTCGGCGTCCAGTACGGCAGTAAAACCGCCCTCGAAGCTGCGGCTGCGAGAGTCGATGCTGCTGAGGGTAGCCTGTAACCCAGCCTGGTCAGCCCAGGGTGCGGTCAGGATGCGGTAACTGCGCCTCTCGCTGCCGTCGACTGACGGCGAGAGGCGGTAAGCGGGCTCGTACACGCCCGTCCAGCGCACGAAGGACAGCGCTTCGACTTGCGCCTTCACCTCCGGTGTCATGCTGACGATAAAGGCATAATCGGGCAGGTAATCGCCCAATATGACGCCTGCCTGCTGCAGAGCTTGCTTCCACGTCTCTTGTACGGGGCCATTGAACTGCACGATGTACACGCCCGCGGCTGCGGCTTCTTCTGTGGTGTAAGCGAGCTGCGAGGAGATCGCGGGAAGACTTTGCAATGGGTCAAAGCTACCCGTTGCCAGGTACAGGTTGATGGTTTGTTTGGATGGGTCTGCCGGGCTGCCTGCTTGCCCGGATGGTTTCTCTTCACTGTTGGGCACATAATCGGCCTTCACCGGTCCGTAGACCAGCAATGAAAAGATAGCCAGTAAAGAAAGTATTTTGAGCCAGACTTGCTTGTGTGACATCGATCGACTCCTTGTTGATTATTCTTGATAAGAGGACCAGAAATTACCGTGCTTGAAATTCTAGCACAACACAGTCTATTGAACAATCATCGAACTTTAATGTTTGGTGAGATTGTGGAAAGAATCATGATAGAATCAGCCTAACAATTTCGGTGGTTGACAAGCTCATCTATTTATAATATACTCAAATCGGATTACTTTTGTCCATAAGCATGTATGACATTTGTCAGGTCTAGCAAGCCTATTTAAATTGTGGTCCATTACTCGCAATAAGATGGTCATGATTGGGGTTACTCTGAGAGGTGAAAACAATAGGGATTGGAATTAAAGGAGGTGGTCTACCTACTAGATGAATTTAACCGCGTGAACACTCGATTTAACAAAACATAATCTAGTTATACATACTTTCTATAAGGAGAATGCAAACATGTTAAGGAAAAGTGTATTTCTGTTCATGGCAGTGGCTGTTCTCTTGGGCGGCTTCATGGTTCCTACCAGCAATGCCCAGGCTGCCCGCCCCGAGCCGCCGAAGGTGGATGGCATCCAACCTCCAGCGATTGACCTGGCTAACCCACCTGAAATCATCCAGAAAGGCGTTCAATTGCAGAACAGCCTGACTCCCGAACAGCATGCTGCTGGTCGTGTTGTGCTCGATAAGTACCTGCCCGAATTGACAGCGATTCATGAGATGTTGGCTGCCATGGGCAAACCACAGCGCAGCGAGCCTGCCCAGATGGATGCTGCAATTGTTGAGCGCATGAACAAACTGGTCGCTGATATCGAAGCCGAAATGGCTGGTGTTTTAAGCGCCGATCAGTTTGCTCTTTTCCAGGCGGTTACCAAGCCCGCTATGCCCGGACAGCAAATGAGCATCGCTTCTCCGACGGGTATCAACGGCTACTATACGGATTACTGCTGGTATGCCACCTATGAAAATACACTAGCCTTCTACTATGCGTACTATGGCTATCTGTACGGCTACTATGATTATTATTATTATGGTGGCGATCTGTCCTATAATGCCTGGAACTATGCATATTATGGCTGGATCTACGCTGGTTATGCCCTGGACTACTCTGCCCCACTGTACATGCAGTCATACTACCTTGGCCTGTGGTGGTCGGATTATCCTTACAATGCGTACTACTATAGCTACTATTCGTACTATTATATGTACTATGCGGAGTACTATGCATACTGGAACTATTACTACTACAGCACTGGCTATGACTATGCATATTACGGATGGGCATACGACTATTATGGCCTGAACTATGCCTATTATTCGTATTACGATGCCTACTATTGCTACGCTTACCTCAGCAGCTAATCGCAAGCAGGAATAGCATTACCATAATAAAAAAGCGGACCGCAGATTTCTGCGGCCCGCTTTTTTATTGTTGTGGGTATAGTTACTGGATCGACTCGGCAATTGCCAGGAGTTCATCCAGACCCAGTACATTGCTAGCTAGATCATAAGTCAGGCCATCGGTTCCAACCCAATGTAAATGGTAGAAACTGCCTCGTTGCCATCCGCTATCGCTCCACGTGCCGTCGATGAACTGGGCAGGCTGGCCGTTGACAGTCACATCTTGCACGGCGCCTTCGCCCACTGGTAAAGCAACCTCAACAGGAAGGTCCTCGGGCATCTGAGCTTCTGAAAGCGTTAGGGCATCACCGGCATCATTGCCAAAGATTAGACGAGCGATCTGCATGGGAGCCTTCTTAGGCAAGTCTGCCGGAGCAGGAATCTGGCCACCCGAGGGATCGAAATCAGGTAATTCTGGCTGCCCACTGACACCTTGGAAGCTGTAACCTTTTGGCAAATAACTAGGGATCTTGATGGTGAATTCCAGATCAGCTTGCGCTTCTTCCAGGGTGACCAGGGTAGTTCTTGGTGTGGCATCGCTGGGGAGAACTGGAAGCGAACCCGCCGGGCTGCCTGGGCGACCGCTTGAATCGCTACTTCCGGCAACGGTAATACCTGACGGGGGGCCATTCGGAGTGGTCGCATCTTCAGGGAGTAGGTCCTGGATGGATTCTACCCCGACGAAACGCGTCACAAATTGCTGCGTAGCGGCGCGCGCAGTGGGCGAGGCGGCAAACACAATGGCAAACAAGAGCAAGGCAGCGACAACTGCTACGAGGGCGGAACGTAGAACTTTGGGTAACATAAATCGAACCTCCTTGGGTTGGTGTTTTTGGTATAGCTTATCGATCATTTGGACATGTAATTGCGTTTTATAGGATTGGCTGGGCGTGAAGCTGGCGCGGTTCAGCAGGTCTGCCAGTTCCAGGTCTGCCTGGTAGGATTCATCGCCGCTCTCGAGAGGCTGTTCTCCAAGTGTAAGCCGGTCAACATCCTCGGCGAACTGCTCTTTCCCGGAAAATTGTGTCTGGTCCATCTTTTAACCTCCTACTTCCACTTGCTCGAGCGATTTGCGAAGCAGATGTAAAGCTCGGTGCAGCAAAACGCCCACATGATTGGGATTCAGGTGCATGACATTGGCGATCTCGCTATTGCCCAGTCCAAAACCAAATTTGAGTGCCACGATCTCCTGGTCTCGCTCGGAAAGCTGCATCATCGATGCTTGCACATGACGTAAGCGTTCTGCTTCGATGGCAGCTTGCTCTGCGGACGGGCTGCTGACCGCCACAGCCGGGTAGGTGTCCAAAGATAGGGCTTCGGGCTGCCGTCTTTGGCTGCGCAGGTGATTCGAGATCAGGTTACGCGTGATCTGGAACAGCCAGGTGGAAAATGCGCCGCGATCTGAGCGATAGGTGTGCAGGTGCTTCAAGGCGCGCTCGAAGACTTCTGCGGTGATATCCTCGGCAGCTTTTTGGTCTCCAACTCGATAGCTTACGTAGTTGAATACCCGCGGCAGATATGCAGTGTACAGTTCCTCGAATGTTGCCTTATCGAGCGTTGGCTCTTGCACTCGGACTCTGTTTCCTTTGATAAGCGGTATGGCTTTATCCATCAGCAGACCTGAACCTTTTTACGGTTATATATACACCGCTCGGGTGCTATTATTACAAAGATTCTGCTGGGAGGATAAAAGTTAATGAACTTTTAAGTTAATCGTGCCTTTTCCCACCGAGCAGTTACGTGCTCAGTCAGCATCTAAATTTTAACCTATAAGCAGCGAACTTGTTTGCCAGGCTAAGGTGTGGGATAATACGGGCGGATCAACCAGATAAATTAACTTCTACATCCTAAACCAAATTGCGAATTCTAATCACACGATCTAATCCAATTTCACCCGACCCCAGGGTAGAGAAAATCGGGCATGCCTTAGCCGCTGCCGGGCATCCGGTGCAGGTGGTGGGGTGGGACCGCACCGGGGAGCTGCCACTGCAAGAGGACCAGGCTGGGCTGACAGTCTTCCGCCTGCCCATTCGGGCGGCATTTGGGCAGGGGATGGGCAATCTGCCTCAACTGATACGCTGGCAATGGGGGCTGTGGCGCTGGCTTTTACGTCACCGGAACGAGTTTGACGCCATCCATGCTTGCGATTTTGACACCATCCTGCCCGCATTATGGCTAAAAACTTTCTTCGGCAAGAAAGTAGTCTACGATATCTTCGATTTTTATGCCGATCATCTGCGTGCCACGCCGGAATGGATCAAGAATGTGATCCGGGAAGTCGACCTGTGGGCGATTGGCAGAGCCGACGCATTGATTCTGGTGGACGATGCCCGGCGCGAGCAGGTGGCACGATCAAAACCACGCAAGTTGGAAGTTATCTATAACAGCCCAGAAGACCTCGACGAGCATGCCGTTCCATATGTGCCATCACCGGCTGGCAGCCTGCGACTGGCATATATCGGCTTGTTGCAGGTGGAGCGCGGCTTGTTAGAAATGCTGGCGGTGCTCAAAGGCCATCCAAGCTGGCATCTGGATTTGGCCGGTTTTGGCGGCGACGAGGCAACCATTTATGCTGCGTCTGAACTGCTGCCGAATGTCCAGCGCTACGGCCGGGTGCAGTATGACCGGGCGCTCGAGTTGAGCGCGGCAACCGATGTCCTGTTCGCCACTTACGATCCCAAGATTCCCAACCACCGTTATTCGAGCCCAAATAAAATCTTTGAAGCCATGATGCTTGGCAAACCGGTCATTGTGGCAAGCGGCACGAATATGGATCGCATGATCGCCAAAGCAGATTGTGGTCTGATCGTGCCGTATGGGGACATGGGAGCTTTAGAGGCGGCATTGCAATCACTGGCGGATGATCCTGAGCTCGTACAGAGGTTAGGTAGAAGTGCACGCCAGGCATACGAGACGCAGTATAGTTGGGGGATTATGAGCCTGCGCCTGGTTGAATTATATCGAGGGCTGTCGGGTAGTTAAGTTTCCGATCCGGCTTGAAACAGAACCTGGATCTCAGCCTGGCTCAAGGCGCGAGTATACAGGCGCGCATCGCGCATCTCCAGCCCACCTTCTTCGACGGACATATTCGAAGCCGGGCGGGAATCGTAAACCGTCCCATCTTCCTCTTCAATAATTTCTCCCGCCCAGCTTGGCGGGCGCATGCCGACGGAGAAGCTGCGCGGTTGGCTGCGGCTGTCGTTATAGCGTTCATCGTAGGTATGCTCGCCGACTAGCGCACCATCAAGATATAGCTGAAGGACGCCATCCGGGCTCCCGTTCCAGGTCATGCTCAATAGATGTGATTCCCCTGGCTGAACTGCCACACCTTCATGCCCGTCTTCCAGGGCGAGGCTGGCAGCTACTTCGGGAAAAATTGCGTTACCATAAAATGCATCCAGAACACGCCGATTGCCCCCGGCGCGAGCAACAAATGAGTGTCCGAGAACGCGCCATTCGTTGTCCACATCCAGGCGCAGGTAAAGCACGTAACGGCTATCATCGGTGTGGAACAACACACAATCAAGATAATGATAAGGCTGGCGCTGCATGAATTCCGGTTTGAACTGCACCCAGGTAGAGAATGTCCCCTGGCGCAGGTTCAGGTTGTCCGGTGCGTAGATGCTTCCGAGTTTATCCAAAGCCGCATAGCCGGTTGTGGCGCTGGTAGTCGTACTCTCCAGTGCGTTTGCACCAGGTTTCCGGCCGCGTTCTTCGGTAAGGGTTTTTTCGAATTCACCTTTTGTAATTTGCATATAGCGCTGGACTACGCTCTTCACCGGCCCGGAAACGCGCACGTGTCCTCCATCCAGCCATAGCGCCCGTTCGCAAAATGATTCGATAGTGCCCATGCTGTGCGAGACCATCAGGATGGTTGAGCCATTGCGCCGGTAATTGTACATACGGTCCAGGCATTTTTGTTGGAATTGGGCATCACCGACCGATAAAACCTCATCGACCAGCAGGATTTCCGGTTGGACGCAAGTAGCGACCGAAAAGCCCAGGCGGGCGACCATACCGGTGGAATACGTGCGCACGGGTGCGTCAATGAACTCACCTACTTCAGCGAACTCGATGATCTCCGGTAGCAGTTTCTCGGTCTCGGCATGCGTGCGACCGAGCAAGGCGCTGTTGAGAAAGATATTCTCGCGCCCGGTCAGCTCGAATTGGAAACCCGCGCCTAGCTCAAGTAAGGGCGCCACCCGGCCGCGGATATAGACCCGACCGCGCTGCGGGAACAGCACCCGGGCGATGACCTTGAGCAGGGTGCTCTTCCCAGAACCGTTGCGCCCGATGATCCCAAACACTTCACCCCGCCGCACCTGGAAGCTGACATTGTCCAATGCCCAAAAATCTTCATATTCCAGGCGGCGCTGCAGCCAGCGCACGGCGTATTCCTTGATGCTGGTGATGCGCTCGCGCGGCACCCGGTAGAGCACGGAAACGCCCTCCAGGCCGATGGCGGTGTCGTCCCGAACATACTGCTTGGCTAAGGTAGACTCAAGTTCGGTAGGCATATTCGTTCGACTTGGCAGTAAAGATCAACGTGCCCAGGATGAAGGCAGCCAGGGCAATTCCTGCTGTAATAAGCCATTCATTCAGTGGTGGTACTGTGCCAGCGTACAGAGGTGTGCGTAAGAGATTGACAAAGTGATACATCGGATTCAATTTGAATAAACCCTGCAGGCGAGGTGAGAGAATATCCAGGGGATAGATAATCGGCGTGCAATACATCCACAACATCAGCAGCACTTCATAAAAGGGTAGAAGGTCAGCAAAGTAGACGGCTGCGGTTTCCAGGATGAGACCCACTCCTAATGCGAATAAGATCAAAAGGATAACTGCGAAAGGCATGACCAGGATGGCCGGGGTGATCGGTGTGTGTAAGATAATGGCGATCAAGAACAGGGGAATCAACGAAAGTCCTAGATTGACCAGACCCACGCCAATGGCGGACACTGCAAAGACCGACTTCGGCACATAGATGCGCTGCAAGAGGCTGCCGCCCAACGCCATGCCCACCATCGCCTGGCTGGTGGTGGAGGCGAAGAAATTCCACACGACCAACCCGCTCAAAACATATACCGGGTAATTGTCCACGGTGATGCGGAACACCTGAGAAAAGACCAGGGTCAAGATGATCATTGTCAGCAGGGGGTTGAGCAATGTCCACACCACCCCCAGGACAGAACGCTTGTAACGGGTTTTGATCGAGGTGGAAACGAACTGGTAGAGCAAGTCGCGATAGCGGATCAGCACAAGCAGCTCTTCCACCAATGGGTGGGGGCGCTTGGCCGAGTCGTAAATTTCAGGGGTTGAGCTCATAAGAGTGCCTTCACAATCCGCTCGGCAGCATGCCCATCGCCATACGGGTTCACCGCCCGCGCCATGGCAGCATGCGCCTGATCGTCATCCAGCAGCCTGCGACTTTCCTGCACGATGCGCTGAATATCCGTACCGACCAATTTGACCGTTCCCGCAGCCACGCCCTCCGGGCGCTCAGTCACTTCTCGCATCACCAGGACGGGCACGCCCAATCCTGGCGCTTCTTCCTGCAAGCCACCCGAGTCGGTCAAAACCAGGCGGGCGCGTTTCATCATGTGCACCATCGGCAGGTAATCCAGCGGAGTTGTTAGCAGGGTATTGGGAACCTCGCCCAAGAGCCGGTAAACAGGCTCCTGGACATTGGGGTTAAGGTGTACCGGGTAGAGAATGCGCAGGCGATCGGCGTAAGTATCTGCCAGGCTTTTAAGTGCAGCGCAGATATTTTCCAACGGCGCACCGAAGTTTTCCCGCCGGTGGGCAGTCACCAGAAGCAGAGGTGGATCGCCAGCCTCAGGTGTTTCTTTTAATCCTAGTTGATGGAGAAGATTGGCAATTTCTATCGTTGCTGGCTGGTTGGCAACGATCTGCAAGGCATCGATGACCGGGTTACCGGTTACGATGATCTTTTCAGCCGGCACATTTTCACGCAGCAGGTTCTGGCGTGACCATTCTGTAGGCGCGAAGTGCAGGTCGGCTGCCACGCCTGCCACCATGCGATTCAATTCTTCGGGAAACGGCTGCCATTTGTCTCCGGTGCGCAGCCCGGCTTCCACATGCCCAAAGCGGATGCGGTTGTAGTAAGCGAGCAACGCAGTCGCCATGACCGTGGTCGTGTCGCCCTGCGCCAGGATCCAATCTGGCTTGATGGATTTCAAGACCGGGTCGAGGTGGGTGAAGATGGCGGCGGTGATCTGCGCCAGAGATTGGTCAGGCTGCATCAAGTCCAGGTCGAAGTCAGGGGTGATGTGAAAGATGTCCAGCACCTGGTCGAGCATCTGGCGATGTTGGGCGGTGACAACCACATGAGAGTCGATGCCCGGCGTCTTAGCGAGCTGTAGGACAACCGGAGCCATTTTTACGGCTTCCGGGCGGGTGCCAAAAATTGAAAGTACTCGTATGTTGGTCATATCAAAGTGGGATTATACCAGGGGAAGGAGATGGGCTAGTGAGAGCGTCAATGATCTGCCTGGCGCGGATTTCCCAGGTATTCTGACGGGCAAGCTCTGTGCTCTGCGCCAGATAGCCGGTGTCTGTGTTGAGCAAGCGCGCCTGGTCCAATTGTGCAGCAAACTCTGCCGCGTTGCACGCCAATAAGACACCCGGCAGGCGTGTGGCTTCATGGATTGGGGTGCTGACCACTGCTTTCCCGGCAGCCATGTATTCGAAAAGCTTAATCGGGGAGGCAGCATGGGTGATGGGGTTGAGCCGAAATGGGATCAGCGCAGCGCTAAAGAAATGTAGATAAGCCGGAAGCTGCTGGTAAGGTTTTTGTCCCAACCAATGCACGTTTGGCAAGGCAAGTAACTGTTCGGGTAGTGTCTGGTCGTGGTCAGGACCGATCAAAACGAAATGCCAGTCAGGGCGCTCCCTGGACACTGCTTCGAGCAGTGGATAGTCGAACCAACGCGCCAGTGCGCCAATGTAGCCTGCCAGCGGTTTGCCGTCTGTCAGTAGCTCAGCCAGGTCTGCGGGAGGTTGTATGTGAGCTGAACGAGCTTGAGCGAAGTGTTCATTATCTACGCCATTTGGGCAGAGGAGGACATCTTGGCGCACGGATTTTATCTGCTCGAGCAGGCGTTCAGCGCTGGCAAGCACCAGGCGGGCTTGTTTGATCATCGCGGCATGATCGCTGGCTAAGCGCGCCTGATTGCCAGGAAAGACGCTCAGGTCATCGACATGATCGTAGATCATCCCCTGAACGTTTGGAGCGATCGCCGAGCGGCAATTCCAGGTCATTGCGTAAGTGTAAAGAGACTCTCCAGGCAGCTCCCAAAACACCTCGACCGGTGCACTGCATAGGAAGAGCCCCTTCTGGATTTCCTGGAAAGCTTTTGCCTCCCAGTGTTCGCGGTGCTGAAAATAGAAAACCCTGACTCCTTGGTGGGCTAAAGCAGCAGCCATCTGTTGCGGTCGCTGGAAGAGCTGTTTCGACCAATCGATGCTGGGTGGAAAGACGATGGTGAGCGGTACGGCTTGACTGGTGCTTTTTTCCAAATCACCGAGCAGTCCTGACAGGCGTCGATGAAAAAAACGTCGGTGCACTCTCTGATATGTTGGTAGAGCGGAGAGCGGCAGCAAACGGTTAGCGGCCTTCAATCCAAGCTGCATCATTTGACTTTTTGAAGCCAAAAACTCTGCCCTAAATTAAAGTTTGGACAACGGGGGAAAGTCTTCTGCAACGCGTCCAGGTGATGGATACGCATATAATTCACTGCCTGTAGGATCTGGAAGTGATCGTTGAAAGCCAGAAATGCCTGCAAAAGATACTGCTCATTCCAGAATAACAGGCGTTCGGTGAGCCACCACTGCATGTATTCATACGGCAAGAAGATATCGTGTACATGCACAACCACACCCTTTTTTAATTGTGGAAGCACCTCCAAGAACAGGAAGTTCACGTCTCCGCCGTACTTGATCACATGCGCGGTGTCGATGAACAAGATATCGTTTTCACCAAGCTTGGTAAATGGCTCCAGACCGACTTCTTCTACCTTC
>ERZ1649853.565-NODE-565-length-15590-cov-6.640554_pt1 | contig 15590 bp, 15 predicted proteins | sample MGYA00575353_ERZ1649853 | MGnify/ENA primary metagenome ERZ1649853 (study PRJEB40853, sample SAMN11349654) | freshwater sediment metagenome | isolation source: river sediment | host: Sediment | place: India: Okhla Barrage, New Delhi | collected 2017-02-21 ...
TTGCCCCCGTTCGTCGTACGAGCCGACGCAGCCAACGTAGTAAAGGTAATCGTCACCCTTCTGGAAGTGCGCCAGCGGCAGTCCCTGCGCCCAGGCGCCCCGCGTTTCCCTGGCCTCCCGGAACGCGTTTCCGTAGAGGTAAACGTTCTCCAGGAACTGGCCCACCTTCCCGGGCAGGCCCAGCTGCCTTTCAACCACGTCCTCCCTGGCCTGTCTGAACATGTTCAGCAGGTCCTTCCGGAAGTCGAAGCGGCAGGCTTCGACGCAGTTCCCGCACATGGTGCATGAATAGAGTATCTCGGAGAGGTGCTCCGTCCACTTGATGGTCCCGGTCACCAGGGCGGCCCTGATAAGCCAGTTCAGGCCGCCGGGGGAGTAGGTCTCCAGGCGGAAGCGGTGATAGATGGGGCAGTTGAAGCCCACCGAGGAGTAGTCGTACGTCAGCTTGCAGAACCCGCACCGGAAGCACCGGTGCACCAGGCTCTTGTAGTCTGCTTGCGCCATCTGGGCCGACTCACTCATCTCACTCATCTCATTTGCCCCAGTTCCCCGGGTTCATGATGCGGTTGGGGTCCATGGCCCTCCATATCCTCTCCATGAGGTCGTGGGTGCTCGGCTGCATCCTCTGCACGATCCGGGCCTGGGCCCCGGTCTCTGCCTTCCAGGGGATCCCCCCCATTTCCAGGACGGCTTCGTTCGTCTCCCTCATGGCCCGTCTCACCCGTTCGACCGTCTCCTCCTCGGCCCGGTTGAAGGGGTAGACGAAACCGAACATGCAGCTGTGGCAGTAGCCCAGGATCTGGACCCCGGGGAGGAAGGTCAGCCCCTGCCGGGAAGCGATCCGGGTCCCTGCCGCCCAGGCGTCGGGGATCTTGTCCACCGGGAGTATGGCCCCGCAGTACCGGTAGCCGCCGCCCTTCTGGAAGTCGGCCGCCAGCGCCGGGCTGACGTACGGCGGCTTCTCCACGAACCGGCTCCTGATCATGTCCGGCACCGGGTAGACGAACCGGACCTGGCGCTCACCGGCGCCGGAGGACTCGACCGCGATCCTCTGCAGCAGGGCCTTCTTGTAGGCGATCTCCTCGTCGAGGTCGCCGGTGATGCTGGCATTGACATACTGCCGCGAGCGGCCGTCGGCCGATGCGATGCCAACGACGAATAGATTGTCCACCATGTCCGTGTGGGTAACCTGGTAGAGCAGCTCGGGCAGCATTCCCGCGTCCTTCACGGTGTAGCCTATGACGTCCAGAATACGCCTCTTGGGGAACAGCTTCAGGGACAGCCTGGTGATGATGCCTGTAGTGCCGTTCCACCCGCAGAAGAGCCCGGACAGGTCCGGCAACGGGCCCTTGCAGAATGGCCACGGCGAAACGCAGCCGGCCCCGATAGTGCAGGCTTCGCCAGTAGGCAGGACGACCTCCATCCCGTTGACGTGATGGGCATTGTTGCCGTACCGGAGAGACAGGTAGCCGTGTCCGCGTATCACCATGTTCCCGACCACGGTAGCCATGGGCGGCGCTTCCGGCCGGGAATGCTCCAGGTCGGGGCAGTTCTTCTCCAGGTACGAGCCCAGACGGCCCTGGGTGACCCCGGCCTCGATCACCACGTACCGGCGCGGCCGGTTCAGCTCCAGGATGCGGTCCATCCTCTTCATGTCCAGCACTATGCCGCCCCTGGCCGGCAGGCCGAGCCCGTTCAGGGTGAGGTTGGCGCCCATCGGGGTGATGGGCACGCGGTGCTGGTTGGCCAGCAGGACCACCCTTTGCACCTGCTCGACGGTGGCGGGCACTACGACGTAGTCCACCTGGCGCGGGCCTTCCGTTCCGGAGTCCACGGAGTAGATGAAGGTCTCCTCCGGCCGGTTGGAGGCGTAGTCCTCGCCGACGATGTCGACCAGGGACCGGTGTACAACATCATCACTCATGGCGAATGTGGCTCCTCTCCGGCACCCTCGAGGGCCGCACGGCTGCCCCGGCAGGCGCACTGGTTGCGAGACTGGACTCAAAGGCGGCGCTCAGATGCGGCTCCCCACGTCATAGCCGTCGGCGATGGCTGCCAGGATGGTTGCGCGGTCCTCCCCGGCGACTCGCCTGGCGTCTCCTACACAGTGTACTTCCATGCCCATGCCCTCCGCTATCCCGGCCAGCTGCGCATCGGGAACCCGGTGGCTGGCCAGCACCACCGTGTCGACGGCTACCCGGGTCTCCCTCCCATTCCGGTCCACTATCCGCACCTCGTCGAACGGAAGTATCCTGACCTGCCGCACGCCGCGGTAGATCGCCAGGTCCTTCTCCTGGACCACCCTTTGCAGGAGGTAGAGCCTGTCGGCCGTGGCCATCTTCATGGCCAGGTAACGCTCCTGAGCGGCGACACTGACCGTGGCGCCGCTCTCGGACAGGTGGTCTGCCACCTGGAGGCCGATCTGATCGCTGCCCACCACCAGGACATGCCCACCGGCCGGCCTCTGTTCCTCCAGAAGCTCATCTACCGTGATGACCTGGATGCTGTTGATATTCTCCAGGCCGGCCACGAAGCCGAGAGGCACTTCAGGCAGGGACCCTGTGGCTGCCACCAGCACGTCGGGCCGGATCCGGGCCAGCAGGCGCTCATCGACCGGCGTGTTGAGCCGGATCTCCACCCCCAGCTGGTGGAGCTGCCTCTCATACCAGGGGATGATGTCCGCGATCTCGCGCCTCTTCGGCATTATGCCGGCCCATCTCAGCTGGCCGCCTACCCTGCCCCTGCTCTCGCACAGAATCACGTTGTGCCCGGCGAAGGCCGCCCGTCGCGCGGCTTCCAGCCCCGCACAGCCCGCCCCGGCTACCAGGACTCTCCTGGGGCTGCCGGCTTTCTCACCCTGGACCTCTGCCACGGCATGCTCCCGGCCTGCCCTGGGATTGACCGTGCAGCTCACCTCCCCGCCCGGCCGGTCGAAGGCGCCGATACAGCCCTTGCACTCGGCTATGCAGGGCCTGATTTCCGCCAGCTGGCCTCGCCTGGCCTTGTCGATGAAGGTGGGGTCCGCTATGTGGGCCCGGCCCATGGCCACCAGGTCTGCTTTGCCGAGCCGCACTATGTCGTCGGCCATCGCAGGATCCTTGATTCGCACCACGGCCATGACCGGGAGGGAGGTATGCCTCTTGACCTCCTCGGCCAGGCAAAGATAGGCCCCCTGCTCCTCGTACATCGAAGGGACGAACCATCGCCGGCCGCCGACCACGCCGCCGGCTATATGCAGGCAGCTGACCCCCGCAGCCTCCAGGATGGGGGCCAGCCGGCAGGCGTCAGGCAGCGTCCATCCAGCCTCGGGCAGGAAGTCATCCCCGTTCACCTTGACTCCTACCGGGACCAGGCTGCCTGCCGCTTCGCGCACCTCTCGTACCGCCTGGAGCAGAAACCTGGCCCTGTTCTCCAGTGTGCCACCATATTCGTCGGTCCTCCTGTTGTAGTAGGGGATGAGGAACTGGCTCAGGAGGTAGTCGAAGGCGGCGTTGATCTCCACGTAGTCGAAGCCGGCCCTGACACACAACCCGGCCGCCACCCCGAAACCGCGGGCGATCTCGCCTATCTCCTCCCCGGTCATGCCCCTCGAGGCCGCATGGCGGCCCGCCGCCATCGGCGGGACATGTGATGGGCCCACCATCATTCCGGAGCTGTCCATCCCGCCGGGCTGTGTCAGCTGAAGGCCGATCTTCACGCCATGCCGGTGCACGGCATCCGCCAGCTCCCGCAGGCCGGGGAGGACCCTATCGCTCCAGAGGAACATCCTCCGCGGGCCGGGCGCGCCCCGCCCCGCCGGGTGCACCATGGTGCTGGAAGCGATGATCATGCCCGGGCGCCCCTTTGCCCTCTCGGCATAGAAGGCGGTAAGCCGCCGCGTCAGGCAGCCTTCGTCGTCGACGCCGAAGCCCAAGGTCATTCCCGGCATGACGGCCCGGTTCTCGAGCTCGAGCGCGCCTATCTTGACCGGGCTGAAGAGGTGCCTCAAGCCTGCCATTTGCCTCCTGTCGGTCCGGTTGCGGTGCCCGTCCTCCGGCAATGGTACCACGCTCTCGAGCCGAAGTGGACCGGCTAGCCGGCGGGACTGGCCGGCCCGGCGCCCTGGCCGCCCAGCCTTTCCAGGAGGCGCGGGGCGAACCACTTGGTGAGGGTCACCAGTGTCAGGACCGGCGGCCGGGAAGGCGCTCCCGGGAGTGAGCTGATATCGCAGACGAAGCAGTTCTTGATAGGTGTCTCCAGGTTTCTGTTGACCACCACCCCCATGGGGCACGTCCCGCCGGGATGGCCGAAGCTCATACCGCCCTTGACGTGGCTGAACCCGGCATGCTTGATGGTCCGGCGGTCGCAGCCCATGGCCAGCAGTATCTTCTCGTTGACGAAGCGGCAGTGGTTCATCTTGTCTTCATCCGCCAGGGTCAGGGTCTTGGAGACACGGCCGGTGTAGGTGACTCGCCCCACCCCTTCGTCGTGGATCTTGTTCATGATGCTCACCATGCGGGGATACGCCTTGTAGACCTTCCAGAAGCCGCCCAGCCCGGACCCCATCACCTGGTACGCGGACCAGAAGAAGCGCGACCAGGTGATATTGGTGGAGTACATGCATCCGTTCTTGTCATCCATGAAGGCTATGGAAGTCCCATGCTCATAGAAATGGCTCTTCAGGTCACCCGCGGGCAGGAGGCCGGTGGACCCGAAGCTGGGGTCGCCGAACAGCCTCAGCCCGGCGCCCCTGATCCCCGACCTCGTCAGGATGCCGGCTGATCCTATGCCCCCCGCGGTGCTGACCACCGCCTGACCGCGAATCTCGTAGTAGTGGCCATCCCTGACGTCCCGGGCGATGACCCCGGCGGCTGCCCCATTCTCGATGATGACGCTCCTGACGTCGGTGTAGGTCTGCAGCCTGGCCCCGTGCTCCGCGGCCTCCTGGGCGGCGTAGTACCCCATCCACTTGGCGCCCCTCTTGCAGCCGAACGAGGCCGTCTGGCAGCCATACTCGCACTTGTCGAAGTTGATGTGCCTGTAGGCGACCTGGAAGGGGAGGCCGATGGAGTTGGCCACCTCCAGCAGGCGCCTGGTGGTGGGGCCGAGGAACTCGTCAGGTGTTTTGGAGACCCAGGTCTCCTTCTTCGCCTCCTCCAGGTGCGGCCTGAGGTCTATGCCGACCTCGTCGAAGGGCTCAAGCTGCGGCATGCCCGTGATGCCGGCGTAGAGGTATGACCCTCCGCCAACGCCTGTGCCCAGCACCACGCCGTGGCCCTCCAGCGTTTGCTGCCATATGTTGGGGAACCTGGCCCTTATCATGTGCTCCCCGTTGAGCATCCCCATCATGGTGCCGATGCCTTTGAGGCTGTTGCCGCCCTTCTCGATGAGGATCACCTTCTTGCCTGCCTTTGCCAGGTCCTTGGCCAGAACGCAGCCGCACGGGCCGGCTCCGGCTATGATCACATCGAATCCCTCGAGTCTCTTGACTGCCATCAGCCGCCTCCATTTCGCTTCTCTATCTTCCTGCCCGGCTTCGGAGGGGTGTGGCGTTCACAGCCACCGAAGCGTTGTTGGTGCCACAACCGCTCTCCGCAGCAGGGTCGCTCTGGCCATCATGCGTGGTCGCCTGTCTTCACCCTTTGCCGCCGGAGAAGGCTTCCTCTCCGTCCACTTCCGTGGTGATAGTCCTGTCTATCACCATCTCGGCGATTTCGTCGTCCGACATGCCCAGCAGCTCCTTGTAGACATACAGGTTGTGCTCGCCCAGACAGGGTGCCGGCCTCTTCATCTCAAACGGGGTCTTCGACAGCCGGTAGGCGGGAGCATGGTATGAATGAGGGCCGATCTCGGGATGATGGAGCACCTGGTAGTGCCCCCGGTGCTTGAGCTGTGGGTCGTCCAATACCTCCTGGCCTCTCTGCACCGCCCCCGCCGGCACCCCCGCGCCCTGCAGTCTCTCCATGACCTCCTCCGCCGCAAGGTCCTTCGTCCAATCGGCGATCAGCCCGTCCAGCTCGCCCTCGTTGTCCTTCCGGTTGGCGATCGTGACGAACCGCGGGTCCTGATCCCATTCCGGATGGCCCGTGACCCTGCAGAGCTGAGTCCATTCCTCTTCGGTGGTCGTGGCGATGGCCACGTGCCGGCCTCCAGAACAGGGGTAGACACCGTGGGGGCACATGTAGCGGTCGCGGTTCCCCATGCGGCTGATCACGTTACCGTTGACCATGCAGTCCATGAGGTGAGGAGCCATGGCGTGCAAGCCAGCCTCGTACTGCGACTGGTCTATGTACATCCCTTTGCCCGTCCGGCGTCTCCGCGCCAGAGCGCCTATGATGGCCACCAGTGCGTACCAGGGGGCTATGTAGTCGCTGTACGGCGTGAGGGGAAGGGTTGGATCGCTGTCAGGCCAGCCGGTGGTGTGGCAAATGCCGAGCAGGCCATTGGTCTGGAAGCCAACGCCCATGTAGCCGTTATGCGGCCCTGTCTGACCCATCTGCGTGGTGCTGCAGTATATGAGCGCCGGATTCACCTTGCGGCAGCTCTCGTAGTCCAGGCCCAGACCCGCCATCGCCCCTGGCATCATGCTCTCGGTCAGCACGTCGGCCCAGGCGACCAGTTTCCCGGCCACCTGCTTCCCCCTCTCAGTCCTCAAGTCCAGGCTGACGCCGTATTTGCCGGCATTGAAGGACGCGAAGTAGGCGCTGCGGTTCCATCCGCTCTTTCCATCTTTGAAAGGGAAGGCCTGCCTGGTGATGTCCGGACGCCGGTGGCTTTCCACGCGGACCACGGTAGCCCCGTGGTCCGCCAGCTCGCGGCCGATCTGCGGCCCGGCGGCTACCCAGCTGAAGTCGGCGACCTTCACACCTTCGAACACTTGCTTCGCCATGTATCTACCTCCTCACGAAGTCTGTTGCCGACAATATCAGATGACGTTCCGCGCCTTGAAGACGGCCAGCTGCTCTGGGGAGAAACCCAGCTCCTTCTCGTAGATATCCCGGTTGTGCTCCCCCACCAGAGGCGCCCGGGACTGGATTTGCCAGTCCACTCTGGTCATGGTGAGCGGCGCGCCAGGATAGAGCAGTTCCTGGCCCAATTCAGGGTGGGCCACTTTCTGCCAGAACCCCTTGGCTTCCAGATGCGGGTCCCGGCTAATGTCGGCGGTCGTGTTGCAGGGCGCCAGCATGACCCCCCTTTTCAGGGCCCCTTCGAAGAGCTCGGCCTTGGTCTTGGTCATCAGGAAAGGCAGTATCGCGTTCAGCACCTTGTCCACCGTCTCCTGGCTGATCTTCGTCATGTCCCAAACGGCGGAAGAGAAATCGAAGTCCTTCAACTCCTGCGCCATTCCCTCTTCGTTGGCCCACTGCACCAGGGCCCTGGTTGATGAGGTGAACCCCGCGTTTCCCCCGGCCCATGCCACCACGACATGGCCATCTTTGCAGGGCAGGAGGAAGCGCAGGAAGACTATGCCGGCGGGCTCAGGTCTCGGAACGATGAACAGGTTCCCGGTGCCCATCATGTTCATCTTCATAAGCTCGTACACCTCGACGGCAATGCCCATGCTGAGCAGGACCGCCTCCTGGATTGAGACGTCAACGTGTTGCCCCTCGCCGGTGAGAACGCGGTGATAGTGGGCCACCATCGACCCCACGGCGGCGTGCATGCCTGCCTGAACATAGGACTGGGGGACGCAGCTCATGCGCACCGGCGGTCGGTTGAACTCACCCATGACGCTCACCGGTCCCCCCATCGCCATGGCCACCAGGTCGGTGGCTTTGTAGTGACTGTACGGGCCGGTCTGGCCGAAGGGGGTGATGGAGGTGAGAATGAGGTCCGGCTTGATCTTCTCCATCTCCGCGTACCCCAGCCCCAGGCTGTCCAGGTACCCCGGCTCGTAGGACTCCACCACGAAATCCGCTGTCTTGATCAACCTCCGGAGTATCTCCCGGCCGTCCGCCGTATCCAGGTTCAGGGTGATGCCCCGCTTGCTGGTATTGAACGCAAACCAGGACAGGCTTTTCTGAGGATCCGGATCGTTCTGGTAGAAGGGGCCGGTACGGCGGGCGGAGCTGCCTCCGGGCGGCTCAACCTTGATCACTTCGGCGCCGAAGTCGCCCAGGATCTTTCCGCACATGTCCCCCTTCTCGTCGGTCAGGTCGAGGATTCTGAAACCGCTCAGCAAACGCGCTTGATCATTCAAGAAGGCACCTCCCGCATGCTGCTCATTTCCCGGCCAACCCGGGCGAGGGAACCGGCGCTTGAGCTGTGCTCCTGGCCGCCACCATGCTTTCCCGGGCATGAATAGGACTTGCAAAAGCCTCATTTTGAGCTATTATTAGCTTACTAATGATATTCGAGGACATTCTAGGTCGGTTGCCGGGGTTCTGTCAATGATGCTCCGGACTGCTGCGTGTCAAAGCGGGCGTGGCCCTTCGGCGGCCTCCATTCACACACCGAGATGCTATTCGAGGCCTCGTCCTGGCGGCTGCACGGGCGGCCGTGCACTGATCCGGCGAGAACCGGGCTGGTTGGCCGGCGCGCTCTGGAGACAGAGATGACTCGAGCCATGAACGAGAGGCCGGAATCGGCGTGTTACGTGCCCTTCGTTGGCAAGGAACGCAATCTCCACATGCTCCTGTATCTGACCGTGACCGCGCTGCACGAGGCCAGGAAGGCGCAGCTGGCCGAGATGGGGCTGACGCCGGCGGATTCCGACCTGATGTTCCTGGTTGATGCCCTGGGTGAATCGGCGACGCCGGCCTCCCTGTCCCGGTGGTTCCAGCGAAAGCCACCGACCGTCTCCGTGCAGCTGGACCGCATGGAAGCCAGGGGGCTGGTGGAGCGCCGGGCGATCCAGGGAAACAAGAAGTCCAAGAGGGTGGTGTTGACCGGCAAGGGGCGGGCGTCCCTGGAGGACGCCATGGAAGAGGACATCATCGCCGCTCTTATCGGCTCCCTTTCGGTGAGAGAGCATGAGCAGCTTTGGCGCCTGCTGGAGAAGCTGAGGGGGGACGCATTGTCCCGGGCCAAGCGGCTGCGGGATCGAGCGCCAGCCGGCGCGGCGTGATTCTGTGGTACTCAGCGGCCGCGTGATACTGGCACCATCAGTCGCTGCGGAAGTGGGGCTCGTCCCCGCCGAACTGCTTCTCGTACTTGCGCCGGGAGCAGTCCTGGCAGCGGAACTCGGGCCTCTTGTCGTTCAACCGGTCGTAGTTGGACTTCTTGGCCAGCCGGTATCCGTGGTCGGCCGGATGCCCGCAGTCGGCGCAGACGATGTCCTGCTGCACCTCCCACACCTCTCCCTTGAGGATGGTCGTCTTCTGGAATATCCACCGGTCCACCCAGAAGAAGATGAGTCCCCCTATGAGGTTGGCCAGGATGGTGGCCACGGTGGTCCCCATCGAGGCGAACCACACCACGCAGACCGCCAGGATGGGCGTGGAGAGCTGCCACCGGACAAGGTATAGGAAGTACTTCCTAAGCAGAGCCATGGGACCCTCCTGTCTTGCGGGGTACGCGCTGCGGATGCGTCAGTGTCTGCCGGACCGGTACAATCTAGCACAACCCGGCGCCGTCTAGAAGTACCGGCGGAAGCAGTGCGCCCGGGCCTCGAACCCCATGGAGGCGTACAGCCGGTGCGCTTCCAGGCGCCTGACGTCGCTGCACAGCTCCACCATGTGGCACCCCGACTCCCTGGCCAGGGCCACAGAGTGTTCCAGCAGCATGCGGCCCAGTCCCTTCTTCCGGTGTCTCCCGGTCACCACCAGGTTCTCCAGGAAGGCCCAGGGGGTCCCGTTGTGCGACAGGTTGGGTACCACCAGGAGCACGATGGTGCCTGCCACCTCGCCTCCGATCTCGGCTACGAAGAGCTTCTGCCTGGGGTCGGACTGTATCTCGGCGAAGACCCGCTGGTAGTCGGCCGGGGACGGATCGTGCTGGTGCTCTATCTCGGAGTCGGTAATGGTGAGCTCGCGGTACAGATCCACGATGCGGGCCACGTCCCTGTCCTCGGCCAGCCTGACGCGCGGCCCTGCGGTCATGCCTGGTCCTCGACCGCCATCTGCACGTTCCATCTGCCGGGGAATCCGGACAGAACGAACTTGACCCTGCGGCCCTGCGCCAGGTGGGCCTCTGAATCACGGCGCAGCCGGCTGAAGTCGGCCTCCTCCAGGAACGCCTGCAGCAGCTCCAGCCGCTGCTCCAGGTCCGGAGACTCATCGCCCGAGAGGATCCGGCCCATGGCCGCGGCATGCTCCTGCCTGGCGCGGGTCTGTATGCAGTGCTCCAGGTCGGGGACCATCTCGACGCTGATCACATTCTCCCCCCGCCTCCGGAGCGAGCCCTCCAGGTCTCCTCCTGCTCCCGCTTCAGCTCCGCTATCTTCTCCGGCGAGTAGCCCAGCAGGCCCCCGAGCACCTCCTCGGTGTTCTGTCCCAGCGCGGGCGGCGGCGAATGCTCGCCCGCCGCCTCCCCGCCCATCTTGATGGGGCAGTCAATGCCGCGGACCTCACCCAGCGAAGGGTGCTGCATGGAGACGATGGTCTGATTGTGGACCACCTGGGGGTCCCTGATCGTCTGGTCCAGGCTGTTGACCGGCGCCGCGGCCACATCCTCCAGCCGCAGGAGCTCCAGCCAGTCCTCGGTGTCCGCCTGCCGCAGGCCGTCTTCTATCAGGTCCTCCAGGTCCTTCTTGTTCTCAAACCGCTTGTCGACGCTGGCGAATCTGGGGTCGGTGATCATCCACTCTTTGCCGATGGCCCTGGCGATCCGCGGCCAGCTTGGCCCCAGGACCAGGTAGCCGTTCCTGGTCTGGAAGACGCCGACCATGGGCGCCCTGGGATGCCTGGAGCCGGAGGCCCGGGGAGGTTCGCCGCTGATGAAATACGACTGGAAGTCCGAGGCCATGTAGTACATGACGGCATCCAGCATGCTGACAGCAATGCTGCTGCCCAGGCCCGTGCGCTCCCGCTTCAGCAGGGCGCAGAGGATGCCAGTGACTGCGAAGAAGCCCGCGGCCAGGTCGGCGGCGTGCAAGGGCATCCTCATGGGCCGTCCCCCCGGCTCCCCGCAGAGGCTGTAGGCCCCGGAGAGCCCCATGGGTATGTCATCGTAGGCCGGGTGGTCACGGTAGGGGCCTGAAGGACCGAAGCCGGTGATCGAGCAGGAGATGACCCGGGAGTTCAGCCCCTTCAGGGTCTGGTAGTCTCCCTGCAGCCTTTCCAGGACCCCCGGCCGGAGGTTATCGAAGACGATGTCCGACACCTTCACCAGGTCGTGGAAGGCATTCCTCCCCGTTTCCGAGTACAGGTCCAGCACCACGCTCTTCTTGTTGCGGTTGACCGCCAGGTAGAAGAACCCGTCCGGCCCGAGGCGCGGCGTGGAGCCACGGGAGAAGTCGCCCGACGGCGATTCGATCTTGATCACCTCGGCCCCCAGGTCCCCCAGCAGCTGGCTGCCCGAAGGACCGGCCACGGCGTGACTCAGGTCGACCACCCTTAGATCGTTCAATATGCCGATTCTGCCCACGTATCTGACCTCCTGTTGCCGCCGGCGATCTGCCAGCCAAGACCTACAACGCTATTTTCGTCATCTCTTGCGCATGATGAAGAAGACCGAGCAGCAGCTGGCCGGGTCCGTCTTGAACACGTTGATCTCCTGCTGCTCCCTGTCCAGCAGGGCCAGCATGTCACCATCGTCCGCGCACTTGGACCGGGTCTCGTTGATCAGCTTCTGCATGGGGAAGAAGTACTCCTTCTTCCAGGTCTGTTCGTCGAGCTTGAAATACCCCAGCAGCTCGTACCCGGACGTTGAGATGTCGCTGAGCTTCTGGGTCAAGTCCCTGTTGTGGTCGTGTATTGCCAGGCATCCCCCCGGCTTCAGGAGCCGCCCCCACTCCACGAGTCCTCTCTTGAAGCCGATGCAGTCAATGGATCCTTCGGCCCAGATGATGTCGAAGCTCTCTTTGGGGAAGTCCATGTCCGACATCGAGCAGCTCAGGGCCTCCACCCGCCCGGAGAGCCCCGATTCCGTGATCTTCCGCTTGAAACGCTCGATGGCGTCCCGGTCTATGTCCAGGCCCACCGCGTGGCCGTGGCCCAACTCCGCCAGCTTCAGCGTCGGCACGCCGGACCCGCAGCCCACATCCAGCATCCGCGGCCTGTCCATCTTTGGCACCATCTGGAAAGCCTTCGTCGTGAACTTGCAGAGGCGCTCCCTGACCCGGTCCTTGGCGTCCTGGAAATCCCTCCTGCTGTCCATGGCTGATTCCTAGACCACGACCACGCTGCCGGCGTTGTTGAAGAAGAACCCGGGCCCGAACTCCTGGGCCAGTCGCATGGCCGCCGGCATGCCGGTGCAGTGTGATACACCCAGCCTCTCCACTCCGAACTCCCGCAGCGTGGCCATGGTCATCTCCATCTGCAGGTCTGAAGCGCGGAGGAGGTGGGTGCCGCCGATCACGCAGTGTATCTTCTCCACGCCGGTGATGTTCCGGGCGTGGTGCAGGGTGTTGATGATCCCGCGGTGGGCGCAGCCCAGGACAACCAGCAGGCCCTGCCCCGTTTTGACGAAGATGGCCTGGTCATCCGCCAGAGGGTCGGGGATCACCTCTCCGTTGACCCGAACGCACAGCCCGGGATCGATGGTCTCGAAGTCGGTGATCATGGGTATCTCGCCGCTGGTGACCACGTTCTGGGACAGCCAGACCGGCTCGCTCGTCAGGTGGAAGTCGGCGCCCAGGCTCTCCAGCTCCGCCCTCTTGAACGGTATGCCGATGTAGATCGGCGTGGCCTCCCTGGTGTACTGCGCGACCTTGTCGGCAAACACGTCGGGGTGGGCAATGATCCTTATCCTCTTCCCGATCCTGGTCAGCACTTCGACCAGGCCGCCGGTGTGGTCGTAGTGGCCGTGGCTCAAGACCATGTCATCGATGCTGTGCCAGTCCACAGCCAGCACGTCGCCGTTATGGGCGGCTGAGATGCTGGTCCCGGCGTCCAGAAGCACCCGTCTGCCATCCCTCTCCACCAGGACGCTCAGCCCCCACTCCGCCAGCATCCCCCGGGGGACAGCAAAGGCCGAGTTCTCGCTCAGTGTTGTGGTCCGTGCTTCCATTTCCCCTCTCCTTTCTCCTGCGGTCCTTCCCCGGGCCGGCGCCGAAGGGTCTCGGCCGCATTCAGGGGCGTCACCCGGGGCCTGCGGGCCTCGTATGCCGTTACCACAGCCCCCAGTCGCCGGAACTCGTCCTTGATGGCCGCGAGCTCCTCTGGCGGCAGGGGGGCAACTGCACATTCGCGAAGCGGCGTGTTGATCTGCACCTCGTCCGGCGATATGTCTTCGGCCAGCTTCGCCATCAGCGCCGCGCATCCCCGGTTCTCCCTGATGAACATCATCTGCAGGGCCAGCAGACCCTTTCCCTGGCCCCTGAACAGCTTGATGCCCTTCAGGATCTCATCCAGGGAGTACGGACCTGTCGGCCGATTCACCAGCCGGAACATGTCTTCAGCAGGCGCATCGAGCTTGACCACCACCATGTCTGCCCTGGCCAGGTCCCGGCGCACTCCCTCGTCCGGCATGAGCGACGAGTTGGTGAGCACGGCGATGGGGAGCCTCAGGATCCGCCTGGCTGTGTCTATCGCGTCGCCCAGGTTGCCGGCCAGTGTGGGCTCCCCCACACCCGAGAAGGTCGCGTAGTCGGCCTGCACGGGCCCAATCCGCTCGAGCTCGGAGACCAGCCTGGCCAGAGGTACGAACTCCCTGCGCTGCGCCAGCGGATGGACGGTCCTTCCCAGCTGGCAATAGAGGCAGTCGAAGGAACAGGTCTTACCCCTGGTGGACAGCAGGTCTATGCCGAGAGACCGGCCAAGGCGCCAGGAAGGGACAGGACCATATATGACTGAGCCCATCGCCAATCACCAGTGCCGGCACTTCTCAGGTTTCCGCGAGCAGCGCATCTGCTATGCCCCTGACGTCTGCCGTTGCCGTGCCCTCGCCGAGCCCGCGCCCCTCCAGCGCGGCCTCGAAGACCTGCGGATCGTAGCGAACCGTACCGACAGGCCGGATGCCCCTCTTGTTCAGCTCCGCCGTCAGCCTGGCTCCCATCTCGGCGGAGGTGACTTTGTTCAGAACGGCGCTGGTCCGGCGCACCCTCGACTCCGCGGCCAGCTGCGCTATCCGGGAAGCCAGCTGCAGGGATTCGAAGGAAGGCTCAACTACGATGAGCACGGCATCCACGCTGGTTCCCAATCCCCTGCCGAAATGCTCTATCCCCGCCTCCATGTCTGCGACCGCGATCTCCTTTTTGCCCAGGGAGAGCTTGCCGAGGAACTCCCGGCCCAGGACGCCCATGGGGCAGGCGCACCCTTCCAGTGAATGCTGTATCTTCCCGATGCTCAGCAGGGTCAGGCCGTCGGCGTGCCTGACATGCTCGGCGGGTAGCTGAGACACCAGGATCTGGTCCGGCGGGAGCACCTGCATCTTGGCTTCCGGCTGGCCTTTGGAGAACCCGACCGACATCTTCTCCTTGAGCTTGCTCTTCCCCCCCATCAGGTCCAGCACGGACTCCGGCGGCCGGTCGAAGCCGAGTATGCGATAGAGCGCCGAGTTCGACTCGTCGCAGTCGACCACCAGGACCTGATAGCCCCTGTGACTGAGCTCCTTCGCCAGCAGGGCGACCATGATGCTCTTGCCGCTGCCGCCCTTTCCACAGACCGATATCTTCATCTCAAGCACCTCTTGCCGGGCTGGAGGGGAGCGATGCCTCTCATCGGGGTCAGCGCTTCCTGTAAGCCCTCTTCCACGGCTCACTGCGGTAGGCCAGGTGGTCCTGGATGGCCTGCTTCAGCGTGTTCGATGCCAGCAGGGCGCAGTGGACGCTGCCGTCCGGCAGCCCGCCCAGGGCGTCAAGCACGTCCTGCTGCTCGATGCGGAAAGCCTCCGCGGGCCTCTTGCCCCTGGCCAGCTCGGTGACCATGCTGCCGGCGGCGATGGTCGTGCCACAGCCATCGGTCCAGAAGGAGGCCCGCTCTATCACGCCGTCAGCGACCCTCAGCCATATCTCCATGGTGTCGCCGCAGGGCCCGGTGATGCTGGCCTGACCATCGGGGCTGCTGATCAGTCCCACGTTCCTGGGGTTCCTCATATGGTCGATGGCCGTCTCGGAGTACACGTATTCCGTCTGCTCCGCAGCGCCCCGCCCGTTCGTGCTGTGACCGTTGGTCATTTGCCCTTAGTGCCCGGCATCAGCGGCTTCGGGTCTTTTCTTCCTCTCTCCGATGCTGCCTTGACGAACTCCCTGCCCATGTCGGTGATCAGTGGAGAGTTGTATAGCTCCAGATCACCATCGTCACACAGCCTGGCCAGCTCGGGGTCAATGGGCACCTGTGCCAGCAACGGTGCTCCGGCGGCCTTGGCCATGTCTTCCGCTCTGCTCTTGCCGAAGACCTCGAGCCGTTTGCCGCTCTCCGGCAAGACCAGGTAGCTCATGTTTTCCACCACCCCGATGATCGGTATCTTCATGTCCCGGCACATCTGGAGGGCCTTGCGCACCACCATGGCCGCCAGTTCCTGGGGGGTGAAGACCACCACCACGCCGGTGACGGGCAGCGATTGCAGGC